>ULTQ01073371.1_pt1 | contig 25841 bp, 20 predicted proteins | sample 1957731 | NCBI WGS metagenome assembly ULTQ01 (sample SAMEA4835738, study PRJEB28245) | human gut metagenome | biome: gut microbiome; material: fecal sample | place: Denmark | collected 2008 | reverse complement strand
TTAATCAGGGTGTCCAGGGTTCGAACCCCTGGCGGTGCACTTGTAAGTTTAATGCTTGCAATAATTTAATATACGCACCGCTAGCTCAGTTGGTAGAGCACCTGACTCTTAATCAGGGTGTCCAGGGTTCGAACCCCTGGCGGTGCATTTGTGAAAGTCTTTTGATTTAGTCGATGGAGCTAGGTTGAGGGGCTTTTTTTGTGCGTTGAATTTCTATGATTTGATATTTTTTCTGAATTTTTGAATTGATTCCTTTTTTTCTGAAAAATTCCAGATATGGATTGTATAAATAGTATATTTAGTGTTACAATACAAGTGGGTACACATATGAAACTATTATTTGAGACAAATACGAAGGGGAAGATATAACACTAATATACCAGTGTTATGACTGCTAATCAGGTTAAAGACTGATAAGACGTTATGTAATATTAAGAAAGCATTTAGTTATTGGTATTACTGATATAGCTTATTTATCTGGAATGATTTTGTACGTAGTATTGTTATATTGATGTTGTGTCGGAAAAGAGGTTCATATGAAGAAAAAAGGGAATAGACATAAGACACAAAGAGCACATAGAAGAGCATTGAAAAGAGCCGCCATAATTACAATGGCAGGGGCAGCGGTTATTATAGGGGCATATTCTTTAAAGGTATATGACTTCAGAATTAAATATACGCAGACAGCAGATTATATGAAGGGCAATGAAGAGAATGTAACAAAGGGAGTTGTCACATATGAAGAAGCAACTAATAGTAACCAGACTACAGCGGCAGTAAGAAGTTCTTATAAGAGGCTTGATGTAGAATGTGTACTTCAAAATCCTGAACTTCCAACAGGCTGTGAGATAACAGCTTTGACGACAGTTCTTAATTATCTTGGCTATAATGTAGACAAGCTGACAATGGCAGATTATTACCTGGATAAAGGAAAGATGGGCGAGGTGTCGCCTTACAAAGCATTTGTCGGCAATCCAAGAGATGAAGATTCGTGTGGTGCGTTTGCACCAGTATTAGTCAATTCAGCGACAAAGTATCTGAAATCGCAAAGATCATATATGAATGTATACAATATAACGGGAGCAGAGTACAACGAGCTTCTTGATTATGTAGATGACGGACATCCGGTGTTAGTATGGGAGACAATGTATATGAAAGAGCCATATGAATCCTGTACATGGAATATAGACGGAGAGAATATTATGTGGCTTTCACGTGAGCACGCTATGGTGCTTATAGGCTATACACAGAGTACATATATTATGGCAGATCCGTTAAGGGGCATATGTGAATACGATAAAGAACTTGTAGAAACACGATATAAAAGTATGGGAAAGCAGGCAATAGTTATATATTAATGATTGATATGTGAAGTTTAATAATTAATATTTAAGATTGATAGTTGATATTTAATGTTAATAATTGATATATAAAGTGAGTGTGTCAGTCGTGTCAGCCATTTATTACCACATATACATTTTATAAATCATCACAGTCGGGGGAATACTTCCATTATGGAGGTGATGAGTGTGTACCCAGCGTATGATGGTGATAAAGATTATGATTATGACACAGCCCAATATACGTTTCCTCATAGAAAACGCACTTATAATGAGGAAGATAACAGCGAAGATTATTTTGAGAACGCGGTATATGAGGACAGTGTGAACTTCTCATCTATGGCAGATTACGAAGACTTTCTTATATGGGGAACTGATAATAAAGACCAGTTCATATAAACAGATTATAAAAGATTTATTAATCTTTTAAGCTTCAATTGACTAGAGTTTTACAGATGTTATATGATAAGCGAAACGTAAGGAATTTATTGTCTGTGCGTTTCGCTTATTTTAACTTTATAGGAAATTGCATTTCCTATAAAGTTAAAACGCTTCGCGGGGATGCGACCCATGTGGAGATGAAGATGCACTTGCGTGCTCACATGGGCGCGCAAAGAGTCACAAAGTGACTCTTTGTTCTGTAATAGAATACAGAGCAAGCTGTAATTAACATTGTATGCAGAAATGAGGAGTAGTATGTACGGTTATGTTGTTGTTAATAAGCCTGAGCTTAAGATAAAAGAATATGATATGTATCGTTCATACTATTGCGGATTGTGTGAGGAGCTGCTTTCAGATTATGGTATTAATGGGCAGATATCCATAAGCTATGATATGACATTTCTGCTTGTACTGCTTACAGGGCTGTATGAACCGGATACAACATATAAGGAAGCAAGATGTATCGCACACCCTGTTCATAAGCACCCGGTAAGACGCAATAAGATTTCAGCATATGTTGCGGATATGAATGTCCTTATGACTTATTATAAATGCGTTGATGACTGGCAGGATGATAGGAAGCTTATGAAGAAGCTGCTTGCCTCGTCTTTGACTAATAAGGTTAAGAGGATTGAGAAAGCATATTCCCAAAAAGCACGCATTATTAAGGCGGCACTTGATAGAATGAGTGAGCTTGAGAATAATAATGAGAGCAATATTGACCTGCTTGCAGAACAATTTGGCATAATAATGGCACAGATTTTGTGTATGAAAAATGATGAGTGGTACGATACATTAAAAGTGATGGGTAATTCACTTGGAAGATTTATATATATTCTTGATGCGTATGATGACCTTTTGGAAGATAAGAAGAAGGGCAGATACAATGCACTCAGGACGTATGAGAATAATAAGGATTTTGATATATTTATAGAAAATGTGTTAAAATCACATATGGCACAATTTGCCGCAGGCTTTGAGAGCCTTCCTATTATTGAGAATGTCGATTTATTAAGAAATGTAATATATTCAGGAGTCTTTACAAGATTCGGGATTGCTAAGAATAAAAGAGAACAAGTGGAGGAAGTATGACCGATCCGTATTCAGTGTTAGGTGTATCAAGAGATGCAACTGACGAAGAGATTAAAAAAGCATATAGAACATTAAGCAGAAAGTATCACCCTGATGCGAATATCAATAATCCTAATAAGGATAAGGCAGAGGAAATGTTTAAGACAATCCAGCAGGCTTATAACCAGATTATGAAGGAAAAGCAGGGTGGATATACATCATCAGCTTACAGTCAGAACAGAGGTGGCACAGGAAGCTATGGCTATGACGGTGATTATCAGAATAACCATAATGGACAGAGCGGCAATGGTTATGATGATTTTGGCGGCTTCTGGGGCTTTGGACCATTTGGCTTTGGCGGATATTATGGAGGGGGTTCTAATTCCGGATATTCAGGTGGTGCTTCTAATATGAATGGCAATGATGATACGACAGTTCATTTAAGAGCGGCGGCTAACTATATTAACAATGGTGGATATGATGAGGCACTTAACGTGCTTTCTGCTATTCAGGACAAAGATGCCAGATGGTACTATTATAGTGCTATGGCTAACTCAGGCAAAGGCAATCAGGCAACAGCGATGGAACACGCCAGAAGAGCAGTAGAACTCGATCCTGACAATATGCAGTATCGTATGTTCTACCAGCGTATGAATAGTGGCGGTGAATGGTATTCAGGAAGACAGCAGACATATCAGAATCCAGCAGGTGGAATGGGAAGCTGGTGTATGAAACTTATATTTATCAACCTTATGTGTAACTGCTGCCTTGGCGGAGGCGGCTTATGCTGCCAGGGAAGATACTACTAAGCGGTTCTCCCAGTTCTTTAAGTAATCAAATAGAATATCAATATGAACAGGTCCGGTTTCAAGAATATAACGGTGGAATTCTTTTAAGGAGAAGTTATCACCGAGATCTTTCTGGGCCTGTTTTTTTAGTTCCTCAAAACCTAAAAATCCAAGAACATATTTGCAGTAATTAGCAGGATTAGCAATAAATGCTGTATACATCTCGTGTGCAGCTTCGGCACTGCTAAATCCATAATCGGTAAGGAATGAGGAAAGCTGTGCTTCAGTCCAGCCGTAATAATTCACTCCGATATCGCCCTTGGCATAGAGGCAGAGTATAAGTGCATAATTGCACTGGACCAATGAATTAAGCAGAGTATTATCGCCAGCATATTCATATGAATGAACTTCAACATAGGAAGCCCAGCCCTCAATATAGCCGCCAGGTTTAATGACATTTCTTATCAAAGAAGGGCTTGTTGAGGCAAAATACTGTGTCTGGTATAAATGTCCCGGATACCCCTCGTGTGCCAGCGTAGGATACAAATCACTGCTGTCAGTGCCGGCTGAATTAATGTATATAGAGTTAATGTCAAGATTATCAATCTGTGGCATAAAGTACATAGCAGGGCTTGCATAGTCATTAAGTGCTTCAGATACATAATTAATATTATAATTGACATCATTTAAGGCAGGATAATCATCAGTTATCTTCTTTTTTAAATCCTCAATAATCTGGTCTGGTTTATCAATTCCAAAAGAAAATGTGCCAAACTGGCTGTTGAGAGAAGGATCTTTTCTTAAAAGCTTCTGCATAACAATTGAATAGCTTCTTATATAGGAGTCAAGCAAATCATTATATTCGTCAATTGATTTACTCCAGCCAAGACAGCTTTCAAGAAGTCCCTCAAAGTATCTTGCACCATCAGGGTAATTGCATATTCCACCAGAATACTGGTTAGTTCCCTTGAATGAAGCAAGAGTCGTTATAAGTGCGTTATAACCTGGAATTACATGGTTAATAACGGCATCTTCGTTCTGCTTCTTGTATACATTTTTCTCATCATCAGTAAGGAAAATGAGGTCGTCAACACGGGAGTTAAAAGTACCAATAAACATACCTTCAGCATCACCGGCGGAATCAGCGATAGATTTGCAGGAGCTTATGACCTCATCAAGAAGGTCATCGCTTAGGGTATATCCCCTGACGCTTCTTAATGCCTCGAATTCCAGCAGATTATTAAAATATCCATCCACATCACTTAGGAGCTGTATATATTCTTCAACGTCCTTTTTCTCCATAAATGTATATTCGGAAAAAAGGAGCGGAAGCTGTATCTGTATGCCGATTGTAGGAGTGAGGTCGGTGTTAAGAAGATACAGGTCGCTGTAATTAAGGGTTGTATACAGATATTTGTTTAATAGGTCATAGGTTATCTGCTGGCTCTTGGAAAGTGAAGCCTTGTCAAAAGCGTTGAGCTTTGTTATGTAGTCTGTTATATCTGATGTATCATCAATATTATCAATATCAATACGTCCGAGTGTTATATCGTAATCATCAATTCCATATTCGCAAGGATTTTCCAAAAGTGCGTGCAGTGAGAGTGAGTCGCTTGAGGCAAGCTCACGAAAAAGGCTGTCGGTAAAAGCGTTGAAGCTTTCGTTATCAGCTGCATTGTATTGCTCATCAGCATTGTTATAACGTGAAGCAGACCCGCCAAATGGAGTGCAGGCACTAAATGAACAGGCTGTGATTACTACTGCACCTGTTATGGCAGCAGCTTTTTTAAAGAAAGAATAAATGTTAGTTTTATGTTTTATGTAACTGGATTTTAATGTCAGCATATAATAATCCTCATTTCTGCGGACATACCGCGTAGTCAGATTCGGGAAGGTGCATATAAGCCCCTGGTACAACATTTTCTTAATCATACACTAGATTATATGTATAATAAATGTTTTTCATTAAAGAATATTTGTTTATTCGTTTGACATATTCTAAAAAGCTGGCTATCATATATAGAATAATGATAACGGAGGTTACGGATATGCCACAGAATAAAGGTCCATTTTATATGACAACAGCTATCGCATATACATCAGGAAAGCCACATATTGGTAATACTTATGAGATAGTTCTTGCCGATAGTATTGCAAGATTCAGACGTCAGGAGGGCTATGATGTTTTTTTCCAGACAGGAACAGATGAGCATGGACAGAAGATTGAATTAAAAGCAGAAGAAGCGGGAATTACACCTAAGGAATTCGTTGATAATGTTTCTACAGAGATAAAGAGAATATGGGATTTAATGGATACATCTTATGATAAGTTCATAAGAACTACAGATGATTACCACGAAAAGCAGGTTCAGAAGATATTTAAGAAGCTCTACGATCAAGGAGATATATATAAGGGTTCATACGAAGGTATGTACTGTACACCTTGCGAGTCTTTCTGGACAGAGTCACAGCTTGTTGACGGAAAATGTCCTGACTGCGGACGTGAAGTTAAGCCAGCTAAGGAAGAAGCATATTTCTTTAAGATGAGTAAATATGCCAACAGACTTATCGAGCATATTAATACACATCCAGAATTCATACAGCCGGTATCAAGAAAGAATGAGATGATGAATAACTTCCTTCTTCCGGGACTTCAGGATTTATGTGTATCAAGAACATCATTTAAGTGGGGAATCCCGGTAGATTTTGATGACAAGCATGTAGTATATGTATGGCTTGATGCACTTACTAACTATATCACAGGTATCGGGTATGATGCTGATGGCAACTCATCAGAACAGTATAAGAAGTTCTGGCCGGCAGACCTTCACCTTATTGGAAAGGATATTATAAGATTCCATACTATATACTGGCCTATATTCCTTATGGCACTTGGTGAACCACTTCCTAAGCAGGTATTTGGACATCCTTGGCTTTTACAGAATGACGGCAAGATGAGTAAGTCTAAGGGAAATGTTATATATGCAGATGACCTTGTAGATATGTTCGGTGTTGATGCTGTAAGATACTTCGTACTTCACGAAATGCCATTTGAGAACGATGGTGTTATCTCATGGGAGCTTATAGTTGAACGTATGAACTCAGATCTTGCTAATACACTTGGTAACCTTGTCAACAGAACAATTGCTATGTCTAACAAGTATTTTGGCGGTGTAGTTAATAAGACAGGTGTCACAAGTGAGGGAGCAGGCGTTGATGAGAACGGTGCAAGCCTTGACTTCGATGCTGACCTTAAGGCTGTTGTTACAGGAACAAGAGATAAGGTTCAGAACAAGATGGCTACACTTCACGTTGCTGATGCTATGACAGAGGTATTTGCATTATTTAAGAGATGTAACAAGTACATTGATGAAACAATGCCTTGGGCTTTAGCAAAGGACGAGAGTAAGAAAGAAAGACTTGAAGAAGTTCTTTACAACCTTGTAGAGAGTATTACAATCGGAGCTAACCTTTTAAAGGCATTTATGCCTAATACAACAGAGAGTATTTTAAAGCAGCTTTATCCTGACAATCCAGCCGCTGGTGACAGGGATTTTGATGATCTTGACAAGTTCGGCTTAAGAGAGTCTGGAAGTAAAGTTACAGATAAGCCAGAAATCCTTTTTGCAAGACTTGATATTGAAGAAGTTATGAAAAAGGTTGAAGAATTACAGGAAGCACAGAGAAAGGCTAATGGAGTACCAGAATATCCGGTAGTTGAGAAGAAACCTGAAATAACATTTGACGACTTTGAAAAAATCCAGATTCAGGTCGGAGAAGTGCTTAAGTGCGAGCCTGTAAAGAAGGCAAAGAAGCTTCTCTGCTCACAGATAAGAGTTGGTGAGGAAGTAAGACAGATTGTATCTGGAATATCGCAGTATTATAAGCCGGAAGAGATGGTTGGCAAGAAGGTAGCAGTAGTTACTAACCTTGCACCTCGTAAGATATGCGGCGTTGAATCACAGGGCATGATTCTTGCGGCTATGGACGATAAGAACAATCTCTCTGTTATGACAGTTGATAAGGATATAATCGCAGGAAGCGAAATCGGATAGCAAAAGAGTGAATTATATATAATAAAAAGCTCCCTTCCGGGCTGGCAGGTAAAATCACCTGCGGCTTGGAAGGGAGCTTTTTCTTGTACTGCACTTGTACTTACAGGTTAACAGAAGTAGCAAGGCATTATTTATCCAACATTTTTTTGTATTCGCGTGGACTGATGCCAATGTGTCTCTTGAAAAGTTTCGAAAAATAACCGAAATCAGGAATACCGACAGCTCCAGCCACTTCAGCAACACTCATATTTGTGGTATTAAAGTAGCGTAAAGATGCCCGGATGCGCTGCCTTCCAATATAAGAAGTCAGCGTTTCGCCGACTTCTTTTTTAAATGCATTTGACAGATAAGATGGATTTTTGTCAAATTTTTCGGCAAGTATGGATAGCGTTAACTCTGAGTATAAATGCTGGTCAATGTAATTTACAACAGTTCGGATCAGATAAGAGTATTTTTCATACGTATAATTCTTAGCAAGCATAGAATATTTTCGGACCATGTCAAATGGCAAGTGTGCAAACTCTCATTGGCTGTTAGCATCTTTTATGCGAAGAGAAAAAGCTTCAGCCTGCTGGTATACATAAATCGGATGTACGGCGGTCCCAAACATACGGGAAGCTAGAAAAAAATTTAAGGAGGCGATTCTGCTTCTTATTTCTTTTGCAGGAAGAGACTGAAAAGAAGCAGAATAGTCCAAAGTCTTTTTCATGAAGTCAATGGCCTGGGCAGTGTTTCCGGCAGTCATTGCCTGACAACAATGTTCTAGTCGTGAAATCAGTTCCGCGATGTAATCGGAAGAGAATTTCTGAAAACGTTCTTCGTTTGGCGAAGTGTTATGAGACTCTGTTTTATAATTGACATACTCAATGCTGCATGTTTTGAACGCCGGAATAAAAAAACTAATAAAATGCTGCAACATCAGTGTGAGTTCATCAATGTCTACGACAGGAAGAGAGTAATAAAAGTGTAACAAGACAGAGTTGTATTTCGGATCAATGTGATTATCACGAATGAGCCGGTTGATTGTTACCTGATTGATTGGTTCGGCCAAAAAAGGCATAATACCAAGAATATCTGGTTCAGCGTCCGTGGTCAGACTGACAATTACATTGTAAAACCCAAGGGAACTCTGCAGTACAATGATTTGATAAGGAGAGCTGCCAAACAAAGAAAAAAGTGGGCTGTTCGTTTTGTAGTTGCCCCAGACCATGCGTCTTAGTCCCATATCCATTTTCTCAAAATTCTGATAAGGAGCATGCATCAGATAAGAATCTATCTTAAAGGTATCGGACAAAGTTTGCTGGAGCAAAGGGAAAAAATCATCGGTATTCATGTTTTCAAATGTCATAATAGGACTCCTTTCCTAGTAGGTTTCTCGTTTTATTTGTAAAAAATTTGCCATAATTATATTTTATGTAAAAATTTTACCAAAACAACAAAACTAAGACAAGAGCAAAATCCGTTGAATTGTTATACTGAGTACATCAATGAGATTGACGGAAAGAGAGAAAGACTCTTTTTATGAACAAGAAGGAGGTAAAAATGGCAACAAAGAACATTAATGCATCTTGGCAGTTTACAAAAGATGCTATAACTGTCGCAGAAGGATATTCTGTATTAACACAGGGCAACTGGGAGGCACTTGACTTGCCTCATACATGGAATGGTAAGGATGGACAGGATGGTGGAAATGATTACCACCGCGGTACATGTTACTATGTAAAGAACATGAAGCGTGAGGAGTTTGGTAGCGAACCAATCACTTATATTGAGTTTAACGGAGCAAACTCTAGTGCATGGCTTTATGTTAATGGAAAAGAAGCTGGACATCATGATGGTGGATACTCTACATGGAGAGTGAATGTAACAGACTTTTTGGCTGATGAAAATGAAATTGTAGTTGCAGTAGATAATGCACCAAATGATCATGTATATCCACAGATGGCAGACTTTACATTCTATGGCGGTCTGTATCGTGATGTAAATGTGATTTCTGTACCAGAAACACATTTTGATCTGGATTATTATGGAACACATGGCATTGCAGTAACACCTATCGTAGAAGGTGCAAATGCAAGTGTTGAAGTAGAAGTATTTGTTACAGATGCAACAGAGGAAGATACTTTAGAATATGTCATCAAAAATGGTGATGAAGTTATTGCTACAAAGAGCGTTTCTGCAAATGAGACAAAGGTTACATTCGAGATTGAAAATGTTCATCTTTGGAATGGCCGTAAGGACCCACACCTTTACACAGCAGAAGTTACATTAAAGAGAAACGATACTGTTTTAGATGAGAGAAGTACTCGCTTTGGATGTAGAACTTTTGTTATTGATCCAGAGAAGGGATTTATCTTAAACGGAGAGCGTTATCCACTTCACGGTGTGTCTCGTCATCAGGATAGACCACACATTGGAAATGCTTTAACTCATAAAGAACATAAAGAAGATATTGAACTCATTCTTGAAATGGGTGCAAACACAATCCGTCTTGCTCATTATCAGCACGACCAGTACATTTATGACCTTTGTGATGAGACAGGTCTTGTACTTTGGGCTGAGATTCCATATATTTCAAAACATTTGCCAAACGGACGTGAGAATACTATTTCACAGATGAAAGAACTTATTATACAGAATTACAATCATCCAAGTATTGTAGTATGGGGACTTTCTAATGAGATTACAATGGGTGGCGGAGAGGATGATGACCTCATTGAGAACCACAACATTTTAAATGATTTATGTCATCAGATGGATCCAACAAGACTTACAACAATGGCCGTAGTTTCTATGTGCAGCATTGATGCAAAATATATTCAGATTCCGGATGTTATTTCTTATAACCATTATTATGGATGGTACGGTGGAACAACAGATATGAACGGTGAGTTCTTTGATGATTTCCACAAGAAATATCCAAATATTCCAATTGGATTAAGTGAGTATGGATGTGAGGCTTTGAACTGGCATACATCAAATCCTGTTCAGGGTGATTATACTGAGGAATATCAGGCATACTATCATGAAGAACTGATTAAGCAGCTCTTTACAAGAGATTATATCTGGGCTACACATGTATGGAATATGTATGACTTCGCCGCTGATGCAAGAGCAGAAGGTGGAGAAAATGGTATGAACCATAAGGGCTTGGTTACATTTGATAGAAAGTACAAGAAAGATGCTTTCTATGCATATAAGGCATGGTTATCAGATGATCCATTCGTGCATATCTGTGGTAAGCGCTATGTAGACCGTGTAGAAGATACAACAAAGGTTACGGTATACTCTAATCAGCCAGAAGTAGAGTTGTTTGTAAACGGTGAAAGCCTTGGTAAGCAGACAAGTGATGTGCATTTCTTCTACTTTGATGTGCCAAATGCAGGCGAAAGTACACTTGTTGCAAAAGCAGGTGATTGCAGTGACGAAAGCAAGATTCGCAAGGTAGATACCTTTAACGAAGAATATCGTTTGAAAGAAGAAGGCGAGGTTCTCAACTGGTTTGATATTGATATGCCAGAGGGATACTTCAACATCAATGACAAGATTGGTGATATCATGAAGGCCAACGAAGGTAAGATGTTCATCGATGAATTGATGCTTAAGATTATGAAAGGCGCTGATGGCGGTGCAGCAGAAGCAGCAGCTGGTGCTGGCAGCGAGGGCCTTATGAAGATGTTATCAGGTTTTACAGTAAAGCGTATGCTTAATCTTATGGGAACTGCAGGCGGTGGAAAGCAGTTTACTAAGGAAGAACTTCTTGAGTTGAATAGCAAGCTCAATAAGATAAAGAGATAGGAGGATATTACCATGAGTAAAACTAGAGAAGTAAGACCTTTCGGTGCACGTGACAAGTTTGGTTACCTGTTCGGAGATCTTGCAAATGATTTTTCATTTATTTTTGCCAGTACTTATGTAATGGTATTCTACACAAAGGTTATGGGTATCTCAGCGGCAATGGTCGGAACTATGTTTCTTATTGCTCGTTGTATCGATGCTTTTACAGATATCGGTATGGGACGTATCGTAGATAATTCAAAGCCAACAAAGAACGGACGTATTCGTCCATGGATTCTTCGTATGTGCGGATTTGTTGCACTTGCATCATTTATGATGTATCAGTCATTTTTGGTAGATGCTTCTTACGGAGCTAAGGTTGCATATATGTTTATTACATATATCCTCTGGGGTTCTATTTTCTATACATCTATCAATATTCCTTACGGTTCAATGGCATCTGTTATTTCAGGTGACCCAAAGGACAGAAGTTCGCTTTCTGTTTTCCGTTCAGTAGGTGGAACTGTTGCTGGTATTATGATTGGTGTTGTAGCTCCAATGTTAGTATATAAGACAGATGCTTATGGTAACCAGGTTGTTTCTGCAACAAATATATCTATTGTAGCTGGAGTATTCTCTGTAATTGCAATTGTATGCTATCTGCTTTGCTATTTCCTTACAACAGAGCGTGTTGAATATGTTGCAAAGCAAACATCTGAGAAGCAGTCAGTTGCTAAGACATTAAAGACATTACTTACAAGCCGTTCATTGCTTGGTATGATTATCGCAGCTGTACTTCTTTTGTTGGCTTCATTAATGTCACAGGGTGTCAATACTTACTTGTTTGCTGATTACTTCAAGAACACAAAGGCTCTTTCAGTATTCTCATTATTAATGCTTCCATGTATTATCATCTTGGCAACATGCTCTACGAAGCTTGCTACTAAGTTTGGTAAAAAGGAATGTGGTGTAGTAGGAATGTTTGCATCAGGTATCCTTTACTTCATTCTTGGTATTCTTCATATTAAGAATGTATGGGTATTCGTAGTTGGTGCATTCGTAGCTATGCTTGGTATGTACTTCTTCCAGACACAGTGCTGGGCTCTTGTGACAGACGTTATCGATGATATGGAAGTACAGACAGGAAATCGTGACGATGGTACTATTTATGGTATCTACTCATTCTCAAGAAAGATTGGACAGGCAATTGCTGGTGGTCTTTCCGGATGGGCACTTGGATGGATTGGATACAATGAACTTGCAGCAGGACAGACAGAGGCAGTTGCAAATGGTATTTACAACTTGGCTACTTTCTTCCCAGCAGCTATCTATATTCTTTGTGGATTAGTACTTATGTTCATTTTCCCTCTGAATAAGGCAAGAGTAGATGCAAACGTTGCAGAACTTAAGAGCAGAAGAGGATAAACAAACAAGTTCATATCAATAATAAAGGCTCAGACTCCGTGCACCTTTGGGTGTGCGGAGTTTTTTCCTTTGGTAAAATATATGTGTATCAGCAATAGAGTCCGGATGGCGTTATCCAAGGAGACCATTCTGATAATTTTTCGGCCTGACTCATACTGCACCCAGCTTTCATACGTATTTCTTCGGTGTTACATTCGATTAATTTCTGGCGGTTAAAGATTGTAATCATAGGCTTATCACTCCGTTTATCATTTTTATTTCCGCAGCACTTGCATAAGACGTGTTGTACATAAATAAAAAAATAACTGTTAATAGTAGTGAAATAAAACGATTATGTTTCATAAAAATATCCTCCTTGTATATTATATTTAACAACTAATTGTTAAGCGTAAATTATCATATAATAATTATATTGACAACAATTTTCTGCTAACTTGTAATATAATTATGTATTTTCTGATATTTATTTAAGATATATTGATTAGATAGTTAATTCGCCTTAATATAATATTGTGGCATATTAGCCGATACAATTATTGACTATTTATAGCAATAGCCGTACAATATAATTTGAGTATTTATATTAATACAATAAAGCATATCAATTTTAATGCTATTATAAGAATAGCGTAATTTTGGAGGTTTACTATGAGGATTTTTAAAACGGGAGAATATAGTAATAAAAGACGTCATAGCTGCAAGAAAATGGTATTATCCGCTGGAATGGCATTAATGCTGGCAGCAGCCCCTGTAACAGCAATGGCTGGACAGGTATATGGCAGCAATACAGGTGTGACATCTGCAAACAGCGTGATGAATAATATAGCAGCCGGCCTTAGTATGAGCAATAAGATTGATGTATCAACATTAAAGAATAACAAGAAGGTGGGCGGAGATGATATTACTCTTGATAATGACCTTACAGACTGGAAGAATGTGACAGAAAGAAAGGCTTTATCAGATAAGGTATCAAGCTGGAAAGCAGTAATCTCAGCCGATTACTCTACATTATACATAAGCTATGAGGGAACAGCACAGTCAGAGTGGGATTATGGATATACAGGCCAGCAGAACCTTGTTGATATTACATATGCCACAGGGCTTAGTGACTCAACCAATCATATTCAGTTTGTTGCGTGGAATGGTGGAGCACAGGTTAAGAACGGCTGGTATGGTGATATAGAGGGTGCTAAGATGGTTACAGTTAATGAGGCACACCAGAATACAGCAGGACCATATACAGTTGAGGCTTCAATTCCTATGAATTTCTTTACGGAGGGTAATTTCAAGATAACATTTGCTGGTGTTACGGTAGATTTAGCAGATATAGAAGTGCTTGACGGCAGTGCGATTAAAGAGGATACAACAGAGGCTGTCTATGAGGGCATAACAATAGATGGCAGTTTTAAAGACTGGGATGCAGTTGCCAGGTATAATGCAGCGTGTCCTAATGAAGCACACAAGGACTGCCTTTCAAAAGCAGCTATGGTGTTTGATGGAGATTATGTATACATATACTTAAAGGACGGAGCAACAGGAAGTGCTTATGGTGCTGGAACTCATTCCAATGGCAGGTATTCAATAAAGACAGACTTGGGCAGAGAACTTGTATTTCAGCTTACACAGGATGGACAGGTTAATGGTATAGATGGTGTTTTGTGTCAGCATGTTGGAAGGCAGTGGGAAATAGCGGTTCCTAAGGATAAGCTTCCGATTTATAATAAGACAATATCATTTGGCTTATACCTTTCAGAGCCATTTGTTAAAGATGTAGCTAATCTTAAGGATGATGGCAGTAATGACAGTAGTGATGGTAATTATGATATAGCATATGATGGCTTATATGGCGACTGGAACAAATATCCACATACAACAATTCAGTATGCAACGCCAGGAACTCACGAACACGTTGCAGATGCCAGTGCTGCAATATATTGTGATGGAACACAGCTTTTTGGACACGTTGAAACTCCAATGCAGGCACATTTAACTGAAGCAGGTGGAGAGTTAACACAGGCAATTACAATAAAGTTTAATGATAATTGGAGTCAGGTATTTTATCCAAGAATGGAGACAGTAGACAGTGATGGTAACATTAACTGGAATTCTCAAAAAGGTGGACTTTCCGAAGGTACATATGAATTCTACATTTTTTCAACAGATGCATGGCATACTTCAGCTAATATTAATAGCACTAATGAAGCAGATACATGTTATGGAAAAATGATGGTGACTATTGGAAGTGATAAGGACGAATGTGAGTTTATAATAGACCTTAAGAAGGTGGCTGATAAGCTTGGATGTGATGTGAGTGATTTCAAGCAGATTGATGCACAGTTTGGAAGATTAGGGCAGCAGTGGGTTACAACAGCAGGTGCTTCAACAGGTGCCTGGCTTGGACTTTGCATATGCGTTCTTATAACAGTAGGTGTTCTCGTTTATCAGAAAAAGAAAGGCAGTAATCAGGTAACAGAATAATGAGTGTTAATCCAATCGTGGCAGTGGCAGTTATAGCAGTGTGGCTGTATATACTTTCAGTATTAACAAGAGCAAAGCTTTATGCGTGGAAGTTTATGTGGGGAAGCTTTGGGTTGTTTCTTATAATGATGATAACTATACGTCCCGTGCTTACTATGCCGCTGGCACGTTGTGTATCAGCACTGGCTGGTGTAGTTGGAAGTGTGACAGGAGCATTTACATCATATTTCAAGTATGGAATTATATTTATTCATACAGGAGTTACACAGGCGACACTGCTGATAGATTTTGAGTGTTCAGGAATTATTGAGATTATGGCATTTATATCATTGCTGGCATTCTTTAATGTATACAATTTCAGCGAAAAGGTTATGGTGGGAATAGGTGGTTTTTGCTATATAATGCTCTGTAATGCTTTGAGAATTGTGATGATATGTATGTCAGTATATTTTTGGGGAATGGGAGCATACTATGTGGTTCATACATTTATTGGAAGAATATTCTTTTACGTTCTAAGTGTATATCTGTATTTCTATGTATTTACCAAACCTCAGGTTATAAAGATGAAAGTAGGCAGCTTCTCATATGGTAATAATAAAACAAATTCTTAACTCATTTCTTTTCTGGGGCGGCTGGATAATCATTCCATTTATTATGGAGATTGTCCCGGCACTTGGAAGTGTATTTCTTCTTATCAGGAGAAATCTAAGACATAAGAAGAAAAGAAAAGAGATGAAGATATATCCAGAGATATCTCTTATTATTCCTGTATATAATTCAGCGGATACTCTGTATGGATGTATCAAGTCGGTTAATGACAGTACTTACCCTAATGATAAAATCAGAATATTCCTTGTTAATAATAAAGGTCAGGACAACAGCTTCGCCGTATATGCGGACTGTCAGAAGAAGTTTCCTGACCTTCTTATGCAGTGGCTTAATGCAGAGCAGGGCAAGTCAAGAGCACTTAACCTGGCCTTGTATAACAGTGACGGCAAGTATATTATTAATCTTGATAGTGATGGAATATTAGAGAAAAATGCACTTGTCAATCTTATTACAAGATTTGAACAGGATACAGATCTTAACTGTATGACAGGAGCTATTCTTACAATTCCTGAACAGATACAGGCATATAAAGGATTTTTTCCAAGACTGCTCCGTAATCTGGAATTTATGGAATATGCACAGGCTTTCCTTGCAGGCAGAAGCTATGCTTCCGAGATGAATGCAGTGTATACATTATCAGGAGCATTTTCCGCATTCAGAAAGTCAGTTGTGTTAAAGTCGTGGATGTATAACACAGATACAATATGTGAGGATACACATATCACATTCCAGATGAAATACAGGCAGAATGAACGAGTCGAAGTGTGCGAAGATGCGATATTCTTTGTTGACCCAATAGAGGATATGAACAAATTGTACACACAAAGACAGAGATGGCAGAGAGGAAGCCTTGAAGTAGCCAAGATGTTTATGGACAAGTCCTTTAAGGTAAAGAATATATTCAGCAATGTAAGTGTAAAGACTCTTCTTTATGACCACACATTTGCGTTTCCAAGAATGATATGGTATCTGGCACTTATATGCCTTATGGCTATTGGCTATTCGGGTAAGATGATACTTGTATCTACAGGAATAATATTCGGCTTGTATACACTTGCCGGATATCTGTACTTTATAGTTGTCGCGTATTTCCTTAACATCAATAAGGATGTAAAGAAATATTATGTACGGCACTGGTGGTGCATATTGTTCCTGCCGTTCTTTAATTTTCTCGTATTCTTTATAAGAGTAGCAGGTATTATTAACAGCATACAGACAGATAGTGCATGGAAGACGATGAACTTCACAGATGAGTGCAAGGCATTTGCTAAGGTTGTGAAACAGGATATGCAAAAGCCGGCGTCATTTATTGGAAAGTTAAGAAAAGCAGTCAATTACGAGCCTATGGAGGATATGGAGCTTATAGAGGTACAGGAAGAAGCCAATAAGAAAGAAGACACAGAGGAAATAGAACAGATTGAACTGATAGATGAAGATGAGTCTTTATAAAATGTGTTAGATGGGAGTAAGCTATGAAACTGAAAGACAGATTGGGTAAACACCCGGTGCTTATTATTACAACAATATGTGTAATATGTGTAGCTGTTATAGCAGGATTTACAGCACATATAGAACTTCAAAGGTATGAGGACGGAATTCTTGATGTGTGTGCGACACAGCAGGATGCGTATGTACAGCTTGTTCTTGACCAGATTAATCTTAAGGATAATAGAAATGATGAGCAGATTATTAAGGAAATCCTTGAGACAATGGATGCCTCGTCTAACCATTACTGGACATTTTCAAAGGACCAGTCAATGCTATTTGTAAAAGATATAACAGAAACTAATAAATATAAAGGCGTTACAGCTTCAACATATTATATGTCAGATAGTGCCAAGGAGTTCATAGATGGTCTTATACAGAATAAGGTTGCGCATAAGACAATTAATATTAACGACAACGATTATATTGCCTCAGGAGTTCTGTTTGAATATAAGAATGAGCCATACAGATTATGCCTGCTTACACAGAGGGGTGCACTTCTTGATAACAACAGTTATCTTGGTGTAAAGACACAGATGACTACATTATTCGTGGTACTTCTTCTGATTATTGTCTTAGTGCCAATGCTTATGGCTTATTATATAAGACATATGTTATTCAAAATGGACGTACAGAAGGATACAATCGATACGGTCAACAGACGACTTTCAAAGATTAACCAGAAGCTTATGGAAAGCGACCTTCACGATACAAGAAATAATCTGTGGAAGCAGAAGGCTATTATTCCGTTTCTTGAAAAGATTACTAAGAGGGAGATATATCCGGTCACATTTATACATATCAAATGCAGGAATATTGAAAGCAGGGTTAAGTTTATAGAAAGAGCAGTATATATTCTTGATAAAAATGTTCTGAGATTTGAATATGGCAGGACGGATCTTGTGCTTATATTTATTAAGATTGATGAAAAGCGTGCCCTGGACAAGATTAATATACTTGTAGATGATAATTCATCAGTTGAGAACAGCCAGCTTGTTAATAATGAAGCTGATATTAGTAAACTTAAGGACAGATATAAACAGAGTAAGGCTGTATAAATACAGTGTATATGCTTAAAATATCAGACAGGAATGGAGATTAATATGGCAGTTAAGTTGTACAGGGAATATAGAATTAAATTTTACCTTAATATGAGGCATTACATAATTATTGATGGCAAGAAGGGTGAAATACATCCACACACATGGGAGTTCGCTCTGGATATTAAGTTTGGAAGAAGCTCATTTGTTGAGTTTAATATATTCGAGAAGGGAATTGCCAATTTCCTTGAAAAGTACCAGAATAAGGTGCTTAATGATGAAGAGCCTTTTGACAGCATAATGCCGACACTTGAGAATGTAACTGATTATTTTTCAAGTGAATTCTACAGGATAATTCATGATATCGGTGGAATGATGACAAGATTAGAGGCGAGCGAAACTCCTACAAGAAGTTATATTGTTAATATGGCAGAGCAGGAGGGAAATGCACAGATTAACGCAGATACAGAGAATATAATATTATCTGAGGTTATGGATGCAGTATTAGATGATTTAACAGAAGGATGATGGCTGTTATGAATAGAAATGATGTGAACAGGAAGACGTGGTATCTGTTAATTCTTATGCCAATAATATATCTGGCAGTGTCAGTGCTTGTTGTATTCTTAGTTAAGAATAATGGGGCATACCCTACAGGTTCAGATACTATGTATCATATATTCCGTGGAGATTATGTATACAATTCTATAAAGGAAGGCAGCTGGTATCCTATATATAATTCTATGTGGTATAACGGCGTGGAGATTATGCGTTACTGGGCACCACTTACAGCATATTATATGGCATTATGCCAGATGATTGCAGGTGGAGGACAGCTTGCAGGATACCTTATATTCGTGGGCTCAGTCTGCTTTTTTAACAGCATATTATGGCTTATAATAGGCAGGAAAATGAATAGGCCATATCTTGGTGCATTTGTTGGACTTATATGGTTCTTTATGCCTAATAATCTGCTTGCATTGTTTGTTGAAGGTAATCTTGCAAGATCATTGTGTATGATATTTCTGCCTGTATTCATATATGCGGTATGTGAATATCTGTCAGAGAGAAAGAGAATATATATTCCTATAATTATAGTTACATTCGCACTTATGGCAATGTGTCATCTTGGCTATGCTGGTATGATTGCACTGGCAGTGCTTATATACTGCATAGTGTATATGTTCCAGCAAGGCAATAAGAGAGCGGTATTGGAAGTGATTGTCAGCATACTGCTTGGATTTATGGTTCTTGGAATATGGCTTGTTGCTTCGCTTAATGGAGGAATAACATCACTTGATAACTCAGAAAATATGGCTAACTTCTTTCAGAAGCTTGTTGTTACTCTTAATCCGCTTGATAGAATTAAGAGCAATAACTCCCATTTCTACTATGGGCTTGCAGCGTGCATAATAGCGGTATGCGGAATATTCCTTGGATATAAGAAGTCAAGAGCGGGATTTGTGACAGCGGTAGTCATTCTTGTATGCACTACTACAGCTATGTATCCGGTGTTAAGCCTTCTTCCGGGAAGCCAGTATCTTTGGATGTTAAGATTTATTTCCATAGCATTATGCTTTATATTGTACAGCTTTCTTAAGTGGGATACATTAAAGAAGCCGTTGGTGCTATTGATGTGTGTTCTTCTTATAGCAGATATAGTGCCATCACTTACATTGATAACAGGCGGAAGTCTGTTTACAGAAGATAATAAAATATCTTTAAGTGGAATGTTCAGCCGGTATAATAGTACATCAGAGGATAATTCTTCTGATACATCGCTTATTGATGACATTTTATCATTAAATATGACAGATACAAGTGAGGCAGAGGACAGGATTAATCATACACAGAACTATACACTTATATCAAAGGCACAGAGCATAACAGGACAGAGGCTTGCACTTATGGATGCGAGCAGTCTTGGAGCTATGGGTGCGTGGCTTACAGCAGACTGGAATAACGGAGTGCCGGCTGCATTTGGTGCGGGCTGGGAAGCGGCTAACACATCAACTAACATAGCCAATCTTAATAAGGCTATGGCTGAAAGCAGATTTTACTATATGTTTGACAGATGCGAGGAGCTTGGTAACGACACAGTTGTTGTAAGGCTTTCACAACTTAATAAATATACAGGAACTCTTGATAAGCTTGATGAGGCGGCAAATGCTGTGGGTTATAAGCTTGTTGACTACAATGGTGATTACAGGCTTTATCATCTTGATGTTAATGGTAACTGGGGAACTATAAGCACTTATGAAGCTATAGGAATAGGAAGTGGTGCTTCAGGAATTTCTTTAAGATTTCCAGCGGTAGAAGAAACGGACTCTTATAATCTTGATGATTATACATTTGAGCAGTTATCGCAGTATAAAGAGATATTCCTTGACGGCTTTACTTATAATGATAAAGAGGCGGCAGAGGAGCTTATTATAAGACTTAGTGAGGCAGGGGTTAAGATTATAATCTCAGCAGACTCCATTCCGCAGGATAAGAGAACCCATACACAGACATTTCTTGGAGTTACCTGTAATGCGGTTAAGTTCGAGAATGGTTATCCAGAGATGAATACAAGAATCGGGCGTGTATATACAGATATGTTCCCACAGGGACACACTGAGTGGAATACTGTATATCTTGATGGACTTGATACTTCTTACGGAAGTGTTGACGATAATGGACTGAGTCTTGATTTCTATGGAACAGTTAAGAATGATAATATAATAATGTGTGGTCTTGGCATTATGAATTTCTACAGTATGACAGGTGATAAGACAGTTGGAAGACTGCTTGAGAATATGTCAGGTCTTACACAGGAAACATTGCCACAAAGAAAGATATTTCCTCTTACAATTGATTATACAGGCAGCACGATTACAATAACATCTAATGAGGATAATGTTAACACTGCACTTGCTTATCACGACATATTTAGCACAGCACAGAATATTGAAAAAAAGAATAATCTTATGTATATACAGAAAGGTACAACAGTTATTAATATTAAAGTGCCTTATGTATGGCAGGGAGCAATTGTCAGCATAGCAGGAATTATCCTGTCAGTTGTATGGGTGATTGCTCTTGGAAAGACAGGAAAGTCAGGGAAGAATAAGAATGAGAATATTTGATACACACGCACATTATGATGATGAAGCATTTGATGTGGACAGGGACGAACTGCTTAATAAGCTTTTATCTACAGACATTGATACTATTGTAAATGTCGGTGCAAGCATAGAAGGGTGCAGGAAGACTTTAAATCTTGCGAAGCAGTATAAGAATATATATGCGGCTATAGGCGTTCACCCAGATGATTATGACAAACTTAATGAGGATATTATAAGCTGGCTTAAGGAAGAAGCACTAAGCAATCCGAAGGTTGTTGCAATAGGTGAGATTGGACTTGATTATTATTATGATGAGCCAGAGAGGGCAGTACAGCTTAAATGGTTTGAAAGGCAGTTACAGATGGCTGTTGAAGTTAATAAGCCAGTGATTATACATTCCAGAGAAGCCTGTGCGGACACAATTAACATTTTAAAAAATGGAAATGCGGACAGGATAGGTGGAATAATACACTGTTATTCATATACTAAGGAGTCGGTCAAGACATTTTACGATATGAACTTCTACTTTGGAATAGGCGGCGTGCTTACCTTTAAGAATGCAAGAAAGCTTGTTGAGGCGGCGGAGGTTATACCAATGGAGCGCATATTATTAGAAACAGACTGCCCATATCTTGCACCAGTTCCTAACAGGGGCAAAAGAAATGACAGCAGTAATATAAGATATGTCATAGAAAAGCTGGCAGAAATCAAGAAAATGTCTTATGATGAGATAGTGGACATTACTAATAACAATGCGAGAAGGTTATTCTTTAAAGAGGCATAACATATTCGTCAATCAGTAATTATAAGAATGGAGATTATATAGTGGATAATAAATACGCACACGTTATGCACCTTGGCAATCCGACTAATACAATCGCGGTGCTTAACAGATACGGTTTTAATTTTCAGAAGAAGTTCGGTCAGAACTTTCTTATAGATGAAAATGTAGTTGAAAAGATTGTGAGGGAAGCCGGAGTTACGAAAGATGATTTCGTGCTTGAGGTAGGACCGGGTATTGGAACTATGACACAGATACTCTGCGAGAATGCAAGAGAGGTTGTAGCTGTCGAGATTGATAAGAAGCTTATACCAATTCTTACAGAGGATACACTGTCGTGGTATGATAACGTAACAGTTATCAATGAGGATATATTAAAGCTTAATATTAAGGAACTTGCAGACAAGAAAAATGGTGGTAAGCCAATAAAGGTTGTTGCTAACCTTCCTTACTACATAACAACTCCTATTATTATGGGACTTTTTGAGAGTGGTGTGCCTTTGGACAGCATAACTATTATGGTTCAGAAGGAAGTGGCAGACCGTATGCAGGTAGGTCCGGGAACTAAAGATTACGGTGCACTTTCATTAGCAGTGCAGTATTATGCCAGACCTAAGATTGTGCTTAATGTTCCAGCAAGCTGTTTTATGCCACGTCCAAATGTAGACTCAGCGGTAATAAAGCTTGAAAGATACCAGAAGCCTCCAGTTGATGTGCTTGATGAACATCTTATGTTCAAGATAATAAGAGCTTCATTTAACCAAAGAAGAAAGACTATGATGAACAGTGTGGGTAATAGCGGTGAAGTCAATGTATCCAAAGAGGAACTGCTTAAAGCATTAGAACAGTGTGGATTTTCTGCTACAATAAGAGGAGAAGCACTCACATTAGAGCAGTTCGCGGCTCTTACTAATGCGATAATTAATAACAGATAACAGACGGCACATAATTAAGGCAATGAATATTTACCTCCCTTAGGACATAAGATTGATTAGTTAATCTTATGTCCTAAGGGAGGTTTTAAAATGGCTGATTATCAACGTTTTGTGTCATATATCTATTCATATCCGGGTGGAGTTAAGGATAAGAATGTAGGCTTTGCAAAGGTTGAAGTTGTCAGGGGAGAAATCCGGTTAAATATTAATCTAAGGGGTGTATATACTGATACTCCGGAACTATTCGGGGTGTATCTGTTATTCGCAGGTTATAACAGTGGTGAATACCAGCTTTTAAAGGCTGGCGACTGTATGGTGCAGAATGGTATGGCTGTGTACAAGGGCATATTTAATTCGTCCAACATTGATAGTACAGGGTACGCATTTTCTGACATATGCGGCATTGGAATAGCCAATCAGGTGGATGCATTCTATATGATGTTCTCAATGTGGAAAGATGAGAGCATTAATACACAAAAAATCCACTTCGTTGACAAAGAAATGTTGATTAATGAAAGAAAAAGAGCTTCTGTTGTTGATAATTTCAAAGATAGTACCAATAAACCAGACAATGCCAGCCATAACGTAGCAGTGGATAATAATGCACCAGAAAATGCTAATGCTTTGCAGAATATGAATGGAACAGTCAGTGCAGCACAGTCAGACAGTAATACAGCATACACCAATGGATGTATGATACAGGAGGATAAGGATGTTGCAATTATGCAGGCGGAGACTTTGGATAACTGCACCGGTCAGGGTAATAAGATAATGGAAAGTGATAATGATAAGTCAAAAAGAAAAAAAGCAAAGACCAGCTTTGACAAAAAAGTCGATAAATTATTGTATGCAAAGCCTGATTATATTGACGCATTTGATGATGACTATCTGTACGACTGCGTAGAGGTGTCAACAGAGGTGCTTAAACAGCTGTTGTCCATAGAGAATGACATAATAAATAACAGTTTTTTAATACACGGATATTATAATTTCCGGCATCTTTTGTTTGGCAGGGTGTGTGAAAATGAGAATAACACACATTATTTTATTGGCGTGCCGGGAATGTACTGCAACAGGGAGAGGTATATGGCTTCAATGTTTGGCTTTAACAATTTTAAGAAAAGCCATAGAAGCGATTATTCTAATCCATATTTTGGATACTGGTATCAGGAGATATAGACAAAACGTCTGTGATCCTGCCATTTGCCGTTAAGCTTTACATAAGAATGTGCAATGCCTTCATCAATAAATGACATTTTGTCCATAAGGTGGAGTGAAATCTTATTGTCAGGATGAATGTAACATTCTGTGCGGTGGATACCTAAATCGGGAATTACCACATCAAGCATATGGGCAATCATAAGGGAAGCAAGCCCTTTGCCGCGGTTAAGACGGTCTATTTTATATCCCATATTAGCAGATGGTGATGAGCCTCTGTTGATGTGGGATAAAGAAATAGTTCCGATAATGTAGTCGGGATTGTCATTAGATACAAGAAAAAATCTTACAAAATGTAAAGACATAAGAGCTTTGTTCTCAGCATTGAGCATATTCTTGATGAATTCTTCTGTATAGAAAGCTTCTGGCTTATCACTTTCATATATATCAAAATCGTTGCGGTTTCTGTAATAGAAATCCAGAACATCAAGGCTTTTATCACAGCCTAATACTTTAAGCGTGTAATCTCCAAGACTGTATCTTACGTTCATAGGTAGTCCTCCAGGTGTTAAATGCACTTTAAATAATTATGTTAAGGTATTCCTTGAATTAACGGTTAATAAATCCCTGATTGTTATCTGCGTCAGAGCTTTCAGCAAGTGCCTTTTCTTTGAGTATTTTTTTCTTCTCGCGCAGTTCCTTAAAGAAGGAGCTTAGCATAGTTGAACACTGTTCTTCGCATACGCCCCTTACAACCTCAGCCTGATGATTAAATTGTGGCATTTGCAAAATGTTAAGAACAGAACCGGCACAGCCAGCCTTAGAATTCATTGAACCGATAACTACACGTGGAATTCTTGCTTGAATAATAGCGCCGGCACACATCTGGCAGGGCTCTAATGTTACATACAGGGTACAGCCTTCAAGTCTCCAGTCCTGCATATAACGGCTTGCTTTTTTAATTGCGGTTATCTCAGCGTGTCCAAGTGTAGTCTTGTCGGTATTACGTCTGTTATATCCTCTGCCAATAATCTTACCATCATACACGATAACACACCCGATAGGCACTTCATTAATCTTAGCCGCTTTCTTCGCCTGTCCAATCGCCAGTTTCATAAAATGAATATCCATATTGTCAAATTCGTCATTAACCATAAAATCCACCAAAATCCGATCTAAACTTTTAAGATGAGCACTTTTGTGCTCATTATATCACGATTCGTAGCTTCGCTACTCTCCGCTGCTATCGCAGCTATCGTAATCGTCATTCGCCGTTCGCCAGATATCTGCTAGCAGCTTTCTGGCTCTCTTGCGCTCATTATATCATATGCCCTGCGTTGCTTTTCCACAT
>ULTQ01039814.1_pt1 | contig 27234 bp, 27 predicted proteins | sample 1957731 | NCBI WGS metagenome assembly ULTQ01 (sample SAMEA4835738, study PRJEB28245) | human gut metagenome | biome: gut microbiome; material: fecal sample | place: Denmark | collected 2008 | reverse complement strand
ATCTTCAGCGAACTGAACAACATCAAGAACTACAGTCTTGATGACCGATACGCTACCATCTGTGGGTTCACGGAACAGGAGCTGCTCGACAACTTCCACGAAGGGATCACCGACTTAGCCGCTGCCAACGGTATGACCTTCGACGAGGCTGTAGAAAAACTGAAGGAGCAATACGACGGTTATCACTTCACAGCCCACTGCCCGGGACTGTACAACCCCTATAGCATCCTCAACGCCCTGTTCGACAGTCGCTTCGACAATTACTGGTTCGCCACGGGCACACCGACCTTCCTCTTGGAACTGTTGCAGAAAAACAACATTCTCATCCCGCAGCTGGAAGGCATCATGGCCACTCCGCAGCGCTTTGATGCGCCTACGGAGAAAATCACGGACCCGGTACCGGTGCTTTATCAGAGTGGCTATATCACCATCAAAGAGGCGCAGAACGGCATGTATCTGTTAGGCTTCCCCAACGAAGAGGTACGACAGGGATTCAGCGAGAGCATGCTCAACTTCATCGCACCTTACTATGCTGGGCCACGCGACAACTTCGCATGGGAGTTCGGTCAAGCCATGCGCGCAGACAATATCGATGCCGCCATGGAAGCCTTAAAGGTTTATCTCGCCGGATTTCCGTACGACATCCATCACAACAGCGAGGCGTTCTTCCAGGCTATCCTCTACACCATCTTCAACATGCTCAACTTCACCATTCGTGCCGAGGCACGGACAGCACGCGGACGCGTCGACTTGCTGGTCTCAACCAAGACCACGATCTTCGTCATGGAACTGAAGATTGACCAAAGCGCGGAGAAAGCCCTGGAGCAGATCGACGCCAAAGACTATACCCTGCCCTACAAGCACGACGGCCGCCGCGTCTTCAAGGTCGGCATCAACTTCTCCACGGAGGAGCGCACCGTGGATGAATGGAGATACGAGGAAGCATAAAAAAATCGGTTGGAAGCCAACCCTCATGGCGGCAACCAACCGAATATAAAACAAAAATGGCCAAGTCACCAGGCTGTCGTTAACTTATGACAGCCTGTATGCTGCCAGCCTCGAAGAGGCTGAATTGATCATTTGTGTTTGTCAACACACACCCTGATACACCGCATAATAACGCTCCACCATCTTCCCAAGGTCATATTGCATCGCACGACGGTGGCAGCGGGCGGCAACAAAATCGTATAACGCACGGTCAGCACTCAGCCGACTGACGATCGCCGCGACCTCCGCATCGTCTCCCTCAGGGAACAGGATGCCGTAGCCCTCCGTCACCTCACGAAGTCCGTTGACCCGCGAGGCGAGGAACGGCTTGCCCGCTGACATCCCTTCCACGTTGGACAGCGACAACCCCTCCCAGTGACTCGACATGACAACGATATCGGCGGCACGCAGCACGTTCGGCACATCCATACGCAGACCTAAGAAACGGACCCGGTCACTGACCCCCGACTGTCGGGCCAATGCCTCGACCTCCGGCTGCCGAGTGCCGATGCCCACGAGCCACAGCTCATAGCGCTGCTTGTCAAGATGGGTCATCGCCCGCACCAGCGTGTCCTGGTCCTTAGCCTCGCGGAATCCGGCGACCATGACGATGGCGCGGCGAGGACCTTTCATACGCAACAAATCAGCGTCCGGCTGAGCCGTGAAGATCCTGTCGACATCCACACCATTATTGATCGTGGAGATACGGTGATAGCAAGGAGCGTGAACGTCTAACCATTTACCACCCATATATTCGCGCAGTTTGTCCTCAGCGATCTTCGAGATGCAGACGACATGACTGTATCGCGAGTACATCCAACTCTCTATGGGCGCATACCACTTCCAACGCCGTTTGCGGTTGGATGTGTTATGCTCGGTCGTGCACAGCATTGGCACACGCCCATGCACGAGCATGCACAACACCTTGGCACACGCCACAAAGAGCTGCGGCGATGAGTTGTGGGTATGTACGATGTCGTAGTGACGCATCAGGTGGGCGAGCTGCCAGATATACCTGACACTATAGACCCCTTTACCCAGCCGGATAATCCGTATCGGCTGGATGTCTCCGCCTGCATGCGCCTCGTTCCACTGTTCTATCTCCCGGCAGAACGGGGTCTCCTCGCCATCGAAGACACAGATGTCGCAGTGCACCCCGGGCTTGAGCGTCAGGCGCTCAGCGAGTTGCACGACGATATGCTCTGCCCCACCGGTAAGCAAGGAGGTAATAACCTGTAATATCCGCATTTTTTTCATGCACCATAATGTTCGACTACATCCCGCCGGTGCATCATCCATCCGACGGGCCGGAGGCCATACCAACGACGGGCTATCGGCGGCACAAGGGTGTCGGCACGACGACAGTACCAGAAACGCCAGTAGTTGATGGCTGCCTTCACCTTCACCGCAAAAGGCACCCGACAGGTGGTGAGCTCCGCGTAGGTCAGCATCGAAGCCCGCGGACTCTGCATCCGTGCACGCGTAATACCAGCAGTAATTCCATCAGACTGATATTCAGCTATATATATTGGCTTGTTGATATAATACAAGGAATACTTCTGTGCGATACGGAACCAAACCAGTTGCTCAGGACAAAACATCTCCCCAGCGATCTCCGGGAAAGGAAAATCCTTCAATACATCCGTACGAAACACTTCTTTTAAGTCACCAGTAACATGATACCTATAACGGATATCCATAGCGTTACAAAGAATATGCTCCTTGGGTAATCCGCTTCCAATAATTTCTCCAGTACGCTTGTTGACATCCAGCCCCGCTATTCCTCCAACAGAGGCTTGAAATTCTATCTTCGCCCAAGAATGCCTGATAATATCAATTGCGTCGGGAGGCAACAAATCATCATCATCCGCGATCATTATCAAAGATCCTTGAGCCGCTCTAACGCCTCTGTTCAGCGCCGTATGCTTTCCACCATTTTCCTTCCGGATATAAGTGATAGGGAAACTGTCACCATTTTCCACCTTAAACGAGGACACCACTTCTTGGGTATTGTCTGTGGAACCGTCATCGACGACAATCCATTCAAAATCTTTATCCGTTTGTGTCTTCAAAGATTGGAAAAGACGAGGAAGTAATGTCGCCCTATTGTGCGTAGGCGTTATTATAGATATAAAAGGCATAAAAAATTAGCATGAAATTTTAGTCCAAATCCATTTCCTTGGTTGATCCAACAGTATGGCGACCACAAAGATCACAACCATGAAAAGAAATGTTAGCAATATAAACGGCAGCGTTGAATAGCCATCACTCAACCTACGGATGAATGGTGCGTAATATGTTCTCAATACGAGTTCATTAGCATGCAACAGATATACGGCTACACAAGAGGCTGCAACCCAGTTTATCAACGAACTTTGAATATGAATTTTATTGAAGAATAACAATAAGGAAAGACTTTGAATAATAACAAACGGATTCGTGTAAGTAAACAATCTGCCTGCTATTGGAAAGCCCATATATGTCACACTTTCTGCAAGTATTACTTGAAGAACAGCAATTGAAAAAAACAATATCAAATAAATGTACCACTCTTTATCTACCCAATCCCTTCTATACAAGCGCACATATCTACCCAAAAGATACAGTCCAACAAAAGACGCCGCTGAATAGCCTCCTGTCAACCACGAAGCACCATCGATGCTAAGCCAACCATACAGAGTCTGGAAAATGAAAAAAAGAACTATCACCCTGCGCAACCGAGTCTCATCGGCTTGCTCGATAAAGGTATTCAGAAAGATGGAGAAAAAACAAAGTCCTATATATGCTTTTATAAACCAATAATCATTCCCATGCAGCATCAATAACGTCCCGAAACTACTAACATTGATGTCATTCCCCTGCGGACCTGCTATGATAAGAGCAATGAGTATGAGCGCAGCAAAATAAAAAGCTTGAAAGAACAGGCTTAAGATTTTCTTCGTTTGAAAATGCACCCCAAACCATCCTGACAACAATACAAAAACATTAACACAAACCACAGAGATACTCTGCATCACAAAGATTCCCACTGAGCCTACAAGATTTGAATGGCACGCCGCGGTTGTAGGCACGCCCAAAGCAAGAAAAGAAGCATGAACAACCATAACAAGGAACATGGCTAAAATGCGAAGAAGTTCCATGTTCGATTGCCGTAATTTCAACGCTGACATATATCACCTCTTCACATTAATTTTAAATCGGAACGCCCTACGGTAGAGTTTGTTATCATCATACCCATGGTCGTATTCATAGTGCTCATACGAATAATCACCTTCCCGATAGCCTGGTGACAAGAACGTTTTGTAGGGGTATAAATCAAGAAGATAATTATTTTGACCTTGCCAGGCATTAAAAATTCGCAAATAAAGGAACAGCATGACGACAATCAATATCGGAGCTAAAGAATGGATATTCTGATTCTTCATAGCGATCGTTGTCAATGTGCAGATGATACCGATCATATAGTACCACGACAGTCGCCCTCCATTTTCAGAGCGTATAAAGAACAATAACAAAGCACAAAAGATAAGTGACATATTGAGCAGCACACGTGTCTGCATATCACAATTTTCAAAATCGTCGTAATTATCCCAAATAATCCATAAGAAGAAAACAGCTTCAAGAAGATAAGCTATACGAAATTCTCCCGCAGCACTATAGTCTGCCTGCATCTCCACTTGTGACATATCACCATAAGCAGAGAACAACGAATTAGGTACAGACGACAGGCCTAAAAGCAGGGCTGCTATCATTGTCAATTCTACCGTCTTCCGCGACCATGGTATATGAGCAATAAAATAAACAGGCATAAAGATGATGGCTGATTTGTGAATGGACACCGCAATTAACGCCACAATAAAAAACTTTATAGGCTTACGCTCAATAATATAAGGGATACTGAGCCAAGCTACCGTTGCGCCAAGGACCTGACGGAGGTAAGTGAACGTAAAAAAGAACCATAAACCTAAGAATACAATAACTGCAAACGGATAGTTCTCTGCATAACGTTTAAGACTTACAAAAAGAAGAGAGTAAATTATAAAAGTGAGTAAGAGAATAAAGATATAACGATTCTCTGTAACCCAAGAGATGATAATGTTGACCCATATAAAACCTGGTTCATTAGGGAAGAAATTAAACGATCCATCCAACAGATAAGCACGCCCCTGTGTTGTTGTGTTGGCAATTGTGTCAAAGACTTCTCCATAGATGTATCGGTCATAACCCCCAAGCATGTCACCCATACCCACAAACAGCGCAAGGAAGCCTAACATCATTGCCAGGAAAGGTACATCTTTGGAAAGATACTCACTAAATTGGTATAACAATACGGGTACAAAAAATATAATTAGATATAGCCACATAGTTTATAAAAGTGGTATTAGTGTTTATTGATATTTATAATGTTCTGAACAGTTCTGTGGCGACTTTCTTCCGTGCATGCTCGTCCAACACACACTGCCGTCCTTTCTCTGCCATCTGCTCATATTTAGCAGGACTATCAGCAATATCTTTCAAAAGAGATATGGCCTCAGAGGAAGCGTGAAAAACGAGACAAGACTCGCCATTCTTTACAGCTATGTTCTCCAAGGCATAGGGAGTGCCAAGCTCAAGCAGTCCATTGCTGATGGCATCGAGAACCTTTCCTTTCGTCCCCGTACCGAGATCAATGGCATTGACCTGTATGTCATGCTTCTGCAACTCTTCGATATAGTCAGGGGCAAAGTTGACTACGCTCACCGTCCAGCCTCTTGCGCTTAGCTGCTCGCACCAGGGCTCCCAGCCTTTACCCAAGAAGGTAATCTCAAAGGAACGCCCCAGGTCATCGTCTAACGACTTCAATAAATCATCCGTTCCATGTTGACAATAAAGGTCATACCGGCCAGCAAAAAGAAGACGGATCTTCGGCGAATGAAAATGGATCGTCCTCGTTCGCCACGCATAATGAGGATGACGGATGAACCTCACATCGGCCTCCGGATGAATGTTCTTGAAAAACGCGGCGTCCTTCTCTCCGACAAAATGATAGGTCACTCGTTTCTGCCAATGATCCTTCTCCATTCCTCGATACTGCCAGTAAGCAAAGGCATAGCGCATCACTTTCGATAAACGATCCGTCATCCAGTTCTTCGTCAAACAACGGTGATAATACATCGACTCACAGTCTGGCCCCGTGGCAATAACCCTGATATTCTTAAAATGACGGGCTAAGCCAAACAGTTCTTCACCATAGATCCAAACGATGTCAGGACGATAGTCGGCAATAGCTTTTACCGATTGGTCGGACAGACGAAAATAAGAGAGCAAGGGGTAGCGGAAGAGGATGCGAAGAAAGACAAGATGCAACTTGAACATCCATCGATACCACCAAGGCTTATCTACCAAATGCACCTTTGTTTTCAGGTTTTCTTCCGTTTCTTTGATCTCTTGCTCCTTAACATCATTGATGTTAAAGCTCCAGATCTCAAACGCTGTGTCGCCACATGCCTCCGCACCAAGCATCAAATGGTACGGCAATGCAGAAGCGGCACGTACATTATTGAAAGTTGGTGTTGAAAGACTTATTAAAGCTACTCTTTTCATCAGTCTTTTCTATATCAATATTTCTATCTGCGTTTACAAGCTAATACAAGTATAATGGTGACGTGAAACGTACGTGGAACGATCGCAACACATACGTGGAACGATCGAGAATCCCTTGAAATCAATGCATGTCCTCTGCTTGACGATGCTCGTCAAAACCTTCGACCCCTTATTATAACGTACCTATCCAACCTTGGATCGTGCATTCCTTTGCGTCCTCCGCGCCTTTGCGAGAGCCCTTCCGCGAGTTTTTCCTCGCCAAGCCATTTAGAATATTCTCCTTTGTATTATAACTCATCTCTTTATGAGCATAGATCCGTGTTCTATACTCTTAAGCGTCTCAAGACTCTCCACCGTCAGAAATAGATCAAGTTTCTATTCCTCATCAATATAAATTTCCGGATGTTCTATCTCTTCTACGAGCAAATCAACTGTCGTGCAAGGCTTTTGCTTTTTATAGTTATTGCCAGAATAGCAAGAACGAAGCTTCTCTGCCCTTCTCTTCGCTAACGCCTCGTCTCCATAATTTTGGAGCAAAGAATAAAACTTCGGATCATTCTTTTTATAATTGTACCTGGCGGTCTCTAACTTTTTACGTAGAATGTTATTTAATTTTTCGATATAAGCCTTTCTTGTAATGGCGGGGTCGAGAAATATGAAATGAAGAAGATACCACAATTCGAATGCTTCATTACTCCAAGCAACTTTTAGGCCATTTGCCGTGGCATCATTGATAGCCTTGTTAAAGTCCTTATTGTCATCCTCATCAAACACGACCCATGTTCGATCAAATGGCAAAGAATTGCATTTCTCTAAATTTCTCTTTATCTTCTGTGCTTCTTTCACTAATGAAGTTGTAGAGCGTCCTAATCCCTTCACATCAACATCTATCACAGCAGTGTATTTCTCATCTCTTGCTAATGCTTTGAAATAATTCGGCTCTGTTTTCTCACCTTCACAGACGATAAGAAAACGGTAATGCTTCTTCCTTATATTTTCAATTCTCGCACCACTTGCTTGCGGTTGGGATACCTTTGCTCTCAGAATGTCGAGCCTATTCTTTTCCATAATCGAGTCCTCCTATAAAAGGAATGGCACCATAACGCCCATTGATGTAATCTTTCTCATAGCTGCTGTCATTACGAACCTTCTTGCCCTGTTCGTCAATGAATTCGACAAGAGAATACAAATCCGTGGAGTCAGTCTTATCCTTCTCTACAAACCAGATTTGGTCTCTGCGAAAATTCTTCTTACTAAGCAGATTCGTATCATGGGTATTAAAGATCAGCTGAGCATTATGCTTGTTGCTCATAGGATCCATGAACAAGCGGACGATATGACGTGTGAGAATAGGATGGAGCTTGGCATCTAACTCATCAATGAGTAGCACTTCGCCATGAATCAGCGTGTCAAAGATAGGACCGGACATCTCAATTATCTTCTTTGTCCCCTCTGACTCCATCGTACTCTCCTGAAATTCCTCTTCGTCAACAACTTTACCATTCGCATCTTTAATGTTATGAGTAGTGAGCGTCTCCATGACGTTGCCTTTCTGAACTTCTTCCATCAGATCTTTTTTTATCCCATCTGGTACATGGCTAAGCGACTCCACTATGTCCTTTGTCAAAGATTTCTGACGGACTGCCAAATTGTTGAAGCCAAGCTGTGTGTCATGGAAGAACTGAATAGCCTGCTTGTAACCATCCTTGTGCTTACTTATCATCTCCATTGTGAAGCCTTCGTATCCTGCTGCCTCTATGCCGTTGATAGAATTTAATTCAGCAAAACACTTCATGACTTTTTGTGAGATATCACCATTAAATTGGGCAGCAACCGTCAGGAAAAGCCTGTTGGGTAAGGTCTTCTTATCAAGATGCAGACCTTCCTCGAAATATTTTTCGGAAATGTCATATTCATCCTCTGCACGGAGGAATAACATAATCTCTGATCTCTTCTCTGGAGGGGTCATAAATAGATATTCCTCTTTTATCTGACGGGCATCATAAGAAAAGCCATAACGGTATATTGTCTTGTCTCGAATGAACAAGATTTCGAACTTCGTGGGTTGAGTCCTGGAAATCAAATCGAGTTTAAAGGGGTCATAATGGAGATGCTCATCAGGATTAATCTTAGAGGATGTCATCACAAGAAAGCGCATCACAGACATGGCACGAAGCACATTGCTCTTACCACCGGAGTTCGCGCCATAAATGACAGCGACCGGCAACAATCGCATATTTTCCTCTTGAAGTACGCATTCTGGCAATTCCCTGATATTGGTTGCCTCCATCCGTAACGATACTTGTTTGCGGAATGACCTAAAATTCTCTACCGTGAAATTAATAAGCATAAGCTAATTTCCTACTGTTACAATTACAGTTGCAAAGATACTGGCTTTTTCTCATTTGTGAGAAATTATCTCAAAAATATAGCCACAAAGCCTTAATATTTAACATCATAGCCCCATATCTGTGAGTCTTTTTCTCATTTCAACACATTTCGCAACTCTTGCGAAGCCTCCGCGAGCAATGTACCCAGTGCAGGGATAATATTCATACATGGCTCGTGCATTCCTTTTCGCCCTACACACCAAGGACCATGCCAATGACGTCTGATGGTATCCACCCTGAACCACAGAAAGCCAGCACTTCTATTTGCTTTTCAGCCGGTACGTCAGCGAGCGCCTGACGAGCTCGGCGAAGCCAACTAACCTGAGTAAGATTTTTGAAGATGAATGGAGAAGCATCCATTCTTTCAGCGAGAAATGGTATCCGCATGCTCTTGCGTCATCGACGATCTGTTTCACGTAAGACTGATGTTTGTCGATAAGCGTCTCAGGTGCACTGTAGGCTATGGGGAACAGACCGTTGAGTTTCAAGAAGACAATCTGACTCATGTATTTGCTTCTTTCCCCTTGTGGAATGGAATTATAAAGTGCCCGATAAAAAGCCTCCTCATGTGATACCGACGCTTTCTTCGTGTGCGAGACACTCGCCGTGTTCCTGCGGAAATTATAGACATGTTTGTAAAGGACTTTTGGCGGTACGGAGGTCTTGAAGAACAACCGCGTGTTCATGATCATATCCTCCTCACCGTCGATTTCCCGTGGGAAGTCGAACACCTCGTCGGTAAGCAGTTGCCGCTTGTAGAGTTTCGCCCATGGTGTCGGCGACAGCTCCCCATTGAGGAACGCTTTCCGGCAGGTGTCTAAATCAGCGTCAGCCGGCAACCGCTTGTCGGGAAGGATGGCAAAGCTTGAAACAATCTCTGCCCCCCCAACTAACGCATACATACTCTCAAGGGCATCAGGTTCCATCGTGTCGTCATCGTCACAGAAAGCAATCCAATCTCCTTGTGCCTCATGCACGCCGCGGCGGCGCGTGGCGTTGATGCCCTCGTTCTTTTTATGTATCACTCTCACACGACCGTCCTTCCGGGCATACTCATCGCAGATCTCACCCGAGCGGTCAGGACTACCGTCGTCAAGGAGCAGCAACTCAAAATCCTTAAATGTCTGGCCTAGAATGCTATCTATGCACGCTCCCAAATATTTCTCGCCCCCATACACGGGGACCACAACAGATATCTTTGGCATTACAACTATTTATTAAGATTCAATGTCCGGCTCCACTTGCGATAGATCAGCCTGCCGGGTTCCTTCCTTGATATCACATGAGCCGGATTCCCTGCCACGGTGACACCTGGCTCCACATCTTTTACGACTACCGCACCGGCGCCAATGGTAACACCATCACCGATGATAACATTCTCTACAATACAAACAGAAGGCCCTATATACACATTATTCCCTATATGGGCGGCATGAAGTGTCATACTCCCGATTGTAGTGAACTGGTAAAGGTCTACATTGTCGCCTATCACCGCCGAAGCGTTGACGACCACCGGGCCGCCGTGCACAATGCGAAAGCCATAACCAATCTCGGTATCCCGTTCTATGCTTATCTTATGTCTAACATTGATCCAACGCGACGCAATGCGTGATCCCCCCCCCCCACGGGTTTGTTGTTACACTTCGACACCCGCCACCAGAAGAGGAAACGAAACCCCACATCTAAAATGCCGGCCATCCACATACGCAGGAGGCTGGCATTACTTCTGCCCGTTTTGCGGTAGTAGTCGCTGCGGATATAGTCCCTGGCTTCCTTGATTGTCATGCTTGTCATCTATTTTGAAAAGAAATACCCATTATCATTGAGAATCTTTTTTATCATATCCATACGTTGATCCCAAGATGCGTATTTTTTGGCATACTCAAAGTTCTTGTCCACAAGTTCCTGATAATTATCTATATGGTCTAAGATATTTGACAATTGCTCCCGAGCGTTATCCCAGTCCACTTCTATAACGGGATTATATCCAATAAGCCTAATTAATTCTTGTGGGGCGCGCCCCACCATCAAACATCTGCTAAGCATCGCTTCCCAATAGCGTTGTGTCAATGTCTCTATGTGTCCACCCCTCGAAGGGTTTGTGTCGCATTGAGGGAAGCATACCATGACTTTGGTATCTGCCATTAATTGATAAAGCTGTTCATTCGAATATTTCACGTGCTTGTCATTCAGTGTACCATTTTCATTGATGTTGCTTGTCAGATATTCTTTGAACACGCCATCGGAAAACATATTGACCAACGTATCGTGGTATCTCTTCATCTGCCTGCCCATCTCGAAGACGTCATGGCCTCTTTCCTTCAACTCATCTCCGGAAGAATAAAGCTGCGCATTGATTCCTTCAGGAATCCAATAAGCTTTCTGCCGTCCTCGTTGATTGATCATTTCTGCCACCTGACTGGAGGTCACGAAGACCAACTTGACATCTAACAACTCGAAAGAGGAATACATGCATGTCCAGGTCGACGGCCAGACATCCCAAAGCATCGGTATGATCTCGTAACTCGCATAATAAGGAAAGGCCATATCTTCCAAGGTCACACCATTGGCGGTTACGATAAGAGCCTCTTTCCTATTGAAATGGAAATGGCAGCTGTCATGCAGGCAACCATACAATAACAGCCAAGCATGTTTCAGCAGTGCACGGACATGGAACTTATACCAAGGAAAAATATCCGCTCGCCTCGGTATTCCAAATGCTTTACATGCATCTACAAAATCATGCATAAAGAACTGGAATTCACTTGCCAAGCGTCTTTTGTCTCTTATATATACTCTTTTCATCGCATGTGATGATTAATCACCTGTTTATAGACTTCAGCCAGCATTTTTGATGACCTTTCCCAAGAATACTTCTTTAGTCGTTCTCTCTGTAAATTCAGCAGGCCCTCTCTGCCCCCCCTAAAAAGCTGTTAATCGCCTTTATAAGTGTATCTTGTTTGCTATTCAATTCAAAATAGACCGCTGCATCCCCACAGACTTCAGGAAAGCAACTTGTGTTATTAACAAAGACAGGACAATTATTTTGATATGCCTCTAATATGGGTATCCCAAATCCTTCATATAAAGAAGGGAAAACAAAGAGAAGTGCATGAGAATAGAGCCAGGCAAGTTCCGCATCAGAACAGTATTTATGTTTTACCTGACTATAGATATCTAAGTTTCTGAACAACTCTTGTTCCTCTTTAGTAAATCCCGGCCCTGTACATAACAGATTCACATCTTTATGTTCTCTCAAGAATGGAGACAGACTTCTTACCATCGGTCGGAAGTTCTTGTATGGCAGGTTTCTACCACCAACATATAATATATATTTATACCGAATGTCAACAGGCTGAGTTTTGCATGTCACAACGCCATGAGGTATCACTGTGATTTTCTCATCCGGGATGTGCAGCACCTTGATAATATCCTCCTTAGTTTTTCCCGAGACAGCAATAATATGAGATGCCTGCTTAGCAAGCAGCGCTTTTCTCGCTACCTGCGGATCATTATGATTCTCATATACCAATTCTGGGATCATGTCATGAATCGTCAACACAAAAGGCTTTCCATGAAGATACTTTAGAAAATAGGGATCAAAGAATGTTGGATGGAATACATCAAAATTTCCTTGCTGAAGGCAATTGATAGCCTCCAAAGAGTTCTGTCCGTCAGCTGTCAACATCGGGAATAGTTTAGTAAAATATCTGTAAAGCCTGTATTTGCCAGGAAAGAATTTTGTTCCTAAGAAATTGTCACCATTTAGCTTTATCGGCCGCGCATCTGATATCCCAGCATCTTTTAGATGCACATTATCAGTCTCCTTAATGGCTACATGATATTTAATATCTTTTGGCAGATGGGCTATCAACTGCGCAAAGCAATTGGACACGCCACCATACTTCTGCCATGTAAACGCCTGATAATCGTATAAAACGCGTAATGTTCCCATAAACTAACCTATTACACAAATACAAAGAAGATATGCTTGCAAACATTTTGTTACAAGTAATCACGATTTAAGTCTAAAGCGCAAGACTAAATGAAGAATATTCTCCACATTCAGGACATGCATTATCAGCGCTTTAGTAAAACTGTTACTTGTAACTTCGTATGGATATAGCTGCATGGATTTAGCTTTCCAGATTAAGTCGTTTGCATCACTACGCCTAAGATGCTTAGAGCTTATCAATGAGATAAGGAAACCGAGACGCAAAGAGGTAGCGTAGGTCTTTAAATATTTCCTAAAGCGAGAAGATATCTTTGTATTTTCCGACTGATCGCTAACCAACTTTATCAATTGAAGCGAATCCTCGCGCCGGCGTATCTCTTTCTCCTTCAGTCTGTGCGTATCCTTTGTTACCGACAGCGGATTTGCAGTATAGACATAGCCACATACGCCAGCATTCATAATTCGCCCACATTTCATCAGCACTTGAAAAGAGAAATAGCTGTCTTCACCAAAAATGATGTCAGTCCTAAACCGTATATTGTTCGACTCTAACATCTTACGCAGATAGAGCTTACCACAGGCTGAGCCCACTTGATATCCTTGGATAGATGCTTCTTCACAATTATATATCTTTCCTTTTTTTAGTGGATTGTCAGTATTCACTGAAGATCCATCATGTGACATAACCTTAAAGTTGAAGATACACAAGTCCAACTTATTATTCTCTGCAACAGACAAGACTGCAGCCAACTTGTCTGGCAATAAATAATCGTCAGAGTCTACGAAGATTATATAATCGCCCTTGGCATGGTCCAGCCCCATATTGCGTGCGCTGGACGACCCTCCATTTTCCTTGGAAAAGAGTCTTACGTTGGTGTATTTGTCAGCCAATGACTCAGCCACTTCCAAGGTATTGTCCTTGGAGCCGTCATTGACAACGATAATCTCAAACTCATCTTGAGGAACGTTCTGCTCCTCACAACTGCCGACGCATCGCTCCAAATATTTCCCAGCATTATAAGCGGGGATTATGATTGATAATCTCATATATTTTACTCTATGGCTTTTCTACCCGTCTCAAAGTAGAACATACTCAAGTTAACAACGCTAAAAACAAAAAGTCCTATTGCTCTTAGCCTAAACATGGCGCAATATAAAGGTAAACAATCTTGCCATAAAATTCAAGATCTTCAAGAAGAAGAGGTTGGTCTTCTTCGTTGTATTCATATTTGAACTCACAAAAAGGCAGGCAGGCTCAAAGCTCATCTTCATCCAATCTTTGTCATGGAGAAATGATGGTGAGGCGAAAGAACTCTGCCAGTTCAAAAGTTGATTGCCAATAGACTCTGAAATTCCCCCTGACAACCTAATCTGTCGGTAAAAGTTCATGCCTAAAACAGGTGACAAGGTTGAGTCCCCCTGGCTTGCAAATGTATGCAAAATCTTACACCTGCAAAGATACTGTATACTGAATCTAATCTGGCAGTTATATTCGCCGGGGAGCTCAATAATAGGGTTGTCCAATTCCTGACAAGTCTCCAATAAAGCCAACTGGTCGCGACACTCACCTTGCTTACGGCTTTTCTCCCAATTATCATGCCAACGTTCAAAGAGCAAATGAGCCGAAGGCGTGTCACGGACCAACAAGACGCCACTGTTGATCATATCAGTGCTTGTTAAATAGCTGGCATTGAAAATCCTCCGAAGAGGCTCCACGGACATCCTTTTAAAGATATCATACTCACAGATCTCCGCACTGTGACAATGATTATCCAACACTCCACAGACATCCCCCTCAAAACCGTCCAAAGCTTCTAAGGGACCGTTAATTATCGTATCGGCATCAATAAACAAAAAGTCGCCAGTGAGCAACTTCCTCAGATTCGTCTTTATCCACCTCGACTTTTCTTTATTGGTCAGTTTGTCATCAATCTCTACGACTTTGATTTCGTCAATAAGTTCGTGCGTTTCTTTGTACCCTTTAGTCTCTATGGCTTTGGACGACGCAGCATCGGTCAACAAGACGACATAAGACATTGGGTTGTAATGCTTCAATGTCCATACAGAAGCCAAGAGCTGCTCATAGTAAAGGTCATTTACTGAGCAGACAACATCATAAACTATCTTCATTTTCATGATTCTCCTTTCTTTATTTATCATCTGCCGTATCAAGAGCTCTCCGTAAGGCATCTATATACCCATGATGATATCTGAGGTCTGGCTCCATGTAATTACCCTCGCCCCATTCATTCCACGATTTCAATATCAAAATACGCTGTTCCAAAGGCTTATCCTTTACAGCATCTACAGCCGTTTTAACATGCTCATAGAAATACTTCGGCTCACAATTATAAAAGATAGGACCACATTTTCTGCCACTTCGCGGACTATGGTCCCAATTGGGGAAGATCTCGGGAAGCACACCTTCTTCTCTGTCGCGAGCAGTGATAAATTCCTTACAATGCTTTCCATAATCTGTAGCAAGATGAGGCTTCCCTGTCAACTGCTCTCTTAAGCGCCTATAAACTCTCACGGTAAATCTCTTTATCGGATTCATCTCGTAAAAGAATCGCATCTGATAATTTGAAATGTTATTATAGGTCACCGCCTCATAACCAAGTTTTTTATAGTCTTGAAATGTCTCTGAGGGATCTATGACATTAGCTACCAGATATAGGCCTTTAAAGCCAGCCTCTAGGGTCCACTTGTGAAAGTTCTCAATATACATAGCCGGCAATTTCTTAGGATGGAATATCAGGAGGAAGGGCTTGCCGTCGATCTTGATATATCTTGGATCTCGGAAGGCCTTCAACAGAAATTCGAAATGCATCCGAGCGTCTTCTACTCCCGGGTATGTCTGAGCAAGGAGCAGCTCGTCACTGTTAGTATCTGACGCCCACGACTTCTTATACCAAGGATGATTAGCCCATGCCAACGCAAACGGAAAATCAGGTTTACCACTGTCAAGTACCTCCTGGAACACCTCCGACAGCAGTCTCTTTCCATTTCCAAACCAGTAGTGCCAGTACAAGAAGCCAGTCACGCCAGCCGCTCGTGCCAAAGCCGCCTGCTGCTCGCGTACTATAGGCAGTCTTAAATCATAATAGCCTAGATCTGCAGGCACCTTGGGTTGATAATGACCCTTCCACAGTTTCTCTGCTTTACCAACATTTGTCCACTCTGTAAACCCTTTTCCCCACCACTGGTCATTTTCCTTCGTAGGGTAGTACTGTGGCAGATAGTAAGCCAGCACCTTGATATTATTAGTCATATAACGAATTTATTAATATACATAAGAAACGTTCCAAAGAATGGCCGTTTGACAAAATAAGAAAAATCATTTCCCAATACATTTCCTCAAGGGCGTCTTGGTGAAGAGAATTATAAACAAAGCCATTGCTAAGGACGTCAATGTAAAAACGATGAGCAATAACAAATAATACGATCCTGTAAAATGCCATGCTGATACATGCAAATCATCATAAACGAATCGGGTAATATAGTAGAGGGGTATAATGTGCACACAGTATACAATGAGGGAGTTCTTTCCATAAAATTCTAACAGGGGATTACTTACAATCTGTTTGGAGAGCATCAGACAGGCGAATAGTCCTGATATTGTCATGATGAGCATCGGAACAATTCCGTATAATTCAAAACCGATATTAGCATCAAATGACTGGAAAATGGTAGTCTTGCTCACATACCGTACTAACAAGACCAAGAGATAAACTATCCAGCCATATTTCAAGAAGATGTTATAGAGCCCCTGATGTCGCTTGAAGAAGAAGCCTAACGCCACAAAAAACGAAGCTAACAAGCCGTGGCAATAACAAAAGAACTCCGTCTCCATGGTGAACAGATGAAGTTCATTTAATGCCCCCCCCACTATCAATAGGGCGAAAGTGACGATCAACAGTACATAATCAGACTTGCTGACTTTCTGGATAACCCACACTATAATTTTAGCGAGTATCAAGGCCCTGACAAACCACATAGAGGTCAAATATATGGGAGTGGAGAACACGTCACAAGCATATTTTATTCCTAACGAATATAATATCTGATTGAGAATATCGAAAAAGCAAAGAGGCAGCAGCAATTGCTTAAACAACTTGGTAAAGAACCTCTTAGCATCTATCGCGAATGACGAGCAATATCCCGTGATGAAAAAGAAACATTGCATGAAGAATCCCGAATAGAGCGTTATAAACATATCGAGATACCTAAAGTCATCCTTCATTCCCAAATGGGTCTTGACAATACTAAAGTGGGACACTAACAATCCCAGAATCATCAAACCCTTGGCAATATCAAAATATGTGATTCGTTTCTGAGCGGTCATATCTTAAGTTAAATTTCCTATTCCCCATTGCCCAAGGCATCCATCTTGACAACATGATTATAACAGGATAAGAAATAAACATTACAATTAAACTATATGAGAAGTATACAATAGGCAAGTACATGTATGCGTGAATATCAACATTAAACAGTCGTTTAACAAAGGTTGCGAAATACAGGCCCTCTATTCCATGCAATCCCATTATTGCTATTGTCCCCGTAGATAAAATTTCTATAACCTTAAATCGGAGTTTATTCAGAAGCATCGAAAATGCAATCAACTGCCCTATACCTATAAAAGCCAATGGATAATATAATAATGGGAAAGAACCAAACTCACGACTATAAATATTTACACCATTATTGAAATATACGCCAATGATACTTAAAGCGAGGAATACAACAAAGCATACCCCCCCTAGATTAAATTGAATTAGCAAATCTCTAATACGGAGATAATAACCAGTCATGAAAAAAGGTAATGCCGTAATAGCCACATCAACACGAAGCCATGGATGGAAAGGAAAGGAATATGCGAATATAATAGACAAAACTAAGATAATATATTGAACAGACTTCTTAAACTTAATAACCATCCAGGACATCATCCATACCCATGATAAGGCAATTAGAAACCAGGTAGGTCCCGGTTGCCCTCTACCATCTGCCGTCAAGAAATAAAATAACTGATCATTCCAACCCTGTCCGCTTAATATCCAAGTAGGGATTAGAAATATATTAGCCAACAAATTCAGTCCGATATAAGGTATTATCAGAGAATGAAATATCCTTTTCAACAAATCAGAAAAACAATTCTCTTTAACCTTGAACAAATAGCCGGATATAAAGAAAAAGAATGGCATGTGGAACGAATAAATCCAATGCCCAAGAAAAACATTTGTTGAATTACATTTATCAATAAAATGTCCCAGTAATACCATATAAATGGCAATGACCTTAGACCAGTCTATCCAAGAAATACGTTTGTTATTAACGACTGCACGAACCATTGTACTATGAATTTCAAGTTCCAATCAACAAAAATAGTTATACGAAATGATAGTATAATCGGATGAAAGGATAGAGAATTATTGATAACGGCTTCTTACCAAAAAGATGATTCATAAGGGCTCTATTGCACATATTCTTATGAATTATAGTAGTTATGATTGACAAATCTTGTACAAATGAAAATCTTTTATGAGGAACATCTAAATATGCATATGCAAAATACTCTCCAATTTGATGGAAATGATTCCGTATCTTATCCCAATGTGCATTCATTAAACTATCTGGATTCATACGATAGCATCCAGTTCTGTCTGGCAAATATACCAATTTGCCCATTAATGAAGCTGTGAGAGAAAAGGCCAAATCATATTTTAAAGGGCAATTTTGATATAATTCACTAAACAACACTTCTCTTCTTAGACATGTTGTTAAAGTCATTATCCGGTTCTTCTCGAGTTCAGGACCGAACATCTCACCACTCTTTGAGAGCTTCATTAAATACTCGTAGTCTGCCCGATAAAATAGTTTTCCATTTTCATCTACATTATTGAAACCCGTATATACTAACATCACATTTGGGTCATTATCGAGAATATCCACCTCTTTTTGCAGTTTGTATGGATCTGTCCAATAGTCATCGCCTTCGCAAAAAGCAATATATTTTCCTTTTAGATGTGGACTGACAGCATTCCAAAGACCATCCTTCTTATGATACTGATTCTCTGTTTCATATATAGGTCTTATGATGTCGGGATACTTCTCGGCATACTCACGAATGATGTTAGCCGAATTATCTTTAGACCTGTCGTCATGCACTATTGCCTCAAACATAAAGTTGGTCTTTTGCATAACAATACCATCCAGACACTTACGTAAGTATGGTTCATGATTATATACGAGGCATTCTATAGACACCCTAATTCCTTTATCCATATTACTTTCTAATTATTATATGAAATAATGTTTCATATTCCTTTTTGGCAAAGAACTTCGCCAGCAATAAATAACATATTCCACCGGAAAGACATCCTGCAATTAGTCTTATCCATTCTATCTCAAACACATTTACAACTAAATAAGCAACTAATCCAGACATTAAAGAGACACATAATACCGGTGTCAAGTCTTTCATTTGCATTAAGAAACCTAACTTTATAAGTTTTCCTGTATAATGTGTATTTATGAATAGACACAGAACAGAACTTACAACTCCACCGTAACACATCGCCAAAACTCCCTGAGGTATAGTTACACACATGATGATAACTCCTAGAATTTTTTTTGCAATTTCAAGCCGAAGGAACAAGTCTGACCTCCCTTTAACCTTTAGTAAGTTAAGGTTGATCGCGTGTATGGGATACCACATCATTGCAAAACAGATAATTTGGAGATAGATGGCACACCCATCCCATTTCGCAGTAATGACTACCCTTATTAGTGGAACAGCAACAGCTGCCAAGAACATCATCAGTGGGAAAACCACAAAAGCCGACATACGAAGCATTCGACGATAATTATCCCGCAGACGTTCATCCTCATCCTGAATAGTACTCAAAACAGGAAATGTAACACTCTGCAAAATACCAGTTAAATTGGACGATAGCAAAGATGCCCAACCTGAAGCTCGAGCATAAAGACCCAATTGAGACGGCGAATAGAATTTTCCAATTACAATTGGATATACATTATTATAGACTGTATCAATGAGGCCAGACGCCAGAAGTTTTGAGCCATAGCCGAAAAGATAATGAAATGAATCTTTAGAGAATCCAGTCTTTGGGCGCCAACCCGAAATAATCCACAATAAACATGTACGACAAGAAGCAGAGACTACTCCCTGCCAAACAAGTGCCCATACACCATACCCCAAACTTGCCAAAACAACACCTAAAATTCCTGAAACAATCGTTCCTGTTAAAGTAACCTTGGCCTGGGACTTGAAATCAATATTATATGTTAGCTTAGCCTGCTGTACTACACAGAGTGAGTTTAACAATACATTAAGTCCAGAAACCTTAATGATTGGTGACAGAATTGGCATGTGATAAAAATTTGCCACCCAGGGAGAAATCATAAAAAGGACCGCATATGCAACTAACCCTACTACTATATTGAAGTAGAAGCATGTTGACATATCTTGTTCTGTCCTATCTTTTTTTCGTACCAAGGCACTGGAGAATCCACTATCGACAAAAGATTGAGCTATTGAGAAGAAAATAGTTATCATAGCAACAATACCATAGTCGCTTGGAGCGAGAATGCGTGCCAATATTATAGAAAAAACAAATTGCACTCCCTGGTTGGAGAAACGCTCCACACTACTCCAAAAAAGTCCCTTTAATGTTTTATGTTGTAATGATTCCGTCATATTTCTAAATGTTTTCCTTTATATTGCTAAAACCTAAACAACAAATTACATTCAATTCTATTTGATTCTTATTATATTTCACTGTTCAAAATTATCTTATTCTTTCTTCTAAAATGACAATTAAGATTTTGCCGGAAGTAACAATAATGGATTGTCATCTGTACTTTTTGAGGGTATTATATAAGAATGATAGCCTCTTTTTTGATAAAAGATGTCTCTTGCTATTTCAAGATTATTGGCCATATCTTGCTTTGCCCAATCTATTGAAAGACATGTATTCGGATAGATGATATTAATATTTGTTTCTTTGATAGCCTGATTGTTATTATCCAACAAGTCGAAGCCGGCAGGACATGCTATATAAAAGTTATTGGAAATAACTACTCTATTGTGGAAAACATTATCGGTGCAATCATATACAGTTGATCTGAATATCATTGACAGCTAAATACGCTATACCAAAGGACGCGAAAGTCTCCTTGTGGAATTATATCACGCAATGGTTCCTGCTATTTTCCTCGCGTGATCTAACCCCATATCAATGACAAAGCTAATTTCTTTCGTAGCATTTTTCATCTTTATATTTTGAAAGTATGTATCACTACACAGCTCTCTATATAATGTACCAAATATGATATTTGCACATTGGGTTGTCATAGCTATGACTCCCATCATATCAACAACTACTACATTATTCGACGGATTCATAGCTTTTATGCCATGATATATTTTAAGAGCTATATCCTTTTGTGTTATAGCAACACCATATTTCTTTAAATTTATAATATTCATGTTGATTACCTTTTAATCTATAACGAAAAATCTTTCTCCATATTGTCGTGAGATGACTGCTCATGTATACAGGGGTGCTGAGTAGTTACAATATGAGCGATAATCCTCATCTTATATAGCCTTTTACATCTATAAAAGGCAGTTATTTCAACCGCAGCTCTGCAAACCGCTTGACCGCCATCTCCTTTTTATAATCCTCAAACAAATCTTTGCAAGAGTATTTAGGCTGATAACCTAAATCTCTCTTAGCGTTCTCAATGTCCATCAGGAAGCCGCCACCACAAACTTTATCCGGGCGCATGACAATTTCCGACGGATGATCTTTCGGAGAGAAAACTTCTATGATGGTCTCTATCTGCTCCTTGATAGTAACAGGAATACCTGTTCCTACATTGTAGACACCGCCATCAACATTGGCCAGCACAGCCTTGCACAACTCTTGTGCGCAATCATAGACATGAACCATATCTTTGGAATAAGTTCCATCCCCATAGACTTCAATAGGCTCGCCTTTCATGGCCTTTTCTATCATTTGGTAGACAGGGCGCTTCGTCTTCACCCCATTAGGGAAATAATAGGGATAAGGACTATAACTGTAAATGGTAGGGAAACGGAACACGAAATTCTTCAACCCGTATTGCGCATAATAATGCTTCATCATCTCGAGCATGGTGTTCTTGGCAATGACATTCTTCAATGGCATATTTATCTCCTCAGTTGCCTGAGGGATTACATCGAAGCCAAATAAGAAGAAAGGAGTCATGATAGCAACCTTAGCTACATTTTCAACAATAGAAATAGTATTATCACCAACAAATTATTGTTGGCTTATATTATCAGTATTTTCTGAAAAAGCAGAACCTGCAACTAATATTAATCCTACACCTGCAATAATACAAGTCAAGACAATAATTATAAATAGGATAATCTCATTAAAGTCCAATCGCCATCTACCATAACATCTTTAAATCCTAAACGAAGATACAGATTATAAGCACTCGTATTCTCTTTTCTTACACGTAAAAAGATTTCTTTCAATTTTAAGACTTTTACAGCATAATCCAATATAAGCAAAGATGCCTTTTTTGCAACCCCCTTTCCCCAATAGTTTTTGTTACCAATAAAAATATGATACTGAGCTTTACCTTCTTGAATATCAGTTAAGTAAATGTTACCAACATAAACTTCATCTACCAATATTGCACAACGGTAGTCATTAGTATTAGCTATGACTTTACGAATCCATTCCAATTCATTATCTATTGTGATTTTAGTCTTATATGTATTACCAGTATACTTAAACACTTCAGGATCATTACGCCACTTAACAGATGTATATGCATCCTCTTCTACTAATGGTCTAATTGTTACGTTCATATTTTAAAATTTGAATTATTCTTTCCATATCCTCTTTTCCATATCTCTGATCAATTGGTAAAGGAAGAATATGATTTGCCATCCAAGTCTCTAAAGCATTTTGACCAGCCCATTCATCTACATTTGGCCAGTATTTTGCTACAAAGACCTTGTTCTCTATCAGTTTCTTACGAAGTTCCTGACCTTGCTCCGACTCAAATGGGAATATCATAGGAACTTCACCATAATTGAGTTGTCTGCCACCTAAATGTTTACACAAAACATTATAATTATCCAAACGGCATTGAGCAACACTACCATAATCAATTCCTTGCATCATTCTCTTGGTAAAGTTCGACATACGACGAATTGGTAAATCATGGAAGACCTTACTCGTTCTATGGAAATCATCATAACCTGCTTCAGGAGATAAATCAATACGCTTCACCAATGAATCCATACGAGTATAAGACACATCTTTCTCTAATTCAAAATCAGCTATTGCATCTGTATAAAGATAACCACCATCAGGAACACCAAAGAACTTTCTGCAACTATAGAAAGTATCTATCCCATCTATCGGTCTAGAGAAAAAGGCCTGAGTATAATCAAGAATCAATTGTTTTTTATACTTGCTTACAAGTTTCCAACAATAGTCATCATGCAATCCCCAATAATTGGTGTACAGCAGTGCTTCATTTTCCTGCAGGTTGATATCTTCAACTATACGATAGTTTTTATCTATATGATAAAACTCATATGAAATTCCAAGCTTAACAATTGGCTCTATAGCAGAATCACAAGTAAAATAAGGAACATATAACTTCTTATAATTCCTGCACCTCAAAATATATTCCAAGCAGAAACGACCACTATTCAAAGCAATCGCTTCTGAATGAATTTCAGGAAAGTGAGGAAGTTCTAATTCGAAATAACCTCCAATTGGATTTATTGTTTCTTGCTCCATAATTTAGATTTTACGGAATCGTAACAAGAAAACTAAATATGTTTAACCATCAATAACTTCTCGCCACGATCCTCTTGTTCTTCAAATCCTTGTTTCAAATAGAAACGATGAGCTTTGCCATTCTTCTTGTTTACCTCTAAAGCTATTGTTTCATATAACTTATCAGATTCACATGTATTGGAAGTTACATAATCTAACATCATTCCTCCAATACCATGAGATTGATATTTTATATCTACACATATCAACGTAATATAGATTTGCTGATATGATGAGTTGAGATAATAAGCCATAAAACCTAAGATTTCATTCTCATTCATACAAACAATAAATTTTGCCTTATCGGAAAGTTTCCTGGCATAAGCCTTTATATCAAGAGATTCCGATAGGGGGGGGGTAAACAAAGATGATGTTTTTCGAAGAGTTTCATATACAAACTCAAAAGAAAGTCTTCTCTTCTCTATCTTTAGATTATCCATCGTTTATTTTTTATTTTACTAATTGTATCTTTACCAATTCAGCATGTCTTGCAGAGAAATCCTCCATCTGTTCCACTGTATCAAAGTGAAGGAAGATGATTCCTAATGCTTTTCCTGCACCATCGAATACTTCTACAGGGTCACCTTCTTTTTTATAGATTACCTGTCGATAAACATTCTTGGCAATACTTTCATCGATTTCAATCCCCTTGAAAGTTCCTGCTTCGTAGCTATGGAGTACATAGTGCATATAGCAACCAGGCAAAGATTTTACTGGATGATCCAAGAACTCAGGCTTTTCTCCCATTGCAGCTTGAACATTAGCCTTCACTAAATCAATACCGTATGCATCACTCAACTGAATTGGAATCATATTGCCACCTGCACGAGGACCTAACTCCAAGAAATGAACGTTATCATTCTTATCAAGAATAATCTCGATATTTAACTCTCCAAATCTAATATCAAGTGCAGTTACAATTCGCTGTAATTCGCTGTAAATGTTTGCCTTCTGCTTTTCTGAGGCGCATAAAGGTTTTTTTTCCCCTATGGGAATTAGTGGACTTCTCTTGGTATCTCTGAGGCACTCCATCTCTCCATAGAGCACTACTTTACCATCCCAAACAAAGATGTCACCACCAACAACAGATGGAAAACCTCTCTGTATATATTCCTCTACAAGCAAAACCTTGTTTCGAGAATATGAATCAGCCCAGGCGATTGCTTTCTCCAAGCCATCCCAGTTTTCCAACATAGTTACACCTTTACTACCAGAAGAATCTGTTGGTTTAACTACTACCGGGAAAGTAAAATTCTTCGCATTTTCTTTAATCTCATCCAATGAGGTTTCAGGATGGAAAGAATAAAACTTAGGACAAGCAAAACCATGGCTCTGCAAGAACTGACGCCAAGGATATTTCAATCCTAAAACCTCTACGCTCTTGACTGGATTAGTAGGAAGACCTAAACGCTCTGCAACAATTGCTGCTGGAAGTGCAGCTGGATCTGAAGCATAAGCAAGAATACCATCAACCTGTTCGTCCTTCGCTATTTGATAAACAGCCTCAACATCTGTAGTACTGGCATTATAATATTTATCTGCTACATACTGACCAGGATTATCAGACAGATAATCACACAAGACAGTATAATAACCAAGTTCTTTAGCAGTCTTGATGGCAATGACTTGTTGGGCAGAACCACCCAACAAGAGTATTTTCTTTAGAGACATTGTTTCTATTTATTTTAAGATACAATCCAATGTTCTCTGAATATCCTCTTCACTCAATGCGTGATGCATTGGCAAACATATTACACTATCTGCCATCTTATGAGCATTTGGCAAATTTGTTGGATCAGCACTCTCCAAACCACGATAGGTAGAAAATTCACTAATCAATGGATAGAAATAGCGACGACCCAAAACATTCTGTGACTTCATCTTTGCATAAAGTTCATCACGGGTCATACCATACTTCTGTGCATCAATGAAGATTGGGAAATAGCTATAGTTATGGCGAACACCTGGCATATCATCGAAGAAGGTAATGCCTTCAACATTGCGCAATGCCTCACGATACTTGATGGCTACCTGATGGCGAGCCTCTATGGCTTTGTCCACCTGCTTGAGGTTGAGGAGCCCGTAGGCTGAACGTATCTCGTCCATCTTGCTGTTGATGCCAGGCCCGACGACGGTGGTCTCGTTGGCAAAGCCGAAGTTCTTCAGATAGTCAATGCGCTGCTTCATCTTGGCATCATGCATGACCATAGCACCACCCTCCACGGTGTTGAACACCTTGGTGGCATGGAAGCTCAGCGTGCTCAGGTCGCCGGCGTTAAGTACAGACACATAGTCGCCCTCACCCTTGGAAAGCGTCTTGCTCTGGCGGCTGTCGACCTTGACGCCAAAGGCATGGGCAGCATCGTAGATGACCCTCAGCCCATATTTGTCAGCAATATCCTGGATGGCATCCACATCACACGGTTTACCATAGACATGCACGGGAAGAATGGCTGTCGTGCGCGGGGTTATCGCGGCCTCCACCCTGTTGGGGTCGAGATCCCCAGTATTAGGGTCAATATCGACGAAAACAGGTTTAATGCCATTCCACCAGAGAGCATGTGTCGTGGCCACAAAGCTGTATGGCGTCGTTATAACTTCACCTGTGATGCGGAGAGCCTGCAACGCAGTGATCAGTGGCAACGTGCCATTGGTGAATAAGCTAATGTAAGGTACGCTTAGGTATTCTGCAAGTGCTTTCTCCAATTGCTTGTGAAACTGTCCGTTGTTGGTAATCCATTTAGATTCCCATATCTTCTTCAAATATTCGTTTAACTCACCGAGATCGGGAAGAAGCGGTGAGGTCACTGTGATAATATCCTTATCCATAAGTTATTTATAATTGTCCGATTAAACTCGGATTCTGCTGTAAACGTATTATTTTCCGCCACGCCATATCTCCCGGCTGTTTTTCAGCCGGTTATGTGGATTACGCAAAAAATGATTTTTCAAGTTTAATCTATATTTTGATATAACAGGGCAACAATTGACGCTTGTCATAGGTTCCTTTGCTGACTATGCACTTGAAGAGCTTCTCAAGGTATGTCTCTGGATTGATGCCGTTGAGCCTGCAACTCTCCGTAAGCGAAAAGACGAAGGCTGTATTTTCAGCAGCATTCTCACTTCCTATATTCTGGCAGTTCTTCAAGTTCAGTTTTACTGGTTTCATTCTCTGTTCACAGAGATTGTTTGAGATCTGCACCCTGCCGTCCTTGATGAAGTTCTCAGGTGACTTCCATTGATTGAGCATATAATTGACAGCATTGCTCATCATCTCGTTTGCCATCAGTTTCAGGTTTGTCGACATCAGTACAACTCTGTCATGTATCCGCCTGAGTATTGTCTTGGACCGTCGCTCCCGTCGCACTTTAATCTGATCGGGAGTTAGCTTCTAGACTTTAAATGCAAGTTCCAGTTTGAGTTCATAAACTTGTCATAGTTG
>ULTQ01008890.1_pt1 | contig 27645 bp, 27 predicted proteins | sample 1957731 | NCBI WGS metagenome assembly ULTQ01 (sample SAMEA4835738, study PRJEB28245) | human gut metagenome | biome: gut microbiome; material: fecal sample | place: Denmark | collected 2008 | reverse complement strand
AAAAGAAGGAACAATAGTTAATTTTAAAAATTCAGCTACAGAAAAAGTTCCAGTAAGTAAAGCAGGAGTTGCAGCATGGAATTTAGTAGATCAGGAAATTGCAAAAGCAGCATCAGAAAGTATGTACAATACAGCTGATTCAAAAGTAAAAAGTAAATTAGTAGATAGTTATGCATGGGATACAACATGTAAATGGCTAAAAAATAGTGGAGTAATAAAAGAAGATAGTGCAGGAAGAATAAATAGTACAGATTATGGAAATTACATTAATTCAGCGTTTTCAATACCAAAGGGAACATTGTATGTAAAACATCTTTACTTAGCGAAACAAAAAGATGGAGTATCAACAGATTGGTATTTTAGGAAGGGAGGAACAGGAAAATATAGTTATGACATTGTAAATGATGAAGATGGAATGAAAGTAGGAGAAAAGAAAGATGAGACGGTGCCAGAAAATGCAACAAAGCCAGAAGGTGCGGAAGATGCAGCAAGCAATTATTATACTGCAGATGGAAGAATAGAAATAGCAACAGGATCAAGTGATAATACAAGAACAAATAATATATATGATTTAGCAGGAAATATGTGGGAATGGACAACTGAAACAAAGATAAGAAAGAATGGTAATAACACCAATTATACATTTGCTGTTATGCGTGGAGGAAGTTTCAAATACAGCGGGTCTTTTTCACCGGTTGTTTATCGTGACGGTAGCACTGGGGCTCGCTATGAGGGGGTCCATGTTGGTTTTCGTACTGTACTTTATATAAAATAACTAAATAAATAGATGGACATGAATTTGTCGAGTCTAGTGTGTAAATATTACTTGCAATTTAAAAATAAATATAGTATAATATAAAAAATTAATTGCGCTATAAAAAGAAACAAAGTAGTAAATTATAGTTACAAAAACAAGAGAGGTAGTGGAAGGTGAAAACTACTAGAATATAAAATTACGAAATACAATTCTTACAGTAATTACGTAAATAGCTACGAACAGCTATAAATGAGGCATATAGCATATATATGTAAATAAAGGTGGTACCACGAGTCAAATCGTCCTTTAACATGGAAGATTTGGCTCTTTTTGAATTAAAAAACCAAAAATTCCAAAGAAATAAAATAAAAAAGGAGGAAAAAATATGACACTATTTGAAGAACTAAAATGGAGAGGGCTAATAAAAGACATATCAAGCCCAGAGTTAGAAGAAAAACTAAATCAAGGGGGAATGACATTTTATATAGGAACAGACCCAACAGCAGACAGTTTACATGTAGGTCACTTATCAAGTTTTTTAATATCAAAAAGACTACAAGATGCAGGACATCACCCAATATTATTAATAGGTGGGGCAACTGGAATGATTGGAGATCCAAGACCAACAACAGAAAGAGCAATGATTTCAAAAGAGGAAGTTGAGCATAATTACCAATGCCTAAAAAAACAAGTAGAAGAAATTTTTGGATTTGAAGTTGTAAATAATTATGACTGGATAAAAAACATAAATACATTAGACTTTTTAAGAGATTACGGAAAATTTTTCAATATAAATTATATGCTTGATAAAGATATAATTAGAAGAAGATTAGAAACAGGAATAACATATACTGAATTTTCATATACAATTTTACAAGCGCTAGACTTTAAGTATTTACATGACCACAAAAATGTAAATTTACAATGCGCAGGTTCAGACCAATGGGGAAATATAACATCTGGAATAGATTTAATTAGAAAATCAAGTAAAGATGAAGTTTATGGATTTACAATGCCACTTGTTACAGATTCACAAGGTAAAAAATTTGGAAAAAGCGAAGGAAATGCTATATGGTTAGATAAAAATAAAACATCAAGTTATAAATTATATCAATTCTTTATAAATGTAGAAGATTCAATGGTTATAGATTATTTAAAAATATATACATTTTTATCAAAAGAACAAATAGAAGAATATGAAAAAGAAAATAATGAACATCCAGAATTAAGAGCAGCACATAAAGCTTTGGCAAGAGAGATAATTACATTTTTACATGGAAAAGAAGAATATGAAAAAGCAGTAAATCTTGCAGACCATTTATTTAATAACAAATTTAATGACCTATCAAAAAGTGATATTGAAGAATTATTTGGAAGTGAAGATATAAAAGAAGTTACTCCAAATCAAACTATAGTAGATATGTTAGTAGAAATGAAAGCAGTATCTAGCAAAAGAGAAGCAAAAGAGTTTGTTACAAATGGGGCAATAAGTGTAAATGGCGAAAAAATAAACGATATTAGTGAAATTATAGATGAAAGCAAATTTATAGAAAATACATATATTGTTGTAAAAAGAGGAAAGAAAAATTATTACATAGGAAAGAAAAAATAAACTACACAAAAATTAAAAAGAATACTTGCAAAGTATTCTTTTTTGATATAGAATGGTATTGCCATAAAAAATAGTGGCAATACTATAAAAAGCAATATAATAAAAGCTTAAAATCAAAAGGAGGAAAATTATATGTCAGTAAAAGTAGCCATTAACGGTTTTGGACGTATAGGACGTCTAGCATTTAGACAAATGTTTGGAGCAGAAGGATATGAAGTTGTTGCAATAAACGACTTAACAAGTCCTAAAATGTTAGCTCAATTATTAAAATATGATTCAGCACAAGGAAGATATGAAAAAGCTGAAACAGTAGAAGCAGGAGAAGATTCTATAACAGTAGATGGAAAAACAATAAAAATATATGCACAACAGGATGCAACAAAATTACCATGGGGAGAAATTGGAGTAGATGTAGTGTTAGAATGTACAGGATTCTATACATCTAAAGAAAAAGCAGAAGCACATATAAATGCAGGAGCTAAAAAAGTAGTTATATCAGCACCAGCTGGTAATGATTTACCAACAGTAGTATTTGGAGTAAATGAAAATGTATTAACACCAGAAGATACAGTTATATCAGCAGCTTCATGTACAACAAACTGTTTAGCACCAATGGCAAAAGCATTAAATGATTTTGCACCAATTCAATCAGGAATTATGACAACAGTTCATGCTTATACAGGAGACCAAATGTTACTAGATGGACCACACAGAAAAGGTGATTTAAGAAGAGCAAGAGCAGCTGCTGTAAATATTGTTCCAAACTCAACAGGAGCAGCAAAAGCTATAGGTTTAGTTATTCCAGAATTAAATGGAAAATTAATTGGTTCAGCACAAAGAGTTCCAGTTCCAACAGGATCAACAACAATATTAGTTGCAGTTGTTAAAGGAAATGACATAACACCAGAAAAAATAAATGAAGCAATGAAAGCTGCATCAAATGAATCTTTTGGTTACACAGAAGAATTATTAGTTTCTTCAGATGTAATAGGAATGAGATATGGTTCATTATTTGATGCTACACAAACAATGGTAACAAAAATAGAAGAAGGATTATACCAAGTTCAAGTTGTTTCATGGTATGATAATGAAAATTCATATACAAGTCAAATGGTTAGAACAATAAAATACTTTGCAGAATTAGGATAGAAATATTAAAAGAACACTTGAAAAGTGTTCTTTTTTAATATACAATAGGAATGTCTTATAAAAAACAAAAAAATGGTAAAACTAATAAAAGTTACCAAAGTTTAAGGGGGAATTTAAAATGAGTAAAAAGACAGTAAGAGATATTGATTTAAAAGATAAGAAGGTATTAGTAAGATGCGATTTTAACGTACCAATGGACGAAAATAAAAAAATCACAGACAATACAAGAATAGTTGCAGCTATTCCAACAATAAAATATTTATTAGAAAATAATTGTGCAATAATTCTATGTTCACATTTAGGAAGACCAAAGGGGGAATTTAAACCAGAATATTCACTAGCACCAGTTGCAGAAGAATTATCTAAATTATTAGGAAAAGAAGTAATAATGGCAAAAGATGTAATAGGAGAAGATGCAAAACAAAAAGCTGCTAATTTAAAACAAGGTCAAATAATGTTATTAGAAAATGTTAGATTCCACAAAGAAGAAACAGACAATTCACCAGAATTTGCAAAAGAATTAGCAAGTATGGCACAAATATATGTAAATGATGCATTTGGAACAGCTCATAGAGCACATAGTTCAACAGCAGGAGTTGCAGCATATTTACCAGCTGTTTCTGGATTTTTAATAGAAAAAGAATTAAAATTTTTAGGAAATGCAATAAACAAACCACAAAGACCATTTGTAGCAATATTAGGTGGTGCAAAGGTGTCTGACAAAATAGGAGTTATAGATAGTTTATTAGATAAAGTAGATACATTAATGATTGGTGGAGGAATGGCATATACATTCTTTAAAGCACAAGGTTATGAAGTAGGAAATTCAATATGTGAATTAGATAAACTAGACTTAGCAAAACAAGCAATGGAAAAAGCAAAAGAAAAAGGTGTTAAATTAATGCTTCCAGTAGATACTAAAATAGGAAAAGAATTTAAACCAGACACAGAAAGTAAAACAGTAGCTTGGACAGAAATTCCAGAAGGATGGGAAGGCTTTGATATTGGAGAAAAAACAATAAAAATGTTTGTAGATGAATTACAAACTGCAAAAACTGTAGTATGGAATGGACCTTTAGGTTTATTTGAATTTGATCAATTTGCAATTGGAACAAACGAAATTGCAAAAGCATTATCAAAAATTGATGCAACAACTATAATAGGTGGAGGAGATTCAGCAGCAGCAGTTGAAAAAGCAGGATTAGCTGACAAAATGACTCATATATCAACAGGTGGTGGAGCATCATTAGAATTCTTAGAAGGAAAAAAATTACCAGGAATAGAATGCTTATTAGATAAATAATTATATCTATAAAAAAACATTAAATGCAAGGGAGAGATAAAAATGAGAAAAAAAGTAATTGCTGGAAACTGGAAAATGAATATGCTTCCAAATGAAGCTATGAAATTTATAGAAGATTTAGCACCACTTGTTAAAGACACTCAAAATGAAGTAATACTATGTGTTCCATATACAGATCTATTTTATGCACTACTAACAGTACAAGGTACAAATATAAAAATAGGTGCACAAAATATGCATTTTGAAGAAAAAGGTGCATATACAGGAGAAATATCTGCCAAAATGTTAAAATCAATTAATGTAGAATATGTAATAATTGGACATTCAGAAAGAAGACAATATTTTAATGAAACAGATGAAACAGTAAATAAAAAAATAAAAGCAGCATTTGAAAATGGATTAAAACCAATAGTATGTGTTGGGGAAACATTGGAACAAAGAGATGAAGGAACAACAATAGACATAATAACAAATCAAACAAAACTTGCTTTAGAAGGTTTAACAGATGAACAAGTTGCAAATACAATAATAGCTTATGAACCAATATGGGCAATAGGAACAGGAAAAACAGCAACAAGTGAAGATGCACAAAAAGCTATAAAGTCAATTCGTGACAAAATTTGTCAAATCTATGGACAAAACGTGTCTGATAGAGTTATAATACAATATGGCGGAAGTGTTAAATCATCAAATGCAAAAGAACTATTTGAAATGTCAGACATAGATGGAGGCCTAGTTGGAGGAGCAAGTCTAAAGCCAGATGAATTTTCAAAAATAGTAAATTATAATAAATAGCAAAAAAAGGAAGGTAGAAATATGAAAGACAAATTAACAATGCTAATGATATTAGATGGTTTTGGAGATAATAAAAATAAGGATGGTAATGCAATACAACTTGCAAAAACACCTAATATTGATAGACTAATGAAAAAATATCCAAATACAGACATATTTACAAGTGGACTACATGTTGGATTACCAGAAGGACAAATGGGAAATTCTGAAGTAGGGCACACAAATATCGGAGCTGGAAGAATAGTATACCAAGAATTAACAAGAATAACAAAATCAATAGAAGATGGTGATTTCTTTTCAAATGCAGAATTAATAGGAGCAATTGATAATTGTAAGAAAAATCATACAAAACTTCATATTTTAGGATTAGTTTCAGATGGTGGAGTTCATAGTCATATAAGACATTTATATGCACTTTTAGAACTTGCTAAAAGAAGAGACTTTGAAGATGTGTATGTACATTGCTTTTTAGATGGAAGAGATACACCACCAGCATCAGCAGAAAATTATATTTTAAAATTACAAGACAAAATGAAAGAAAAAGGTGTAGGAAAAATTGCAAGTATATCAGGAAGATTTTATGCAATGGACAGAGACAAAAGATGGGAAAGAGTTAAAAAATGCTATGATGCATTAGTACTTGGAGAAGGAAATAAAGAATCAAGTAGTGTAAAAGCAATAGAAGATTCATACCAAAAAGAAACATTTGATGAATTTGTAGAACCAACATTAATATGCAATGGAAATGAACCAATTGCAACAATAAGTAAAAATGACTCTGTAATATTCTTTAACTTTAGACCAGATAGAGCAAGAGAAATTACAAGAGCTTTAGTAGATGACAACTTTGACGGATTTGAAACTAAAAAAGGACTAGATTTATATTATGTTTGTTTCACAAGTTATGATGAAACAATGCCAAATGTAAAAATAGCATTCAAAAAAGAACCATTAGTTAATACATTTGGAGAATATGTAAGTAAATTAGGATATACACAATTAAGAATAGCTGAAACAGAAAAATATGCACATGTTACATTTTTCTTTAATGGAGGGGAAGAAAAACAATATGAGGGAGAAGACAGAATATTAGTACCATCTCCAAAGGTAGAAACATATGACCAAAAACCAGAAATGAGTGCATATGAAGTAACTGACAAAGTGCTAGAAGCAATATCAAACGATAAATATGATTGTATAATATTAAACTTTGCAAATACAGACATGGTAGGACATACAGGAAGTTTACCAGCAGCAATAAAAGCAGTAGAAGCAGTAGACGAATGTGTTGGTAAAATTGTAAAACTAGTAGAAGAAAAACAAGGAAATTTAATTATAACAGCAGACCATGGAAATGCAGAGCAAATGATAGATTATAAAACAGGAGAACCACATACAGCACACACAACAAATCCTGTTCCAATAATACTTGTAACACCAGATGAAACATTAAACTTAAAAGAAAATGGTAAATTAGCAGATTTAGCACCAACAATGCTTGATTTAATGAATCTTAATAAACCAGAAGAAATGACTGGAGAAAGTTTATTAATAAGAAAATAAGAGGAAAAAATGTTAAAAACCACAAAAAAGATAAAGGAAATATATGAAGATATTCAAAAAAAGATATTTTATATGATTCCAGAAAAATGGGATGAACTATATTTATATGCATCAGTAATAGAAAGATTTGGAAGTATAGAAACAGGGGAATTATTTTTCTACTATATACCAAAAGGAATACTTAGAAAAAATCCTATAAATGTATATGAAATACCTGCAAAATTCAATCTAGAAGAAGCAGAATATTTAAGGCTTGTAGATCTTCTATACAGTAAAATAAAAGAACTTAGAGAAGAATTTAAAAAAATTGAAAAAGGAAGAACATGGAGTAACCTTACAATTTCAATAAAAAATATGAGATTTCATATTAAATATGATTATGAAGATCTACAAAACTGTGAATATGACAGTTACCAAAGACATATAATTTGGAGGAGCAAATACTTAAATCAAGGGATTGAAAAGGTAAATAAAGAAGACAAGGAAATTTTAAAAAAATACTATAATGGACAAAAAAGTTTAATAAGAACAGAAGAGTATGAAGAACAAATATATATTAAAGATGTAAAAAATATAGTTGATTTTGACACCGAAGATTATGAAAGTACACAAAATGTAGAATATGTAGCAAGCAAAAATACTAAAAAAAGTAAAAATCAGATTCTAATGTCGGAAGATGATTAATATATAATATAAATTTGGAAGGAGCAATTAAAAATGATTTATTCAAAAGAATTAGAAGGAATGTGTAAAGTAGCAAAAGGTGTAGACCATGGTCCAGCACCAATACCAGAAGAAGGAAAATGGGTTCAAGCAAAAGAAATTAAAGATATATCAGGTTTAACACACGGAATTGGTTGGTGTGCACCACAACAAGGAGCATGTAAATTAACATTAAATGTAAAAGACGGAATTATTCAAGAAGCATTAATAGAAACAATTGGATGTTCTGGAATGACACACTCAGCAGCTATGGCAGGAGAAATATTAACAGGAAAAACAATATTAGAAGCATTAAATACAGACTTAGTTTGTGATGCTATAAATACAGCTATGAGAGAATTATTCTTACAAATAGTATATGGAAGAACACAAACAGCATTTTCAGAAGGAGGTCTTCCAGTAGGAGCAGGACTTGAAGACTTAGGAAAAGGTCATACGTCACAAGTTGGAACAATTTATTCAAGTTCATTAAAAGGACCAAGATACTTAAATTTAGCAGAAGGTTACATAGTAGAATTAGGATTAGACAAAGATGATCAAATTATTGGTTATAAATATGTTCATTTAGGAAAAATGATGGATAATATTAAAGCCGGAATAGATCCAAAAGAAGCAATTGAAAAAGCATCAGGAAAATACGGAAGATTTGATGAAGCAGTTAAAAAAATAGACCCAAGAGAAGCATAAAAAATTGATAAAAATCAGTAATCTGCTTATTTTACTAATTTTAATCAATTTTAATAAGATATAAAAGCAGATTTTCAAATTATAAAATAATTAAAAAAATCAAGGAGGAATAAAAAATGGCAGTAACATTTGAAAGCTATGAAAGAAGAATTGAACAAATTAAACCAGTAATGGAAAAATACGGAATAAAAGATTTTGAAGAGGCATTAAAAATCTGTACAGATAAAGGATTTAATCCATATGAAATAGTAAAAGGAGTACAACCAATATGTTTTGAAAATGCAGCATGGGCATATACATTAGGAGCTGCAATAGCAATAAAAAAAGGTTGCACAAAAGCTGCAGATGCTGCTAGAGCAATTGGAGAAGGATTACAAGCTTTTTGTATACCTGGTTCTGTTGCAGATGTTAGAAAAGTTGGACTTGGACATGGAAATTTAGGAGCAATGTTATTATCAGAAGAAACAAAATGTTTTGCATTTTTAGCAGGACATGAAAGTTTTGCAGCAGCAGAAGGAGCTATAGGAATTGCAAAATCTGCAAACAAAGTAAGAAAAGAACCATTAAGAGTTATATTAAATGGACTTGGAAAAGATGCTGCACAAATAATATCAAGAATTAATGGATTTACATATGTAAAAACAGAATTTGATTTCTTTAAAAACGAAGTAAAAGTAGTTGAAGAAATACCATACTCAGATGGAGAAAGAGCAAAAGTAAAATGTTATGGAGCAAATGATGTTAGAGAAGGTGTAGCTATAATGTGGTTAGAAGATGTTGATGTATCTATTACAGGTAACTCAACAAACCCTACAAGATTCCAACATCCAGTTGCTGGTACATATAAAAAAGAAAGAATTGAAGCTGGTAAAAAATACTTCTCTGTAGCTTCAGGTGGAGGAACAGGAAGAACATTACATCCAGATAACATGGCCGCAGGACCTGCATCATATGGTATGACAGATACTATGGGAAGAATGCACTCAGATGCTCAATTTGCAGGAAGTTCATCAGTTCCAGCACACGTAGAAATGATGGGATTAATTGGTATGGGAAATAACCCTATGGTTGGTGCAACAGTTGCAGTTGCAGTAGCAGTAGAAGAAGCAATGAAATAAAAAAATATATATTATCAAGAGTGGACGAGAGAATCGGCTTTATGACTCCACAGCAACCTATTAAATTAGGTGCTAATACCGACAAAGCAAGTACGCTTTGGATGATGATTAAAAAACCTTTGTACTTGTTATAAGTATAAAGGTTTTTTTAGTATAAAAATAAAAAATGAAAGGAAGAAAATATATGAAAAAATTATTTACATCAGAAAGTGTAACAGAAGGGCATCCAGACAAATTATGTGATTATATATCAGATAGTATTTTAGATGCATGTTTAGAGCAAGATAAAAATTCAAGGGTAGCATGTGAAACAGTAGCAGGAAAAGGTGAAATTTATATAACAGGTGAAATAACCTCAAATGCTAATATAAATATTGAGCAAATAGTAAGAGACACAATAAAAGAAGTGGGCTATGATAATGAAAAAACAGATATAGATTATAAAACATGCAAAGTAATAATAAATATGTCAAAACAGTCTCAAGACATTGCACTTGGTGTGGACAAGTCATTAGAAGATAAAGAGGGAAAACATATTTTGTCAGAAGGTGCAGGTGACCAAGGGTTAATGTTTCGGTTTTGCATGTGATGAAACAGAAGAATTAATGCCTCTTCCAATTTCTTTAGCACATAAATTATCCAAAAGACTAACAGATGTTAGAAAGCAAAATATAATAGAATATTTAAGACCAGATGGAAAAGTACAAGTAACAGTAGAATATGAAGGAAGTGTTCCAAAAAGAATAGATACAATAGTAGTATCAACCCAGCACAAAGAAGATGCAAATTTAGATCAATTAAAAAAAGACATAAAAGAATATGTTATAAATGCAGTTGTTCCTAAAGAACTTTTAGATGATAAAACCAAATATTTTATAAATCCCACAGGAAGATTTGTAATAGGTGGACCATTAGGAGATAGCGGTTTGACAGGAAGAAAAATAATAGTAGATACTTATGGTGGCTATGCAAGACATGGTGGTGGTGCATTTTCTGGAAAAGATGCAACAAAAGTAGATAGGTCAGCATCTTATATGGCAAGGTTAATTGCTAAAAATGTAGTTGCAAATGGGTATGCTAAAAAATGCGAAATTCAGTTAGCTTATGCAATTGGAGTAGCAAAACCAGTGTCTGTTTATGTTGATACATTTGGAACTTCAACATTACCAGAAGAAGAGATTGTAAATAAAATAAACAATAAATTTGATTTAACTCCAAGAGGAATTATAAATTATTTACAATTGCAAAATCCTATATATAAACAAACAACCAATTATGGTCATTTTGGAAAAAAAGAATTGCCATGGGAACAGATAATTAAAATTTAAGATTATAAAAATATATTCTTATAAAGGCTCTACACATGCCTTATACAGAATATATTTTTTTATTTAAATTTTGTAAAAAATATGCGAACAAAAATTTGAAAAAATTATAAAAAACTCTTGACAAATTTTATATAAAGTTATAAAATGACAACAGTAAAAACGAACAACAATTCGCAAAGCTAATATTTGTTATTGGAGGGTTAAAAATGAATTTAGTAAGAGTAAAAAATAATGATATAAAAGTAATAGAAAGACATCCTGTAAAAGTTCTTGGAAATGATTATAGAGTAAAAATAGTATATAAAAATGTTAAAATTGCTATGCTAGATGTTGAAGATGACACAATAAAATTAACACTTCAAAACAAATATAAAAAGATGAACAATACACAAATGTTGGATTTAGCAATAGAAAAAATGTATGAATCAATAGCCAAGGTTGAAATAGAAAGAGCTATGGAAAAAACAAGAATAATGTTAGGATTTGCTCCTGAAGATTATAAAATAGAAAAATTAAAAAATGATTTTGGAAAATGCGATGGTAAAAATATTATAATAGATCCAACAGTTGTAATGTATAAAAGAGAGATAATTGATTATATAGTTTTACATCAATATTGTCATTTAAAATATAAAACACATGTAAAGGGTTTTTATAAAATGTTAGAAAAGTATTGTCCAAATTATGAAAAATACGAAAAAGTCTTGAATTTTTAAATTATACTGTTATAATATAAAAGGTATATAATTTATCTTTTATATTGGGGTATCGCCAAGTGGTAAGGCAACCGGCTCTGACCCGGTCATTTCGTAAGTTCGAATCTTACTACCCCAGCCAATAACGAATCTGTTCGAACTACAGATACAAAAATCAATCAGTAAACTGTTTGATTTTTTTTGTTTGCAAAAAAACATTTGTAATTAACACAAAAAGATGGTATAATATAAAAGCAAAAATTCTTAACAAATATCCTTATTTTTGCAAACTGATGGTCAGACAGTATTATAAAAAATTTTTTAAAGGAGGAAAGAATATGTTGAAAAGAATCAACGATATGCTAGTGTATTATACAGAAACGCGTATTGTATACTAGAAATTTGCACAGGACAGTACAGCCACTAACGGTACTAATGACTATACTGACAAGCATAGTGAGTATAAGCACAAAGTTGGTTATATGTCTCCGTATATGGTGCCTAAAGGCAAATGTTGTCATTATATTGATAGCAACATCGTTGAAGTTTAATTCAAACACTCGTAATCAGACTTGTTAAGGAGGAATTATTTATGAAGGAATTACAGCTAACAATTTTGAAAAAGGAAGACTTAAAAAATCGGTATGAACGGTTAAAAGGCACAAAAATAGCTCGCTTAACTGATAAAGCTGTTGCAGATGGTTATTCTATAGCAATCTTGAACTATTCTGGTTTAGGTCAAGATTTTGTAAATGAGTGGCTGAGATATGCTGAAAACGCGGTAGCTGCACACTTTAAGGGACATCGCTACAAAATAGGAATATTTACTGATTTATCAGAGATAAAAAATGATAAATTGTATTTTGCTTTTAAGACCAAGAAAGATTTTCAAATCGCTCATAGTATTTCGGCGTGTGATTCCGAGGGATTCAAATACAATTATTAAATGAATCAACAGAAACAGGCATAAATTTAATCATAATTCTTGCCTGTTTTGCATTATTTATAGAATTTTTAGAAAATTTTTATATTATAGATTTAAAATAGATATGTCACAAGTAGATTGAAAATAAAATATTGAAAAGAGAGCACAAAAATGATATTGTTTAAATGACTAAAAATAAACAAATCGTAGGTGCTCTCTTATAAGTAATAATATCACAGATAGATTAAAATATAAAGAGAAAGAAATAAAATATGCGTGAAATTTAACACATAGACGTTGACATTTTCGAGCAGTAATGTTATAAAAAATATATAAATTTATTTGTACAATTAGTTATTATAGCTATTTTATTCCTAGCTATATGGAGAGAGGAAAAAATGGGAAAATTCACAGTTGGAAATGGGCAATATGTTATTTATGCTAAAGACTCAGAACAAGCTAGACAGGTTATAAGTCAAGAATTGCAAAGAGTCGATAAAATAAGAGAAAAAATGGCTAACTTATTAAGTCAAGATGGTATAGCAATGCAAAATTTTATGGAAAATACATCAGAAGAAAATTTAAATATATATTTTAATGATGAGACATCTTTGATATATGATGATCCAGAAAATGCAACAACAAAAGGTGTAGTAAGACAAAGAAGTAACGAAAATGGAACATTTACTTATGATTTAGCATATCGTTATCCAGAAATACAAGGGCATAATGCTGATTTTAGGTTAGCACATGAAATGGGACACTTGATGTTAAATCCGTCTAATGCAGATAGGCAAATTTATGATAAAGAAACTAATACTAGACAAGTTTCAGGCTTAATGAGAGTACCTATAGGTCAAGAAAGTAATCCTAATGCAATTTATGGAACAAGAATGCAAGAAAATGCTATAAATTTAATTGCCGAATTAGCAATCAGAGGTGAACATAGTGCAGATGATATAATGTCTGGAAAAGTAGATGTGTCAGAATTTAATTTATATAAAAAATGTGATGATTTAGTAAAATTACTCGCGGTTTCAATGAGAAATGATTTTGAGAATGAGATGAGTTTTGAACAATTGGTGGAAAATAAGATAGATTCTTTTATTGAGCATTCTGATGGTAGCAAAGAACCAGCAAATACATTTTTTTATGGTGTTTTAAACGATTCTAGTATGATAGAGAATGAATTTGATAAGTATATGGGCAAAGGTGCTTGGAGAGATTTAGATACATTTATTACTAACTTACATAACCCTAATATTAGTAAAGAACAATTTGATATGATATTTAAAGAAGCTCAGGGTATGATTACTGAATTTGCAAATACTAGAATGCAAGAAAAATATAAAGAAGCAGTTGCAAGAGATGGACAAAGTGTTCCGACTATTACTAATAAAATAAATATGATTAATGAAATGATTGGAATTGAATTAGAGCAAGAACAATTTAAAGAGCAAACAGCTATTAAAGACAATATAATTCAATTTCCAGAGGGATATAGTATTAATAAATATGGAGAAATTATTAGGCCTGCAAGAGAAGAAAAACAAGAACAAGTTCAAGAAAGTGTTGATGTGCAACCAAATGAAAGTAAATTGACATTAAAGCAAAAATTAGCACAATTTTTACAAAAAAATAATTTATTTATGAATTTATCATTTGTTGACAAATTTGTTCATAAACAATTGGATATATTGCCAGTACCTAAAGAAACAACAAGACAAACAAATATATCATCAAGTAGAACAAGAGAAAATTTTATAAACCAATTAACTAGTTTTGGTGCATATAGAAATCTTCCACCAATCCAAAGAATGTCAGATCCAGAAAGAATAGCTCAAATGCAACGAAGAATGCAACAAAGCCAACAATCTAAGGATGGAAATGAAAGGGGTTAAGAAATATTTGAAAAACTGGTTAATAGATTTATTTCTAAAGTACTGTATTGGAGGATACTAAAAACTGAATAACAACTTAACTAAGAAAAGAGAGGGAGCTTTTGTAAAGATTCCTCTTTTCAAAATTTATGGTTATATTTATATATATATTAATTTATTTTTTTATCATAAATTAATAAAAACATTTGACAAATTTTAATCTTTAATAGATAATATAAATATCAATTTACAATTAAGACAAAAGATTTAAAATACAAAGGAGGAACAAAAAAGTGTACGTATTCAATAGAATTACAGTAAATCCACAATTACCAAAAAGAATAGAAAAATTATCAGAAATATCAAATAACCTATGGTGGTCATGGAACACCGAATTTTTAAGATTATTTCAAAAAATAGACAAAGATTTATGGGAAGAATCAGAAAAAAATCCAGTAAAATTTTTAAAAAGGGTATCACAAGAAAAATTAGACAATGCGTCAAAAAATGCAATGTTTTTAAAAGAATATGATAAATTAGTAGACAACTTTGAAAATTACATGAAAAGCAAAAATACATGGTTTTCTAATAAATATCCAGAAAATAAAAATGACTTAATTGCATATTTTTCAGCAGAATATGGGCTAGATCAAACTATTCCAATTTATTCTGGTGGACTTGGAATTTTATCAGGAGATCATCTTAAATCAGCAAGTGATTTAGGAATACCATTAGTAGCTGTAGGATTATTATATAAAAATGGTTATTTCCATCAAAAAATAAATGGATATGGCGGACAAGAAACCGAATATAATAATATAGATTTATATGATTTACCTATAAATGCTGTAAAAGACCAAAATGGAGAAGATTTAATAATATATGTTAAATTTCCTAAAAGAAGACTATACTTAAAAGTATGGCAAATAAATGTTGGAAGAGTAAAATTATATTTATTAGATTCAGACATAGAAAAAAATAATGAAGAAGATAGAGATGTAACATTAAGACTATATGGTGGAGACCAAGAAATGAGAATAAGACAAGAAATTGTTTTAGGAATGGCTGGAGTAAATTTACTTAGAACTTTAGGGTTAAAACCAACAGTTTACCATATGAATGAGGGACATTCAGCATTTTTAACATTAGAAATAATAAAAAATACTATAAAAGAAAAACAAGTATCATTTGATGTTGCCAAAGACATAGCTAGTTCAAAAACAGTATTTACAACACATACACCAGTACCAGCAGGAAATGATATATTTCCATTAGACTTAGTAGAAAAATACTTTAAAGATTTTTGGCCAAGACTTGGAATTTCAAAAGAGGAATTTTTAAAACTTGGAATGAAACCGACCCAAGACTTAGAGCCAGGATTTAACATGGGTATTCTTGCATTAAAAATTGCAGGAAAGAAAAATGGTGTAAGTAAATTACATGGAGCAGTATCTAGAGAATTATTTGGAGAAGTATGGCCAGAAATTGCTGCAAACGAATCACCAATAACATATGTAACAAATGGAATACACACATGTTCATGGCTATCACCAAGGCTAAAAGAATTATATAATAAATATTTAATTCCATACTGGCAAGATAATATACATTTAGATAAAACATGGGAAAAAGTAAAAGATATACCAGATCAAGAGTTATGGGAAGCACATATGCAAAGAAAAGAAAAATTGTTAAATTTAGTAAAAGATAGTACTGTAAATAGATTAAGACGTTCTGGTTATAGTTATGAAGAAATAAATGACATAGTGTCAAAAATAAATCCAAATGCATTAACAATTGGATTTGCAAGAAGATTTGCAACATATAAAAGAGCAACATTAATATTTAGAGATTTAGAAAGAATAACACAAATATTAAACAACCAAGAAAGACCTGTACAAATAATATTTGCAGGTAAAGCACATCCAGCAGATAAAGAAGGACAAGATTTAATAAAATATATACATGAAGTATCAATGATGCCACAATTTAAAGGAAAAATATTCTTATTAGAAAATTACAATATTGCAATGTCAAGATATTTAGTTAGTGGTGTAGATGTATGGCTAAATAATCCAAGAAGACCAATGGAAGCATCAGGAACAAGTGGACAAAAAGCATCAGTAAATGGAGTAATAAACTTTAGTGTATTAGATGGATGGTGGGCAGAAGGATATAATCAATATAATGGCTGGACAATTGGAACAAATGCAGAATTTGATTCATATGAAGCACAAGATAATGCAGATAGCGAAAGCTTATATCGTACTCTAGAAAGCAAAATAGTACCAATGTATTATAATAAAGATAAAGATGGAATATCATCAAAATGGATAGAAACAATGAAAAATTCTATCATATCAACAGGAGGAAAATACAGTACAGCAAGAATGTTAGTTGATTATACAAATAACTTATATATTCCATTATGTAATTTAACAAAAACATATTATGAAGATATAGACAATGTTGCAGCATTTAATATGTGGAAAAAAGATATAGCAAGTAATTGGAAAGATATAAAAATTACCCAAGTAAATAATTTAGACAATATAACAATAGATGCTGGAAACAACATTGAAGTTAGATGTGAAGTAGAATTACCTAATATAAACCAAGAAAATATAGATGTAGAAGTTTATTATGGTAAAATTTTAGATAATGGTATAGTAGAAAATGTTAGCATTATACCTATGAAATTAGAAAAACAAGATGAAGAAACGAAAAAATATTATTATGTAGCAAAAATAGAACTTACAACAGGAGGAAATTATGGTTATACATTCAGAGTAATGCCAAAACATGAAATGATATTAGAACCAACAAATTTAAATCTTGTAAAATGGATAACAAAATAAAAATTGCCAACGGTTCCGGGTTTAAATGGCAATAAATTGTTACAAGCTTGAAAAAATTAATAAATTATAATAGCTTGGATGGCAGTAATATATTATTTTACAGCACCGCGTAAGCGATTAAACGAGTGCTTACACGAGTGCGAATTGGAGCAACCAACAATTAATTTTTATTTGATTGGTTGCGACACCAAGGTGCAAAAAATAATATATTACTGCCATTCAAGCATTTTATTTTAGTGAAAAATTGCCATTCAAACCCGGAACTGTTGGCAATTTATTGCCATTTAAACCCGGAACCGTTGGCAATAATTAATTTATGTGTAAAATCTAAATTGGCAAAAGAACCATATTCATAGCCTAATGTATAAACATTAGTAGCCCAAATATCTTTGCTAAGCATTAAGTCTAGATTTTTATTATTATTAGAATCAATAAATTTTTTAACAGAGGTAATAATATTAAGTTTTGGATTTGCTTTTGTTATTTCAGAAAGTAAATATTTTCCTTTTTCATTAAATCCTAATACCCTAATATATGGAGTTATTTTTTTAGAAATTTCCATATCTTTTTTTGTTATACCCAAAATAGTGTAAAGCAATATTCTTTGAAGACGTGTTGTTGTATACCTTTTAGATTTTATTATATCTAAAAATTCAATTATACTATTACATTCATTTGCAGCATTTTTAATAGAAAATTCTAGTCCTTCAGAAACGTCTGGTAAGTTTCTAATTTCTTCTATTGACATTTTTCTTAAGGAATATATAATTTCCTTTTCAAAGGCTGATAAATCTGTTACTGCATGTCCAAGTTTTATATTTCTCATTAAAATTGAGTAAGATGGTTCTGGAAGTAATTTTGGTAAAATTTCAAAACCATTATTTTTAATTATATTTCTAATTGCTGTGCTACTTGCAATATTTCCACTAAATTTTTTACTATTGTAGTCTGCTTCAAACCTGCCTATTGTATGTGCTTGGATTGAACTTTTATAATGTTTTAAAGCCTTTAAATATTCAATACCTAATATATTGTTTGGTGATGACATAATTTGTTTTACATTTTTTGTGTCATTTAAATACATCATTAATGCATTTTCTCTGGCTTTGGGAAATGATAATCCTTTGCCAAGTTCAATAGATAATAATGCTTTATATTCTTTTGGTTCATTATATAATATATTTGCAATATGATCTAAGGCAGCAAGGTTTGGTGTTTCACTTCCAAAAGACACATAATCTACTATTTTTAAAGAATTTAAAATTTTGATTGCGCCATCGGCAAAGTTTTCTGCACTAGATATAGAATATAAAACAGGAAGTTCTATAACTAAATCTATACCGTGAATTTAAAGCCATTTCAGTTTTTGACCATTTATCAATTATAGAACAAGATCCGGCGTTGAGTAAAATTTCCACTAATTACAGCAATTGAATAATTTGAACCTGTATCTTTTTTTGATTTCTCTAAATGATAAAAATGCCCATTATGAAATGGATTATATTCTGCAATTACTCCTAAAACATTAGACATAAATAAACTTCCCTTCTATTAATATTTACGTTTATAATCATAACTATAAATTGTAATTTGTCAATTACTCATATTTTTCTTTTGTTTGATAAATTCTATGTTATTTTTTTCTAAATCTTCAATAGTTATATCTCCATATTCTAAAGATGATTTTACAGTTTCTTGATAACCATTAGAATATATAACTATTACATATTTACTTTTTTCGCAAGGAAAATAATATATATATTCTTTATCTTCATAAAATTGTTCTAATGCAGTATTACATGTAATATTTTCTTCTTTTGTTTTATCTATTATCTTTAAGTGTGTAAAAGTTTGACTATTTTTATCTATATACTTATTTTCACTTATAAAAACAACTCCAATAATACAGATAATTGGTATTAAAATAATAATAATCTTTTTTACTAAATCTTTATAATCAATTTTATTTTTTTCTAAAAGAAATATGTTTCTTATTAATTGGTTGATTGATTTTATTCGCAATATCCCAAACATAACTAACGCACCTACTACATTTAAAATCACATCATCAATATCGCAACAACCAGACATTGTAATAAATTGCAACAGTTCAATACATATAACTATGCAAATCATAGTTACTAAAAAGTTTTTAAATTTCTTTTGTTTTTTTAATAATATCGGTAAGAAAAAGGCAAAAGGCATTAAAGCAACTGCATTTCCTAAAATATTATATATAAATATATATGGTGCAATATCTCCACTAATAAATTTTGTAATGTAACCAAAAATTGTTTTAAATGGAATTAAATTAAATGAGTTAGACATATAGTTTTTAAACAACTCACTATTCCAATTTAATATATTAAAATTTCCTCTAAAAAAGTAATCATCAAATAAGGTAAGTGTTGATAATAATATAATATATAAAATAAACCATATACCTATATTTATTTTTAAAACCTTATTCTTATATTTCTTATCTATATATTTTGTTAAAACTAAACCACCAAAATACATAAAAAGACAACCTGATAGTAATAATACTATTCTTCCAGTTGGACTTAAACGTAATAATTCATTAAACTCTACACTAAAATAATATATTAAAATAATTATAGCAATCAAATATAATACCATACTTGCCATTAAACTTATTTTTTTCTTCATATATCAACACTTCTTTTTCAACGATAACTTACTATTTCTTTAACAAACTACTAAATTTTAATTTTTTTCTATAATTTGTTTTATAATTTTATATTGTACAAAAATAAATTTATTGTTATAATATTATCATAAAATATGTAAAAAAACAATAGAAAGGGAAAATATGGAAAAGGTTATTATATATACAGATGGCGCATGCTCTGGAAATCCTGGACCAGGTGGATGGGGTAGCATACTTATGTATAAAGAAAATAAAAAAGAAATATTTGGAAATAAAGAAAATACAACAAATAATGTAATGGAATTAACAGCTGTAATAGAGGGATTAAAACTTTTAAAATTTCCATGTGAGGTTGATTTATATAGTGATAGTGCATATGTAGTAAATGCATTTGACAAAGGATGGATATATGGATGGTTAAAAAATAATTGGGTAAATAGCAGTAAAGAACCAGTAAAAAACAAAGAGCTATGGCAAGAATTATATAATCTTACAAAAGTTCATAAAGTTAATTTTATAAAAGTTAAAGGGCATGCAGATAACGAGTTTAATAATAGATGTGACGAACTTGCAAGAAACGCAATAAAAATGTTGTAAAAAATATTTTTTTGCAATATATAATTAAACTAGTAAATTATTATGACTCATACAAAATATTACAAAAATATTACATTTGTAATACAATTTAAATATTATATTGAAAAAAGAAATATTATAGAATATAATTAAACCAAATGAAAGTCACATAGGAGGAAATTATGGGAGAGTTCCAAAGTTACATAATGGACAAAGATAAAGATTTGTTAACCAAAATGGACATAATATATAGATTACAAAAACTCCTAAAAGAAAGAAGAGGAGAAACAATATTTTTTGATAAATCTGTAATATTTAAAACAGAAATAGCAAGAATGTTTATAGAATACATGAATTTAGATGTTGATAAAGATCTAGTATTAACAGCATGTTTGCTATGCAACTGTAAAAAAGTAGATAATGCTCAAAAAATAGGAAAACTTCATACATATGCAAAAGAAGGTGCAGACTATTTATTAAATATAGGTTTTGACCCAAGGTTTTGTAGAATATGTGAAGGAGTAAATAGATACAGCGATACCAGACCTAGAGAGCCTGAAAGTGATATATTGGAATTAGTAGATCAATTTGGAGGTATGTTATTAGACAGACCAGAAAGAGCAGGGTTTAGACCAGAAGATGCATTAATCCAATTAGAAAGAGCTAATTTAAAAGATGTAAATAATATATATTTAGACAAATTTCATGAATTTGTAAATATGATGTTGGAGGTAGAAGTATGAGTTTAGGTGCAGTATCAGCAAATGGTTTTGCTTCACTAAAAAAAGGACATGATAATTCTAGAGATATTCCAGAATTTATATCATTTGTAGGAAAATATGAAAAAGCAATGAACATGGAAGTAGAACGTACAAAAAGTGTAAGAAATGCTCCACTATTTTCAAAAACAACACGAGAAAAATTTGGTGCATTTCAAAAAGCAAGTATGGAGAAGTATGAAGAAGAAAGATAATTTAATAAATGTACAAAAGAAAAAGCGACATTTAAGTGTCGCTTAAATTGTTTAAAATAAAAGAAAAGAGGAATATAAATGTACGAAATTTTTGCAGATTTACATATACATATAGGAAGAGCTGAAAACGGAAAACCAATAAAAATAACTGCGGCAAGAAGTTTGAATTTTGCTAATATTGCAAAAGAATGTGCCGAAAGAAAAGGAATAAATGTCTGTGGAATAATAGATTGTGCATCACCATATGTAATTGAAGATATAGAAAAATTTTTAAAAACAGGAGAAGCTTATGAATTAAAAGATGGCGGAATTATATATCAAGATAAGGTATGCATCCTTTTAGGAAGTGAAGTAGAAACATCAGAAATCGGAAGAAATGGAAAAAAGGGAAGTGCACATAACATATGCTTTTTCCCACATTTAAGTGATATAAAAGGATTTTCAAAAGAATTAAGCATGCATTTAAAAAATATTACACTAAGTACTCAAAGAAGTGACCTTTCAGGTTATGACTTAATAGATATGGTAGAAAGATATAATGGAATTTTAATTCCTGCACATATATTTACACCTCATAAAAGTTATTATGGAAATTGCACAGACAGACTAGAAAACATATTTAAAGAAAAATATAATAAAATATTTGCTGTAGAGCTTGGACTAAGTTCTGATACATATTTGGCAGACACAATATCAGAACTTGAAAATAAAACGTTTGTAACAAATTCAGATGCACATTCTCTTCCTAAAATTGCAAGGGAATATAATAAAATCCTAGTAGAAGATATATCATTTAAAGAGATTGTTAAAGCACTAAAAAATGAAGATGGAAGAAAAGTAATCGCAAATTATGGATTAGATCCAAAACTTGGTAAATACCATAGAACATTTTGCGATGATTGTAATACATCAATAGAGACAAAAGTTCCAGTAAGTAAATGTCCAAAGTGTGGAGGAGATAATGTTACTTTTGGGGTTTTTGATAGAATAGAGCTTATAAAAGATAAAAAAGAGTCTAAAAGTCCAAGCAATAGACCACCATATATATATCAAATACCATTACAGTTTATACCTGGAGTTGGAGGAAAAACAATAGAAAAATTATTAGATACATTTAATACAGAAATGAACATACTTCATAAATTATCAGTAGATGATTTAGAACAAGTTGTTGGAAAAAAAGTTGCTGTAAGTATTGATAATGCAAGAAGCGGTAAAATGCAAGTTCACTCAGGTGGAGGAGGAAACTACGGAAAAGTAGAGGTAAAAAAATAAGTTCTAAAAATGTCCTTATCGAATACACATTATGTATAAAGAAAAGTACGTGTAAGATAAGGAGATTTTTAATGAAAAACATCAAAAAAACACTAAAGTTAAAGGACATAATTGTTAACCATATTGCAAGTAATAGCAAAGAATATATAATAGTAACATTATTATTTATAATAGGAATTTTTTTAGGGGTATTATTTGTAAACAATATAAAAAATGATGAATTTGATAGTGTTCAAAATTATATTACAACATTTATACAAAAATTTAAAGAAAATCCTAATATAGATAGTGGTGAACTATTAAAAACTAGTATAATAAAAAACCTAATACTTGCACTTAGCTTATGGTTTTTTGGAACAACAGTAATAGGTATTCCAATTGTATTTGGAATACTAATATATAGAGGTTTTTGTTTAGGGTATACAATTTCAACATTTATAAGTACAATTGGAATTGCAAAGGGGTTGGCTTTTGTTTTTTCAAATATGCTTTTGCAAACAGTTATTTTTATACCAGCAATTTTAGCAATAAGTGTTAGTGGTTTTAAACTTTATAAATCAATAGTAAAAGATAAAAGAAAAGAAAATGTAAAAATAGAAATAATAAGACATACAATTTTTTCAGCACTAATGACAATACTACTTTGTTTATCATCAGTGGTAGAGGTATTTGTATCAAATAATTTGCTGAAAATAATTGTAAAATATTTGTAAAAACTATTTACAATTTGTCAAATGTTTGATATAACATATATAGTTTATGTAAATATATAATTTTAAAGTCAGATAGGGGAATAATAATGGAAAAACAATTAAAACTTTTTTTTGAATTTTTAGAAAATGATAAAAAATTATCAGATAATACATTACAATCATATAAAAGAGATATAAAACAGTTTAAAGAATACTTAAATCAAAAAGGTAAAGATTATAGCAACATAACTAAAGAAGACATGAAAGAATACATAGAACACCTTCAAAGTATAGGAAAAAAAGCTTCAACAATATCAAGATGTATTGCATCAATTAGATCTTTTTATCAATATGAATTAAAAAACAAAAAAGTTGAGCAAGACCCAACAGACCAAATACAATCTCCAAAAATAGAAAAAAGAGTACCAAGTGTACTAACATCAAAAGAGGTTGCATTATTATTAGAACAACCAAAAGATGTTGATTTAAAAGGAATAAGAGATAAAGCAATGTTAGAATTCGCATATGCTACAGGAATGAGAGTTACAGAAATAATCTCTTTAAACTTAGAAGATGTAAATATAGAAGAAGGATATGTAACATGCAAAAATGGAAGTAAGCAAAGAAATATTCCTTTAGGTACAATGTCTTTAAAAGCTTTAAAAGAATATATTGAAAATGCAAGAGGTATTTTAATTAAAGACGAATCAGAAAAATCTTTATTTGTAAATATAAATGGTAAAAGATTAACAAGACAAGGGTTTTGGAAAATAATAAAATATTATAAAGAACAAGCTCATATAACAAAAGATATAACACCACATGTTTTAAGACACTCATTTGCAACACATCTTTTGCAAAATGGAGCAGATCTAAAAGCAATTCAAACAATGCTTGGACATTCAGATATATCTTCAACACAAGTATATATGCAATTTCAAGATGAAGGATTAAAAAATATATATAAAAAAGCTCATCCAAGAGCATAAAATAAAAAATAGAATTTCTTATTAGAAATTCTATTTTTTATTTTTTTATATTATAGGAAAGTTCTCCGAACTTCCTATAATATAAATATATTGCACAGAAATTTGCTTTGCAAATTTCGCACACGAACAAAGACGCGGACTTTAAAATGTTTTAATAAGTACAAAAGTTATTAATGTCCGCTTTTGTTCTTTTGTATAAACATGTTCAATTTCGGAAACATACATACAATGATAATCTTTTAAAGGATACCATTTTTCATCTAAATCTTTATTAAAAAAGCAAGAAGGGGTTAAATCTTGTCTATATAATTTTTTGCAAATAAGTACTAAATTTGATTGATAAAAGCAAGGAATATCATCTAAAAAAGTTGGAATAAGACCTGATTTTTTTATTTTATTTTCATATCTGCCACTATGGCTTCCGAAGATAAGACAAAACTTTTTTATAGTTTTCATCAAAAAAACACAATGAAAATTTTTCATTATTATCAATAAATTCTTTTGTATATCGTCCAGGTCTAATAAAAGTAAAAACAACATTTTTTCCCCACATAAAACCGAAAAGACCCCCAAGATGCGGTCATAGTGTTAAAAATTCTTTTATTTCCAGAAGTAATAAGCATCCATCCGAGAACCAATTTTTGAAAATGGATTACACATAAAATCCGAAATATCTAATTGTTTAAAATCATTCATAAAAAACCTCCCTTTAATATTACAATTTTTAAATTTTCTCCTATAAATAAGTATATGCTAAAATTATTAATAAATTTACTAGACATAAAAGTATTTTAAAGGTATAATTTAAATGTTAAAAATGTTCTAAAATAAGGAGAAAAAATGGTACAACTAAATAAAAATAGTAACTACAATTATTATTGATACATTAATTTCAATTTTATTATATGCAGACAATTTATATTTTGATTTTTCAAATAATATGTTATCAGTTGCACAAATAAGCAATATACAATATGGCGACCATAATGGAATAAGTATGTATGATGAAGAATTAATAGACTTTTTAAAGCAGTTAAATCCAGAGTTAAATGATATAGACATAAAATTAAATTACACTAAGGTTTTGTGTGGACTAAAATTACCAGGAAAGAACAATCATATAGAAATTTCAAAACCAGTAAGTAAGCTAGACATAAAGCCAACATTATGCTATTTATCTGGAATAGAAGACGGCATATCTCTTGGAACAAATATGTTTGAAAATAAAGATTATGTATGTTTAAATAACGAAAGAATAATAAATGACAAATATTATTTTGATGAAAATTGGTATGAAATTTCTACTGGCAAAAAGGTAGATTTAGATACTCTAAGCCAAGAGGAAAAAGAAAAGCTAGAAAACTATTATAACAATATGAAAAAAGAATTAGATATATCAATTTCTATAAGTATTAATAATTTATTAAAAAATAAATAACAAAAAATGAAAGTAGGAAGTTAAATGGATGATAATAAATTAATTAGTCCTGAGCTTGAGGGAAGTGGAGAAGAAAGATTAGAAAATACATTAAGACCCCAAACTTTAAATGAATATATAGGACAAACAAAAGTAAAAGAAAATATGAAAATATACATTGAAGCAGCAAAAAAAAGAGGTGAGGCTTTAGATCATGTTCTATTATATGGACCACCAGGACTTGGAAAAACAACATTGTCTAATATAATAGCAAATGAAATGAATTCTAATATAAAAATTACATCTGGACCAGCAATAGAAAAGCCTGGCGATTTAGCAGCATTACTTACAAATCTTTCAGAATTTGATGTTTTATTTATAGATGAAATTCATAGATTAAGTAAAAATGTAGAAGAAATTTTATACCCAGCATTAGAAGATTATACATTAGACATTATAATAGGAAAGGGACCAAGTGCTAAATCAATAAGGTTAGATTTGCCTAAATTTACATTAATTGGAGCAACTACAAAAGCAGGTTCACTTACAACGCCATTAAGAGATAGATTTGGAATTGTAAATAGATTAGAACTATATACAATAGAAGACTTAACAACTATTGTAAAAAGGTCAAGCAAAATACTAGGTGTTGAAATAGATAATGAAGCAGCAATAGAAATTGCTAGAAGGTCAAGAGGGACACCAAGAATAGCAAATAGATTATTAAAAAGAGTAAGAGATTATGCAGCTGTTTTAGGTGATGGAAATATTAACTTGAAAATAGCTAAACATGCATTAAACAAATTAGAAATTGATGATTTAGGTTTAGATGAAATAGACAGAAAGATATTAGATTGTATGATAGTACAATATATGGGAAGACCAGTTGGAATAGAGGCACTTGCTGCAACAATTGGAGAAGAAGTAGATACAATAGAAGATGTATATGAACCATATTTAATTCAACTTGGGTTTATAGCAAGAACTTTAAGGGGAAGACAAGTATTGCCTCCTGCATATAAGCATATGGGATATGAATACATCGGTTAGGAGAAGAAAATGAAATTATTATTACATACATGTTGTGCGCCATGTAGCGTGTATTGCATTGATTCATTGAGAAAGGAAAATATAGAGCCAACTGTATATTGGTTTAATCCTAATATACATCCATACATGGAATATAAGGCAAGAAGAGATTGTTTAAAAGAATATACTAAAATGATAAATGTTAATGCAATTTTTGAGGAAAATTATGGATTAGATGAGTTTTGTAAAAATGTTGTAAATGATTTAAATAATAGATGTAAAAATTATTGCTATTATGTAAGATTAGAGCAGACAGCAAAATATGCTAAAGAAAATGGATATACTGCTTTTTCTACAACATTATTAGTTAGTCCATATCAAAACCATGATGCTCTAGTTGAGGTTGCTAAAATGATGGCTAAAAAGTATGATATTGAATTTTTGTATAGGGATTTTAGAGTTGGCTTTAGAGAAGGACAAGCTAAAGCAAGAGAACTTGGATTGTATATGCAAAAGTATTGTGGTTGTATTTTTTCTGAGGAAGACAGATATAGTAAGCAGATTAAGAAAGATAAGGAAAATATAAAAGATAAATAGTAATTTGTTGAAATGATTGGAGGAATGGGTATG
>ULTQ01026036.1_pt1 | contig 27799 bp, 19 predicted proteins | sample 1957731 | NCBI WGS metagenome assembly ULTQ01 (sample SAMEA4835738, study PRJEB28245) | human gut metagenome | biome: gut microbiome; material: fecal sample | place: Denmark | collected 2008 | reverse complement strand
TTTAGAGCGCTACAGCCGGTACCATATGCGCGCTATTGTCACTATCTCTTTTGTCCATGTACAACAGTGAAGTGCTCCACCTAATTTAAGTAACTCTGCATCCATATTGACCATTATGACATTTTCAATCGGCATTTCGTAAACCTCGGCAATCTGATTGCAAATGTCAACATCATACTTTGGATTAGCAGATGGGACATATATCTTACCGTTCAATTTCAGAAAATTGATGTACGCCCAAGTGTTGTCTTTCTCAACATTGTGGTCTGGCTGGACATTCAGATGAACAACCTTCAAGCCATGTCGCTTTAATATCTCCTCAATTCTTTCATGCATTAACCTTTCTGCGTCCGATACCCATTCCAATGGTGTATAGAGCAATACTTTATTGCCATGTACATACTGCACAAAACCATCGCTATGGCCGAATCGGTCATCTTTAACAGGTATCCATGGTATAATGATAATTTCCTGTCTAAAAGTAGCTTCAAGTCGCCTAATAACTTCTTCATGCGAGAGATTTGGATTCTCGCCAAAAACCTTATCCGTTATTATTGCTTTATCACCACAATCAACATAGTTGCCACCGTCAAAGGTTAGCCCGAGATCTACACAATGTTTGTGGTCTATTTTAATATTTCTACAAGCATCCGGTTGGTTTGTGATATAGTAAACATCATCATCATTTTCTGGCTCATCGTCAAGATAGTTTGGCCAATAGCGATAGATTGCATACAGCGGTTGCCCATCGAAAGCCTTTCGATGGAGAGGAATAGGCATGAAATCCCGGACCCATATATCCTTGGTGTTTCTTAAAATATCATATGTGACACTTACTTCCGAAAGATTATCTCTCAGTACACTCGCCTCTTTCAAACTACTTATATAAATTTTGTTCATTATTGTTATTTCTTAGTTCTTTTTAATATTTTATTGAATTGTATGCTTTGGTAAATCCAGCGAGGCTGATTTTTCTACTAATTGTCTGCTCTGAAATTTTATCGTAATACTGGAACGTTATAAAGTTTGCCTTTTTGAGTTGTTCGGGTTCACAAGCAACGTAGAAATAGCTGAAGAATCCATTAGTATCTATTTTCCCATCACCAGCATATCCATCGTATGAAATGGTCATATCTTCTAATTTGAATTCTTCGTAATCGCTGCCAGAGTTGATTAGCCTACAGTAGATTGTACCGGTGTAATCATCGATCTTGCCATCATTATATACTGCGGCATTCCAACAGGCATCAAAGTATGTAAGTCCTTTATAATCTCGTATTACTTTCAAATTCTTATAGTTCACGAAATAGATGGCATCTATAAGACCTCTTGAGTAATGACTGATAAGATATTCCTTTTCCATTGTATAGTCATCGGTCTTACTCTCCAATTTCCAATAGCCTTGAGCATTCAAAGTTATAGTAAAAATTGCTAATATAATTGCCAGTAATATTCTTTTAATCATTGTATTTCAAGTTTTCAGTTCTTGATTAATGGTTCAATAATTCGCAGGGCGGATTCATGCTTTCTAACTTGTTTCATGTGATTCCCTGCTAATCCACGTCGTAGGTTATTCCGCAAATCATTATATTTAACATGGATAGCAATGGTATTTCCTGATAGAGCGATTTTGTTAATGTATTCTTCATAAGTTGACTTGCTCTTGTCATGGGTAAGAAGTTTTAAGGCGATAATGACTTTATCTTCGACACCCTTTTTGCGAAGATCTGTAAAGGTCAACTTAGAATCTTCAACAACATCGTGCAAGAAACCGGCAATTACTTCTTCGCGGTTATTTCCTGCGAGGCCTACAGCTAAAGGGTGGAGAATTTCGGGCTTGCCGTCTAAATCCTTCCGCCCTTCATGAGCTTCTATCGTTAATCTTATAACATCTTCTATGCTTATCATAGGCATGTCTGTATTAGTAACACTGCAAATTTAGACAAAAAATCTTCTACTTCAAACAATTGTACCATCCATTTTTGTCCATTCAATTTGAATATTACTCTATGTGCATTTCTGATATTTCACCATGTGTTCGGTAATTTCCAATATTCTTACCACGGATGACTTTGTCGGCCTCAATAATTTTCCCTACTTGAAGGCTGTTTACGAGCAAAATGTCGTTTACCTTCAAACTACTGTTTTCAGCTTTCTCCACTCGTAGTACCTTCTGATTGTCATATTCACTAACTACGAATGTAACGATTCTGTCAAGATACTTAACATGAATTTTTGTCCCAGTAGTTTGCTCTGCTATTAGGACTTTGTCTGTGTCAAAATTCCAATCACTATCAAGGTTTTTTGAGATAGAATATTCCTTCCAGTCGCTATAGCCAAGATATAAAGCAAGGGTATTTAAGGTATATTGGCTGGTCTTACGGTCATCATCTATATAACCGAAAAGCCTCTTTATGGTGGTGAGTCCGATAGTACGCCCAGTCTCTTTGCTGATTTCATCTGTAAGAGCATTAAAATCAGCAGATTTGTCAAACATTAAATTCGACTTTTCCTTGATGTCCTTAATTATGTCTTGACTTAATATCATATTAAATTGCGACTTTTATAAATGAATAGTTATCTGATGCGTTGCAGGATTTGGCATCCAGCGTTTCTTTTAAAGCTGAATTATATTTCAGAGCCCATTGTATATCCATTTCCTTATGGAAACCATCCGTGCAAAGTACGATCGTTTCGCCCTTAGTAATGGGTATTACTTTCACAGGAATCTCCCCCAAGTCGTCATCACCCATTATACATTTGGTTACAACACCTGCATATCTTTCAATCGTAGATGCACTTAATGGCCTTTTCGTCTTAATCTCATTAAGCAAAGAATGGTCTTCGGTCTTGAAAACCATATCATCCCCATTGAATAAATAAACACGGCTGTCTCCAAGCCATGTGACATATAGTTCACCACCTTTTATCATTGCTACAGATACTACTGTCCCCATCTTACGGACATTCAACAACAGGCGCTTCTGCATTAATGCTTCATTAGCCCCTTTGATAGCGTTTTCCAACAAGGTTTGAGGTTCATACTTATCAATATTTGCTTCAACAAAAGAAGCAATCGAATCACCAACGACATGAGAGGCTACATCTCCGTAAGAATAACCTCCCATGCCATCGGCAACTATAAATATGCTGTCACCAGAGGGGAGAACCTTATAGACTGTATAGTCTTGGTTCTCCTTTCTTTGGCCTTTGTTTGTATATTGGTATATCTCCATTCAGTTATTTGTTAACGGCTGAAATCGTATCACCACCATGTTTGGTTGCACGTGGACGAATACTTATCTTTATCGGACGCATCGTTACGGTTTTGTCCGTAGCTTTGCTTGCCCAGACAAGTGCCTCGCCAGAGCCGAGTTGGGCCATCTCAGTAGCAGTCAATGTTTGCAGCGGCGTAATGGCTTTCTGCACATGCTTGACCCAGGCTGGTGAGCTGAACCTATGCAAGACGACGATAGAACTCAATTCTATGATTTCAGTAGGCAAGCTCATCGGATCTTGGCTGGCAATCATGATTGACACGCCCTTATGTCGCATTTCTCTAATAGCAGTCGTAATGGAATCCACAAGGTCCTTATTGTTCATGTACTTGTGTGCCTCGTCAAAGACAATAAACTTGTTGAACTTCTGTCCGTTTATTGCCTTTGCATTAGAAAATATGTTCAGCATAACTACGAACAATCCCAGTGCTTCGTCCTTCTCTATGAATTCATCACGCAAATCCACGATGATCAACCGTCCTGGCTTCATTAACTGCTGGAGCTTAGTTCCATCTGTTATGTAGTCAGAGGCAAAATCTAGTTTTTGCGTGGCCAATGTCCTTTGAGATGTTGACATGTAGGGGCTGTTCTCAACACCCTTACGGATGTTTTCCAGTGACATATTATTTCTACAGCCCTTCATAATTTGTTTCAGCTCCTTGATATACGTGGAGTCATTGCCCATTGCGCCAAGCAGGAACATCCATTCCTTTACGCCGAGCTCTGAAGAATCGAAACCGATGCGGTGAATCTCCAAGTCCGGGTATTCAGCCTTACGGGTTTCTACCTGACTTTCTGGGGCCAACAGAACCACATCTTTTATGCTTCCTGGTTCTGCTCCGTATTCTGCCTTGAGCTTTGCCAGTTGTCCGGACTCGTCATTTGGATATACCATTGAAGTAAATTCCGGCGCATAATCCATACTGTCACTATAGTGGAAGATAACACCAGCCAATGGCGATGGCAGCACATTGATGTTAGAGAACTGCTTGAGCGTCATTTCCACTACAGAACCGATGGTATAACTCTTGCCAGCACCTTGAACGCCAAAAAGGCTAATGGTGTTACAACCATCTAAGTCCAGAGCGACCTTGCGTCCATTGCTCACCATTTTACCTAAGATACCATATTGTGGGGTCTCTTGCCCTGCGCCTATCATCAGGTCGTATGATGGCTTGACATAGTTCAGGTTTGCAGCTACGGGTTGTGTGGGCTCTACTCGGAATGGAGGCTCTACGGTAGTCTTCTGCTCTTGTTGAGTCGTTGACTTTTCCTGTTCTGGCGTAGGCACAGGTGCGACTGGCTTGGAGGTTGTCTCTGACTCAACAGGCTTCTCGTCATCCTCATGTTCATCGAACTTGACGGAAGGCTGACTCTCTATCGTCTGTATTGGTTGGGGAGATAAACCGTCTGCCACAGTGTCTACATGTGTCGGCACTTCGTCCTGAGGCTTTTTAAGCTTAATACTATCCCCGTTTGTCACTACATTTGTTGGCTCGAAAAAGTCTACAAACTCCTTGTCTTTATCTTCAAGATCGACAGTGTCAAGCGAGCTCTTCTTGTCAAGAATTTCCGTTATTACGGGGTTGCCCATAGTATATACCACGGCATCGCCATAAAAGTCTTTCTTTTGCCTCTCGATCTGTTGGAAGTCGAAGATAACACCAAGTTGCTTAAACCGTAAGGTATAACCATCATCAAGCTTACTCAAGAATTCGAGATAGCTTTGTGCTACGTTCGGGTCGAGTTGGCCATAGCGCATTGAACGACGTATGTAGAACTCTAATAGGGTGCGCAGTTCGAGAGTTTTCAGTTCTCTGTCAAGACGGTCATGGCCATCTGTGGCAATTTCAAAATGACTCTTTAACGCCAGTATCGTATTCTGAATCTGCTCTACTATCTTGGCATGTAATTCGTCTTTTTGATAAACCGCGTTGCGGCATTTGATCTCTACTACAGTAAAGACAATCTCCTTTTTATCAGGATTCATCTTCACCACGAGATTGTCGGCGCGTTCCTTGGACTGCGAATCCAAATCCTCAAACAACTCCTTATGCAAGTCGATGGGAATAAGGAAAGACTCTTTAGTGATATGTTTCTTGTCAAGGAACCGTTTGCAAAGTGTTGTCCCTATCACCTCAAAAGCCTTGGATTTCGTGGCATTTACTTGCATTATTAGCGAGCTGCTTACCGAGCGTATGTCCTCAAGAATATCCTTGAAGTTATCATATTGCGTCAGATCTATGCCATATTTTTTGAACAAAGGCACGACAAAAGCAGCTATTTCACTCGTCGGTCTTGCAGTCAGATAAGATGAAATACCGGTAGTCTCTTCGCCTGGAACATAGTCGAGAAGATATGGAACTTCATTCTTGTTACTGCATGGCAGATCATAGAACTCAGGTCCCATGTTCTTATCAAATGTGATAACCCAGTCGCTACAGTCATGCACGAAGCCGAGCATCATAGTGTCTCGCTCTTGCAATCGCAATGTTGTAGTTGGAATTGACTCCTTCTGCGTCGTAGAAAGAAGTCTACTTGTGGCTTCCTGAATACGTCCAAAGATATTAACCTCTGTATTTGAAAATTCATTTGCAGGATTTGGCATAACTTTGTTAGAGATATACCTATTCCAAATCCATGATTTGCCTTCATGGCGTGATTCTATTATGTTACGGCATATAGTACCGTTCAAGTAGAAAGAACGTCTGAGTTCATCTGGACGTACCAACTCAGTATGTACAGCGAATGGGTTCACAAGGAACGACAGATGCGCTTGGTAATTGTCATGTTGGGCAATAAAATCACCTATCTTATTCTGTGAGAACCTTAGTTTAGGGAACAGCCTGTTAGCAGAAGCTTGAGAGAAAACCTCTGCTTCTTCTGCAATTTGAGATTCCGGATCAAGTAAATCACGGAACGCATCTCCTGATTGAAGGACGTTCTCATCCGAGAACAACTTGATTTCATAGGATAATTCTTGACCATACCCTATTTTTTCAAGTTCAATCAATGCTTTGGCAAATACAGAAGCATCTCCTGCGTTAAACAGGTTAATCACAAGCTTGTTTGTGTAAGGATGCGACAATACATAATTTTCCAAATGCTTCTTTACCAATTCCACGCTTACATCGCTGTCAATACGCTTATCTTGCGTAATGTTCAGCAATGTTGAAACGTATGACTTTAATTGCCGATAACTTCCGGCAAAGGTATCTTCATTGCTAATCAATGGCTGTGAATATGCACCCCAACCGTAAGTTAGTTCGCCTATATACTGATATGCTTGTTCCAATGATTTGTCAGCAAGCACTAAAGGTGCAACATCAAGAGGTAAACCGCCTTCAAACAGTTTGTCAAGTTTTCTATGCCATGATGGCTTATATTGTTTGAAATCAGCAAGTGTACGTTCTTCCCAATCTTGGTAGAGCTCATAGATATTAACAAGCCACGCAAGACGTAGTGGATGAAGCGGTGTAATTAGCTTAAGATACGTGAACTTATTTGTTGAATCAGGCATTTCTACCTTTAGTAACACGGTATCTAAGTTCTGTGCCTCAGCAAGGGCGTCTTCATCAAGGTTATTATCAGCTAAGTCATTAAGCCATGAAGCATAAGATTGGAGATAGTTCTTTACTATTCCAATATTCTTAGCAAGGTCAAATGTGCAAGTCAAACCTGCATATCCTTCTTCATCGGTAGCAGATTCTTTGATGAGTACGAACAGATCTTGCCTTAGAGCTGCTAAGTCGTCAGGAATTTCTAACTTGTTTGCAGCTACAAACTTAGGCTCCTGTATGGCAGTGTCTGTTGGGTCAAGTAATGTTGTGTCTGTAGGATTGGCGCTTAGGTGAGCTTCTACAAATCCAAACTCATTCTCGTTGTCAAGAAATGTTTTCTCAAGTTGGATGAGTTTTTTAGGAAGTTGGATTTGATAAGCATACTTTGTGCCAAAATCAAACAGATATGTATTGTTCAGATTTCCTTTCTTCCAAGCATTCCTGTCGACTTGATCATCAGGGATCTCTAATGGCGCTTTATTTATAAGATGGGAGATGCGATAATCTATGATTGCTTGTGTAACGCTGTCTACCTTGGCGCGTTTATCGACTGAGTTTGAGGCATCAATTGGCTCGTCCGTAGTGACTACGGAGAATACTTCAGACTCATTGCTGAAAGCTACATTATGCTCAAGACGAAACTGGTCTATGTTGAGATTTTTGTCTTTTTCATACGCAGCTTCCCATGAAGCCTGTACCCTTTCCTCTCTGAAAACCTTCTTTGTAGGTAGTGGACCCTTTGCATCCAGAGCAGTGACACGAAGCATGTATTGCCCGTCATCTATACGTGAAGATGAAGACAGGGTCACGGACATTCTGCGGTTAGCGCCCTTGTTCTTCCCTACGTTTGCTCTCTTTTTTAAAATGCCACACTCAGAGAAGTCCTTTGCGCTGATTATCGCAATTTCAAATGCGACAATATCAGGGTTATCTTTTGGTGATGGATCAGTCTTTACCTTAAAGGAAATCTTTCCTTTTTTGTCCTGAAGTATTTTTATAGCATAAGAACCATCTTCTGACTTTACAAGTTCTTTCTTGTCATCTTTGCCTGGTTGAATATCAACATTGATAAGAATTTCACCCTTAACGTCAATATCCCACGGCATAGCTGCGTAATTGAATTCAGGATGATTTGCTTCTATATCTTCGAAAAGGGAATAGCAGTCAACAAAATCTCCTGTACTTGTAAGGTATGACATAAGGTCTCGCTGAACAGTATTCTTCTTCAGAGGTAATTTCATAATTCTGTCAGAAGCAGTCAAAGAGAAATCTCCCAAAGCATCAGATACCTTCTCAAGATTAATCATAAAACGACGCCTTGTAGATGATGTATCTTTTATAAGATCCCTATCAGGTAGCAATCCGAAAAGGTACAGTCCGTTACCCCATGCTTCATCAGAATAATCATGAAGCTCAAGGTATAGGATGTAATTGGTTTCCGCTATTTTGTTATACGTTGTTTCTTTAAGGAGTTCCTCTATCTGTTTCCACAGATGCTGTTTATCTTGTGGAATGTCTCTCTTCAATGACTCCAGAAAAGAATACTGCAAATCAGCAACGGCAAGATTCTTGAATGTTGCATCACCATATGAGTCTTCTGCTGACGTGCGGCTATTAGACGGTACGAGTATAAGAACAGACTTTTCAGGGTCATTACGCAACTCAATAAGTTTTGATGCGTGGATAAACTCATCGCCACTATCAGTTTCTGAAAGGATGTAAACAGACAGCTTAGGATTTATCGGACGAAGCATTGGAAGGAGTCTTCTTAACTCCTTCATAGCCAAGCCGGTAATCTTCATACAGTTTCCGTCTTTCGCTTCTTTAAGCAAAGATGAGTAACTGTCTACAATATGCTGTAAGAATCGGTCGTAATATATTTTTGTTATTTCAGTGTTCATTTACTTTCCAATTTATAACGTGGACGAATCTTTTGAAGGATATAGGCATCGCTCATATCCGTATAGAATCCTATCTGCCGTAGCTTGTCTTTAAAAGCCTCCATATTGACACGGAAGGCTTCGTTAGCTTCCACTCCGCTGTTTGCAAATCGAGGCTCAGCAAGACCATTTATGATTAGTCCATAACGTTTGCGAATCTCTTCAACCAACTCATCTATAGATAATGACCTTGTTTCATAGCCACCTGTAGGTTTGTCATGTATTACAAGCAGCTGCACAAGTGTCTCAAGCAGTTTTGAGCCTAATGCTCCACGTCTTGGATGACGGCGTGAACGGCTGTCAGCAAGCAATTTTGATGAAGAATTCTTCATGGACACTGCGTCAATAAATTCGCGTGTGTACCTAAACTGGCTTGCTCCTAAGTTAGATGTCTCTAAGATGTGAATCAGTTTATCGAAGTAATCGTTCTCAGAGAAAAGCTCCAGCATATCATGAAAATCGTTTTGGTCAAACTCAGTCTCACTTGACTCTGGAAGTCCATCTCTAATGTTATTCAGATTTGCTTCATAGAAACCATCTGTAACATCATTCTCGTTCTTGAGAATATGTATTGCTTGATCAACAGTACATTTTCTTCTCTTTTGTATGTAGTCAATCATGTATGTTGAACGAATATATCGTCCAAGTCCATTCATGGTTTTCTCCATATCTTGGCAAGCGTATGTAGATACAGGACTATCAAGGTCATCGGTCACGTCAACAACCATTGACCAGTCGTCTTCTATGTCATGCTTGCCAGCAGCTACCATCTTCGGAAGAAAGTAAATCAATTTCATGATATACAAACTGAGATGGAAACCGCATAGTATGCGCAGATAATCTATGAAGACAGTGCGTGGCAACACGTCCTTGTATAGGAGCAGCTTGCGAATGTCATCGCAGAACAGTGATGCTTGTTTCTTTAGGAAAGGCTTTGGAGTCTCTTCTATTTCCTTACGTGTTGAATTCTTTTCCTTCATCTCCTTTGCAGCAGTAAGATAAAGAATTCCTGTAGTATCTACATCAAGGTTCTCTGAACTTATAATGCTGCCGGAGTGTTTATCCCAACCTTTACTCAGATAACTTGCGAGACCAGCCATAACGGAGGGTTCACTGTTTAGCATCAGATATAGTTGGTCAGAAGCACGGTAGTCTCTGCAATACTTTGGGTTTTGCAAACGCCAACTCAGCAAGTGAAGAGGCTTTAAAGTGGCTACATGCTCTTTTACAACATTGCCTCTGTTGACAAGCTCAAGAAGAGAACTGCGAAGCCAGTCTTCAACGGCTTTTTTATTTTCCGTGATTCCAATAAACTCGCCTCTATTCTCCAAGACTCCTAAAATGCTTTCTATGTTTTCAATAGTCCATCCACCCCTTCTTACATTTGGAGAGATAGGAGCACCGTTGGCATATATCTTCAGAAATAGATTTGTCAGTACTCTGTCAAGTCTGACCATCTTGACATCAACATAAAAGATGTCTTTATTCAAAAAGGCTACTAAAGAAGCTTTCTTCAATTTCAATACTTGGCTCATGCTTCTACCTCCTTTCCTACGGCTAATGGTTCTACGACTATACGCTTCTTGTCATCAAGTCTAATTACGGCAAAGCGGCGATTATCCTTGGTGACAAGAATCTCAGAGTATGTTTTAGCCTCCAACAGGTTCTTGAATATTTGCAGTTCTATAAACTTTCCTCGCAGGTCATTGACAGACGGACTGAATCCTGCATTGATGTATTGCAGCATTTCAAAGAGGTCAAGCCCTACTGTCAACTGTATGAACTGGTCTTTCTTGTGCCTGAAGGTCAAGCTATCGCTTTCATACTCTATATATCTTGTAAGGTGCTCTGTCTTGTTCACGAACAATTCAAACTCATCCAATGGGAAACGTCTGTAGCTCTTAGATATTGGATCTTTTGCATTGCTGCTGGCAAGCAGAAGGTAGTCATTAGTCATGTTGGCATTCTCGCAGCCTTCGCTTGCTGATATTGCCTGGGCTATGATGTGCTTAGTATTAAGCAGCTTCTTTTCATCCACGTTGTTGAGTTGTTTGTAAAACTTCGTCGCATAGCGATATGGCAGACGAGCCTTGAAATCAAAACCATCCACATAAGCCCCTTCAAAATACTGATGGCGTATGAATGTCTTTTCCCTTGTTGCCTGAATGTATCTGACATAAGGGTCTTTCTCTTCATACGAAGGCAGTATTGCCTTAGCCTCGTTAAACTCAGACAGCAATGAACGCTGACGATCACTAAAGGTCAGATATTTAGCAGGCTCTTTGTCCTTGTAATACAAATCTCTGTCAAATGACGGAAGGGAAACATTCGCAATGTCGGTTTCACGCAATAACTTGACAAGACGGTCTGCTGAATTTAATGTTGGCAACGGGAATATCTTCCCTTTGACAAATATTGGAGGTGCTGTCAAGTTGAAGTAATAATACTGCCAGTAATATTCAGGCAGCTCTTCTGTCTTTACATATTCTATTAGTTGTTTTACTTCATCGCATGAGTAGTCTCTGGTCAGCATCCAAGCTATCATAGAACGCAAGTCACGCATGGTAATATGCAATTCACGTTTGTATACGATGAGCCTTACTATCCACTCTAACCTGCGGATTACTTCATCGCCAACGCTGCTGTCTTGGAACGTATCTACATTATATTTTATGTAGCAGCGGTCAGCAACCGGGCAACCTGCACATTTTGACCATAAGTCTGGATTTGTTAATTTCTTGATTTGTTGCGCAAGCAAACTTGGTGTCTTATTGACTTCATCACGTGCAGTAACAGAGCGGAGATTGAGGTTAATGACCATCAGACCAGGTATTAGGTCTGTATGACCTTCTTTGTAGAAGTAATCCTCAATATTGTCTTGCAAAGAGCCCAGCTTCTCATGGGTTGACAGGAAATCTACTAAACGTCCCTCATTAATGGCAATAACTCTTCCTACAGGAACATCCATAAAGTTGTCCTTGTCATTGAATGGACGGAAGAAGTCTGAAAGTACTGTATCGTTGGCTTTTTCCTCTTCGTCTTGTGAACCATCATAGTTAGAAGTAAACTTCACTCCTCCTATCTCAAATGTAGAGCCATTGTTTGTTCCAATGTCCTCTTTATTATCGCCAATACTTTCGATGCGGTGGATGAAAGCGGTCTTACCGTCACCGGCATTACCTGTGATGATAATTAGGCGATACTTTAAAGCCTTTATGTCGTCAATCAGTTCTTTATCAAGTTTTGTCTGACTATATGTAAGCTCATCGTAGGTGCTTTGGCGGCTTCCTGCACGAGTTCCGCCGTTACCATGATGACTCTGACTATAGAGGGAATTAAGATAATCGACATAGTCTGTCTCTATATTCTTGCTGTAGGTTATCAACTTTTTGGTGTCCTTCAGAATACCATCCTTGCCAATTTCCTTTAAGGCATCAAGCATCTCCTGTGCAGAGGTGAAACGCTTCGCACGGTCTGTAATGATGCTCTTCATCACGAAGTCTGCCATCTTGTCTGATAGCTTGTCGTTATACTTGCGTATATCCGTCGGCTGCTGGTTTATCTTTGGTCTATGGTTGCCACCGCTCCAAGGATAGGCATGGGTGAAGAGTTGATAGATGGTAATGCCGAGTGCAAACGTGTCTGCACTGCAATCCCAATCTATCTTGTTGCTTGACATTATAAGGTCCGGAGCCATATATGGCCAAGTACCGGCAAAAGACTTATCTTCTGTTGTTGAAGAAATATTGAAGTCTATAAGCTTGAATGTGTTCTTCCTATCCCACATGATGTTGCTAGGCTTAATGTCACGGTGGAATACAGGAGGAACCTTTCCTTGCATATAAACTAAAGCTGAAAGTATCTGCGTTGCCATATTATAAACTTCGTCTACTGGCAAGCGTAAGTCTCCTTCCACATAGTTCTGCAAGTTCTCTCCTTTCAACAGTTCCATACAGGTATAGAACAACCCTTGGCTCGTGCGACCATTCCAGACGAACTTCACTATGTTAGGATGGTCGAGGGCATTCAATGCCTTAAACTCATTGATGGCGTTCTCTACATTTGAACCGCGCTCGAAAATCTTTATAGCGTAGTCTTTGTTCTGTATGTCATGGTGGGCAGCAAACACTTTTCCGAAACCGCCTTTACCTAATTGCTCATGGAGTGTCAGCTCAGGAGTTACAAGCAGGCCCGGCTTCATGTCTTTGAGGTAGTAGACCTTATCATCTTTAGACGTTACGGTTGTTGAAGTAGCATTTTGCTCTTTCTGTACAGACTTTGTGATATAATCAATAAACTCATCATCTGTCCATCTGTCGTCTGTCTCTTCTACAACAGTATGCTTGACTACTTCATCCACCCACTTCGGCAGGTCTTTGCAGACATGGCTTGGCAGCTGGTCTTCTGTTAGAACACCTCCTTGGGCAATAAAAGAAATGACATCCTTAAACGGAACTTTACCCGTCATCAGTTCATAGAAGACGACTCCAAGACTGTATAAGTCTGTAGACGCAAAGGCATCGCTATCTTTCCCAATCAGCTCTGGAGCCGTATAAGGAGAATCACCGCTGAAGTTGCTTACTGTAAAGCTATTGTCAATGTGTTCTACAAACCATGCCATACCGAAGTTGGCGATGGCTGCGTGACCACCATCGTAGACATAGATGTTTTCCGGACAGACGTTCCGATGGAAAACATTGTCCTTGTGTGCTGTGGCAAGACCACGTGCCACATCAAGTATGATGTTTATTTTGTCAAGCTGCTTGAAAGTCTTGATACGGAGCTTTGCCTTTAGCGAGCTTTCGTCTTGGTAACGGCTTATCTCATAATAATAGGTGTTCTCTTCATTGGTACGATATTCTGTCGTGACAATGAAAGGTGATGAGCCTATCTTTTCCTGTGCCATGTACGCATTATAGAGTCGCAGGCTGAATTTCTCCAGTTCTTCCTTACTCTTTCCTTCTACATCAAGAGGGTATTCCCGTATCTTATATTGTGCTGTATTGATAAGTTTGGGAGCACAGAGGTACTCCGTGAACTCATCAGTCTGCTGCAGCGTCTCAATAATCTTATAGTTGAAGATTTCTGACTTAACATAATTGCGTGAACTTGACTCACCTGTAAGAAAATCAACAAGTGGCTTTTGAACTTTGACAATATAGTCTTCTTTGCGCCCAATACCATCGAAGTCGGTTAGAAACTCTATGAGCTTCTCATTCAACAAAAATGTTTGCTTATAGGTCTCACCGTTGGGATCCAGCCCAAACTTCGTTTGCATTGGGTTGCTCAGCGTAACGAGCGTGATAATCTGCCCAAAGTTCCAGTCAGGATGCACGCCCTTTATTTTCGAAGCGAGTACCCGGCTTTTCAGATTTGCAGTCTTGTGGGGATTGGCTACTTCCTGCCCACTGCGGAACCAGGCATAGTCATCTCCTTCAAGATTTCCACCCCAGTCTTTGTTCTCTATGTGGTACACTGCATGTGGGGCCACCACTATTACGTCATATTCCCAGTATTTGGTAACATGACGGCTGGTGCTTGCCAAATTGAGGTTTGGCACCACATAGTAGTTGTCAGGCAGGTTGTTGACGAGGTAGTTTTGCAACCTCTTCTCACCGCTATTTACTGGTCCCTCATCGTGCAAGGGCCTTGATAGTTGTGCCATATTTATAGTCTTTAGTTGTCTAACAAACGCTTTAACTTCATTATTATTTTGTCTGCACGCTTAGGGATGAAAGCGTTGCAGAAATCTATATATTCATCTACAGCCTTGAAGTATGTCTGCTGGTCCAGCCCCTTCATGTAGCTCCAGACTCCAGCGAAGATATGCTTCGGCTGATATTCTTCATCGACGAAATCTGTCAGAAACAGATTGTCAACAAGTCTCTTGAATCCATCATACCCTTTGTATGCTGTCATTACCTTTCGGTTCTTGTACAGCAGACCTTGCATGTGAAAATCGGGCCGCGCCTGTCCTGTCATAGCGCAATAAATCGCATTCAGGTACTGATCCATATAGCCCTTGTATTTTGTACCGTCGTAGTAGCTGTCGAATGCCTCCTTGTAGTCATTCATCTTGTTCGGCCAGACAATAAGGTCTCCAACGCTGTAGAACAGTTTGCCGCAATCCAATGCACGTTGCTGCAGTTCTTTCGGTGCATCCCAGCTTTCAAGTCCCTTGTAATACATGTCGAGGATCCTTGCTCCAAGAAGTCGGGTATTATCGCTTATGGCATCCACCCAATACTTGTACTCCTCAATGGACTGGACACTGAGGCCCGGCCAGACATCTGCGAAGGCGAGGGCTACAATGGCCTTGACAATATTTGCACGTGCAAAATCTGAATTTCCATATTTCTCGTCGTTCCGTAGCGAGTATAAATCGTAGGTTCTCAACTTGTCGATATTGCCGTCGAGTTTCTCTTTTACAAACTCTCTCAATAGGCTTATGGCAAACACGTCGCTTTGCTTCTCTGCCTTTTCACAGGCTTCGATGGTTTCTCGCTTCCGGCGTTCCTCAAATTCTGACGGGATGAACAGGTCGGTCTTGCGAAACTCGCAATAGCCCTTGACAACACGCTCGCGGAATGATTTCTTGAATAGTCTGCCGCAACCGCTCGCGTCTTTGGGAATGCCTCTCGTATAGATGCAGCCTTCACACACAGTACTCTCCGGCCCCGTCCAATCGAAATTATCCTTAACCTCTACCTTATAGTTGATGTCCTCATCTTGGGCAATCTCGTGAATCATGTTGCTGAAAGCGGCCTCGTTCTGATCCGTAGGCTCTGGCTCTGCACTCAAGGGGAAAGGTGTAAGACTATTGTCCAGTCCCACCGGGGCTTTCATCCGTTGGCAGAGATCTTCATCAAAAGAACGTGGATGATAGTCCATCGTCAATTTTTCATCGAGGCTCTGTCTTGCCAGTTGTGTCAAAGTCTTTTCTGTTCCGGATGCTTTATCGATGAAGTTGAAATCAGTATCACCCAACAGCAATGCTGCAGACATAGGCAGATGGAGAAGGAATACTTGGGTGCAAGTGGGAGTCTCATAGACATCCATGACCTTGAAGTAGCTGTTGTAGTGGAATATGGCCAAATTCCATTTCCCTACATTAGAATTTGCCTCTATATACTTGTCAATCTCAAAGAGGCGGGCAGCATGGGCGGAGGCGATGATGAAGCGAGTCCTATGCAGGGGCTTCAGTAGTTTCGTGGTGGCATCCACATAGAAACCGGCACGCAGAGTCTGTCCCTTATGGTAGATCTGCTTTGCGTTGCTGATGGCATCTGTGTCACGATAGAAGAACTGTAGGCCTGGTAACACCCAGTTGAGCGTGTTTTCGAGGAAAGTTTTGTCGTTGATTTCTAACTTCTGTGGCAGATGACTGCCGGCAGGGTCATAGATGCTTCCATCAAGAGTCAGTATATAAGGAGTGGTTCCTAATTCGGCGTATATATAACTATAGTCTTCTGACCACCTGACCTTTTCGAATATCATGGGGAAAACGATGTCACCTTGTACTGAAGCTACACCGCGCACGTATCTCGTAGGTGTGGTTTTCGTCTTACGGATGGTGTTGCCAAAGATGAAGAAACCATGATGTATCTCGTAAATGTCATTGAACCATTCGTTCAAGACAAGCTCTCCTTTTTGATTGACAAGGTTCTTCTTCGCGCCACGCTCCACGAGGTAATATCCGTCACTCCAATACTGTATGTACTGATAGTTGAGGTTGGCCATGCATCTGCCACGATCATCAATCAATCCCCATCTCAAGCCTTCAGTAGTAGAATGGGAGGCGATGGCAACGCCCTTATGGAACTCGCCGATGCTCCTGTATTGCATATCTGAAGGGATAAGCACGTTGCCGTTCTTGTCGATGATGATGGCATATCTGTTGTCCGGGTCGTCCGATGACAGCAGGTAGTGACCCTCACCAAGCGGCTGGACGTACTTGTACTTACAGGCTATGATGACATTCCCGTCGAAGTCTATGATTCCACAGCGACCATTCTTGGCCACCGTACACTCTCCTTCATAGAAATCACTGATGTAGTTGTAGCCTTTGTCCAAACCGACATGCGTCTTCCCTGTCTTGTCGATAATGGCATAAACCATTCGGGTGTCGAGATATTCTACTATCAGACTGCCGTCATTGGGCTTGACATAGACGCCAGCCTTGAAATAGTCTTCTCCAAGAGGTGCTATCTTGTCGTATAAGAAGTCTGTCAAAGGATTGCCTTCTGCATCAGCCAAGGCCCATTTCCCATTACGGAAGACCATGCTGTTGGCTGTTCCTTCCATTCGAATGATGTTCTCATTCTGCAACAAGCTCATAAGGCACCTCCTTTCATCTGATGGCTGATCCATCCTTCATCCACCATGATGCAGTCTTGGGGATGCATTCTGGGGTCGAGCTTGACAGCGAGCTTGAAATCATAGTAGAGATTCATGGGCAATTTGAGAGTAAAAACACCCTCTTTGTCATCGCGGTAGAAAAGAGTTAATGCACCGAACTCTGAATCTTCCTTATCGTCTGGGGCATAACTGGAAAAACGAATCTTGTAACCTTTTCGGGCTATGTCCGGATGCGAGTAATGCGCTAACATATATTTCATCCTTTCGATGGCCACATCGTTTAATCCATTTTCAAGGATGAGGATTTTCTCATGCAGTTCTGTGATGCCCGTGACATAGCGGAAGGTATAATCCGGATAATCCTCTATGATGCTCTTGGAGAGTTTTAAAGGCTGGTAATGATAATCCGCTGGACGCTCCATGTCGAAGAAGATGATGAACCGATGCTGTGCGTCATGGTAGAGCAGATTGTTGCCGACAAGGATGCGAGAACCGCACTCCGGACAGGTGTAGATGAAAGCCTGTGCGTTGAGCACACGCTCCCGAAGCTCGGGATTGATGTCTGCATCAACCTCGTCTATCATCTCCATCCTGCCAATGCTATGGCAGTGTGGACATTCTATCTGTTCTTTATGCACCCTCGACATTTTTCTGTTTTTTGTTTTTCAGCCTAATGCATTGCCTTTTGTTAAGTAGCGAATAAGGATCCGCTGCGTAGTGCTTGATCTTTTGCTATAAGCTTACAACATTCATCACATCCATATTGCCCCGTCAAAGCATCTTTGTGGCCTCTTGAAAGCTATGGTTACGCCTCATCAAACCAGCCATTTTCCAAAATGACAACGACGTTGCTTGGCGTTTAATTGGCTTTGTTCCACTTCTCAATCTCGTTTTCGACCATGGAAATAGCCTTAAGTTCATAGACATTCGCCTTATGGCGCTTAGTGTATGCATCTCTGACCTTAGAATCAATTTCTGACATTATGTCCTTATCAAGAATGGGAACGGGAATTTCTCTCACAAGCCGCGGTATAGGACGACAGAGCTTTGTTCCTGCTTGTATATTTCTTAGGAATCGAAAGCCATAATCTGTGGATAGCCAAGCGAATAAGTAACCAGATGGGACTTCGTTATTCGTCTTCATTCGAATAAACTCGCCTGAGACAAGTTGCCCCACCAAATCCTCATTAGCGAATAATGCACGACAGAAAGTTTCATTCTCACCAAGCGTACCAACACCAGCAATTATCACTTCGCCATACTCTACAAGATTATCCATATTTACACCATATTTGGAAATATTCTTCCCCTTTATAATGGTATCAAAGATATCTCTTTGGTTGATCAACATAACACCATGGCCTTCTTTAACTTCCACACGAGGAAAAGACCCCGTTGAAAAAGTGTCTCCACCGAGCAGAATATCTTTTAATGGTTTTGTAGGGCAAATCATCATAGCTTTGGTCTTTCTTATTCGTTCAGACAAATTGAATGCATTGATGGTTGTCGTGTTTATTTCTTTTCTATTAATTACGAAACACGAGACATTCCGTTTATATGAATGGGGGCCGTAATAGTCATAATCCTCTTCAGAAAGATCACGAAGATGTGCATTCTTCTTAAGTTCAATTCTTGCTTCCTCAAGCATGTCATTAGCTTCTTCTCTCAGTCTTGCAGATTCTTGAATCAAGTCGTCAACCTCAGCCTGAAATGACTCGGGGAACATAGGGATAGGCAAAGAAGCAATAAAAGCAGGCTCTATGTGTTGGATGACTGCACCGAACACACCTTGCGTCAGCAATGAATGTCCATATTTTGAAGCCAAATAAGCATAAATTACCCCTGCTCTGAGGATGTAATCCGGCACAAGCCGGATTACATGCTCAGAAGCAAGCTTCTGAGCATGTAATCGGCTTGCGAAAGCACAATTTCCTACAGTTCCTGAACGAGAGATGAGAATCCAACCTTTTTGCAAAGCCATGCCCTCAACATCGGGAGTATACTTCTTCGAAGCTAATTTTACATGCTCCAAATCAGCTTGCAATATATCTGAACTGCTAAGAAAGGGAATGCCATGTTCCTTATCAGATACATAAACACGTCTTGCTCTATTTCCATAGAATATGCGCTTTGACACCTCGCCGATGGTTGTCAAAGGATATGGACTATGGGCAATAAACCGCTTTACAGTTCTGCCTTCACTCAGATGATAGCTTGCGTCTGCACGATAATTCACTTGCAGAACATCATGCAGTTTTATTGAACCAGCTTTCATGCTCTCTCCTCCTTAAATTTCTCGTAAGCCTCAGCTACTTTAGGCAGGTCGTCATCCAAATGGCGTACCCGCTCAAAACGTGAGTGGGTCATTTCGCGGCCATTAGGAGCTATCGATATCCAACGTTTGGCTTCTTTGTAGAACACTTCAGCACCATCGTCGTCCTTCACGTAGATAGGAGTGCCGCGACGGTCCTTGCCAACTTTCTCCACTATGGCCATAAACACGTCGTAATCTTCATCCTCAATATCAACGAGCTGCTCATCAGCTGTTTTCTTCTGAAGGAAAAGCAAAGAGGCTTGGACGCCCACCTGTGGAAGGAATGTTTCTACTGGCAGGTCAACAGAAGCTAAAAGCTTGAAATGCTGCAAGATCCAAAGCCGAACACTCTCTGTATTCGGATTGCCGAGAATACCGTCGGGGAGTACGATGGCAAGTTTGCCACCGGGCTTCAGAAAGTTATAAGCACACTCAATGAACAGCACTTCGGGTGCGTTGCTTTGCAATTCGTATTTGACAGCAATGGCTGGGTCAACCTCTACTTTGGAGCCAAAAGGTGGGTTGGTGAATATCATGTCGAACTTGCCCTGCGCGTTATCGGAAGAGGTGCCGAATGGAAAGTCTTTGTCCTTGCTTTTAGCGATGCTTCCATTGACGGCTTCTGCCACTTTTGGGACATCGGGAAGTGCGCCCTTGGGATATTCCAAAGAATTGATGTTGAATATGTTGGTATGACCATCTCCTGCCATTACCATATTCATACGAGCTGCCTTTTTTAAGTCTGGGTCGAAGTCAAAACCGAAGAGCTTGGTTTCGGCATATTCTCTTGTTGCATCAACCACACTGATGTCGTTCAGCTTGACTTTCAGATGCAGTTCGTCAGCATCTGGGAAAAGACGATGGGCAATCTTGTGACGTACATGGTCGAGAACACTGACAATGAATCCTCCCGTACCACAGGCAATATCTGCCACACGGTCGTCTTCTCCGGGATCGAGCATATCCACCATGCAGCGGATGACATTTCTTGGTGTAAAGAATTGTCCGGCTTCACGCTTTAGGGTTGTACCCACGATGGTCTCGTAGGCCGTACCCTTCACGTCTACCGTAGCGTCCGTGAATGAATACTTAGCCAATTCTGATGCCACAGCAGCAATTCCACGGTCAGAAAGATTGATCATCTCGTTGCCATCAAAGACATCTTTGAAGATCTGACTTGACTTCAACTCCTCAAACACGCCTTTAATACGCTCAGCCACGGCATGCTGCCCCTCTGGGGTATTGCGCTCCTTCACACCCACCCAGAAGCGGCGATGGTAACTTTCACCCTTGCGGGAATCTTCCTGTATGCGCTTCTCATCGTAGAGCTTGCAGAAAATAAGATTCAGCAATTCCCAGAATGCATCTTTCTTGTGTCCTTCATTGCCATAGATGTAATCATGGCAGCGCTTGAACGTCTTAACCAACGATTCGTTGGCTGGTGTACGGGGAATGGCGCGATCGCCTTCCTTCACCATGTCTTCCAAAGTCTGGTCGGCAGCAGGGAAGTCGGTCAACTCTTCTGTTTCGGGCTGTCCGAAATCATTTTCAAAAACATGGAGATAGCGTAAGTCCTCGCCATTGGTCCAAAGCCCGAAGTCGCAGTTGCAGTAGCTGAGCAGATTCTCCAATAGAGCTTTAACACCATTCTTTGCATCAGTGTCCTTGACCTTAGCGTCTCGTGCCACAACAATCACACGAATGACATTATCGGAAATATGAGTTTTCCCAGACTCAAAGATGGCTAAATCCACTTTCTGTTTCTTTATTTTGCCTGTGTCCGGATCTTCATACTCCACTCTAAAGTCGCGCTCCATGTCTTCAGGTGCGAACTCATACTCATCGGCCATCATTGCGATCATCGACTGAAGAGTCAGCTCCTTATCAGTGGCTTTGACCACTCGGTTGGTGAGCTGACACACCAATTGGTTCTCTTCGAGTACGACTAACTGCGAACCATTATTTTGCTCATACGCTGTTTCCATATCATTAAAGATTAGGCATCAACCTATGTTATGGTGCCTTTTTTAATTGAACGTTTCAAATTGTGTTATATAGCCCTACTTTAGTTTTAGTGCTGATACTCGCTTATTATTAGGCAGTTGTACAGCCTAAAGTCTTTAAGTTCAGCTTTAACTGACGGCTTTAGTTGCAAATGTAATAAAAATATTTGTAACCAACTGAATTTTATGAGCAAAATATCAATCTAATCTTGCCCTTTTAATTTAGTCTTCCCAAACAAAAAACGTTCACGTTTTCCACAGACAATGCAACTGTGGCGAGAGGCCAGAAGCTATTATAGAATCTTTTTCAATTGAATCGTCACAGAGACATTGCTTTCGTCAAGAGTGCCGTTGACCCGAACAGTTAAGTTGTTGTCCTGTTTTGACAATAGAGAGTAAACATACATAGGCTCATCTGTTTTTGAGTAATAAGTAAAAATTTTCCCATCTTTGATACGGTAGGCATTCTCCATGTCCATCACGCCGATACATGTGCCATCAGAATAGAACGTAATGGTTGCTCCATTCTGAAATTCTGGCAAGCTTTTGTTTCCGACACTGGTAATTTCCCACGTACCGACGATGGTTTGTGTATCAAAACTCATAGACGGCGTGCCGTCATCATCACTGCTGCATGATGTTGTCATCACACACGCAAACAAGGCTGCTGAAAGAAGAAGCAGTATAGATGCTAATTTTTTCATTTCTGGTTATTACATTGGTTATTAATGGTACAAAGTTACTAGAGTTTTCTGGGTTTAGCCACTTTTACTTCTATCCATGTTTGTCCATCTTTAAGAGAGGTATTACGGAATTGCTATTTTTTGCAGTTTGCAGTTTGGACGTTTGAATAGAATTGCCTACTTTTGCAATTGTAGCTGAAAACATATTAATTAAGTAACCAAAAATTATATGGCAAGTACAAAAGATTGGGCTTTGAAGATGATACCAGTACTCGTCAGATGGGCTCAGACCTCATGGGATCGCACTCACTATTATTCTGATTTGACAAAAGCCATTGGGCTCAAGACAAATCAAATCGGAAGGATGATGGGAGAAGTGCAGACTATACTGGATAAATATTTCGAAAGTATAGGTAGTAAGGAGAAAATCACACTTAATGCCCTCGTTGTCAACAAGGGCACGAACCTTCCATCTGATGGTTTCGATTTTGTTAATTCCAATTACTCTAAGCTATCACCAGACTCAAAAAGAGGTGAGGTAATGAAATTAAATCGTGTTGCTCATGAATACAAGCACTGGAATGAGATGCTCCTTGCCCTAAATTTGAAACCTGCAAGAATATTTTCTGACAATGACATTCATAATCTGAAGGCTGGTTCTTATGGAAACGGAGGAGAAGGCGAAGAGCATAAGGCTATTAAAAAATTCATCTTGGAACATCCTTCTACTATTAACAAGACTTGGAAGGTCATACAAAGTTCAACGGAAGAGTTGTTGCCGTCAGGTGACCGCTTGGATGTCTTTTTTGTTTTAAAAGATGGCGATCACATAGCAATAGAAGTGAAGCCTTCTACTTCTCCAGACAGTGACATAACACGTGGACTCTTTCAATGCATAAAGTATAAGGTCGTCATGGATGCGGCTCGTGCTTTAGATAATGGACAATATGAAAATGAGGCTGTACTCGTTATCGCTGGTAAAATGTCAGAAGCAAATAAATTGTTGGCTAACGACTTGCATGTTCACTATATCGAGCAATATAAGATGGAATCACCTGAAATCAAATAAATATAAGACTATGAGGAAGATAACATTCTTGTTGGTTTTGCTGCTTGCCTTTTCGTGTTATTCATACGGGCAATCGAGTAGATCTACTGGAGCAAAGACTGCGACAACTAAATCTGTACGCTCTATTCAACGTTTAGATTCAATCCTTTCAAGAGTTGACTCTTTAATTCAGGTTACAAATATGTGGCTTGAGCAGATAGAGTTGGATAATTCTCTGAAAAACAGATATAAGATGTATCAAACCGACAACATCTATACACTCCTTCAACTTGACACGAAGACTGGGATGATAGAGCAAGTACAGTGGTCATTAGAGTCAAACAATGAGGGTTCTGTCACTATCAATGGTGAAGATCTGACATCTGGATATGGATATGGTTCGAATAGTTTTGAATTATATCCGACTAAGAACATGTACCAGTTCATCTTGTTAGATAAAACCACAGGAAGAAAATGGCATCTACAATGGGGGATGAAAGCGACTGAACGTTGGATTAGAAGAATTTATTGATGAATAAGGAAAAGTTTATAGACGCCATTAATAGCAAAGGGTTCAGAAATAGCATTATCTCGCTCTATTACAATATTGGTAGAGCTTTGCCTTTTGTTGCTCAAAGATTCCCGGACGGTCGCGTCTCGCCATGGTATGCTAACCAATATGTAGAAGTACATAGAGTTGAGCCAGGTGGAAAAGGTGGAAAGTACGGTAATGCCTACGGATTCTATTTTAGAAACGGGGAACGTGCTGACGCATACGAAAACGATCCGGAAAATAGTTGGTGCAAGAAGAATGACACAGAACCACAGCCCATACCTAATGCCGCATGTGGATCCTGGTTTTTAGTTGATATTCTTGGAGAAGCTACCACTGAAACGACCAAGGTTTATACGCTAAATGACGTATTAGAATTTGGCAAGCACAAAGGTAAGACACTCAAAGAAATTATCCATTCAGACTTTGGATGGGTACGATGGGCTGTAAATAATTCAGAGCATTTCTTCTGTGATATAGACGAAGTTATTGCAGAGCACCAATTAGACATTAAAGTATGGAAGCCAGAGGACGAACTTACTTTTGGGAAATACAAAGGGAAGTCCATCAGATACATATATGAGAATGATCCAAAATACTTGTCTTGGCTCATCCAAAATAGTAATGAATTTAAGGTAGATATGGATTTGCTTACAAAGTAAAGAATAGCATATAAGCTGCTTAACTAGTATAGTTTAAGCAGCTTAGTTCCACGAGATTACCATCGGGATCTCTAAGATATAGGCTGCACATGGCTCCATTGGCTCAATGACGCTCAACAATATCCGTCAAAGGTGTTATTACTTTGGCCTCCATTTTTCGATTGACGGTTAGCAGTTTGTCATCTACTATTAGACAGAAGTCCGACTAGCCGTAAGTCGGATTTAGGGCAGCAGGCTGAAACTCACCTTTGCAGGTGTGAATAGAGATTTTGCCACCGGGAAAGTATAGGTTGTGATGGCCTTTACTTCCCCGGTGTTCCATACCTAATACTCCTACATAGAAATCGAGACATGTCTGCAAATGCTGGGTAGTGGTTACGAAATGGTCGATATTCTTTATTTTCATAGTCTTCGATTTTTATGGGTACAACGTAAACACTGAGCCATGACAGCCTTCTCCGTCATAGTCTGTAGACAATGGCATCTGTGAGCAAAAGGATGACAAGGTGTCGTCAGGAACGTGCTCATTCAACTCCAAGTGGAAGGAAAAGGACGAACGGTCGTAATGCAGGTCCCATAGGGTAAAGCCAAGGGAGTTGACCACTGCCGTTATCTCGTCCTGTATCTGCCAGATGTCTTCGTAGTTCATGGGGCTCTATTTGTTATGCGGGTGTTCTTCTGCTGCCATATCCGTCTGTGTCGCTTCGTCATGATGGTTGTAGGTCATGGGGACGGTTTTGCATTGCAACCGCTCCTTGAGCTTCGTATTGCGCTGGGTTACGGTGACATGGCTGACGGCATACCACAGGGCACGCTTCTGCCCAATGACAATGCAGACTTTCTTGGCACGTGTCACGGATTAGAGTCACCCTATAACCATAACATAGTTTCAGAATGGCAAATCGTCCGAATAATCATCATTGTATTCATAATTACCTGTAAAATAATTAAAATTAACTTTAGGCTCCTCAATATCACGGTACAACTCTCTCTCTGACTCACGTTCTATTTGGAAAGTCGATTTTGGACTACTTCTGAAAAAAGATCCGAAAGGGTTATCTTCATTTATTCTTTGAGTACCAAAATAATTGTCTATAAGCTCTTGTAGAGACATTCTTTCTTCTAAATAGCTATCGTCGAATTTACCAATATCAATACATCCATCAGACCTAAAATGAATATAATATCCTGTCATTGTACTTAGGTTGCCTGTGCCTACCCAAACTGAGCCATCTGCTCTAAAACGGAACCCCATACAAGACAAAATCATACTTTCAGAAACTTTCTTTGGAGCATATCCAATAAGAAGATTCGTTACTTCTTTGGTTTCTTTTGACGTATACATTGATAACATTTTTTCATCTGTTCGTCCTGATTTTCCAAGTTTTCCTTCATAATACCACTGAACGGAATTTGTCAAATCGGTTTTAAGTTTACTATCCTCATAATAACCAAACTCGACAAGATATCCTCCATTAATACAAAGCCCCCATCCATTACCTCGATTATTTTTGAAGAACATCGTGTACATATAATGCTTGTGGCTAATTATGGCAGGGCCATTCAATATACCTTTTTTGAAGTTTCCATAAACGTAGAAATCTGAGAAAAACTTTTTTCCACAACCATGAGGGTAGAATTTTTCTTTATAATAACAACCCCACCCATTGTATTTTTTACCATCAGCAAGAATGTAATCTGTTACTTTTTCCTCTGCTGTTGGAGTAAATTCTTCATGAAAATTATCGCGCTCAAATTTTTCGACATCGGCAATAACTTCGACATCGGCAATAACACCACCATCAGCAATACGCTTTAATTCTTTAACATATTTAGCAAAACCAGTATTTTCATCAAGACCATCCGTACCACAGAAAACAGCAATTGGCTGTCCTGCATCATCAAACATATAAACCCACAACCATGCATTGCGTGGTTGCCGCATGACTGCAACTGTTCTGACATTTACAGATTTGCTCATAGAAGATGATGGACAGTATTCACCTAAGTCGAGCCAACCATTAACACTCATTTGAATACCTACTTGACCATTCTGCTCTACTTCATGAGTCCCAATAATTGTTAGTATACCCTTATTCGTACGGATTTCCGACGTTGTAAAATTCCATATACATTTTTCTATATCTTGAAAAGTACGATAATCGAGCGAGATTTGTAGAACTTGATATTTCATTTTTTGCTGCTTTATATATCTGCTTATTGTTTTTGCCCTATAGCCATTTGTCTTACAAATATAGCATTCTGATAGTTAAAATCTTTCCTGCATATAACTAAGGGCGTGAGATTCCTTTAATATACCTTCAAATACTATCTTTTCTCTATTATCATGATACACGACAAAGCTATAATTCAACAAAGCTATATCTTGGCATCCAAATAGCATTTGATTTGACACAGAAGTGTTTTATTCTCACCTTTTCTTTCTTTTTATTATAAAAAAAATCAAAAACTCTCATATCATAAGAAAGCAGTCCTTCAGTAGCCAACAGGACATATTTAGTTAAACGATAAGCGTGGCACTGCTATAACCACGTCTTAAAGTGCAGGCCCTGAGAAAACCTTAATCAACAGATATGGTAAAGTAGCCCACGCTATAACGTGGGAACTGCCATGCCAATTCTTGTTGATTTTGTGTTTCAGTTTCTCAGGCTTTGCACTTACAAGAGTAGCATAACGCTCCTAATATTTCTTAATGTCTGGAAATGGTTGTACCAAATCCAATAGCAAAAATACAGAAAATATCTGTAAGTTAGGAACTGTGTTCAAAATAATCAACGACATTACAACAAATTAATATAATGATACATATTTTCAAACTAAATCAGCCACCTTGCTATAGTTTTGGTTAGGCTGTGACATTAGCAGAAGCAGAGTGCAGCTTGGATACATGTCCATCCTCATATGGTACTCCTTGGGTGACGACAGCGAAGGCTTGTCTGATGAGCTTGTTAGCGACAGCGACAACAGCTACCTTACCAGGTTACCCGTTTTCCTGGAGGCGATTATAACAGGCCCTGCATTCCGTGTTAGACCTTAGAGCCGAGAGAGCACCTATATATAGTTGGTCTCTCAACATAGGATCCCCATTATGGTTGATATGTCCCCTGATATGTACAGACGTGCCAGATTGCTGATAAGTAGGTGAGAGCCCGAGATAACGTGTGAGCTGCTTAGCATTACTAAAGTAGGTAAATCTCCCTGTAGTTATGATGAGTGCAGCAGCCAGTGTAGCTCCAATACCTTTTATAGAAGTGAGGAGTTCCATCTGTCTCTTAATGTTCTGCTGATGGGTGGTCAAGAGCGTCTTGAGATTGTTGGTGGTGCCCACCTCACTGAAGTAGAACGGCGGAAGGTAGATCGCCTCGTCCTCAATCTTCAA
>ULTQ01032740.1_pt1 | contig 29114 bp, 16 predicted proteins | sample 1957731 | NCBI WGS metagenome assembly ULTQ01 (sample SAMEA4835738, study PRJEB28245) | human gut metagenome | biome: gut microbiome; material: fecal sample | place: Denmark | collected 2008 | reverse complement strand
ATCGCCAGACGCGCCGCCGAATTGTGCGGTGGTGCCCTAAAAAACTAACAATAAAATTCAAGTATGGAGGTGTGCGCTGCGAAGGGCTCAAGGGGGCGACCGCAGACTTCGTCTGTTTCCATTGCCCCCTTGTCGCCTCCGCAGAGGCGAAACCCCTGCAACAATAAAATTCAAGTATGTAGAAGAAACCAAAAGCGCCATCAAGCGCGCTTGCTTTCCGTCGCACACGGGTCGTGCCACCCCGCAGGAACTTTCACCCGGAAGCCCTCGAATGCACTTTCTGCATCCGCCTTCACCACGCAGTGCGGCGTATACACATGCCGCATCCCCTCCTGCATCCGTGCCATGCACCACTGCGCCAAGTCAACTGCCAACGATTCACCCTCCGCCAGCGGCACAAATGCATTCCGCCGCACCAAAAAGCACATCGGCGAAACCGCCGTGACATTGTAGCTGGTTCGGTTCATGCCGTGCCATCCACCCGCCGACACCGGCAAGCCGCGATTCCGCGACCGCACTGTGCCGTCCGGCAGAATGTCGTATCCGGCATGAAGCACCCGATTGCGTGCATCCGCCACCAGCGGCATCACCGCGCACACATCCGGGCGCTGCGCGTACATCATCATCTCCCGCAAGCCGTCCGCATCAGGCTCCGCCGTGTCTCCCCACAGGAACAGCAGCATGTCTGCCGACGCATCCGCCGCCAAACGGTTCACATCCGCCGCGGACGCATCCCGCGCAAGCCGCAATGCCGCGACGGTAAAATCCCCCACATCATACCGCAGCCGCAGCACACCGTCCTCCACCCGGCACGTTCCCGGAAACCCGGTGCGGCGCATACTTTCCTCCACCGCCCGCGCCGCCGCGTCCAGGCAGACTGCCAATTTCGTGTGGCTCATCGACCCCCGCAGCGTCCGCCAGTGGTACAGCACGCGTGGAATGTGGATGACGCCGTCCGCCCGCTCGCACGCGCGGAGCAGCAAATCGTGATCCTGCGACCCATCGAACGCCGGTCGTAATCCGCCGATGGCATCCAGCAGCGTCCGCCGAATCACCGACAAATGGCAGATATAGTTGCCGGAGCGCAGATTGTCCGGGCAGAAATCCGGCTTGCGGTGCGCATCAACATGAATCGCGCCGTGGGCGGTCAGCTTATCCTCATCGGTGTAGAGCACGTCGGGGTGGTGCGCGTCGATGGCTTCCGCAATCCGCCAGAGCGCATCCGGCGCAAGCACATCGTCGTGGTCGCACAGGGCGATATACTCCCCTGACGCCATTTTAATCGCGCGGTTCGTGTTGCCGGATATGCCCGCGTTTTCCACCCCGTACGCGACGTGGAATCGGCTGTCCCGCGCGGCAATTGCCTCCAGCGCCTTTCGCGTCTCGGCGGACGTGCTGCCGCCATCGTACAGGCAGACCTCCCACACGCCGTGCGTCTGGGCAAGCAGCGAATCCGCCAGCGCGCGGAGGAATTTCGGGCGCGTGTTGAACACGGGGACGACGACGCTGATGCGCACGTTCGGGAAGGGGTGCGCGCGCTGGGTCGCCAGTTCGCGCTTGGATGCTTTCTCCCGCCGGAATCGCCATTCCTCCCGCAGCAGCACCCGTGCCGCCAGCATTTCGCCCGCGCGGTATAGCGTGTACCCCGCGCCATGCATCCGCACATACGCCAGAACCCGTTCCGCCCACTGCACATGCGTCCCTCCCGCCGACTTTCCTGCCCTCATCATACCATGCGCCGCGGGTTTTGTAAAGCACCGGGCGATTTTCTGCCAATTCGGCACATTTTTCGCAAAACCGCTTGACAAACGCCCGAAAAAGTGCTAAAATAAATTTCGTTCCGGCAATCCCGGACGAACCGCATAGGGGCATGGTGTAATGGTAACACGTGGGTCTCCAAAACCTTTGTTGAGGGTTCGAGTCCTTCTGCCCCTGCCAGAAAAGAGCCAGTTTCGTGAGAAGCTGGCTCTTTTTTTAATTTCTAATCTTTTAATAAGTTCTGCATTAATAAAAATTCCCCCGATATGTCACGAGGGAAATCGAACTATTTCAACAATGTGAATATCAGTTAATCTTGACTGGAACAACACGTTACAACAACAAATAAGTTATTCCGCCAAGTACATATGCGATAACGTCATAGACATCACTAACTCCTTGATGCAAGAAGAAAGGCGCAACGTACTCCCAGAATATTCCGCATATTAGCGTTATTGTGACTGCCATCGAAACCGTATCCACTCGATAATGACGATATTTGCTATGCTCTAAAATCAAATTGATATACGCGATTATGAAAATTCCTCCTAAAAAATCATTAAAATGACATTTTAAGATGTACGATATTGCGGGTATAACAACGACATTTTTCAAGTAAAAACGATTCAGTGCATATAGGAATAGGACGCAAACAATTTTACTGATATCACCCATCCTTTTGAATTTATTCATTAAGCGAATGATAGTATGAGCACTGCCACGATGATTGCGCCAACAACGCCCAAGAACCCCATGCCACCATTGTTCGGATTAGACATTATTTTCCCTCCTTGTCATTGTTTTCAATAGTCTTTCCGTTAAAAAACAGTAATTTCATTCTGCTCTTTATCGTCATATTCCACCATTTATCTTGTTTTCTGTGTTTCTTCCCCCCAATGCAGTTTTACTCACAAATACATATTTTATAGTACAGTCCACCGCCTCCTTATAATATACTGCTTTTATTTTACCCCTCTCCTGAAAAAAGTCAAGTGTTTTCTTGAAGAATTATATATTTCTGACATTTCTGACAAAAGCATGGCAAATTGTTGTGTATCTTCACAACGACTTTCGTGTCGGCGTGTAACCACATTTCAGAAAATCGTTTTTTTCTGAAATCAGCTGCCTCAAATCCCCCCTCCAAATTTCAAATTCGCACAGAAAACGCGCCCGCCGACCTTCCGACGAGCGCGTTTATACTATTGGGGCTCTACTCCCGAATTCAGTGCAGGACTTGCTGGACACCACAGTTATCACATTTACACAAATGAGGCGGTCAGCCGCCGAGTTGTGCGGTGTTGCTTTAAATTACTTCTTATTCTTCTGCTCCACCATCGCCTTGACCTTCAGCGGCAGACCGAGCAGGTTGATGAAGCCCGCGGAATCCTTGTGGCTGTACAGGTCGTGGCTGTCGCCGAAGGTGGCGATTTCCTCCATGTACAGGCTGTTCGGCGACTTCACGCCCGCATTGATGCAGTTGCCCTTGTACAGCTTCAGCTTCACCGTGCCGTTGACCGCCTGCTGCGTGCTGTCCACAAATGCGGAGAGCGCCTCGCGCAGGGGCGTGTACCACATGCCGTCGTACACCAGCTCCGCGAACTTGCTCGCGACCAGCTCCTTGTAGTGGCTGGTGGCGCGGTCAAGCGTGATGGATTCGAGGATGCCGTGCGCGGCGTAGAGCATCGTTCCGCCGGGAGTTTCGTACACGCCGCGGGACTTCATGCCAACCAGACGGTTCTCCACCAAATCCGCGCAGCCAACGCCGTTGCGACCCGCGATTTCGTTCGCCTTCGTCAGCAAATCCACCGCGTCCAGCTTTTCGCCGTTGATGGCGACCGGCACGCCCTTCTCGAAGTCCACCGTGACGTATTCGGGCTGATCAGGCGCCTTTTCGGGCGTGACCATCGTCAGCAGCAGGTCTTCCGGCGGCTCGTTCCACGGATCTTCCAAATCCGCGCCCTCGTGGCTGATGTGCCAGATGTTGCGATCCATCGAATACGGGCGATCCTTCTTGACCGGGACGGGGATGCCGCGCTTTTCGGCGTAGTCAATTTCCTCCTCGCGGGTCTTGATGTCCCAGATGCGCCACGGTGCGATAATCTGCATATTCGGGTCGAACGCCTTGATGGTCAGCTCGAAGCGGACTTGGTCGTTGCCCTTGCCGGTGCAGCCGTGGCAGATGGCAGTGCAGTTCTCCTTGTGAGCGATTTCGACGAGGCGCTTGGCAATCAGCGGCCGTGCGAAGGACGTGCCCAGCAGATACTTGCCCTCGTAGACCGCGCCCGCCTTGAGCGTCGGCCAAATGAAGTCCTCGACGAACTCCTTGCGCAGGTCTTCGATGTACAGCTTTTCCGCGCCGCACTTTTTCGCCTTCTCGTGGAGGGGCTCCAGCTCTTCGCCCTGCCCGACGTCGCCCGCAACGCAGACCACGTCGCAGTCATAATTTTCCTTCAGCCACGGCACGATAATCGAGGTATCCAGACCACCGGAATAAGCCAGCAATACGCGCATCTTCGCCATAACAATCGACTCCTTTATCTTCATCCTGATTTTCATCATTTTTGTGTCCGTCTGCCGGACAAGATGGATTATACACCAAGATGAATAAAAATGCAATAGGTCTGCATAAATTTTCTCGGATTTTTTTCGGAGGGATGATGCAGTGCCTGAATTGCTACCTATTTATATGATGATGGCTTATGCCGCGCGAACTTCCTCCGCCTGATTGCGGCGCGGGGACGTTGCTCCGACGCTCCCCAAATAGCGAATCCGCGTTCTTGCCCTCTTCGTCCATCTATCCGCCGTTCCATTCATCTTGTCCCGAAAACGTATTAAATTGTGAAAAAAATATCGTTAAAATCGTGTCAGCCACTTGACAAGAGCTTAACAATCTGATACACTGTTCTCGTCACCCCGACAAACACCGACATTCCCCGTTCGCGGGCACATCCCCGCAGGACGGATGAAGCATAAGGAGAGAGTATCATGGCGAAAGAGTATCCGATCGTCGATAGCGTGGAGAGCTTCGAGGCGGCCCTCGCCCGCGTCCGCGCGGCACAGAAGGTCTATGCGACCTACACGCAGGAGCAGGTGGACAAGATTTTCAAGGCAGCTGCCCTCGCCGCGAACAACATGCGCATCCCGCTGGCGAAGATGGCGGTGGAAGAAACCGGCATGGGCGTGGTGGAAGATAAGGTCATCAAGAACCACTACGCCGCTGAATACATCTACAACGCCTACAAGGACACGCAGACCGTCGGCGTGCTGGAGCGCGACGAAGCATTCGGCATGATGAAGGTTGCAGAACCTATCGGCGTTGTCGCGGCGGTCATCCCGACCACCAACCCCACGTCTACCGCCATTTTCAAGACGCTGATTTGCCTCAAGACCCGCAACGGCATCATCATCTCTCCCCATCCGCGCGCGAAGAAGTCCACCATCGCCGCCGCGAAGGTTGTGCTGGAAGCCGCTGTGGCTGCCGGCGCGCCCGAAGACATTATCTCGTGGGTCGATGTTCCCTCGCTGGAGCTGACCAACATGGCGATGAAGGAAGCTGACATCATCCTTGCCACCGGCGGCCCCGGCATGGTCAAGGCGGCGTATTCCTCCGGCAAGCCTGCCCTGGGCGTCGGCGCTGGCAACACGCCCGCGATTATCGACGAATCTGCTGACGTGAAGGTGGCCGTCAACTCCATCCTGCACTCCAAGACGTTCGACAACGGCATGATCTGCGCGTCCGAGCAGTCCACCATCGTACTGGACAGCATCTACGACGCGGTGAAGGCGGAGTTCGCCAAGCGCGGCGCGTACTTCCTCGAAGGCGAAGAACTGGACAAGGTGCGCAAGACCATCATCATCAACGGCGCGCTGAATGCCAAGATCGTCGGTCAGAAGGCGCACACCATTGCCAAGCTCGCGGGCGTGGACGTGCCGGAAACCGCCAAGGTGCTGATTGGTGAAGTCGAATCCGTGGATATTTCTGAAGAGTTCGCGCATGAGAAGCTTTCTCCCGTGCTGGCGATGTACCGCGCCAAGGACATCGACGATGCGTTCGACAAGGCGGAACACCTGATTGCTGACGGCGGCTACGGCCACACCTCTTCTATCTACCTGAACGCCGTCACCCGCAAGGATTTGATTGACCGCTTCGCCGCGCGCATGAAGACCTGCCGTATCCTCGTCAACACGCCTTCCTCTCAGGGCGGCATCGGCGACCTGTACAACTTCATGCTGCGTCCGTCGCTGACGCTGGGCTGTGGCTCGTGGGGCGGCAACTCCGTCTCTGAGAACGTCGGCGTCAAGCACCTGCTGAACGTCAAGACTGTTGCCATCCGGAGGGAGAATATGCTGTGGTTCCGTGCGCCTGAAAAGGTCTACCTCAAGAAGGGCTGCCTGCCCGTCGCCCTGAATGAACTCAAGGCAGTTATGGGCAAGAAGCGCTGCTTCATCGTCACCGACGCGTTCCTGTTCAAATCCGGCTTCACCAAGGCGATTACCGACAAGCTGGATGAGCTGGGCATCGTCCACACCACGTTCTACGATGTTGCGCCCGACCCGTCCCTCGCCTGCGCGAAGGAAGGCGCCAAGGCGATGACCTCCTTCCAGCCGGACTGCATTATCGCCATCGGCGGCGGTTCCGCAATGGACGCCGGCAAGATTATGTGGGTCATGTACGAGCATCCGGAAGTGGACTTCCTCGACATGGCAATGCGCTTCATGGATATCCGCAAGCGCGTGTACACCTTCCCGAAGATGGGTGAAAAGGCGTACTTCATCGCCATCCCGACCTCTGCCGGCACGGGCTCCGAAGTCACCCCGTTCGCCGTCATTACCGATCAGGACACCGGCGTGAAGTACCCGCTGGCGGACTACGAGCTGCTGCCGAAGATGGCGATTGTGGACGCTGACATGATGATGTCCGCGCCGAAGGGCTTGACCTCCGCCTCCGGTATCGACGCGCTGACCCACGCGCTGGAAGCCTACGCCTCCATGCTGGCGACAGACTTCACCGACGGTCTGGCGAAGCAGGCGGCTCAGCTGATTTTCGAGTATCTGCCCGCGTGCTACGACAACGGTCAGAACGAGCCGGTTGCCCGCGAAAAGATGGGCAACGCAGCCACGATGGCTGGCATGGCGTTCGCGAACGCGTTCCTCGGCGTCTGCCACTCCATGGCGCACAAGCTGGGCGCGTTCCATCACCTGCCGCACGGCATCGCCAACGCGCTGCTGATTGAGCTGGTCATCCGCTACAACAGCGCCGAAGTTCCCACGAAGATGGGCACCTTCCCGCAGTACGCCTATCCGCACACGAAGCGCCGCTACGCTGAATTCGGCGAGTACCTCGGCTTCAAGGGTGCGAATGACGACGAGACGGTGGAGAACCTGATTCGCAACATCCATGCCCTGAAGGAGCGCGTCGGCATCAAGAATACGATCCGCGACTACGGCGTGGACGAGGAGAAGTTCCTCGCGACGCTGGATGAAATGTCCGAGCAGGCGTTCGACGACCAGTGCACCGGCGCGAACCCGCGCTACCCGCTCATCAGCGAAATCAAGGAAATGTACCTCAAGGCATACTACGGCGAGTAATGTGCCATTCTCCCCGGCTTGGCAGGAATGCTTCTGCTGGGCCGGGCATTTTTGAGCAAAAAAAATTTTGTCTGCTTGCAGGAATGTCGCATTTGGGCGGCGAATAGATATTTAGGACAAATATCGACTTCATGATGAGGTCGTCTCCCCCAATCAACACGCGGAAGAAGTAAGCAGTCGTCACCAACTCAATCGCGCGGAAGGGTCAAGGGAGGAACTCCCTTGCGGAGTCCAGAGGCAGAGCCTCTGGCGCCTCTCCCCCAATAAACATGAACCATATAGAAGGAGGTTTCCCTATGGATTTGACGCATGTGATTGCCGAGCGGGAAAATAAGAAGATTTACCGCGACGGCGCCAAGGCCATCAAGGTGTTTGCCGAAGGGTACAGCAAGGCGGACATTCTGAACGAAGCGCTGAACACGGCGCGCGTGGAAGAGACGGGCCTGCCGATTCCGAAGCTCCTTGCTGTTGACACGGTGAACGGTCAATGGGCGATTACGACGGAGTTCGTTGAAGGCGACACGCTGGCGGCGCTGATGGCGGCGCATCCGGAAAAGGAAGACGAGTACCTGAACCTGTTTGTGGACATTCAGATGAAGGTTCACGCCTGCACCTGCCCGATGCTCAACAGCCTGACGGAGAAGATGCAGCGCAAGATTTCCGCCACCGACCTCGACGCGACCACCCGCTACGAGCTGCACACCCGCTTGGCGAGTATGCACGTCCACAAGAAGGTCTGCCACGGCGACTTCAACCCGTCCAACATTATCTTGAAGCCCGACGGACAGTGGTACATCCTCGACTGGTCGCATGCCACGCAGGGCAATGCGTCCGCTGATGTCGCCCGCACCTACCTGCTCTTCGTCCTGGAAGGCAAGGAAGCGCTGGCGGAGAAGTACCTCTCCCTCTTCTGCAAGAAGAGCGACACCGCCAAGCAGTACGTCCAGCAGTGGATTCCGATCGTCGCCGCGAGCCAGTCCCTCAAGGGCAAGCCCGAAGAGCGCGACCTGCTCATCCGCTGGGCAAGCGTTTGCGAATACGAATAATCATCAAAGGGACTGGCTTCGGTCAGTCCCTTTTTTCGTGGGGATGGGAGACGCGCCATGTAACCATTTCCCCGCATTTGTTGAAATCTGCCACATTTGCAATTTTCCCTATGTAACCCACTTTTCATCCTCTTTTTTTCGTGGTATCATTATTATAAGAAGGGGGAATTTGCCCTTTTCAAACTTATCTGCCGCGATTGCTTGTCAACCGCCTCCACAATCAGCATGAATGAATTATACACGGCAAATATTGCTCTCAGCGTCTTCGCCATGGCGATTATGCTCTTCTCCCTGCGCGGCGACATCAGCCAATCCAAGATCCGAAACCTGCTCTGCGGCGGCCTGTACGCCACCATCGCCATTTGCGCGCTGTGTGAGTGGTCGGGCGTGCAGATGGATGGCACGCCGCCCGCGCTGATTCCGCTGCATATCGCCGTCAAGACCATCGAACTTTCGCTTGCGCCGCTGATTGGGCTGCTCGCGGGCTGCATTATCCATCCCTGCCCACGGAAAGTGGTGCATAGGCTGCTGTGCCTTGCGGGCTTCCACGCGCTGCTGGTGCTGCTCTCGGCGTTCACGGGGCTGATCTTCTATGTCGATGCGCAGAATTTCTATCACCACGGGGCGCTCTACGCGCTCTACATGCTCGCCTACGGGGGGCAGCACGGTGTTCTTCCTCGTGCAGATTGGGTTCGCCTGCCGCGCCTACCAGTACACCGGCGGCACACAGCTGCTGCTCGCGATGCTGTTCGTGCTGTTAGGGCTGATGGTGCAGCTGTTACTGCCGATGGTCAAAATCGACTGGATTACCATCAGCTGCGGTGCGCTGATGATGTCGAAATTCTCCAGCGACATGGTACTGCAAACCGACGGGCTGACGCAGCTTGTCAACCGCTTGGGCTACGAGCATTATCTGGCGCGCCTGCGCGTGCCTGCTACCATCCTGATGTTCGACGTTGACCGCTTCAAGGACGTCAACGACTGCCATGGGCACTTGATGGGCGACGCCTGCCTGCGGACGATTGCCGGCTGCATCCGCCGCGCGTATGGGAATTACGGGACGTGCTTCCGCATCGGCGGCGACGAGTTCTGCGTGATCCTGACGCGGCGGAACGCGCAACACAACACCATGACGGAGATTTTCCAGCACCTGATGGATGCGGCGCGGGCGGAGAATCCGGTTCTGCCGACGGTATCGGTGGGCTGTTCGCATTTTCATCCGTCGACGGATGAGTTGGCGGATGCCTTGGCGCAGGCGGACGCGCAGATGTATCAATATAAGGAAGCGCATAGGTAAAGCAAAGCCGCGGCGAAGGGTAATTTCGCCGCGGTTTCGCTGATTGATGTGTAATCACCATTTGTAATCGCCGCATTGCTTGCAGTAGTGCGCTTCCTTTGTATTTGTGAAGCCACACCGCTTGCAAACCCAGTCTTCCGGAATTGGCTCCTCCACTTTGGCGCGCTCGGAAGCGGGCGTTGTCAGGACTTGCTGCCCTGCATCGCCGTCATTCTTCAGCCCCTTATTCTGCCCAAGGTTTTTGCTGATTTCCTTCAGGATGTCGCGTTCCTTCAAGTCCGGCATTGCCGCCACCAGAATATAGGCAATCGCAAAGAAGAAGCAACTCCACTTCCACAGATTCTCGTCGTATCCCTTGTCATTCGCAATCTCACCGGCTTTCGACGCCATGCAGTAGTTAATTACAAGGAGAACGACCGCGCCAATAAAATACCAAACTCCCTCGTTCATTTTTTCACCCCCCTCGCCACTTTCCTATATCATATCCGTTTTTTTCTATTTGTCAAGCATTTTCCTCAATTTTCACATATTATTCTGCAATGAAAAATCCGAATACAAAAACACGCATTCCACATTCGGAGTGCGTGCTTTTGTTGATATTACCGATTCACATACGCGTCGATTTCGTTCCGGCTGGAGATTTGCAGCTTCTCAAAGATGCTCTCCATGTACGACTTCACCGTGTTGACGGAAATGCCCATCAGCGCGGCGATTTCCTTGTTGCTGCGACCCTTCGCGGCAAGCATGGCAATCGAAAACTCGTAGGGTGTGAGCGCGTCGGTCACTTGCAGCGTCGAAACGGGGTTGTGAATTTTCATCCACCCGCGGCTGAAGCGATATACCGACTGCACAATCTTGTTGTACGTTTCCGGCTCCTGCTTGCGCAGCGCGCGCTCCACCTGCCCCTGCAAAATGCCGTGATGCTCCACAAACGGGTGGATGTACCCCTCGCGGCTGGCAATGCTCCACGCGGTATCGAACTTCTGCTCCGCGCGTTCATCCTGCTTCAGGCTCATGCAAATCATGCACAGGACGATGTTGAGGTAGATGCTGTCAATGGGGTAGCGCGTGCCCGCCATCAGCAGGGCGGATTCGGCAATGCCCATCGCGTGTTCGTATTCGCGGCGGATGTAGAGCGCGTGGGCGATGGCGTACATGGCAAAATACTGCATTCCGGGCGGAAGAATACCGATAGCGGGGCGGATAGGGGTCAAGTCGAGCTTCTCGGAGTGGAAGAACACGCTGATGAGCGCGTCGGTAATGCTGCTGTACAGCCGCCACGAATCGTCGTTTGCGCGCTGCCCGTCTCGCTGAATCATTTCGAGATTCCGGCGGCACTTGGCGGCATCCCCCGTCTGCAGCATCGCCATCGTGTTGGTAATCAGCGCGGACAGGCGGATTTCGGGGCACTTGCTCGTCAGGTACTTCTCGCTGATTTCGCGGGCTTCCTCGTGCTCATCGCGGAAATAGTGGTGCATGGCGCGGGCGATGTCGCGTTCCTCCTCGTCGTTCATGGTCAGCAGGAGATTTTGGAAGCCGTTGTCGCACGGGCGGGAAATCAGCGGCATATAGCACTTTGCCATCCGCGGGGGGATTTTTTCCTGCCCGCGCTGCCCGCTCTTGCGCAAATCCGCCGGATGCGGCGTATTCGCCGGAATCAGCCACCCGCCCGATTTCCGGATTGCCCCCTGAATCCGCCCGGTATTCAGGTAGTAATTCACCATGCGGATGGAAACGCCCCACAGCTCCGCTATTTCCTTTACGCTGAGGTAGTCCAATGCGCAGCCCCTCCTTGTTCTCCTTGTTTACGCTTACGGAATTGGCTCCCAAAGCATGGTCGCCGTTCGATTGCCATACGAGCCCTTGGGCAGCATGTAGGAGCGCGGCGTTCCTTCCACGCCGTCGATTTTCCAGCCTACAAAGGTATAGCCCGGGAGGTAGTAGGACGGGTCTTCTTCCGGTGTCCCGAAATAAACTTGGTTGTTGATGGTGTATTGAACCCAATTATATGCTTTGCCGTGGCTCACGTAGGTAATGGTGTACGTCGCCACACGCCACTCCGCCTTGTAAAGGCGGTCGCCGGTTGAGCCTGCGGGGATAATCATCGGCGTTGAAGGGAACTGACCGCTGCCATCGAGGACCCAGCCGGAAAATTCGTAGCCCGGACGGTCGGGAGGGATGGGCAGGGTGACGGAATCCTCCACGGTGTAGGGTATCGAAGCTATGACTGCGCCGCCGTTCGTGACCAGTGTGATGGTGTATCTGATCACCTTCCAGTTTGCGGTATACGCCTTGTTCCCCGTCGAACCCTTCGGAATTTTGACGCTTGTCTGCGGCGTCGTGATGCGCTCGCCCGTCCAGCCGACAAACTCGTAGCCGTTGCGGGTCGGGGTTGGCAGCTCGAACTCCTCATCCGTTATGGTGTAAACCACCTTTTCTTGACCGCTGCCGCCGTCCAAATCCATGGTGATGGTGTACTCCGCCAAACGCCACTCCGCCTTGTAATGGAGGTCACCGGTTGTGCCAGGGTAAATAATGAGCGGCGTGAAAGGGAGCATACCGCTGCCATCGAGGGTCCAGCCGGCAAATTCGTAGCCCGGACGGAGAATGTAAGGCAGGGTGAAGAGATCCTCCACGGTGTATTTTATCGGAGACACGACTGGGCCGCCGTTCGTGTCCAGTGTGATGGTGTATTCAATCACCTGCCAGTTTGCGGTATACGCCTTGTTTCCCGTCGAACCCTTCGGAATTATGACGCTTGTCTGCGGCGTCGTGATGTCCTCGCCCGTCCAGCCGACAAACTCGTAGCCGTTGCGGGTCGGGGTCGGCAGCTCGAAATCCTCGTCCGTCATGGTGTAAACCACCTTTTCTTGACCGCTGCCGCCGTTCAAATCCATGGTGATGTTGTATTCTGTCAGTTTCCAGTTCTCGATATACGTCTTGTCGCCCGTCGAACCCTTCGGGATGGTCACGTTCGGCTGCGGCGTCGTGATGCCCTCGCCTGTCCAGCCAAGGAACGTGTAGCCCGTGCGGGTCGGGGTCGGCAGCGTTACGGTTTGCTCCACCGTGTAGAAATACACTTGCGACGAGCCCGCATTGCCCCCTTCCAGCAGCGTAATGATGGTGTATTCAATCACCTGCCAGTTCGCGGTGTAAGTGCGGTCGCCCGTGCTTCCCTGCGGGATTTCAATGGTTTTCTGCGGTTCGGTGATGCCCTCGCCCGTCCAGCCGAGGAAGATGTAGCCCGTGCGAACCGGGGTCGGCAGCTGGAACGCTTCCGATTCTACCGTGTACTGGATGGGACGGATCGGATCGCCGCCTGCCGTGTCCATCGTGACGGTATAAAGCTTGTCCGCCGTCAGCGTCAAGGTCAGCGGCGCGTAGGGCATGAGGAAGGAAACCGCGTCGTTCCCCTCGCTGATACTCAGGGAAATAGCGGGGTCGCTCAGGAAAACGTGGATGCCGCGATAGCCCGCTGCGGGCGCGATTTGCACCGTCACCTGCTCACCCGCGCGGCACAGCAGGTCGTTGCCCTCCGCCGGCATGTCGCTGCCCCAGAGGACGTTCTGCGCGTCGATGGTCACGCGCTGCGCGTCCGCCGTCCACGTCAGCGTAACGATGCGCTTTTCTTCGCGCCCTGTTACGGGCAGGAATGCGGCCGTCTCCTCGCCGCGCAGTCCCGTCAGGTGAATGAGGGCACGCTCGTCCGCGCCGAAGTCGCTGCGCTTGAACTGCGTCACCCACTCGCCGCGCTCCTTATCGAAGGTGAAGCTCGCCACGGCGCCGCTGCGCAGGGTCAGGCTCGGCGTGAAGTAATCCGGGCGCGCGCCGCTGATGCGAACGCGGTAGGTGATGCGCCCGTCCTGCTCGCCATAGCGGTAGACGTACACCGGGAATTCCGCTACCAGCGTGCTGTCATCGGTCAGCGGAAACACAACATCGCCCTCGCGGGAAAGATATACATAATTTTCCGCCACGGCAAAGCAGGATTCGCCGCCATTCAGGCGGTAGACCTTGCTCCACGGGTCTGCGCTGCGCATTTCCGGCAGCAGCACATACTGCTCCTGCAAATCCGGATACTTCTCCGCAAACGCCGCCTCGATGCTGTCCATCATGTTGACCGCGCCCATCGGGCAGCTGTCGCCCGTGTACTGCACCGTCGCTTCGGTCAGCAGCGCGCCGTCCCAATCCGCCGTTTCCAGCTGCATGTCCTTGGCGCTCTGGTCAACAAGGCGGAAGCGCACGGTCAGGCTGATTTTCTTCTCCACCTTCAGCTCGCTGCCCATATGCAGCTGCTGCCCCGGCACAAGCGCGTTCTTGCCCGGATTCAGCACAATATCGCCCGTCGGCAGCGGGTCATCTGTCAGGTTCACGAGGTTCGTCGCAATCCCGATATCGAGATTCATCGGCTTGTCCACCACGATGGTGGAGCGGACATTGCCCTCGCCGTTCAGCGACACATTCCCCGACGCGCCCAGAATCAGCTCCTGAACATCTGCCGCCGCGCCGATGTTCAGCCGTACGTCCTCGTCCGACAGCACATACAGGCGGTCGATTTTGCCGGACGGAAGATTGGCGTTCAGCCCGCCGAGAACCAGCAGATTGCCGTTCATTTCCGGCACATTGAACTCCGTGTCGCCCAGATGGTCAAGAATCGCGTCGCCGATGAAGGCTTCCGGCGGCTGCGTGTCCTTATTCAACACGGTGATGCCAAACTGCTTGATGTTCTCCTGAAACGCCGGGTCATCCCAGTCCGTATTGTCCCATATGCCAGCGCCGATTTCTTTCGCCAGCCGCTCCAGCGCCGAGTCCTTGCCCTGTGGTGTCTGATTCTTGTTGATGGTGTTCAGTGTGTTCAGCGCACTCATGTTGTTTTCCACAATCATGGCCGCCGATGCTGTACCCGCCCAAATGATGCTGCATAAGAGCAGGAAAATGGTGCTCCATCGTGCGATTCGCTTCATGCTGCTTCCTCCTTGATGATAGCTTCCGCGGGCTTTTTCCCATTGAAAACGCCCCTTCTGGTTTCAGTATACCATCGGCAAGCGCTGTTCGCCACCGCCATTCAATGGATTAATTGGACGTTTCCCTGCCCTTTTCCTGCTGAAAATTCCTGCATTCACGCATGTTTCACGTCAATTCGCGCATGTTTCCCGCCGGATGCACCTTTCCAAGGCAGGAAATATCAATTGCCAAGGATGGCAAAGTGCATCTTTCCAACATACGAAAAAAGGCGAACCGGTTTTGAAGCCGATTCGCCCGTGGATTTGTCCAAACCGAGATGGAATTACTTGGCGATGGTGCAGTGCATGAAGTACTTGTAGCCCAGCGGGTTGGAGAAGAAGCCCTGCACGGAGTCGTCGATCATGTAGATGTCGGTGTAGTAGTACAGCGGCACGATGCAGCCGGTATCCATCAGCATATCTTCCGCGATGTGCATCATGGCATAACGGTTCGCGCTGTCGGTGCAGCTCTTGATAGCAGAAATCAGCACGTCATAGGTTTCCGCCCAAGTGCCGTTCTCCACCTTCACGTCGTAGCCGTAGGGGGTCAGGTCGAGGTTGTAGATCTTCAGATCCGCATTCGCGCCCTTGCCGAACTGCACGTCGTTGTTGCCGGAGCCGGTCACCCACATGTCGAGGAAGCAGATCGGGTCGTTGTAGTCGGCAATCCAGCCATTGCGGGCAATGGAGTAGTCGCCGGACTTACGGGTGTTCAGGAAGGTGTTCCATTCCTGGTTGGTCAGGTTCATGGTGATGCCGACCGCAGAAACCGCGCTCTGGAGGTATTCGCCAATCGCCTTGTGGGCTTCGGAGGTGTTGTAGAGGTAGGTCAGGGACGGGAAGTTGGTGAAGACGCCGTTCTCCTCGTCGTAGGTGTAGTACTTCTTCAGGGTCTCAACCGCCTTGTCGAAGTTCGCCATGTAGACGTCTTCGTCGTCGGTCACGTCGTAGTAGCCGGTGATGCCTTCCACATGGCCCGCGTTCTTGTAGAACTCAGAGCCGTCCGCATCGGTCATGCCCATAGGAACGAAGCTGGACGCAGGCACCTGACCCGCCTGACCGATTTCTTCAACGATGTAGTTGCGGTCGAACAGCAGACCAATCGCCTGACGGATTTCTGCGCGCGCCGCTTCCGCTTCTTCGGGGGTCATGTTCGCGAGCACGTCAGCGGGCAGGATTTCTTCGTTGATGTTCCAGCAGACATAGTAGGTACCAATCTGACCGGCAATAACGAATTCCGTCGGATACTGTTCCTTCAGGGAAGCGATTTCAGAGGTGGGAACGTCGTCGATCAGCTGCCAGTCGCCCTTCTGGAAGTTCGCCAGCATGTTGTTCGCGTCGTCGGAGAGGTAGAAGTCCAGCTCGTCCATCGTGACCTTGTCCACCGCATGATAGTAGGGGTTCTTGGTCAGGGTGATCTTGCTGTTGTGTTCCCACGCGGTCATGGTGTACGGGCCATTGCCGATGTAGGTGGAAGGATCGGTCGCCCACGCTTCGTTGGCGACGACGTCCTCACGCACGGGCATGTACGCCGGGAAGGCGAGCAGCTCGTTCCAGTAGGCAACGGGGTTGTTCAGGGTAACGGTCAGGGTCTTGTTGTCCACGGCGGTCACAGCGAGGTTTTCCGCCTTGGGGTCGGAGCCGTCCGTAGTGTAGCCCTTGATGACTTCAAACATGTAGCCATAGTCCGCGCCCAGCTCGGAGGAAGCAGCGCGCTTCCACGCGAACTCGAAGTCCTTCGCGGTCAGATCCTTGCCGTCGGACCACTTCAGGCCGTCAACGAGCGTGTAGGTGTACGTCACCGTGCCGTCGTCATTGACCACCGGATCCGGCAGTTCCACCGCGCAGTCCGGCAGGATTTCCAGCTTGCCGTCGTCGGTCTGCGCCCAAGTGGACAGACCTGCGAACAGGTGAGCGACCATCGTCGCGCCGTCCACAGCGGAGTTCAGCGCCGGGTCAAGCGTATCAGGCTCGGACGCGATGCAGACAGCCATGTACGTCTTGCCGTCTTCGGCGACAGCGCACAGGGTGCAGGTCACCATCATTGCGATGGCGAGCAGGAGAGCAGTCAGCTTCTTCATGAAAAAACCTCCCTTAATATTCTGTGACAGCCTTGCTTTTCGTAGACTGTCTGTATCAAAAATGCGTGTTGACGCATCCTTGAAGCAATTTTTTTGCGCGGATAAACACGCGGGCACACTATGCCAGTGTCACCAACTCAATCGCGCGAAAGGGGTGTCGAGAGGGTCGAAGACCCTTCGCGGGTGCAGGGCAGAGCCCTGCCGGAGTCCAGAGGCAGAGCCTCTGGCGCTTCCCCTCACCCTAGCTCCTTCACCCGGTGGCAGGCGACGAAGTGCCCCTTCTCGACTTCGTTGAAGGGCGGCATCGACTGCGCGCAGGCTTCGGTGGCGTGGGGGCAGCGCGTGCGGAACGGACAGCCCGACGGCGCGTTCAGGGGGCTTGGAATGTCGCCGGAGAGGACAATGCGCTTGTTCGCGCGCGCCGCCTTCGGGTCAGGCAGCGGAACGGCGGACAAAAGCGACTTGGAGTACGGGTGCAGCGGGTGATTGTAGATTTCCTCCGCCGACGCCAGCTCCACCATCTTGCCCAGATACATCACGGCGATTCTGTCCGAAATATGCCGCACAACCAGCAGGTCATGCGCAATGAACAGGTATGTCAGCCCCAGCCGATCCTGCAAATCATCAAACATGTTGATGACTTGCGCCTGAATCGACACGTCCAGCGCCGACACCGGCTCGTCGCAGACGATGAATTCCGGATTCACCGCCAGCGCGCGGGCAATGCCAATGCGCTGCCGCTGACCGCCGGAAAACTCGTGCGCGTAACGCGAGGCGTGTTCACTGTTCAGCCCGACATATCCCAGCAGCTCCAAAATGCGCTCCTCCCGCTCCTTCTTGGAGGAATACAGGTGGTGCACATCCAGCGGTTCGCCCACGATGTCCGACACGGTCATGCGCGGGTTCAGCGAGGAGTACGGATCTTGGAACACCATCGTCGCCTTCGTGCGGAACTTCTGCAAGTCCGCTTTCGTTTTGACGGGCTTGCCATCGTAAATGATTTCGCCCGCCGTCGGCTTGTACAATTGGAGGATGGTGCGCCCAACAGTCGTCTTGCCGCAGCCGGATTCACCCACCAGACCGAGCGTTTCGCCCTTATTGATGGTGAAGGACACATCATCGACCGCCTTCAGCGGCTTGGTGCGGAAGAAGCCCATGTTGATGTCAAAGTATTCTTTCAGTCCTTTGACTTCCAGCAATGGCTGGTGCATCTGCGCTTCAGACACAGGGCACTCCTCCTTCCTCCGTGATGCTGCCGTCCTCAACGCCCTTCTTGACGTTCATCCAGCAGGTTGCCATATGGTCGTCATTGATGAGCATCCGAACCGGCTTCTCTTTCAGGCAAATCTTCATCGCCGCCTCGCAGCGTGGCGCGAACGGGCAGCCTTTGGGCATGTTCAGCAGGTCAATCGGCGTACCGGTAATCGGCTCCAGGCGCTGTCCGTTGTTCTCCGCCGTCGGGATGGAGCGCATCAAGCCCTTTGTGTACTCGTGGCGCGGGTTGTAGAAGATTTCATCCGCCGTCCCCTGCTCGCAGATAGAACCGGCGTACATGACGATGACCTCGTCGCACATCTGGGCGACAACGCCCAAGTCGTGCGTAATCATGATAATCGCCATGCCCATCTTCTTCTGCAAATCGCGCATCAAATCAAGAATCTGCGCCTGAATCGTCACGTCCAGCGCGGTCGTCGGCTCGTCGGCAATCAGGATGTCCGGCTCGCACGCCAGCGCCATGGCAATCATCACGCGCTGCCGCATACCGCCCGACAACTCGAACGGGTACTGCTTCATGCGCTTTTCCGGCTCGTTGACGTTGACCAGCTTCAGCATCTCCACCGCGCGTTCGCGCGCCTGATGGCGGTTGCGGTCGGTGTGCAGCAGAATTGCTTCCATCAGCTGCCGACCGATGGTGTAGGTCGGGTTCAGGGACGTCATCGGGTCCTGGAAGATAATCGAGATGCGGTTGCCGCGCACGGAGCGCAGCAGCTTCTCGTCCGCGCCGACCAGCTCCTGCCCGTCGAATTTCACGCTGCCGCTGACGATTTTGCCCGTCGGCGCAAGAATCTGCATGATGGAATACGCCGTGACGCTCTTGCCCGAACCGCTTTCGCCCACGATGCCCAGCACCTTGCCGTGGTCAAGGCGGAACGAAACGCCATCCACCGCCTTGACTTCGCCCGCGTCGGTGAAGAAGGATGTATGCAGGTCATTGACTTCCAGCAATGCCATTTTGTCCAGCTCCTTTCATCACGCATTCAGCTTCGGGTCAAATGCGTCGCGCAGACCGTCGCCGAACAGGTTCAGGCTCAGCACGATGAGGCAGATGACCACGGCGGGGATAATCAGGCGATAGGTGTAGGAATAGATGCCGTTGAGCGCGTCAGAAGCCAGCGAGCCCAGCGAGGGCATCGGCGCGTTGACGCCCAGACCCAGGAAGGACAGGAAGCTTTCGGTGAAAATCGCGTTCGGAATTTGCAGCGCAGTCGAAATAATCACGACGCTGATGCAGTTCGGCAGAAGGTGCTTGCGGATAATCCACCGTGCCTTCGCGCCCGTCGCCTGCGCCGACAGCACGTACTCCTGCTCACGGAGGGACAGAATCTGACCGCGAATCAGGCGCGCCATGCCCACCCAATAGAGCAGACCAAAGACGATGAACATGCTGATGATGTTCGAGCCGATTTTCTCTAAGATGGTGCCTTCCACATGCAGCACCTGCCCCAGCACGACCGCCAGCAGGATGATGACCAGCATGTCCGGCAATGAGTAGATAATATCGACGATTCGCATGATGAACAAGTCCACCCTGCCGCCGAAATATCCCGCGACTGCGCCAATCATCATGCCAATCACCAGCACGATGATGCTGGCGAAGAAGCCGACGGCGAGGGAAATGCGTGTCCCGTAGACGACGCGGATGAAGTAGTCGCGTCCGTGCGCATCCGTGCCGAAGATGTGCGGGAAAACAGATTCCCCTTTGTCGATTTTCTTCAGTTCCGTCTTGCCGTACTGGAACGGCGCGAGGTTGTTGTAGCTGTTGTCCATCGGGCGACCCTTCGTCTGTCCCAGCATCTGGTCATACGAATACGGCCAGAACATCGGGATGATGATGGAGGACAGCGTAATCAGCACAATCAGAATCAGGCTGATGGTCGCGACCTTGTTCTTCAGCAGGCGTTTCACGCCATCGCGGAAAAAGGTCGAGGACGACCGCATCCGGGAGATGACTTCCTTTTCCTCCGCCGTCGCGGGCATGAAGGAATCCACATCCAGATGCAGGCTAAAGGGCTTTTTCTTGTTCATCATCATGGTGCAGATGCCTCCTTATTCGTAATCAATGCGCGGATCAACCACCTTGTAGAGCAGGTCGCTGATCAGATTCATAATCACGATTAAAGAGGCGAGGAAAATGGTCGTCCCCATAATCATGGTGTAGTCGCGGTTGGTGATGCTGGATACGAACTGGCGGCCGATACCCGGCACGGCGAAAATCTGCTCGACGACCATCGAACCGGTGACGATGAACGCCAGCATCGGGCCGAAATAGGTGATAACCGGAATCAGCGAGTTCTTCAGCGCGTGACCGAAGATAATTTTCTTGCCCGAAACGCCCTTGGCGCGCGCGGTGCGGATATAATCCTGCCCCAGCACGTCGAGCATGGAGGAGCGCGTCAGACGCGTGATGTAGCTCATCGGGTAGAGCGCAAGGGTGATAATCGGGAGGATCAGCCCTTCGGCCGTCGCGCCGTTCGCGGGTACCCAGCCTAACTTGACTGAGAACACTATCAGCAGGAATGACCCCATAATGAACGACGGCATGGACACGAACGCGGTCGTAATTACCATGATAATCTTATCCAGCACGGTGTTGCGCCGCAGGGCCGCCAGCGCGCCGAGGACGATGCCGGCAATCGCCGCGCTGAACGCCGCAATCAGACCAAGCTTCGCAGAGGTCTTCATGCCATCCAGAATAATGTCGATGACCTGACGGCCGCGCTGCTTCAGGCTCGGCCCGAAGTCCAGCTTCGTCACCACGTCGCGCAGATATGTCACATACTGTTCGCCCAGCGGCTTGTCCAGCCCGTACTTGGCCTCCAGCGCCGCCTGCGCTTCCGCGGAAATTGCCTTTTCACTTGCGAACGGTCCACCCGGAATCGAGTGCATCACGAAGAACGTCACCGTGATGACAATCCAGATGGTCAGCAGCGCCAGCAGCACGCGCTTGAGGATATAAAACAGCATCTTGGAATTCATCCGCTCCACCTTCCCGGCAGGGGCGCTGCCGCGTCTGCCTGCGTTTCTTGTTCATCGACACGCCAAACCAACCGGCTTCACCGTGTCGATGCTTTATTATGCAACACTGTATGGAGAAAATCAAGTGTTTTGTTGCACAAACTGTGTTTTTTTTATGTTTTTCTCGTGTATTTTGAATATTTTCGTCCAAGTTGTTGCATTTATCAAGTTTTTCTGCAAGTCACTGTTCATTTTTGCGCACAAAAAATGCAGGACGCTCATTCGTCCTGCATCATGGTAACGAAGTGAATTACTCCGCTGCCGCCAAGCTGCCGAAGATCTCCAGCGGCATGTTTTCCAGCGCGTCGCCCACTTCCTTGCTGGCGACCTGGAACGTCACGGCGAGAACCGTCTCGTCATCAAGGAAGGTGTACAGCGCCAGCACGGTGTCGCCCGGCGTGTACATCAGGCAATAGTTTTCGTTGACATACAGCTCAGCGAGCATTTCTTCCGTCGCGCCCGCGTCCTGAATGCCTTGCAGCAGCGTTTCAAAGCTCATCGCGGACAGCTGCGCCGTAATGCTGACCGTCTGGTCGGCGTTGACGGCGAAGAGCAGGATGTTCTCGGCGTTTTCCGTGCCTGCGGGGACTTCCTGAACCGCCCAGTCCGCCGGAATCTGCATCGTCAGACCCGTTTCACCCAGCGCAACCGTCTGCGCCTCGAAGCTGACATTCATTTCAACTGCCGGCACTTCCGCTTCTTCCTCCGCGAACGCAAAGGCAGTGCAGCACATCATGAGCGCCATCAGGAGAGCAAGGAGTTTCTTCATATTTGTTTCCGTCCTTTCATTTCCAGCATGATTCGGCTGATTTCTTTCCATATTGAACAGCCACATCTGGTAACATTTATGATACCAAATGCAAGCCGCTTTTGCAATACACTTTCGCGCAGGAAAACGGTTGATTCGCGCGGATTTGGGATTTCAGAATGAAGCAGCCTCCTTTTTCATTCGGAAAATGCGAGTGAAGTAACTTTTATTTACTTTTCAATTCTCACAAAAACAAACAGTTGATTCTTTCCGTAAAAGCGGACTTTGCTTCCCTCCCCCTTCAGAAAAAGCGGGGCACCGCGAGAGCTTTCGCCCCCGCAGCACCCCGCCATCCGCGGATGCGCAATTCCGCATTGTCCCTTACTTCTTCGTCCAGTCCTGCTTTTCGCCGATGCCGTAGTTTGCCGGCAGCACGTCGTCATCAACCAGCACGAAGCCCAAATCCGCCGTGTAGGTCGTACTGGCGGAGGTCACCTGAACCGGGTTCGATTCACCGTTCTCGCCCAGAATCGACGCAATCAGCGGAATATCCGTGCGCATACGCGTCGGCACAACTTCCGCCGGGTAGATGGGCTTGAGCGTGTACACGCCGGGATACAGGTTCTCGAAAGTGTAGTAACCGTACGTGTCGGTTGTCGTTTCCGCGACGAGCTGATCGTTTCGCCACAGCTCGATGCGCATGTCGCCCAGACCGAGTTCGCCCGCGTCCTGCAGGCCGTTGCCATTCAGGTCAAGCCAGCAGAAGTCGCCCAGCGTGCCCGGCTGCACCGCGCCGATGTTCTGCTCCAGCTGATGCTGGCTCATGCGCAGGGCAATCAGGTCGCTCTCTCCCTCGCGGGCGGTGTAGGTCGTCATCACGCTGATGTTCTGCCCGTCCTTGAGGCGCGTGTCGTCCTTTTCTACGACGACATAGCCATTCGGGAGCGTCACACGCAGACGGTAGTTCCCCGGCATCAAGCCGTCAAAGCGGTAGATGCCGTCCTCGCCCGTCGTCGCGTTTTGCAGTTCGCTGCCCTTTTCGTCCAGCAAGATAACCTCCGCGCCGGACAGGGGCGCAATCTCGCCCGCGTTGTCGCACCAGACCATGCCGCCGATGCTTGTGTCAATCTTCAAGCCCAGCATCGGAGCAGTATAGTTGTTGTTTTCGCTAATTTCAATTTCGGTCATGACGAGCTGACTGCCCTCGGTGGTGAAGGTGCTGTCGCCCAGACGCGCCGCCTGCGTACCTTCCTTGAGGTCGTAGGCAAGGCTGTACACGCCGGGGGCAATGCCGTCGATGGCGAACCGCCCATCCGCATCGGTCTGCACCTGCGCAAACACCGCGCCGGTTTCATCCAGCAGGGTCAGCGTCTCGTTTTCCGGGGTGATTTCGCCCGCGTCCTTGCGCCCGTTGTCATTCTCATCCACCCAAACCTGACCGGACATCTTCGACGGAATCACGCCGCCAAGCGCCTGATTCAGCCATTCCTCGCCCAGCCCGATTTCGATGTTCACCTGCTGCTCGTTCAGCCCGTGCATCAGCGGCAGGGTCACATTGCCGTCCAGCTTGGAGAGCACCATGCCCTCCGGGAAGCGCAGGGTCAGCGTGTAGGTGTCCGGCCGCAGCCCGGTGAAGCTGTACGCGCCCGTCGCATCGGTGAGGACGGTCTGCTCCGTCAAATCCTCGCGGGAGGGGGTCAGAATCAGCGTCACGCCGGCAAGCGCTGCTTCGTTTGCATCCTGTGCGCCGCTGCCGTTGTGATCGGCAAACACCATGCCTTCAATGTCGCCCAAAGCCAGTGCGCCGCACAGGGGCGCGGTGACTTCTTCGCCCACGCCGATGGTAAAGGAATCCGTCGTGCCGTCGGAATCCGGCGCGATGGTGTTGCCGCCGTCCGTCAGGGGAGCAAACACGCCGTCGCCCGGCAGCTCGTAGCGCAGACGGTACGTTCCGGGCAGCACCGCGTCAAACAGGAAGCTGCCATCCGCGCCGATGGTGCGGGTCGCCACGTCACCGGTTTCGTCCATCAGGTGAACCACCGCGCCGAGCAAGCCGCCTTCGTCCGCGTCGCGCAGGCCATTGTCGTTCTTGTCGGCAAACACCACGCCGGACACATGTCCGGGGGTAATCATGCCGATATCAAGACCCGTCAAATCCGCGCCCATTGTCAGCGCCACCGGTTCACTTTCGCCCGCGCCGCCGGAGAGGTTGTGGAGGATATTGCCGTCGCCCGTGCGTGTGAACGCCAAGCCGCTGTTCGCGGTCGCGCTCACGGTGTACTGCCCCGGCGCAAGGTCATCGAAGGTATACACGCCGCTGCGGTTCGTTTTCGCCGTGCGGGTATTGCCGTTTTCATCCGTCAGGGTGACGGTGAAGTTGTTGACCATCTTTTCCGCGTCCATCCGGCTGCCGGAGAAGTCGTCATCCAGATACACCGTGCCGGAGATGCTGCCGTAAGTAATCGCGCCGATGGCCATCGTCATCTCGCTGTCATTCTCCAGCACCACGTCGGAAATCGTGTACTCGCGGCGGTCAGTGCCGGGCGCGAACAGGTTGCCGTACTCGCCATCGCCCGCGATGGTGTACACATAGCCTTGCGGAATCGTCGCTTTGACGCGGAACGTGCTGCCGCGGATGTTGGCGAAGGTGAAGCGCCCGTTCTCGTCGGAGACGGTGTTCAGCAGCTCCTTGCCGATGGCCTGACGGTACAGGACGACCTTCACGCCTTCCAGCGTCTTTTCGCCCTCGTCGTACACGCCGCTGTTGTTTTCATCCAGGAAGCAGATGCCGTTGATGTTAGAGCCCTTCATCACGCCAAGGAGGACTGCCTCCAAGTCACCGCGTTCAAGAATCACCTGATCCGTTTCGGAGCGCTTGAATTCGCTGGTGATGATGGAGCGGCGATTACCGCCCGTCTGGCTGTAGCGCGCAAACACCAAGCCGTCCGGCAGGCTGTATTCGACATTGTATGTGCCGTAGCGCATTTGACCGATGTAGAATTTGCCGTCCTCGCCGCTCTCGGTTTCGTACACCAAGCCGTTTTTCACGCCGACGGCGCGGATTTTGATGCCCGCCTGACCGGGTTCACCGTCCTGATACACGCCGTCGTCGTTTTCATCCAGCCACACAAGCCCCTGCAGCGCCGCCATCGTCATCACGCCGACGCCCACGTCGGTCACAGAACCGGCTTCGAGGGTCAGCGGCACGCTGCTTTGCACTTGTTCGGTCGTTTCATCCATGATGGACATGTTCGCGCTGACATTTTTGCCGTGCGCGCCATGGCCGAAGCCCGCGGGCAGCTCGCTGCGCAGGACGTACGTCCCCGCCGGCACAGCCAGCGACACTTCGCCGTTCTTGTCCGTTTCGCCGGATGCCACAACAACCTCCACGCCGTTGACTTCGGTGATGAGGCTCATCGTCGCGCCGGACACGCCTTCCTCGTACTTTCCGCGTGAACCGTTGTTATCGTTGTCGCGGAAAGCGTGGATGGTCAGCGCCGCCGGATTCGCCGCCTTCGCGGTCACAGTCGCGGGTTCGTCGCTAATGACGAGCGCGCCGTTGGCAAGGGTCACGCCCGCGTCATAGCGGACGACGTACGTCCCGTATTCGAGGAACTCCGCCTGCCAGGCGCCGTTTTCATCCGTCACCGCTTCCGCCGCGACTTCGCCCGCCTGATTGACCAGCTGCACCTGCACGCCGCTCATCGGCTGACCGTCCAGCCCCAGCACCACGCCGGAAGCGTCGCCGGTGGCATGGTTCGCCAGCGCCGGCAGCACAACGGTTTCGCCCGCGCCGATTTCCACCAGAATGCTCGCCGTCACGCCCGTATCGGTCGTGCTGAGCGTCCAGCCCTCGGTGTCATACAAGCCGCGCGGCAGGGCTGCCGTAATCTGATAAGTATCAGGATACAGGTCGTTCAGCGCAAACGCGCCGCTGACCGTCATCTGTTCGCTCATCCGCTGGCCGGAAATCGTCACTTCCGCCGGGGCAGACAGGTCGTCGATGCTGCCGGTCATGCCGCCGCTGAGCGTCAGATCCAGTTCATAGCGGCTGGTCTGCATCGCCTGAATGTTCACCAGCCACTGTGCCTGACCCTTCTGCAGGTTCGGCCAGCCGTTCACACCCGTCAGCAGCGTGCCTTCCGGCAGCGTCACCGTGACGGCGTATGTCCCGTGGAAGAGGTCGGCTTCCTCCACCGTCTCGCCATCAGTCAGGTAGCCCGTGCGGGTCGTTTTGCCGTCCTCGCTGACAATCTGGTACGCCACTGCCGCGTTCACGCCGCGCATGAGCATCGTCAGCGTGCCGTCCACTGGTTCAGGGGTGGGGGTCGGCGTAGGCGTAGGCGTCGGGCTCGGCGTGGGCGTCGGGCTCGGGGTGGGGGTCGCCGTCGGGGTTGGCGTCGGCTCTTCCGTGGGTTCCTCCGTCGGATTCTCGGTCGGATTTTCGGTCGGCGCTTCCGTCGGCGCTAAGGTCGGGGTCGCCGTCGGGGTCGGCGTAGGTGTTGCCGTTGCCGTTGGCGTAGGCGTTGCCGTCGGTGTAGGTGTCGGGGTGGGCGTCGGCGTAGGCGTGGGTTCAGGCGTGGCGGTCGGCGCCATCGTCGGCGGCACATAGTAATAGGAAGCGTTCACCTTCGTCACGGAATCCGCACCCGTGTAGCGCTCAATGTTGATAATCTTGTCGCGCCAGCTTTCAATGGCCAGCGAAGCCTTCGTCATTCGCAGGGTATACAGCCCCGTATGAATCGCCGCCGGCAGGGCATAGTCGCCCCGGCTGTCGGTGTCGAAGGAGAGAATCGTCTCGCCGCGCTCGTTAATCAGGTCAAAAGAGGAGCTGCTCTCCGTATGCACGGTGAACAGACCCGTGTCCGTCAGCACAGCAATGACCGCTTTGTTCAGCCGTCCATCGACAATCGACACGGTGTAGCTCGCCGCCATAATGGCGTCCTCCGGCATTGTTTCCGCCACCGGGACAAGCTGCACATTGCCCGTGCCAGGGACGGAAATCGGGTCGCTGCCGAAGTCGGTCAGGCGAATCGTGCCGACCGCCGCCCCGTTCTGCATGACAGTAAAATCGCCCGTGAATTTCCGGGATTCATACGTTCCCGCGCTTGTGGCATACATGCCCAGAAAATCCACTTGCAGCATCGTCAGCTCCGATGCCGCAGCCGCGGGAAGCAGCATCAGCAGCATTCCCAGCGTGAGCAGGAGTGACAGAAATCGCTTGCCAAGCATCCTCATCTTGCCTGTTCCTCCATCTGAATCATCCGCAAGCCGTGCGGAGTAAAGTCACAGAATAATCCATGTACTATGGTAAAGCAATCCGCCCGACTTGTCAACCATTCCGCGCATATTTTTACAATTGGATTGCTTTTCTGGTCGAAAATCAGCATGTTCCGGCAATGAAAAAGAAGGCTGACTTTTTCAGTCAGCCTCCCATGCGGATACTATTCCCAAATGAGAATGCGCCGAGATGCACCGCAAATGATTCGTTCTGGCTAACGCAAACGCCAGCATGGGAAGGGCGCAAGCAGATGGCACAGGCGAATGCAGGAAATCGTATCAGTTGCTGCCGCCCATCAGCAGGGTCAGCATACTCTCCGGCAGACTCATCAGCAGGGTCATGGGCAGGTTCTGCAGGTTGTTCATCACCTTGACGAACCACGTCTGGAACTCACTGTCCGTCATCGCGCCCAAATCCTGCGCCTTGCTCACGTCCAGCGCGTCCTTCGCGTCGCAGGTGCGGGTTTCCGCCGTGATGGTCACAACGTCCAGACCCATGAAGCGCACCAGCACATCCACCTTGCGGACGCCCTGTTCGCCGTCCATCGTCGTAGCGGTCGTCACCACAACGCCGAAGCCCTGCTCGACACCGTCCACCGTTTCCTTGATTTCCACATCAACAACGCTGCTGTCCGTGCCGACGCCCTTGCCGCTGACGTTGATTTCAACGGTGTCTTCGCCAGCATAGGCGGTCAGGTTCGCCGTGAAGTTCTCCAAGTCGCCTGCGAAGGTCAGCGTCGCCGCGGTATCTTCCGCGCTCTTGATGGTCACAAGCCACGTCGCCACGCCGTCCGCCGTGTTGCGGGTCATCGTGAAGGAGATCGGCAAGGGTTCTTCGCCGCCGTTGTTGATCTTCACCGAAGCCGTCATGCGAACCAGCTCGCCTGCTTCAGTCATCCAGTATTCGTAAACGATGTCATCCGCATAGAGATCTGCTTCATCAAGCTCTTTCAGCAGGTCGTCCCAGCTCGTGTCAGCAGCGGAAAAAAGCGCATCCATGTAAGCGCCGATGCTCGGAACGCTGTGGATCATCTCCAGCAGGGCTTTCGTCATCTCGGCAATCTTTTCCGGCGGAACTGTGACTTTGACGTAGTTCTTCGCCGCGTCGCAGTCGCCGGGCTGCTCGGTCACTTCTGCCATTTCTGCACCGGACAGTATTTCGTTCATCATGGTCATGAACGCCGTGGTGTCCGCCTGCGTCAGTTCTTCCATGAGCTGCTCTTCCGTCATGCTGCTCAGATTCGCCGATGCTTCCATCAGGGCAGTGTATTCCGCATTGCCGCTCAGCTGTTCCTTCGATTCTTCAATCGCCTTGTCGATCTCCTCGTCGCTCTGACCGGACATCTTCATCGTCGCGCGGAGGGCTTTTTCCCTGATGGCTTCCACGTCCTTGCTGTTCACAGCAATCACGCCGCCCAGCAGCGCGCTGGACACATACATCAGCTGGTTTTCTTCCGCAGCAGTCGTCAGCGATGCCATACCCAGCACGCTCTTGCCGCTCAGGTTCAGGTCAAAGCCAGCTTCGTCGCCCTGCTGATAGCCGGTCAAGGACAGCGCCGCCAGCAGGTCGTTGATGGCGGCCATCGTGGTGTCATCCCCGCCCAGCGCCGCCACGAGGTCAGCGTTCAGGTCGTGGATGGTAATGGTGGTTTCCTGACGCGCGGCATTGTCCCACACGCTGTTTTCCGCCATCGAGGTCAGGGGCATCGCCAGCATCATGATGCTGAGCAGTACCGCAAGCAGTTTCTTCATGGGGTTTCCTCCTTGTTATTTGGTTTCCCTTTTTCTTTATAGCGAACACTGCGGGGCAGTGATGCTTTCGGTTGATGTTAGTCGGCGTTATCCAAAATGATGGTGCTGCTCGGCAGCGTCGTCGTACCGTCCATGAGCTGCCGCACGCTGTTCGGCAGATTCATCAGGATGCGCGGCAGAATCTTCGAAATGCTCGTCGCCAAGGTCAGCATGTAGGCGTTGAAGCGCGCGCTGCTGATTTCGCCCAAGTCCAGCACGTCGCCG
>ULTQ01062585.1_pt1 | contig 29485 bp, 26 predicted proteins | sample 1957731 | NCBI WGS metagenome assembly ULTQ01 (sample SAMEA4835738, study PRJEB28245) | human gut metagenome | biome: gut microbiome; material: fecal sample | place: Denmark | collected 2008 | reverse complement strand
TAATTTTCAAAAAGTGTGCAACTTCTTATTGCAATTTAGAGTCAAATCTTCTTCCCAAAACCACTTCGCATCAGGTATATGGGGCAAAACTTCACGAGCCATATAAGTTTCTATATCCTCGGTATACTTAACAAGCTCAGTATCTTTGGTTTCTTTATCATAGATGATGTTGCCCTTTTTATCCTTTTGGATTACAGCTTCTTTATCCATAATGGACAGGCCGTCCATAATTTTATCAAAGGTTTTGCTATCAACAATATCATCCAGTACTTTCACCAAAACAGGCAAGAATTCCTTGGGAGAAAGCCATTTTTTGTCAGACATATTAGCTCGCAGTTTTTCTAAAACGAGTTCATAAACAGGCTTAGTAGTATAGAAATTGTCCAGCTTATTCTGGTCCTTGCCGCTCAAAGAATTGCCCTGCTCTTCAAATTCAGCTACCTTTACCTCATCCCATAAACCCTTAAGTGCTCCATTTTGCAGCATGCGTTCGATGCTTTCTTCGGTTATAGAGTAACTGCGTTGCAAAGGCTGCATAACAGCATACTCCCGATACATGAAGTCCTCATTATTAAAGATTTTGCTATACTCGTTCTCTTCAAAATCTGTATAAAGCTTAGCAATAGCTGCTCTGTCTTCAGGGGAGAATTCATTCTTTTTATTGCCAATGGGTTTACGCAGCTTGTGGTAAATATTGGTAGCATCTATTAACTGCACTCGTCCTCGACGCTCTGGACGCTTGTTTTTAGAAATCAACCAAATATAAGTAGCAATGCCAGTGTTGTAGAATAAGTCCGTAGGCATAGCTACAATGGCCTCTAAAAGGTCGTTTTCAAGGAGCCAACGACGAATTTGGCTTTCGCCAGAAGCAGTACTGCCAGTAAATAGCGGAGACCCATTCTCAATGATAGCTGCACGACCTAATTTATCATCTAACTTAGCAACAGCAGATTGTACGAAAAGAAGCTGAGAGTCACCACCTCCAGGAAGCCCTGCACCCCAACGTCCATTTAGTCTTTTCTTGAACTCATCATTAACGGCTTCTTCCTGACCAGCTTTTGCATCTTTACCAGCCCAAGGAGTACCAAAGGGTGGGTTTTCTAACACAAAGCGCATTTTTGTGCCTGCGGAAGGGTCGACCTTAAAAGAGTCTGCATGGACAAAATTTGTAGCATCCTGACCCTTGATAAGCATTTCAGCCATACCTACAGCCCAAGATACACCCATAAGTTCAACACCAAAGAGTTCAATATCAGCATCAGGATTGTAATGCTTGAAATAGCTATAGGCTGTGCTCAACATGCCGCCAGTACCAGCTGCTTGGTCGCATACAGTAATAATTCTGCCTTCATCAAAAATATCATCGCAGCCTTCAGAAACTAAGAGGGAAACGCAGAGCTTGATAATGTCACGGCCCGTGTAAAACTGACCAGCATCTACATTTTGGAAAAACCTGCCGATGAGATTTTCAAAGATATAGCCCATTTTAATGCTATCAAAGGTTTCAACGGATAAGTCCAGTTCAGAGAAAGCTTTTACAGTATTAAACAGGCAGCCGTCCTTATCCATCTTATCAATGTGATTGCTCACTTCTAACTCCTTGAGAATATCTTGGATATTAGCAGAGAAGCCTTGAATATAGGCTTTAAAGTTTTCAGCGATATTGTCTGAATCGTTGCATAGCTCTTTCAGACTGTACTCACTGGTGTTATAGAACTGATAGCCAGAGATTTTATACATGGCTTGTGCCGGATTAGTTGGCTTTTTCTTATATTCGTCAATAACTGCTTGCTTGGTCTTTTCAAGAGCACACTCAAAACGGCGGATGATGGTCATGGGTATAATTACATCACCATATTTATCGGGCATATAAGAACCACGCAGTTTGTTGGCAATGCTCCAAATGAAGTTTGCCTCAGCTGTAATATCTACAGGGTTATCATCCCATAATACGTCAACTTTTCTCAAATCACTCACGTTAACACCCCTTCGGTAGTATTTTGGTCAATCAATTTAGCATTCTATTAACTCAAGTACTCTAGTATTATACTATCACTAATATTCAAGCAACACAACATTTCTGCTCTATCTGAGCGTCATAGAATGCGTCCCAATTATCAGGAATGACAAACTCATTAGTTACTGCTTGTACCAGGGTTTCTTTGAAGTTATTGTTTGTCATCTTAATGGTACCTTCACGCACAGTAGCAACCAATACACGAGGAAAGCATTCTGGTTGTCGACGCATAGCTTCAATAACACTACTATAGTTTCCTTTTCCCCTTGTGCTATGAGCAAGAGCTCCAAAAATAACAAGCGCATAGGTGTCGTTATACCTTAGCTGCTCAAAGTTATATTTAGAAGCTTTTTTATAGCCTAGCACAAAATCGAAGCGGTCTTCAGAAAAGCCCATACTCTTACAGGTCTCCCTAAGTGTATCCACTTCAACCTTGCAATCTCCTATAACAAGAATTTTCGGTTGTTGGTAGGTTTTGGATACCATGAGTGCTAAATCTACATGGCCAATCATGCTCAGAAAATCAGAAAGCTTGTCATCATCATTTACGGCTTCTAATATACTCTCAAGGGTAACACCACGTTCTTCGAGTTCGTAATAAATATTATCCAACGCTTCCTGATTCAGCAATTTAGTCAACTCCTATCCATGTTAATAATATTCTTCAGTTTTTTATAGGCTGCTTCATATTCAGATTTCAGCCTTGCTACATCTGCTTCGGCCTGTCTGTAATCTTTTACAATAGCTTCCTGTTCATCTAGGCTGGGTAGAGGGATTAACATGTCCTTTAACTCTTCTACGCTAATCATTGGTACGGTGACGCCACTAGCGATAGATTCAACCAGCTTGGCTCCTTGGTCGCTTTCAAGGAAGAGCTTAATATACAGGGGGTTAGCCTTTTTGGTATCAACGGTGATAGCGAAAAGATTGGCTCCCAATACTAGGTGTTTACCACTTTCAATAGACGCTAAGGCTACTTTGCCATTGGCCGCTACCTTAGACATTATAATATCGTTATTGTTGATGAAATACCTTTCTAGGGACTTATCTTCCTTAACATAAGGAATTTCACCACAAATCACACCATCCTGAATGTTGTTAACCTTCAAATACTGTACTGTGGTCTCCTCTGTGCTGATAACCTCATCCAGCTTTTTGGCAGATAGCTGAGCGCCACGCTTAATATCCAAGGTAATATCGCCAAAGCGTACTCCGTTTTCTATAACAATATTCTTTGTGAGATAACGCTTGGGATTAAGTGGATAGTTACCTCTCATGAAAGTGCTTACCTTAATGCTGTGAGGTCCATCATTGTGATAGCGCTCCATGATTTCAGCAATGTCTGCATCAGAGAGTTCGTTCCTTCTTCTGCCCTTGGTGAAGATGTCAGTAGCATCAATCAAGCGCATTTCCTGATTAAATCTGCTGAGTACTACCATAGCACAGGGAATGGATGTGTATGGTGCGAAGATTTTTTCGGGAAGAGCTATTACCGCTTCAATATACTGATTATCTACAAAATGCCTACGGGCTTGCATGTCTATACCATTAGTCAACGCTCCCATTGTGGTCATGATGACTGCTTTGCCATTATTTTTGAGCAGCTGCATCATGAGGGAAGCTTCAACCCATTCACCAGAAGTGCCTGGGAAGATAAACTGATTAACATCAATATTATCTAGGCTACGGATGAAATTAGCTGCTCTAAACGGCATCGATCCTGCCCTTTGCCCCCATCTAGGTGCTGCAAATCCCTTGTCAAAGCTATTTTTCATTCCTGCCTCAATAAGAGTATACTTATCGGTATTACCTACTGCGAAATTAGATAAGATACCTCTGGCTGTAGCAACTTGGGATACAGTAGTATTCATTTCATATCCACGGCAGAATGCTTTTGGATTAGCGTATTTTTTAGAAGCTACTAAAAATTCACCATATCCGCAATCTAAGTCTACAAGTTCCTCTTTTTCTTGGGGATTTAAAATCCGAAGAGCTAATCTGGAAACGGAATCTGGGGTGCCAACCAGAGGATCAAATTCAAAGGTCAATACCAGTTCTTTGAATGTTTCAAGAGTAAAACGGTCTACTAATTCAAGCAGTTGTTCCCATGTATAGGAGTCTATGTTAGCGTTTTCAACAGCTTCTCTTATACGGACATCATCAAATCTGACAATGGAGGAAACACTCTTCTTATTATTTTCCTTAACTCGGTATAACACATAGCCCACAAGGATGATGATATCCCTATTGCTCAGTCTATCTCTGATATAGCCAGCTCGGCTACCGGCTTCATCTCTAATGATACCGCTTCTAGACATATAGTTTTCTTTTAGGATGCTTGTGATACTCCACGCAAGTTTTTCTACGTCTCTGGAAATGTTCATTTCTTTAATCAATCTCAACGCCTCCTCTTGTAGGATTTTAAAATCCTAACCACTTTATGACTATAGTATAATCCATAAAAGGGTGAATGTCAAGCATTATTTTTTAGGATTTTGAAATCCTTTTTTGCAACATGCTATATTCAATACGGGATTTTTCCTATAAAAAGGTGCTTTTTAAGGGATTTCACTAAAAATAACAAAGAACCAAGCACTGAGAAGGTTTTTAATATCCTAAATCAATCCACAACAAAAAGAAAGCCAGTGCATCTAGGTTATCGAAATCCTATAACACTGGTACAGAAGCATCATTCTGTTTTTGCTTAGCTATGATGTCATCCCACACCCCTATAAAGAAAATTTTCCAATTCAGCCACAAATTCATTGCCGTTTTTGCAAAAAAAATAATGCACAAAGGCATTAGGAAGTTAAAGTTAGTTTGTAATCGCTCTTTTCCATTTTCAAATTAAATATACCACTTCCCGCCACTACTGCCACTCCCGACCCTTGTTGCTAAAAAACAAAAAAAGAGCTGTATCTTTCGATACAGCTCTTCGTCAAAGTCTTGTGTATTTCGGACCACAAAACTTGCCCTAACGTGGTAGCGCTAAAGGGAATCGGTTGTAGGGCATGCTTGATGCTCCTATTTTGTTTAATCCTTTATCTATACCGACTACCTTCCCTGCTTATGACGCCTTTTAAGCCAACTGTGCACATTGGCTGCTCCATACAATACATCCGTCACGGTTACTATTCCTGGATCAACAATGTAGCAAACGATGTAGTTATCGACTACCATTTTCCTCATCCTCCAAGAATACTCTGGCTCCAAGTCAAAGAACGGGTACCGCTCCGGAAGCGTATCTAATGAAAGAATTGCATTGGCAATACGATTGTATTGTCTAAGGGCACTTTCAGGTGCTAACAGTGTTTTGGCTATATAATTGTATATACTCTCCATATCAGCTAAGGCAACATCAGAGATGTTTACGCTATATACTTCCATTAGCCGTGCCTCTCTCTGAACTCAGCAAACGCCTCTGCAGCACTGCGCACTCTCCCTGCTTGGTAATCATCATAACCCTTTTGCAGTTTCGCATGCAGTTCCTGTTCCGTCATTTGAGAGATATCTATATCAGCAGGAGGTTTGGGAATGGTAACAGAAAAGGGAATACCCCCTACCAGCACTATTTGGTTGAAGAACATATCAACAGCAGTTGACATGGGAATACCAAGCCGAGAAAGAATAGCATCCACATCTGCTTTTAAGGTCGGGTTTATGCGCAAATTCAAGGTTGCTGTTTTCTCCATGTTTATCGCCTCCATTTGTTTATATTGTAACTACATTGTAGTTACGTGTCAATCGAAATTATCGTGATTTTTAACCTTCCTCAACACAGCCCCCTTGCCTAGATTGAAAAGAATAGCACTGCATTATTTCATGCAGTGCTAATACTTCTTATGTATGCTCAGTTCACTAATCTCATGCTAAGTCCCCCTGTTGTTTTTTAGTATATATATTAATCATTACTATAATACAAATTTATGCAACGAGTATTTTCCAATTTTAATCATCTATATTAACATAAAAACTAATCGTTCTTTAAGTTCTAACTTTAATGTTGTCAACTTTATTAATAATTGCGAGTAAGCATAATATGTCTTTGCCCATTACTTTTTGTTTGAGCGATATCAATACCAATAGCTGCCAAAGCAGGTTGGATGCGTGGAATTCTTTTTCCAAGTGCGGAGGCACTTTGAGGAAAGTTATTTTTTGCATTCGAATATTCGACAATGCCGACTTGCGCTTTTAATTTCTCAAAGAATTCGGTTGGTTCTAATCTGAGAGTGCGAGTTCCCATTTTCTCAGCAAATTGCTTTACTGCAGCTGAAAAGGGGTCGTCGTTCACCATGTCGGCAAATTTCGATTCCTCATTTTGAGCAAAAGCATCAAAAAATACTTGTTCGCTGCCCCATAGAGCTTTGGAAATTGCGCCGCCTAAACAGTAAAAATCTGCTAGCCGTGGAGCAGCCCCAACCTTGATAGTGCCTACTAAAGGCAACGTCCGTTTAACGAGATCAAAAACTGCGCCTAAAATTATGGGCAAATCTTTTTGAAATTTCTGACGGAGATCCGAAAGCCGCTCCCTCTGTTGCGTAGAGATGCGTTGCAGGTTTATCTTTACGCAGCGATCCATAAGGTCACCTCTAGTGGCAAAATTGCCGATACCATTGAGGAGCAAGCAGTTCCGGAATGTAGTTGTGTGCACCTCCGCGTCAGTATATAGCTTACGAGTGCTAAAAGCACCAAAACAAATGGCTTGGCAAAGCATGTCGCTAATCTCAGGCTTAATCTGAGAAATATTATCAAACACGCACAAATAATTATCAGCTAAAACCGATGCCAAGTTCTGTGTAGTGCTGGGCAACAAAGGACAGGGGATACGACTAGGATCGACCACAGACTGAATTAGTTCTGATGCCACGCTTTTCCCGCTTCCCGCAGGGCCACAGAAAAGCAGGATTGGCCGAATCTGATTTGGCCAAAACCAAGCTACGATCGTGCAAATCAAAAGGACGATATCGTTCTCTGAAGCCAAATTAAAATATTTGTTCACAATATCAGGAAGGGCTGCAGCATCTGAATCTTGATGCTTAACCTGCACTCCCATATTCTTAGAAGATACAAAAACGGGGTCATCAAGGCTCAACTCGGACTGAGTCAGGACAACGATTTCAGAGTCATCAATTCTTACAACCTCATTCTCGCTATTGTTCAAATTATAATATGCGCTATTGTCTTTAAATGCAATTCTATTATACACTGAAAGATAGCATTTATTAACTCTTGCTTTAACAGCACATTCTTCAATATATTCGGTGAATCCGGAGGCAGGGACAAATTCCTTATAAGTGCTTTTGAATCCTGAAATCAGAAAGTCTGAAAATTCTCTGGAGTAAAGGGCAAAAAGCCGTTTCTGCGTACCATTGCCTGCCAGCCATATCATTTCCTTCGCAGAATAATCCGTAAGGAAAAGCTCGCTGCCTTTAATAACTTCATCAAAATACTCTTTAACCAAAGCATCAGTACCATCTTTATTTTTTGAACTATTATTTCCATTCAATTTTTTGATCTCTTTCTTACTCTTCGGAGCCGAAGCTGCAACCTTTTGAAGGATGTCAACAGGCAAAGCCTCGACTTCTTCAGGATATTCTAAAATTTCTGAATATCTGTGAGGTCGTTCATCTGTTGCCTCAGATTTCCTTGCGACGGTGCCGTACACCTTGGTTAAATGAAAAAGGCTGGAGGTGGACGTGTCAACAGTTGCTCCTTCGGCATTAAATTTCTTTGCAAGGGCAAGGAGAAATTTTTTTGCAATTTCCTCACTTTTCTCATTCACAGGAAGATCCACGTGCCATAGCAGGTGATAACCATTTCCCGAAGTGGCAAAAAGAGGCAAGGGCCCTCCCAGATCGTCACAAATAAATTTTTGGATCGCTTTTGCCACCTCATATGAACACCCTTGTTCATCATCAGTGGACGGGACATGCTGATTGTCGCATGCACGAACAGGGTCTACGTCAACGAGCAGCCAGTTGACTTCCATGACATCGCCCTTGTTTGCACAGCGCAATTCCCTGCCCGCAGCTTGCAATGGCTTGTTCAGAGCTCCGCGCATTGCTTCGTCCATCTTTATCCTATTCAAATTCGTGAAGACGTTGTAGCCCTTTTTATTCCATGTCAATGCCTCTGCAGCAGCGGCTTCAACATTGTCAAAAAAGCCCACCATTGGCACCCCCTTGTCTTTGCAAGCCAAGAGTTCCAAAGGAGCGCTATCATGAAGCATGGACAAGGCCTTGCAGATGTGGGCTTGGGAATCAAAATGGCAGTTCGCATTTTGTAACATCACAATTTCCTCCTTAAATGATAAATTCTCCATCCCTCGTGCTACTAAAGCAAGATTCGGGATTAATTCAAGGATACCACACTGCTCAAAGCTCGTCAATTGTAATTTATGTGTTTAAGTTAATTATTTTTGTATATAATGTATTTTAAGCAGTGTTTTACAAATGAAGAATTCGTCCCCAAAATAGCCTTTTAGCCACTCTTTCCTCACTTCATCCTCCCTAAACCTTTACAGTCACCATTTGCTGCTCAAACAAAAATTCCGCTTTGCCAAGCCAGCATATGGTGCCCTTAAGCGTGTATTTTTACAGTGTACAAATGTTGGAGCTTTTTAGCATTGTATGCAACGTCACTTTTTTAACCCACTCAAATCTGCTTAAAAGAGAATTAGCCATGATACCTAAATAGGCATCATGGCTAATTCTTTTCTTCATATATTATTTTAGTATCAGCTTACACTCAAACCTCGGGCAAGAATCAACCGCTGACTTTGGCAGGTTATTGAGCTGACATATTTTCCGGTCGTTATACATATCACTGGTAATACCCCATGAATTTATATTGGGTGCTACTGGAGTGATAGCTGAGTTACACGGATCATACCAATTCTTGCAAATGCAGCAATACCTTGCCTGCTTCGCACTGAAAACATGCATAAGCAAACCTCTCTTTCAATACATCGGCATATACCATCAGCTTTTGAGTTTCATAAAAAGCTCCTCACTTGCCAATTTTTTCTTCAATATAATAGTATACCAATTTGCCGTCCCTAGCGACCCTAGCGTCCCTCAATACTTCTTTAATCGCTCTGCTATGGCGCATCTACTGCAAACAAATCGGTACCTGCTTATACCTGCAAAACTACCCACCTTGAGCCTAATCAACGTACCCTCAGATTGACATACTTCGCAAACACCATGCTTCCTTTCCGTTTTTCTTCGGATTACCGCATCTGGTTTCATTATACTCACCCTACTCGCAAATACATCATTGACAAAAGCGTCATAAGCATACATTTTCAGTTATTATCACTAATTTCTTCGAGCACATTTTTCAAGCTCTCAACCATCTTGTCTTGGCTAGGAAGGCTGATTCTTCTTCTACTTTTAGCTACACGTTCGATATTAGGAACAATCAGCTTTCTTGCAAAAGCGTGTCTATTACTGGAGGCATACATATCTTTTAACGATGCTCCTGTAATTTCCCCAGCCAAGTACTCCACAGCCTCCTCAGCTTCGGATTGATTGAGCAGGTAATCCACGGCCAAGCGTTGGAATTCATCTTCAATAATGCCCACCATCTCTTTGGCATCATCCTCTATAAACTCATCGGTAACCGCAGAAGCAACTTTTCCAGCCGCACTACCACCAGCAAAGGCACCAAAAAGTCCGCCCACAACTCCGCCGATAGCCGTACCTATTCCAGGAACGAAAGAACCCAAAGCGGCACCTGCTGAAGCTCCGGCAGCCCATCCAGCAGTACCTCCTGCTACCGAGGCACTTGTATTAACCAGATTCTTGAATAGTTGGGCTCCAGAAATTCTTCCCCTGAATATGTTAACAACATCAAAGGTTGACAGTACAACCACTGAAGCCACGCCCGTGATTATATTGCTACCCAAAAGCTTCTGGGCGCTCTTCATGGCTGCAGCTCCATATATATTGGTACCACTTCTGAAAGCATTTACCAGAACTGAAGAAGCCTTTGGCCCCATTATGCGCACAATCTGTTCAGATGTATTGGCTACCAATCCGTAGGCACCTGCTTTGGTCAATTGTCCAGCCAATACAGCAGTTACAAAAGCAACACCACCAACTTGAAGGCCACTGCTTACAGCATCATGTAATGCATCATCGAAGTTTTTACCATTCCATACTGCCACAGCAAAGGATAACACTGTAGTAATCCCAAATGTAGTTGCCCCGATGATAGCACCGTTAACGGCATCATATGACAACGACTCTACAGTACCAAATTTTGCAATATTCTTAGCCTGTTCATAGGTAAAGTGTCCCTTGCGGACAATGTTCTTTGCTTCCTTTGGATCCGTTACGCCAGGAACCTGTCCTCTGCGAATCCGCTCCTCCATAGCTCGGACCGCATCATCGTATTTGTCAGATGGCACCTCTATTTGCATGGGTGAACCATCAGCATTCAAGTAGCGGAACTTACCTGTTTCATCAAAACACTCTTTGATGCATTTTGAACCAGTACTGCAGTACTTGCTTTGTATGCTTACGCCATCAACCAATCTATCTGCTCCGTTTTTGGCATTATCATCTCCAACGATATGTGCATCCTTTCCTGTAACAGTATCATACAGATGATTTGCACGTTCAGCGGCAAAGCCATGCCCCCTAGTAGCACCATATTTTACTTCGCCTGATATCGTGCTGGCGTTGCTCACATTGGAATATACAGTACCCGCTACATTAGCGCTCTGCTTCTTTACTTTTGTACCACAAATATAACAAAATGAACAACAATCAGGAATGTTGTTACCACACTTGCTACAACGCATCTTTTTCACCTCGTTCTGAGTAATGGCTTACTTATAAGTATATCACACTTTTGAAAAAACTCCTGGATATTCAAATCCAGGAGTTCTCTCGATACCAAATTAAAGTCCCCATTTGCTGGCAAAACTATTTACTTTTTTGTCTGAATCCTGTTTTTCTTCAGCTAGTTCTTCATCTGTTTTATATGTAACAATTTTACCAGTCACTTCTTTATACCAAGCAATAGCCTCTTGCCTTGTATCATTGATTCCACCAATTACAAATAGATCTTGATTCCAACTCTTATAGTGTCCGACAACGTTGTCAAATTCAGTAAGAGCAAATACCCTTCCTGTAAATGGCATTATCATTTCCCAAATAACTAAATAAGAACTACAAGGATAGTCGTTATCTCTTACAGTTAATTTAGCTATTACCTCTCCAGCATTCAGAACGGATCCATCGACATATTTTTTAAAATAATTTTCAGGAGTTTTTAGATTTTCATTTAAATTATTAAAGTTGACAATCAGATTCTTTTGATATCTTATATCTTCGTACCCCCAACGAGAAGCTTCTTGAACCATTTCGCTTAAAGTACCATATTGGTTAATATCGTCAGTAGAGTTGATTAAATTGTCAACCCTTTCAAAAATGGCATTTTGTTCATCCTCAGACATTTCCAAAAAATCAGGATCAGCCTTCATTTCTTTCTTGATAGTATTTGGATGCTTGTTGCCTGTCGGATTAAAATCGGGATCCAGGCTAATGATAACTCTTTCTTGATTCTCTTGCATAATAAATTCCTCCTAAAAAATTTTTATACTATTTCTCCTTATTCTCTAAGAGTACCCTATAATCAATCTCCAAAGCATTGGCCAACATCATAAGGGTCTCCAGTTTAATCGCTTCTCTGCCTCGCTCGATATCAGATATCCTTGACCTCGATACAGATGACTGTGTAGAAAGCTGCTGCTGAGTCCAGCCTTTAGCTCGCCTGTAGAAAAGAACATTGAGCCCTATTTTTTTATATTCCATGGCGAACATAGACGTTCATCCTTTCCTTTGTCCTTACTAATATTATGCCATATAATAGGCCAAGTAGACGTTCTATATGTTGACATTATGTGCTATATAAAGAACATTATTCGCCTATTGCCATAAAATGTCACTATGTGACAGAAAACGTCCATGTAAGAAAAAAGGCCCACATTCATCAAAAACATGATGCAATGTGGGCCTTTTATTACTTTGTATTTGTTTAGTAGTACTAGCTCAATAAACCAAATACTTCTGATTCATCACCACGATTAGCAGCCTTCACACCTTCATAAAGAATATCGCTACCAATCTTCTCCAACTCAGTTGCTCTTACATACGTCAAAGAATCCTGTGCAGAACGGGTGACAGCATTTACAAGACCATACAAAGTAGTATCGTGTTCAGCCAAATAGTGGTGGATAATACGCAAACGCTCTTCTTCATCAAGGCCAAAATGCTTCGCTACCTTATCGATGCTATCTTGATAATCAACTACTCTTATTTCAGCAGCAAGCTTCATCTTCTCAATGACCTTCATATAGTACAAAGGGTCCAGAGCGGAAAGCAAAGAAATACTAACTCGGCTGAACAAGTCATCTTCATCCACGGTACTAGCCTCATACTCTTCAATAGTACTGAATCTTTTCCCAAGATGAATATGACGTACCGACTTGTTGTATTTCGGCAAGGTCATTCCGTTGGTGCATACCAACCTAAGGCAAAAAGGGGTAATAGCTATTCCTCCCATACCAACCTCAGAATTCGTAATTAAAGCTCCAAACTGGATAACATCACCCACCCTCACTTCTGCCTCTTCTTTAGCTGACACAACCTTTAAATACATTTTTGCATCAGTCAATGAGGATGAAACAACAGAAAGTCCCTTATAGTTTTCAAGCATGGGGAGCAGGGTTTTCAGCACATCCTCGTTTTCAAATCGCCTATATTTGTCACTGAGAACGGCGCGAGCATGCTGTCCAATGGTGCGTATGAGTCTTGTACTACTTATATCCTGTAAAGCAGTATTGAAATTGATGTCCACAAGCTCAGGGTACCTGCCTCCAATACGATTGATGTAGGAATATGGGATATTACACAATGAAGCTAGTTGTTTCTTTGCATTCTCCTGCATTATATAGGAACTTTCACCAATGCATAATTTGCTTCCCATGCAATCAGAATACACAACCAACTTATTGGCATCAACGCAGTAGTCTCTTTTTATCAGAGACAAATCATTAACCTTGGAAACCAGTTGTTCAACTGTCATATCTGTTTTCATTAACCATTACCTCACTAAAAAATGCTCTCTGTACCGGGAATATCCATAGCATCACGATTTTTTTGGTCGTCCGCATAGCTATCAAAAATATCACAGTTCTTCAGCCAAAATGACATTGTATACGAATCATTGTATACTACAATCAGCTTAGTCCACTTTTGCCCAGCGAAGTAGTAATTGTGAGATGCCTCAGGAATAACACCATCTAAGCCCTCACTTAGCCCAAGGTAAATATAATCCTCGCGGCTCTCATTGCCTTCCAAAAGGACTATATACCCATAATCAAATATATCGGTATTAAACTCTTCAAAGGAGTACTCTTTATCTTCATCAGCCCAAGCATGAATTTCCTTCAACTCATCAGTTATGAGATCCATTATCTGCTTCGGTACTGCCTTCTTCTCCAGTGCTTTAATATCGCCAACAGATTTTATTTCAATCATACTCTCTCACCACCTTGGTTTGCCTTCTTTTGGCAATCATAACATAGGGCCTTGCCAAACCTCTTTATTGCAAAATCTATCACTTTCTCCGATTTTATTGGTGCATTACACAGGCAGCAGCGAATTACACTGTCCCTTTCAGAAGTTGAAAGTGTTTGATTTGAATAGGTTTGTGCAGCAGTGGCGGGGTGGCGGGAGTGGCGGCAACTACTATTTTTATCTATTTCAAATCTAGTAACATTATTTTCGTCAACCACTACAAACTCTATAAATTCACCACTGTCCTTGTCGTAGGTCATTTGGCTGACACGGAACTTGGCAAATGTCTTAGGCTTGCCATTGCTCCCTACAAATACTTCGTTCTCATTCAGCTTGAATCTGATGTTGGGAGCATTATATAGTTCTCTGCCTATACCCCAGTTGAAAGCTGCCCGTTTCTCGGCATCCGAAGCCTGGCCCTTAGTCGCTTCGGTATTACTCTCAACACCAACATCCTGTTTACTGATCCATTGCTGTTTTTCCTTGTCCCATATTGATATCGTACAGAACAAATTCCCACCAATCATTTCATGGCTACGCTGCCAATTCATGGGCCCATACACAGAATCCAAGATACGCATATCGCATCTAGCATCTTTGTAACAAAGTAGAGTTACATAGATACCGTAGCTTGTCTGCTGGATTTGTGAAACCCTCAGCTCCACATCGTTTGGAGTCAATAAAGGAATTGTATTGTCCATGTTCCTCATCCTTTCTCAAAAACAGAAAAAATAAAAGGACTACCCTATCATAAGAGTAGTCCTTTATGGTCGTTCAATACTTTAAGCAGCTTCCTCATGAACCACTTCGCTCAGCAGGAGTTCTGCTTGAGGAGTGCTGTTAATAAACACAATGTTGATACCATTTACTAATGCTGGATATCTAGTCGAATATTTACCTTGGAAAATTGCAGTTACCTCTGCGTCTTCCTCCACAATAGACAATGCTTGCAAAAGTTGTTTTTTAGTCATTCAAATCGTTACCTCATTTCTTAATCTAGTAGTATTAGTTTCCTCTCTATCATGCTGCATGGCTATCAGCATCCATAGCAAGAGAAGCCTGATAAGCTTTATTACACACATCAAATACGTTGCAGTATTCACTACACTTTCGTCCTCCCCATGATTCCCTGCCTGAGCAATATTGAGGAAGGATATTATTCTTCAACGCATAATCAAGCCTATCCTTCTTTTCCAAAAAATACCTTCTCAACCATGTATCACTGATTCTATTAATCTTCAAGAGATATATTGGTTGATTTATATTTCTTTCGCTGGCAATGCGCAAGGAGTAGTCACGGACATACATCTGTATGTACATTTCGGCAACAGGAAAGTTGTGTTCTTCCAAAAGCATACGATACGCATTAAGCTGAACAGCCCACTCAAAGAGATGCCTGACCCCATCTTTTTTTACAACCTTTCTAGTCTTTGGCTGACCCTTCTTAATACCTGTTTTGTATACTTCACCCGTAGGTTCATCGACCTTATAGAAGCCTAAAGCTATTGCAGCTTTATATGATGAAGTGACCTTATAATCAAGGAGGATATGTTTCCCATTACCCAGAAGGTCTCCATAGGCATCTATCTGACCGGTAAACATTTCGTTACTCAGGCGAAGCTCAGTAATAGCAAAAGAAGGGGAATGCTGTTCGCAGATTGAATGAACAGCGGTACCATGCATAGCAAAAATTTGGCTCTGAGGATTAACGGAATAATCGCTCGTCTTTTTGAGAAAAATCTCTCTTGTTCCAGAAATCAGCTCTGTTACCGAATACTTTCTCCCTAACTTCCTATCCTTTACGGAATTAGCAACGGCTTCTAAGGTCGGCTTTCCCATACAACGGATATGGTGCGGACACAAGGACAGGCATTGGGAAATAGGGACAACATCATGATTGGGACATACAAAATTGACAGCACCCATTTATGCAGCCTCCCTTGACACTATATATTCCGCCTCATCATTATAGTAGTCACGGAACACGTTAATGTTCACAAAATACTCATCATCAGTATCACCATACATCTGGTCGATCGCCGCTTTAATATTCTCAATAGAATCATGGTAACAAAAGGCAGCTTTAGGAAAATACTCCTTCAGATAGTGGTACATATCCAGAAACGTTGTGAAGTACTCTGTTTCGTAGTTATCATCAAGGCACCAATCAACCTTGAATCGGTCCGGATAGAACACTCCAGTTTCGTCCTTCACCAAATAGATATCGTTTCCTGGTTCTTCACTGCAGAAGGAAATATGGATTTCATCATGGTACTTCTCTGAAAGAAGGATGATGATAGGAGCCATGTTATCTTCCCAAGCCGTGGTGGTTTCACATTGGAAGAAATATACTTGACTCTTTTTAGTGATAAATTCATCACATGCGCTTACATGGTCAGTCCTGTTTACTCTGAATGGTACAATATAACCGTGAGCCTTCAATAGGTCCATGACCAGATTTTTCCCATCAGACATAGCATCATAACAAGCCAGTACTTTTTTATGCAGTTCTTTCAACAGCTTGCTGTTACGTGAACTAAACGTGATCGAGTTGACAGCATAATTACACATGTATATGCCTCCTATTAAAATATATTTTTGACGCTCCCTTCCGCAACACAGAGATGATGGCAGAAGAAAATCCCCCAAGAGTTGATTACCACCATTAAAAAACTCTTGGGAGAAAAGAGTAATAATTATTGTAATAATTATTACATAGTAATTATATATGTTCTAATAATTTAAAATTACGTTTTTTGCAACAGAATGGATATGTATTTAAACTATAGCAAAAAGGAATAATACTCATTATGGACAAATCACAAGACTTCAATGGACTATGCTTATTACTGATAGGTAAGTTATGAGTTTTGACAATTAAAAAAGTATAAAACTACGAATAAGGGAGCAATTTAATGAAAATCGTCGATTTTGTATTTTTCTCGCCTAGTTTCAAATGTCCAGTATATCCTAGCCGTTATAACCATGCATTCAGATGGTAGGTAGGATATAGTAACCATTTACGGGGTCACCCCGAGATAGCAAAGATCGTCTGGCTATACCTTCTAAAATATACCCAAAAATGACTATCTCGACCATGCTTCAAAACGGGTGAATACCGCTTTTGTGCGTTTTTATATTTCCTCCTATACTTATATATAGACCAAAGCTTATCGGACCTCTATGGCTATCCTATGCGGTATTAGGCCTATCAATGAAAGCCAGATAGCTAGGTGCGTTTTACTGGTTGGATAAATATATATTATTAATATGATTTGCTACTGAAAGTAATTACACATTCGACAGCAATAATAATCAACAGGAGGAAAAGAAAGATGATTCAAAAGCGAGTAAACCAAGAATCATTAGCTACTAAAGCAGTTTCAGAATCTGCTGATTTTCAGCTGAGTAATGAAGCGCTAGATTTTTTAGTTGACTTATTAATGAATATTGATGAAGGAGGCGCCTACTATGAACTTGACAGAAACCTTGAAGATGCTGCGTAATCGCGGCATTGAGCCTACAGCTGTATCCTATGCCAGATTCTCTTCAGATAACCAACGAGAAGAAAGCATAGAGGCCCAGCAAAGAGCTATCAATGAATTTGCCCAGGCATACAACATTGATATTATCCACGAATATGCTGACCGTGCGAAAAGCGCTACCAGCGATGCTCGCGAGGAATTTCAAAAAATGATTGAAGACTCCAACAAACACGAGTTTCGGTTTGTAATCGTCCACAAACTAGATCGTTTCAGCCGCAACAGGGCCGATATGATTGGTTATAGAATAAAGCTAAGGAACAATGGTGTACAACTTATCAGCGTAATAGAGCAATACGACCCAGAGAGTCCAGAAGGAGCTTTAATGGAAGGCATGATCGAAGCCATGTCTGAATTTTACAGCCGTAATCTTTCTCGGGAAGTAAAAAAGGGTCTCAAAGAAAACGCCCTGCGTGCAAAGTCTAACGGTGGTATCCCACCGTTAGGCTATGATATAGATCCTGAAACGAAAAAATACGTCATCAACAAAGAAGAAGCTGCTGCTGTAAGGCTAATCTTCGAAATGACGCAAAACCATTACCCTTATCAGGAAATAATCGACAGATTGCATGCTAACGGTTACAGAACAAAAATAGGGAACTATTTTCAACGCAATAGTCTTTATGAAATTCTCAGAAATCCTAGATATGCTGGTACCTATGTCTATTTCCGTGTAGCAAGTGCTGATTATATTACCAAAACCCGCAACAATCACCTTTACAATTCGGAACCTATAATAGTACCAAATGGTATTCCTGCTATAATCACACAGAAACTCTTTGATAACGTGCAGAAAATCCTCGATAACCGCAAAAACAAGCATGCAAAAACCTATAAAGAAAACTATCTCCTCTCTGGATTGATTCGATGTGGTGAATGTGGCAGCGCCTATGCGGGTAATCGTACTGTACTAAGAAGTGGAAAACTAAACATCACTTATCGCTGTGATAGCCGCAAGAATAAAGTGGGTCGTACCTGTGATAATGGTGCTATTAACAGGGATTACATCGAGGGTTCTGTCATCGAATATATTCAATCCATTATTTTTCACAAGGATTTGTTTCCCAGCCTATTAGCCCGTTATAATACAGCTCTTGCCGCCGCCAATGCAACAGTAACCCAGCAAATACGTGATTTATCTACGAGAATAGCTGGTATCGAAAAAGCCATCAATAACATTCTTTTGGCTTTAGAAAACTGTACCAGCCATGCCCTCATAAGCCATCTGACCGAATTAGAAAAACAAAAAAACACCCTTGAACAACGGCGTCGTGAGATTACTGAACAAAATGCTATTACTCCCATCAGCGAATCTCATCTGAAATCCTTAATCGACAAAGCTAAGGCTTTAATGAAACAGGACGGTTTCCCATCAAGACGCCGAATAGTCGAAACCTTCATTGAAAAGGTTCTTGTGTTTAAGAATCGTGCTGAAATTATTCTCAATGCTGCACCCTTCGTCACTAAGGGTGATTACACCAAATACCACAAAATCATACCTAAAAAAGCATAAAAAAGCGACTAATGACCTCAAAATCATTAGTCGCTTTCTGTTTATCTCACCAATCTTTAACCCAAAGAATTGGACTAACTGTGGTGGAGATGAGGGGAGTCGAACCCCTGTCCGAAAATATTGCCATACAACTTTCTCCGAGCGCAGACGTCATACTTTATTTCGCGCTGCGATTGCCTGACGACGGGCCTTCACATTGCTATCCTAAAGAGTTTCCCTTAAAGCCTGTAGGAATCAGCCTTAAGGTATCCCACTATTGACTGTCATTCCTCACCCGCGGGAGGAGGCTCAGAGACAGTTAGCAGATTAAGCTGCTAAAGCGTATTCTTGTTCAGCGTTTATATTTAAACGTGCCCACCGATTATCGTGCAGATGGAACCACGGCTCGCTTATCATACCGCACCTACCCCCGTCGAAACCAGTACATCCCCAAATTGGAATATATCGGTGAAAGAGCCGATACGCTACAATGATATTTTACTATGCTTTAGTCAAAAAGTCAAATCACTGTGCATGAAGAATTTGTGAATTCACCCGTCTATCAACGATTCCTGTCCTTCAGCGCGCGCTCCATCTCACGCTTAGCGTCGCGCTTGGCCATGTCCTGACGCTTATCGTACAGCTTCTTGCCTACTGCCAGCGCCAGCTCCATCTTCACCAGACCATGCTTAAAGTACAGCTTGAGCGGTACAAGCGCATAGCCCTTTTCCTTCACCTTGCCGATGAGCTTGTTAATCTCCGCACGGTGCAGCAAAAGGCGGCGGCTGCGCAGCGGATCATGGTTAAAGATGTTGCCATGGTCGTAGGGGCTGATGTGCAGATTATACACAAAGACCTCCGCCTGACGTGTTACCTGCGCATAGCTGTCCTTCATGTTCGCCTTGCCCGCACGCAGGGACTTTACCTCCGTACCGGTCAGCGCAATGCCTGCCTCAAAGGTTTCGTAAATGGTAAAGTCATGGCGTGCCTTACGATTTTCTGCTATAATTTTAATCTTTTGTTCTGCCATAATTATCTGCTTTTCCTATTCTTTTTTCTGCTCTTTTTACCGGACTTGCTGCCGCCCTTAGAACTGCTCTTCGGCGCAGGCTTGCCGTGCTTGGCGCTGCGGCGTCCGGCCTCTTTATTCTTCGCACCCTTGTGCTTTTTCTTCTGCGTTTCCGCACTCAGAGCGATGCTCTGCGTGCTGCGTCCGCTGCTCGGCTTCTGCTTCATCAGCAGCTGCTGGCGGATGTGCTCGCGCACGCCTGCGTTTTCCCCTGCCATAATGAAGTCGATGCTTACATCGCTGATATTTACCTGCAGCACCTCAATGCGCACCTTATCACCCAGGCGATAGGTGTGACCGCTGTGCGTGCCTACGAGGGCATAACGCTCCTCGTAATATTCGTAGTAATCATCCATCAGGCTGGAAATATGCACCAGTCCCTCTACGCCGTTCTCCAGCTCAACGAACATACCAAAGGCCGTTACGCCGGAAATAACGCCGTCAAATTCTTCGCCGATATGGTCTGCCATATATTCGCACATTTTGAGGTCAACGGTTGCACGCTCCGCATCCGCTGCCGCACGCTCGCGAATAGAGGAATGATCGGCAATAACGTCCAGCTTATCGCCCAGCTTTTCGGCATCTGCTTCCTTCAGTGTGGGCTTTGTCATCCAGGCGCGCAGCAGGCGATGCACAATCAGGTCCGGATAACGGCGGATTGGCGAGGTAAAGTGCGTATAATACTTCGCCGCCAGGCCAAAGTGTCCGATATTATCCGTCTGATAAACAGCCTGCTTCATGGAACGCAACGCTACCGTAGTTACCAGGCGTTCTTCCGGACGGCCGGCGATTTCCTTCACGGCCTGCTGAATATCCTTCGGCTCCGTTTCTTCCTTGGGAATAAACTTAATATTGAAGTTTGCCAACAGCTTGGCGAACTCCTGCATTTTTTCCTCGTTCGGAATATCATGCACGCGGTAGATGAACGGCCAGTGCTGATTAAACATGTGCTGCGCAACTGTTTCGTTGGCCGCCAGCATGAACTCCTCGATAATCGACTCCGCATTACCGTGGATGCGCTGCACAATCTCAATCGGGTGCAGCTTTTCGTCCAGAATAACCTTCTGCTCCGGCAAATCAAAGTCTACAGCGCCGCGACGCGCACGCTTGTCATGCAAAATCTGGCGCAGAATATCCATGCGGGCAATCATCGGCAAAATGTCCTCATACTTGTCGCACATTTCCTTGTCGCCTGCCAAAATTGCACGCACAATATTGTAGCTCAAACGGTGACGTACATTGATAACCGCCGGGAAAATCTCGTAGCTGAGCACCTTGCCCATTTTGTCGATATGCATCTCGCAGGCCATGGACAAACGGTCCTCACCGGCATTCAGGCTGCAGATACCGTTCGACAGACGCTCCGGCAGCATCGGCAGTACGCGGTCGACAAGATAAACGCTTGTGCCGCGCTCTCTTGCTTCCTTATCCAGCACGCTGTCCTCCGTAACATAATAGCTGACATCCGCAATATAAACGCCCAGCAGGTATTCGTTATCGTTAATCTGCTCTACATAAACAGCATCATCCAAGTCCTTGGCATCCTCGCCATCGACGGTTACGACAGTGCGCTCACGCAAATCACGGCGTCCTGCCAGCTCACTCTTTTTAATAGACTTCGGCACCTTGCGCGAAGCCTCCAGCACCTCATCCGGGAAGGTCAGCGGCAAATCATTCTGCTTGATTATTGACAGAATCTCCAGGCCTACGTCGCCGATGTTGCCCAAAACCTCAGTAACCTTGCCCTCAGCCTTGCGATGCTCCTGTGGCCATTCGGTAATTTCTACTACGACCTTCTGACCATCCTTCGCACCGTTAAAGTGCTTGCGCATAACATATACATCCTGACCGATGCGCTTGTCGTCAGGCGTTACAAAAGCGAAATCACCGGTCTGGTGGAAAACGCCTACTACCTTATTATTAGCATGCGTGATGATACGCAGGATTTCGCCCTCAGGCTTTTTGCCCTGCGCCGCATTATTCACACGCGCCAGCACGCGGTCATTGTTCATCGCACCATGCAAAGCACGCGGCGGAATGAACACGTCCGGTCTGTCGCCCTTGTTATCTGGAATAACAAAGCCAAAGCCCTTGCTCGTCAGCTGAAAGCGTCCTGCAACCAGGCCCATTTTCTCCGGCAGTCCGTATGTTTCAAAGCGTGTCTTGATAATTTCGCCGTTTTGCTCCAGCGCCAGCAGCTCGTCCCAAAACTTGTTGGGATTTACCTCATGCCCCAGCGCATCCACCAGCTCCTCCGAGGTCATCGGTGCATAGCTTTCTTCGCGCATAAAATTTAATATTTTTTCACGTACGTCCTTCGTCTGCATAATTTTTACCTCTATTCTTCTTCCCCCTCGCCTGCGGCGAGCTTGCGCGACGGTTGCGGTGTTTCGTCCACAATCATCATCTTCGACAGGCACTCCGCCAACAGCGTACCATCCTTTTTACAGATTGTACCCTGCATCTCAACCATGCGCCCCTTGCGCTTCAGCTCACGCCCGGTGCAGACAACCTCTTCGCCAATCGCCAGCGGCTGACGGTAGCGGATTTCAATTTTTGCAGTATAGGAAGGCTTGCCCTCCTTGGCAAAAAGATAATTGCCTGTTACCTCATCCAACAATACGGCGACAAGTCCGCCATGCATACGTCCGGGATAGCTTTGGTGCTCCCGGCGCGGCGTAAAATACGCTGTGCACTTGTCGTCATCAATTTCAAAACGCATATGTAACCCGCTGGGATTATCCTTGCCACAGGCAAAGCACCAGCTGTATTCGTTATTATTTAATATTGACTTATCCATATTTCTTCGTTTACCCTTCAATATCCTTTTCTTCTGCAAAAAAATCGGCTATTGCCTTAAAAACTGCCTCATGCTCGCGGTCCAGTGTCAGAATGTGCCCGCTGTGCTCAAACCAGACTAATCTTCTGCCGGCAGCTGCAGTCAATTTATTATAGATATATTCGGCACTGCGCGGCTGCACGGTATGCTCTGTTTTCGACTGCAAAACCAGACAGGGGATTTTGATTTCCGCCAACAGCTTGTTCTTGCATTCATTAAGCAGCTTAAAAAGACTCATCAACGGCTTCGTCGGCATTTTGGCATAGGATATGCAATACTTCTGCAGCTCCTGATAATTCTTCTTATGCTTAGGCAGGTAGTGGATGAAAAAGCGCAAGAACGCCAACAGCGGCGCACGCTTATCCTGCACAAAAATCGGTGCCGAAATAAAGGCAGCCTTCTTCACCGGCAGCTTTGCTGCCAGCTTCATTGCCAGCAGTCCGCCCATCGACAGGCCTGCCACATAAACGCTGTCAAAGCGCGCCAGCAGCTCCAAGCATTCCGCTTCGGCAGCAGCATACCAATCCGTCGCGGTGGTTGCCTCCAGGTCTTTGATGCTCGTGCCGTGGCCGGGAAGGCGCACACAGCTCACAGTATAGCCAAGCGCATGCAGATAATCACCCAGCGGACGCATTTCCGACGGCGCGCCGGTATATCCATGTAAGAGCAAAACTGCCTTATTGTTTTTTCCCTCCAGCAGAAATGATTCTGCACCTTCAATTATCTGCACAAGCTTCACCTCAAAGCTATTCTATACTAGTTTATATTATATCATAAAAAAAGCATACTGATTACAGCATGCTTTGATTTTGCAAGAACTTCATACATTGCGATGCAGAAAAGTACTGATTTTTGTCAACTACATACATTGCAATGTAGCAAAAAGAGGACGGTGCGCACCGTCCTCTCTCTTTTACCTATCTTAAAAACCTGAGGCATTATCGAACCCACCCTCTTGAGAGAATTGCATGATTAAATGTGCCGTTGATTCAATAATTTCCTGATAGTTATCTATTTCTTCTTGTGAAAAACCAAATATATCTTCCCACTTATAATCTGGTAAATAACACGTAGCATGATGAAAGCAATCCTTGGCATCGGGCTTTTCAATGTAAACTTTTACAGTTCCATCACTGCGCATCTCAGAATGTACAATTTCTGTATTATCGTCTAAGGTTAAAAACGGATACATCAAAGTAATCCCCTCCTTTTAGTCTAAGTGTACACAAAAGTGTATCAAAAAGCAAGAGAGCTATTCTTTTATCACTGCAAAAAGGTACTCTTACCAACAAAAACGATTATCTCCGGCTTTTTATTTAACTCTTTCGCTGTAGCGTCCATGATTATATCTCCCACATACCTGAGTTTTGCTGCCATCACTACCAATTACACAAATACTCTGCGTTTCCCTATCATATGTAAAAATAGGCACATCCATAGCACGCTTCTTTTCTAAAGCAATTTTTACGGCACAATTAGCACGTTTTACAACCTGCTCGTCAGAAATATATTTTTGTTGACTCATAAGCCCCCACCCTTTCTAAACACACTATCCTACTTACATAGTACTGTATTTCAGCAAAAAAGTCAAAAGCTATCTTGCGCATGCAAAAAGAGGACGGTGCGCACCGTCCTCCTTTAATTTATGCATATGCGATTGTTTGCTTTTCAGCGGATTGACGTAAAGTCAGATTAGAAGCTGATTTGCAGACGGCTCCAGATTACACGATCGTTTTTATCGGTTTCTTTGCCATCGAAATCATAGTAGTCGAGCATGTAAACCATGTTCTTAGCAAGGGTATAGGAAGCACCAACATTATAGCCTTTGAAGCCTTCAGTCAGGTATTTATCCCAATCGGCAGTCTTCATGGTGTGTGCTACGAAAGTGCCAGCACCTTGATCAAAATATTTAGTGCTCAAGCCCCAGGAACCAGCTTCTTTAGCTTTAGCACCTTTGTAATCCAAGCCTACAACAAAGCCGTCAGTATCAACGTCTTTTTTCATCAAATTATCACTTGCAACATCAGAATTCAGGTAAGCAGCATTCAAAGCAACATTTTTGTCGAATGCATATTTTGCAGTTACATTCCAAACATTGTTATCTTCGCCTACTTTAACGTTAGCGTTTTTAGCAGTAGCGGTAATACCTTCTTTAGCTGCATCTAAAGAATCTTTAAATGCATCATAGCCAGCGCTCAGAGCCAACTTGCCAACATTACCAGCTAAGGAAGCACCATAGAAGTTATCAAAACCATAGTCGGTCGGTTGACCTGCATATGCAGTCAGCTTAACGTCTTTGCCATAGGATACAGAAACGAATTCAGCGGTATCATCGTACAGGTTACCATCAACCAAAGTCAGAGGTGCTTTACCAGCAACAACTGCCAAGCCGCCTACACGACCAGTAACATACGCCTGGTTCAAAGAAGTAGTTTCATCACCTTTGTTATTTGCAAGGTTTTGGTCATTTTGCAGACGTGCAGTATAGGTCCAATCGTCATTAACAGCACCATTAACGAACAGACGAGTACGCAGACGGTTTTTAGCAACATTATCACCAAAAGCGCCATCACGGTCAGCATATTCATAACGGATTTGGCCGGTAATTTTTACGTTGTCAGCTTTTTTCTCCAGAGCAGCTACGCGAACGCCCAGATTGTCCAGCTCGTCAGCGAATTCAGCAGCCAGTTTGTCAACGTTAGCGCCTTTTGCCATTGCTTTAGCAACGATTTGAGCCATTTCATAACGGGTCATCAGTTTGTCGCCACCGAAGGTGGAATCGCCGTAGCCTTCGATTACGCCGGCAGCAGCCAGTTTGTTGATGCTGTCATAAGCCCAGTGGCCAGCAGGTACATCAGAGAACGGATTTGCAGCATAAGCAGAAGCGGTTACGCCCAGTGCCATAGCCATAGCGAGTACTAAGGATTTTTTCATTGTTGTTTCCTCCTCAGGAAGTAGCAGTATTATCAAACTGCCAATATTATATTTTTACAAATCACCTTCCGGAGTCTCCCGCAAATTCCGCTCAAGAGTTGCCTTGTTTCCTCTGTCATCCTTTGCCAGTTTTTCCTTCGCAATGATTTATAAAGCAATAGTAATCAGTAAGAAAACCACATCTTTTTTTTGCCGATAGTTGTATTATACCATGCATTGATATTCAGTGCAAGTATTTTTGTTAATCCTATCTTCTTTTTACGTTAAATTTACTTTAGTGTTACACTCATTCTTTTTAAAAGAAAATATCTGCCTACGAGCATACAATATTTGAAAATTAAGCAGCTTCAAATTTGTGCGACAGAACAAAAAAGCTGCTGCAGCTAATGCTGCAGCAGCGTGGATTATAGACTAGCTATAAAATTATTTGAACAGGCCAAGCAGGATGCCGCCGTTTGCTGCCAATACAGGAGCAAATACCAGGGATACAATGGTCATCAGTTTGATCAGGATGTTCATTGCAGGTCCGGAAGTATCTTTGAACGGGTCACCTACAGTATCGCCTACTACGGTTGCATCATGCACCGGAGTATGTTTACGGCCGGAAGCTTCTACGAACTTCTTCGCGTTATCCCATGCACCGCCAGCGTTAGCCATCAGGATTGCAACCAGTACGCCGGAAGCCAGGGAGCCGCCAATCAGGCCGCCCAGAGCTTCAGTACCGAACAGGAAGCCAACCAGCAGAGGAGCAACGATAGCGATAACACCAGGCATAATCATCTCGTGCAGAGCAGCTGCAGTGGAGATGTCTACGCATTTTTGGTAGTCAGCTTTAGCTTTGCCTTCCAGCAGGCCGGGGATTTCGTGGAATTGACGACGAACTTCCTCGATCATCTGGTAAGCAGCTTTACCAACAGATTCCATGGTCATAGCACCGAATACGAACGGCAGGGTTGCACCGATGAACAGACCGATCAGGGTTACAGGGTTCAGCAGGTCGATTGCTTTCAGGCCTACAGTGTGTGCATAAGCAGAGAACAGAGCCAGAGCAGTCAGAGCAGCGGAACCGATAGCGAAGCCTTTACCGATAGCAGCGGTGGTGTTACCAACGGAGTCCAGGGTATCGGTGATTTCACGTACTTCAGGAGGCAGCTCGGACATTTCTGCGATACCGCCGGCGTTATCAGCGATAGGACCATAAGCGTCAACTGCTACGGTCAGACCGGTGGTGGACAGCATACCAACTGCAGCCAGGGAGATACCGAACAGGCCCATGCCTGCATCTTTAGCACCGCCCATGGTGAAGAATGCCAGGATTACACCAACGCAGATGAAGATCATCGGCAGGAAGGTGGAATACATGCCAACAGCCAGACCGGAGATGATGGTGGTTGCCGGACCGGTTTCGGATTGCTCAGCAATCTTCTTAACGGAAGCATAATCAGCAGAGGTGTAGATTTCGGTGATTTTACCGATTAACAGACCAACAACCAGACCGGAAGCAATAGCTACGAATGCAGCAGTGTTACCGAAGATGGAAGTGGACAGGTAGTAAGCAGCAGCAATTACGATTACGCCGCCAACATAGGTACCATGGTTCAGAGCAGCCTGCGGATTGGTGGATTTGCTGCTGCGAGCATAGAATACACCGATCAGGGAAGCAATGATACCAGCGAAAGCCAGCTCAAATACGAACATAATGCCTTCGCCGCCGGGATACGCAACAGCACCCAGAGTAATAGCGGAGATGATAGCACCTACATAGGATTCGAACAAGTCAGCGCCCATGCCTGCAACGTCGCCTACGTTATCGCCTACGTTATCAGCGATGGTAGCCGGGTTACGCGGGTCATCTTCAGGCAGACCTTCTTCAACTTTACCTACCAGGTCAGCGCCAACGTCAGCAGCTTTGGTGTAGATACCGCCGCCAACACGAGCGAACAATGCAATGGAGCTTGCGCCCAGACCGAAGCCGGTAACGATATCAATGTTGCCGAACAGCATGTAAGCAGCAGCAACACCAACGATACCCAGACCAACAACGCCCAGACCCATAACAGCACCGCCGGAGAAAGCAATTTTCAGAGCTTCCGGCATGCCGCCATGTTGAGCAGCTGCAGCAGTACGAACGTTAGCTTTGGTAGCAACAGTCATGCCGATGTAGCCTGCACATACGGAGAATACTGCACCTGCAACGAAGCATACTGCAGTAAGCGGAGATAAGAACATAGAAATTACGATAGCAACAACGATTACGAAAGCAGACAGTGCTTTGTATTCGCGGAACAGGAACGCCATAGCGCCCTCGTGGATGTAACCGGCAATTTCCTGCATACGTGCTGTACCAGCAGGAGCCTTACCGATTGCGCTGCTCAGCATCAGTGCAACTGCGAGTGCAATGAGGCCGACAACAATGGAGATCATTAAGAAATTCAAGACCCAAACCCCTTTCTTTTTATAAAAAAATTTAAAATTTTAAGAGTGCGGTTGCACTCTTGGTAACATGATGAGTGCGGAAAACAGGAAACCCCGTCAGCCTTAAGCGTTGATTTTTGCCAGCGCCAATGTAATAACAGCAAATGCAACACCTAAATAAATCGTGGCCTTCGCCATGAGTGTATCCAGATCATTGCCCTTGCCAAAAAAAGCACCGTCACTGCCGCCGAAAGTACTGCCCATACCGCCGCCTTTTCCGGACTGCAGCAGAACTGCGCCAATGAGTGCTATGCAAACGATAACTTCAAGAACCATCAAGACAGTTTCAATCACAGAGCTTACCTCCTCATATTTTTGTACCATAGTATTTTACCATAAAGCCAATTATAAAGCTAGTATTTTTTTCACAGATTATTTTATATTATATTTGCTGCGACTCTTTCCAGCGGGAAAATGGTAAATTATGGCAGAATTTGCTCAATCTCTTATTCTTTCTGATATGGCAGTTATAATCAGCTATTATATTTGCAAATGGTTAGACCGAAAATAGCGCACAGTCAGCTTAAAATGAAAAACCCCGAGGCGCAATCCCGGGGCTTTTCTTTTTGCGTGCGAACTATGACATTTGCACAATCTCTTTTCGAGTTAACTATAGCGCAATTGTATTGCTTTGTCAAATTTTATTTAATATTGTAGAAAACCTTCATGCCGTTATATTTTGCAGCCTTGCCGAGATCCTCTTCGATACGCAGCAGCTGGTTGTATTTGGCAACACGGTCGGTACGTGCCGGAGCACCGGTTTTAATCTGACCAGCGTTTACAGCAACAGCAATATCTGCCAGAGTGGTGTCTTCGGTTTCACCGCTGCGGTGAGAGATAATGCAGGTGTAGCCTGCGCGTTTTGCGGTTTCGATAGCATTGAATGTTTCGGTTAAGGTACCGATTTGATTTACCTTAATCAGAATAGCGTTTGCTACGCCCTTTTCAATGCCCTGAACCAGACGCTCTTCGTTGGTAACGAACAGGTCATCGCCAACCAGCTGAACTTTTTTGCCCAGCTTTTTGGTGAGCTTCTTCCAGCCGTCCCAGTCATCTTCAGCCATACCGTCTTCGATGGAGATGATAGGATATTTCTCGCACAGACCTGCCAGATAATCTACCATTTCTTCGCTGGTCATTTCTACGCCTTCGCCGGTCATTTTGTATTTGCCGTCTACATAGAATTCGCTAGAAGCAACGTCCATTGCCATAACGATGTCCTTACCCGGTTTGTAGCCTGCTCGCTCGGTTGCTTCGAGGATAACCTCGATTGCATCTGCGTTGCATTTCAGGTTCGGTGCAAAACCGCCTTCATCACCCAAAGCAGTGCTCAGGCCTTTTTCCTTCAGCAGTGCCTTCAGGTTATGATAAATCTCAGCATTCATACGCAGTGCTTCGCTGAAGGATTTAGCACCAACCGGCATAATCATGAATTCCTGAATATCAACGTTGTTGTCTGCATGCTCGCCGCCGTTTAAGATGTTCATCATCGGAACAGGCAGCTCTTTGGCAGCAACACCGCCTAA
>ULTQ01020875.1_pt1 | contig 29638 bp, 47 predicted proteins | sample 1957731 | NCBI WGS metagenome assembly ULTQ01 (sample SAMEA4835738, study PRJEB28245) | human gut metagenome | biome: gut microbiome; material: fecal sample | place: Denmark | collected 2008 | reverse complement strand
TGCTCGCTCCGTTTTGTGGATCGAAAGGTAGTTCTGGAAACTATCCACATCCACAACCGAAACTCGACGGCGATCACGAACCGGTTTCGGAAGGACTTCTTCAGCAAGCTGAACGCTGTAGTTTTCAGGAACGGCGATGTGCGGGGCGCCCTCAACCTCGAAGGCAAACGGCTTTTCAGCCTCGATGTTCTTGATTTCTTCCATTGTTAACTCCTCAGTTCACTTTTTGGAATCGTTCGGTTTCTCTGGGGGAGTCGTCGACTACCTCAACCTTGCCGAAGTCAAGCTTGCGCTGACGGGGGTCAGAGTCGCACAGCGTGCCGTCATCGGTTGAGAACAAGATCGTTTCAGCGGTCTGCGGCTTCGGAGTCTTGAGTGTGATTTCATCGCCGATAATCACGTTCGAATTGCTGTTCTTGGTGGCGGGTTTCACGGAAATCTTGATCGTGATTGAACCGCCCTTTCCGAGGTAGCAGACCTGTCTGACGCATTCGCTCAGAGCTTGTTCGATGTCTGCGGCAAGTCCGCCCTGACGGATGAGTGAAAGTTGACTCATGTGTGGCCTCCTTAGCCGCGGCTGGTGACGCGGATTTCTTGCGAAAGTTCGATGCCGGGCAGAGTGACCGTGCCGCCGGTGGCGGTGACGAATCGCTCGATGGCGTGGACGTTGATTTCGATGCAGTTCAGAAGCTCGGGGTGCGTGGCCACATGAACCAGGAAAGCGGGAGCGTCTTTGACTTCGGCCTTCCATACCTTGGTGGTGCTCATGCCTTTGGCCTTCTCAACCTTGACGACCGGTGCCGCAGTTACGGTAGCAGCGGCCTGCTGCAGGGCTTCTGCCTGCTCAGGAGTTTCGGCTTCCTTCGCCTTGTCTTCGAGAGCCTTGCGCTCTGCTTCGGCTTCCAGCTCTGCCTTACGGCGGGCTTCTTCGGCTTCACGCTCCTTTTGAGCGATGTATCCGCCGATTTCCTTTTTGATTTGTCCGATCGCAGTCTGGTAGCTCTCTGTGACAGGCTTGAAAAGCGCCATCACGTTCTTCTTGGCCTGATCAAGGGGGGCCGTGATGCTCTTGCGAAGCGTGTCCAGTTCCTTGACTCGCTTGCTCATGCCGTTCATCTGTTCGGTGGCGAACTGCAGATCAGACTCGTTCTGAATGATGATCAAAGAGGCGGTGTTCTGTGCAGCCGCGGCCTCGCTCAGAAGGCGATTCTGTTCGGGGACTTGGATGGTTACGTTGGTGGTTGTCATTGCGTTTGCCAGTGATAGATGCCCAGAAGGGCGTTGAAACAGGTTTCGTCATTCCAAGACGAGAATTCGGTGACTTTGAAGGAGCCGTCGCCGCGAAGCTGAAGGGCAGCACGGCGGTAGGTTCCTCCGTAGTAGCCTTCGGCCAAGGCGACGTATGCGGCAAGCTGCACGCCGACGTGCGGATGGATGCTTGAGGTGGTCTTGATGTCGATGACCCACAGCTCACCATTGATGCGGCAGATGCGGTCCAGCGTCCCTGCGTACTTGGCGCAGCCGAGGCGATCCTCAATGTGAAGAATTTCTGGTCTAGTCGCGGTTTTCCAACGCTTGTAGGCGTCCAAATAAGGAGTCCACTCCGGGATAACCGAGTCTTCATCGAGTTCGTCCAGGTCAAGCAACTCGGTGCAGGCGTGAACGGCGGTACCGAAGTCTGCGGCTCTGCGCAGCGTTTCTGGATCGATCTCGCCATAGACTGCGGTCGTGAGTGGGCGGAGGATGCGGGACACACTCGGTACCCGAACCCCGCCCACGGTGTAGAGGTGATTCACATCATCGAACTCAGGCCGAACAACGCGACCGGGGATGATGATGGAACTCATGAGCCGGCTCCTTCAGCAGCGGCTAGACTGATGTCTGCTTGGCGCTGTTGAAAGGCGTCTCGGAGGGCTTGATTCGACTTCATCTCATTGTCCATCGAGACCCAGATCTGCATCAGGTCTTGTCTGGTCCGAGCCTGGTGAAGACGTTCACGCACCTCATCAAACTCATGTGAATCGTCCTGGACTTCCTGTGCTGGTTCTTCCTGCGGAACCTCTTCCACAGCGGTGGGCTCATCTTGTGGCATCGCCGATTCACTCTGAGGAATTTCGGCATCGCCGACTATGCCCACATCAGCGGCGGCCGCCTTTTTGCGGCGCGGCATCTTGCGAGCGGGCTTTTCCTCGGCAGGAGGCTGATCGGAAACTTCGGTGTGAGTGCCGTTGATGATGTCTTCCTGCTCTTCGCCGGACCCCATGCCCGAGAGAATGTCTGGGAAGGCATCGCGCAGTGCAAAGGCACGAGCTCGCATCTTGAGCATGCGCTTCGGGTACTGCTTCCAGGGCCCTATTTTTCCCCACAAACCGGCTCGCTTCGCGTCGGCCACGCTGAACTGACCGATGATCGGCGACTCGAGTCCCTTGCGCTTTACTGTGCAGATGGCCGTGAGGCCATCGTCGGAGTCTCCGCCGACGAAGGTTTCTTTGAAGTCTGCCATCTGTCCGCTTGCCATCGCTACGGCCAGAAGACCATCGCCGTACATGCTCGGCTTGCCGTTGATGACGGCGATGTACTGGAGCCCCTGCACGGTCGGGATGCCAAGTGTGTGGCTCCACATCATAGCCACGACCACGTCATTAGGTCGTCCCTGGAAGTTCTTGGGTATCAGTTGCGACCGGGACATGATCTCTGCGATGTCCATAGCTTCTTTGAAGTTTGCCGGCGCGGGCAAAAGTTCTTTTCCTGTCATAGGAGTCTCCAAAATAAAGGAGCCTCCCGAAGGAGGCTCTCAAGATTGCGATGTTTAGGTGATCAGATAGAAGAAACGATCTCAGTCATCACGATTGGAATGGCTGCTTTTATGAATTCCCAGGATAGTGATACACCAACCTGCTTCGCACGCGAGGTGATACGGTTCCAGACGGTTTCGTCGCGCAGAGCATCAAGAAGGTCGTGACCGTACATTGTTATGAATGGAGCCCTCAAGTCCCAGTTCTCAATCTGTCCTGATGATCCTCTGGTTACTCTGCAATTCTTCAGGATTCCGGCATCGATCATGATTTCTACATGACCAAGCAGAACGTCTGCGTCTGCCGTTTCAGCGTCAGAAAGATACTGTTTTGTGCGAATGAAGTCTGCAAGCGTTTCTTTCTCGACTTGTTCCAAGATGATGCGAACAACCTTCCAGTTGCGTTTCATGGTTCTTTCCTCACTGCGTAATGGTCAGAATTGAGTTTACTGCCCATCCAAAGAGTGAAAAGCTGAATCCAAAACCGATGGCTGCCAGAGCGTAAAGCTTGATCTTGTTGAAGCGGCGGATCGCTTCAATCTCATCCTGGCCGCGGTTCCATCTCGCAGCCGCCAGATCAGTCCCATCGTGTTCAATCTTCATGTCAATCTCCACAATCTCCACGATTCCTAATCCAAGTCGTATGTGCTCTCGAACCACTCCCAGAGCTTCACGGTGTTGTCGAAGTCGAGATCGAATTCGTCCGATGTAGCGACCGTTTCAACAATTTCAGATGCTGTGTCGGCGTCTACATCATCAAAGACGCCGTCATCTAACATCTGATCGAGCTTTCTTTGGGCGTCCCAGAAAGGATCTGGGCGCTCTGGAAAAAGATCGTCGTCTTCACCGGCGTGAGGGTGAAGCCCTTGCGTGTATTCAAAGAAGTTCATGACCACAAAAAAGCCCCTGATTTCTCAGAGGCTGTAGATACAGAAACGCCCGCTAGATCTGCGGGCGTTTGGTTAGTATGCGTGCTGAAGCTTCATCGAAGCCGGTTTCTCAACCGGTGGTGTGGATGAGCTTCTAGACTCATCTGAAATGATCCTGATCATTCGGAAGTTAAGAGCGAAAGCTTTCGTCAGGCCACAAGAACTCGTGACGAACTTCAGGGCACCCTGATACGTCTCTCCGGTAGGATCATCTTTGTACGATTCAACCAAGAAGTCGATGATTTCCTCGTCAGATGTCATGTAATCAACGGGATTAAATCGTCGAACCTTCATCATGATCATTCTCCACTAAAAGGCTGATTAGCCAAGGCTTTTGCTTTGATGATGTCAGCCTTTTGAGTTCTTTTGTCGCCTCCGAGCAGAAGCAGAACGACAACCTTTCTTCTGATAGTGTAATAGACCCTGTAGCCTTGTCCTACATCAATGCGAAGCTCGGAAATGTTTTCAATGCGTTTCGCATCCCCAAAGTTTCCCATTGAGACGCGAGCCAACCTAACGCTGATGGCTCGCTTTGCCGTTTGATCAGACAACTTAGAAAACCATTTGTCAAACTCCGGCGTGCTGAGCAGGGTATAGGAAGTTGTATCAAAGAGTCCCATGTGTCAATTTGAGATGTTGTCGACGCAGTATGACTGACGTCGTCTGAAATTGTCAACTCACCAAAAAGACCCACGTGAAGCTACGAGCAAGTTTTTGTGCATCAAATGCCGATTTCCGTAAAAAATTTGCAGAAAACCGCATTTCATGCGCACTTTTTTGCTCGTAGCCTCAAATTGGCCTTTTCGACAGTCGTCGCAGCGTCGCAGTCAAATGGACTTTGTTTCACGCTTTTGGGCTCGGCGCCCCGCTGCGAGTCCGTCCCATTCCTCATGGTCCGGTCTGGCCTCCGATGTGCCCCTCGGAGGCGAGAGGGAAGAACTAAGAAGGGCTAAATCCCTTGCGGGAGCAAACCCTTTTCTCTGCTGCCGGAGCCCAGTGATCAGACGTGTCAAAGGAAACGGAGAAAAACCTCCGGCAGCAGAAAGAAGGATTCGGGGTGAGCCCTTGTGACTGACGCCGCTTGTTGCCTAAGGCGGCACATCGCACGTGTTCGACAAATGAAGGAAATTGACGGCGTCAGTCAGAAGGACTCTCAAAGCCTTTTGTCTACTGCCCGAGCGGAGACCCCTAACGATTCAGTGGCGTAGGTGGAAGATTCCGGGCAGTAGGCAGAAGGCCTTGCCTTCTTTTGATGTCAGGGCAGTGGCGGCAGTTCCGGAAGGAAGGCCAGAAAGAGGCCGCATCCGACGATCGTCAGCGTCGCCACAATGAGACCCAGGCGGGAGTCGCCTTCGATGTCTTCGTTGAGCCAGTTCCAGAAGCGATTCAGCATTTCTTGGACTCCTGCGGTTGGACGTTTTCGATCTCTTTGTTGAGGAGGCGCACCAAAGCAGCGGAAAACTGCTGCACGTCTTCGATGAGTCGCTGGCACTTCTGCGGGCCGAGGGACTTGGCTTCGACAATGGCCATACAACGCTTGGACAGAAGAGCAGCAACGTCGCGCATCGTGAGGTTCAGGTCTGACATCTCGCTCTCCTTACTCGGCATCGGCCTTTTCTTCAGCGATCAAGGCTTCGATTTCTGCCTTGTTCTGACGCCACCAGTCAGCACCCCACTCTTCAGGCGTTTCGCCTTCGACTTCGATTTCGTCGGTCCAGTACCAGGGGCAGCACCACGGGTTGGGCGTCTCGAGGTCGCCCATGAATCCGCCTGCGTTTTCCCAGCCTTCGACGAAGGCGTCTTTTTGTTCTTCGGTGAGGGTTGCGAGGTTGAGGGTTGTCATTTCTTTGGCCTTTGTTGTTGGTTCCGTGAGATGATTAGAGGGTCGGGGAGTTTGCAATTTCCGACTTTTCCTAATCACCTCACGGAGGGAAAAGTGCTTTCAGATAAAGAGCTTCGTTTGCTTATTGATGCTCAGGCGAATCGTCAGCTTGTTCGGTTGAAGCTTTGCGAAACATCTGTTGTCGCATTTCCAGAGGAGGCGCCATTTCCGGGTTCATCCACCAAAGGCGCTCGTATGGTGCTAAATATCTTTGACGAAACCCCCAAAGGATTCGCTTTCGTTCGCTCCCGACTAGTCCCCTTAGAAGAGATTTCAGAAGTTGTCGTTCTTGGACCAGTTGACGAATCTGAGTGGCTCTACATTTCAGGCGAAGAAGGAAAAATTCGAGCAACCGAGATTGAGCGAGGGAAGTAGTTCCGCACGTGCATTTCGGTTCCGGCTCTCCGTCTTCCATGCCGCCGTAACGCCACTGAAAAAGGGAGCACCGTCTGGTGTGCGGCAGGTACAACTGATCGCCGTTCCACTCGTCGCGCATGAGCTTGGCGACCAGAGGGTCTTGGGATGCACCGGCATCCCATTTTTTCGTCTTGATCCTGAGCAGCATGCGAAGGGCGAGTGTCATTTTTTGTTCCGTCTGTGTTGCGAAATTGTTGACAACACGAAATCTATCTTGTTGACAAACGGTTGTCAAGCGGATGTCAACAAACCGAAGACGAATTTGATAAAAATCAAACGTTGCGGTTTTTGGGCAACAAAAAAGCCGCCCGAAGGCGGCTATGAGGGGGAGAAGTTACTTTCAGTCGATAGAGCCGGATCGTTCTATCACTCGGCCATAGATGCGAACGAGAGTGTCTATTTCGGCGTTAGGAACAATCTCATCTTCGAAGCTGGTGTTATCAGATCGAATGATCAGATCTCCGTTAGCTTTCCGGTAGAGTCTTTTTATCTTGAGTGCTCCGCCATAACTCATGGCATACACGTGGCCGTCACGGATGGGTTCGCCCTCTTTCATTTCAACGAACATTACTGTGTCGCCATTGCAAATAAGAGGCTCCATAGAGTTGCCGTCAGCTTTCACTCGTTTGCAGTGTTTTGCTGAGATGTGTCTCTTGTGGAAAAACTCTGGCTTATAGGCTGCTCCCCCTGATGTTTCGATCCATGCTGGAGGCTCATCGCCAGATCCACAGGAGAACTCAAGCTCATATTCCGGGATGAAAATGTAGTTGGATGACTCGCTGTCATCTTGATGTACGGACGAAACTGGTTGCAGTTTGATGTCGTCATTTCCAGTTTTTAGCCAAACTGCGCTAACTTGGAAAAGCGTTGCCAGTTTGTCCATAAGGGGTTCGGACGGCAGATTTCTCTCAGAAAGCCAAAATGCTACGCTCTGACGTGAGACGCCTAATTTTCTTGCAAGGCTCGAAGCTGTAAGGCCAGCTCTGGTCATGAGCGAACGTAATCGTTCACTAAAACTCATATTTCGCTCCTATTTGCTCGGGTTTTCGTTGTGATCTGTTGACAAAGATAAAACAAAAATCTCCTTTGTGTGTGCTGTTTGTTGATTTGACAGTTTGACAAAAAGTTGGATGTGCTGTAAAACAAACGTCAACATTTTCCAAACTCAAAGACAACTGCACGTAACACATGGTTAATCCTGTCCAAATCGCCCTCGAATCGCTTGGAGTGTCTCAAAGTGAGTTGGCCAACCGTCTGGGCGTACATCGATCTGTGATCTCGGCATGGAAACGCCGAGGAGCAATTCCTCTCAAAGAGGTCAAGCTGGTGTCCGAAATTTCGGGCGTGCCCGCGCACATCTTGTCGCCTCATTTTTTCCCCAAGCCAGTTGCTGTTAAGCCGAGTGCTAAATCACAGGCTGATCAGGCCTGATGGCATACGGTTAGGAAAACGGTATCGGAGACAGTTATGGCACGCTTCAGGAAGGTTGATCCTCGCATATGGAATGACGCGAAATTTGCCTCTCTTTCTGGTGAAGCAAAACTGATGTTTTTGTATTTGCTCACCTCGCCGTCTATGACAGTTCTAGGGGCTTTGCCCATGCGAGCCAGCGCGGTGGCAGAAGAGCTAGGGCTTGACTCGGAACGGTATGGCAAACGGTATCAGGAACTGTATCAGCGGGGTATGGTCGAGTACGACTCGCGAGGTCTTTTCTGGGTCAGAAACTACATGAAATACAACGGTCCGGACAATCCGAAAGTTGTCATTTCATGGGGTTCTGCATTGGACCTCTTACCAGAGTGTCCGCTCCTTTACAAAGTTCTGGAATCCGCCCGAAATCATTGTGTTTCAAGGGGGAAAGGGTTCCCGAAAGCGTTTACTGACACTCTCGGAAACTGTCTCAAATACGGTATGTCATACGGTATGCCAAACAAGGAGAAGGAAAAGGAGAAGGAGAAGGAGAAGGAATATTTGGATGTTTCTGATGAAACATCTTCGTCCGCTAACGCGAACGCGAGTGAGACGGTTGAAGAAAACCAGACGGACCTTTTTGACTCCACCGAAGAACCTCGGCACACCTTGGCGGGAAAAGGCGACGCGCAGCTTGCTGAAGCCTCTGCGCCCAAAAACGAGCAAACCGAGTCGAAACCCTTGACCGACTTGGAAACCGACCCTGCGCCCAAGGTGGCTCCGAACCCTGCCAAGCGCAACCCTCCCGTGCCGTACCAGAAGGTTGTGGACCTCTACAACGCCAAGTGCACGCCCGCTCTTGCCGCCGCCCGCTTGACCGACAAGCGCAAGGATGACATCCGCAAGCGCTGGCACGAAATGCAGGAATACACCGGCGCAAAGACGGAGGAAGAAACGCTTGCCGAGTTTGGGAAGTATTTCGACCGCATTTCACGCAGCGATTTTCTCAAAGGACTGAAGACCGATTTCAAGGCAGATTTTCCGTGGCTGATGCAGCGCGGGAAGATCGAGCTGGTCTTCGAAGGACGCTACGACAAGCGTGAGCGTACTGCCATTGATCGCAACGGACACAAGGGTACTTCCCCCTTACCCGACCACCTAAACCCGCACCTGCGCTTCGATGCGGCCTACTACGCCGATGCCAAGAAGCCGGACGGAACAACTGACTGGGGAGTTTGATGATGAATGGATTTCAATCGCTTGAGGATATTGTCGTTGGCGGAGTCACATGGCGCAACGAAAATCGGTGCTGCCTTGAGCATGGCCCCTATGTCGCACGAGTAGTTTTTGCTGCGGGCAAGAAGGTTTCGGACGGCATTTGCCCTGTTTGCCAGCGCTTGAAAGACGAGGCGGAAGCCCAAGAGAGAGCCGCGGAAAAAGCCAAACTAGAGGCTGAAAAAGAACGCAAACGTCTGGAGACTGCTCTCGGTCGCGCGTGCATTCCTGCGGACTTCAAGGGCAAGTCCTTTGAGACCTTCATTGCCGACACGCCTGAGCTCAAAGATGCGCTTGCACTTGCAAAGCGTTTCGTAAAGGGTTGGGCAAAGGCTTGCGAAGGCGGCTACGGATTGTTTTTCTACGGCAACCCCGGCACCGGCAAATCGCACTTGGCAATTTCGATTCTCAAGGCTTTACTGCCGCAGGTGGCGGGACTCTACACGCGCGTGCCGGACATGATCGGATACATCCGCGCTCAGTGGCGACCTGATGGGGAAACCAGCTCTTACGCCGCCATCCGTCGCTATGTTGATCTCGATTTGCTGGTACTCGACGAACTCGGGGTGCAGTCCGGCTCGATCAACGAACAAACGTTGCTCTTCGAGGTGATTGACGCCCGCTTGTCCGAAAACCGCCCGACGATCTTTCTATCCAACCTCAAGCCCAAGAATCTGGCCCCGATAATCGGGGACCGACTCGTTGATCGTATCAAGGGCAAGTGCGTCCCGCAGCAGTTCTCCGGCGAGTCCCGCCGCAAGCCTTTGACCGCTGATGTTTTTGGAGAAGCGGCATGAAGATCGCTCGCAGAAAGTTCCCGTACCGGTCTGAGGAGTACGCGCCGTTTGAGTTCCGTTTTTCTCGGGTGCGAACCCGCACGTCCATCAGAAAAGCGCACAACGGACGAGTGATTTTTATCTGTTTCTATCGCCGTGGCGAAATGAGACAACGTAAGGGATACCTCGTCGTCAATCACAAAGGTGCGTTTTTGTGGGATGACTTTGGTGAATGGGGCGAAATGTGGATTCCTGCCAAAAGCGTGGCTGTCTGGGCATACGTGATCGATGATGGTTATTCCAGACGGAAAGCGAAAAAGGAAGGACAAGAGATTGCCGATTACTACCCAATTGATCGCCGCCGCGAGCGCCGTCAAAAAAGAAATGAGGTTTAGACATGAGTGAACTGACTCCTGAAAAAGTAGCTGCGTTTTTGAACCGTCGTACTGGCGGTTTTGGCTGCTCTGTCTGCGAAGCCAACGAATGGCAGATGAATGTTTCTGACAAGGAATGCGATCGAATCGAGATCAGATGTGGTCACTGCGGGCACGTTGTCCTTTTTGACCGCGGGTTCCTCGAAAACTCTGTTGATGACCTTGCCAAGGGGAAAACGCAAGCAAATCGAATTCGACGGATTTTTGGATGGTGACGTATCGGTATGAACTCTGGCTACTACGTAATTTGCTGGTGGAAGCAGAGGGCTGACGCGATGCACGAGGTGCTGCCTGAAGGACTGCCGGAGGTGCTGTGCTCTTGTAATGCACAAGACTCCAAAGGTCTTGAGACGCTGAAGCGCGTCTATGCTGAATCCAAGCTTGCGACACATGGTTACTGCTTGGGCTGGCGTCCGGGCGCAATGAAGCGACGCAAGGTTTCGCCTGAATCGCTGTTGGCGATGCGCCGCAAGAAGCTTCGCAAAACGGTCGAGGAAAAGTACCCGCTCTTTGCCGATGAGATGGAGCAGCGAACGCTCGAAGCTGAAGCCAAGAAGTATTCCCTTGAGGCGCTCAGGGAGAGGGCGGCGGAATTGGAATCGATGGAAGCCGAAGAGACTCAGACCACGACCGAAACGATGATGCCTTCGCAAGCGCTCGTTTTCCTACGCCGACAGTTTGTTGTTCCGTTCATCAACGACAAGGTTAACGATCTTCATCGTCAGAGCCGAGAAATGCAAAACAAGAGAAGGAGCATGAATGACGAAGGTTGAGATTGACATACATGATGCTCAGATTCTTTGCGGCGCAGTCAGCGACCTCCTTTATCTGAACGAAAAGACTTATCGACATTTTCGGCCAGACCACGAACGGATAGAAGCTGCAAAAGATCGCCTTGCTGCGGCCATCCAAAAGGAAGAGGACGAGGAACCGAAATGATGGATTTGGATAGAAAAACTTACGACAGCCCTGAGGAAATTGTTGTGCAGGCGCATCGGTGGATCACAAAAAACCAACGAATGCTCGTCTGTATTGACGGCTACAGCCTCATCGTGGATAGGTCGGTCATCAGGTCGTATGAGGTGATGCTTTCAACCTGTGTCTACGTGGCAGAAACCCCCGGACGATTCAGCAAGAAAGATGAGTTCAAAGTGTTGATGCACAGCGATGGAAGACCGCACGAAGGGTGGGACTCTGCAGACAAGTTCATTGAAAGCGCCAAGTATGCCTGGTATCTCAACCATCGGAGTGAAGAGGCCAAGAGGTTGGAAAAGGAAAAGTCGGATGCAATCCGCAAACGCATGGAAGAAAGAGCAGGGCAAAGAGGGAATGTATGACTACTAGGCACGACAGGCTTGAAGAGGTAAAGCGCAAGGGATACCGCGCCGGACTTAACGGTGAGAGATGCAAGCAGTACACCGAGACGATGCGCTCGGGAGAGGAAGTCAGCGTCTTCACACAGGCGTTCGTTTTTGGAATGAACGAGCGCAAACGGCGTCTGGAAGAGGAACGCCGAAAGAAGGAGGCAGAAGCAAATGTTCGCTGAAGGCTACGCGACAGCTATCGCCAAAGCCCGGCTCTACGCGAAGGGCAGGCTCAAGCCCGGTCAGATGAATAAGACCGAAAAATCCTATGCCGCCTGGCTTGAGAACGAGAAACACGCCGGCCGCGTCGTGAGCTACTGGTTCGAATCGCTAAAGCTCAAGATTGCCGAAGACGCCTGTTGGTATACCCCCGATTTTTTGATTCTCCTGCCAGATGGAACGCTAGAGCTTCACGAGGTCAAGGGATCGCCAAGAATCTTTGCCGATGACGCAAAGGTCAAAACCAAAAGTGCGGCTACGCACTACCCATTTCCTGTGAAAGTTGTTTACCCACGAGCCAAAAAATCCGGCGGTGGCTGGGATGTGCATCAGTACTAGGAGACACCGATGCTTTCGAAAAGTGATGAAGAAATTCTCAATGAACGCCTCCGGAACTGGGGGAGATGGGCATCGGCTAGAAGACATGCTAGATCTACGATCATTTACAGAATGATGGTTCAGGCTGGAGAAATCAAGCTAGAGCCTTCTGATCCGTATAGACAGATTGACATCTTTGATGCTCTTTTGGTGGACCGTGCTTGGAGAATGCTTGCTCAATGTCCGGCGAGATATTGGATTGCTAAGTGGGCGCTGGTTGCTCACTATGCCTTTCCGTGGTTGACTGTTCGAAGTTTTCTTGTGTGGGTCAGGAAGGAGACAAGAATTCAGTTCGGGCATGAAATCCGCATCAACGATCAGGACTATGACATCCTGTTGGAGACCGCGAAATATCAAATGTTCAACTTACTCAATCAACATGCTGCAAAAAGATTGCAATAGTGTGTATTGGTGTGTATAATCCTAGTGTTGATTAACAAGGAGCGAACCATGGATAGTTCCAAGGTAATCAGCATACTTGAGGCGAATGGTTGGATTTTCAGCCGAATTCGCGGAGATCATTGGTACTATGTAAAGCCTGGATTCGCACGCCCTACGTGTGTGACTCACCCGAAGAAGGACATACCAAAGGGAACTTTGGCCGCCATTAGGCGGTACACGGGTATCAAGGAACTCAAGTAAGTTGTACCGGCGGAGAGGTGAGTCTCCGCCAATTCGGAGACCAAACATGCTTTTTCCTTTTGTCGTAGAACCGGGTGATGACACTCATGCTTTTGGCGTGGTGTTTCCTGATTGCCCCGGATGCTTTTCCGCCGGTGATACCCTTGAAGAAGCGTTCTCAAATGCACGAGAAGCATTAGAAGGTTGGTTGGAATGCGTTATTGACGATGGGGAAGACATTCCCAAACCGTCTGCTATGTCTGAAATCGTTAAGATTCCAGAGTATCAGGGATGGATTTACAGCGCGGTTGATGTTGATTTGTCGAAATTATCTGACAAAGCCGAACGAGTCAATATCACGCTTCCAGCTCGTATCCTTCGTCGGCTGGATGTTTTAGCTAAGGACAGTCGAGAGACACGTTCTGGGTACATTGCCCGGATGGTGGCCGAGCATTCAGCGAATGCTGTTGAAAGAGTTGGCGCATAACAATCTCTTGACAAGTTTCAAAAAACAGAATAAATTGACAGCAAAATTCGTAAGCCTGTACCTGCAGTCAGTGCCTTGTTTGGGAGCCGTATGGCTCCTTTGTCGCACCTGAAAGAAATGTAGGTCAAGATTCAAAACCCCGTCAGGACGTTGTCTCGGCGGGGTTTTTCGCAGGTATCGTATAAGGGAATTACCTCAGCCTTCCAAGCTGATGATGCGAGTTCGAGTCTCGCTACCCGCTCCAAAATCTACAAGCCGCCTACGGGCGGTTTTTTTGTTCCTTAATCTTTTTGAGGAAGACCATGACAGCCACAAAATCTGCCAAGGCGCCCAAAAAGGTGGGGCGCCCAACGAAATACAGCAAGCTAACGGCCGACAAGATCATTGAGATGATCGATTCAGGTCTGTCTGAACGTGAGATCGCAAAGAAGAAGGGAATGCCCGATGCTTCGACGATCAGAGCTTGGAAAGACAGACACCCAGAGTTTCTCTCGCGCTCCGTGCGCGCGCGCGAAGCCAGCGCAGAGTTGTTCAACCTTGAACGAATGAAGCTCAACGACTGGCTCATGAAACAGGTAAAGCTCGCGGCCGAGTCAGGCATGGACATCCCGAAGGGGGTTGTGGAAGGAGCAAAGGTCGCCATGCAAGAGCTTGCGAGAGAAGCTGCATTCCGAGACGACCGTAACTTCGGCGACCGCAAGAAGGTTGCTTTGACGGGCCACGACGGCGGTGCTGTGAAGGTCAAGGAAGAAGTGGACCTTTCCGGTGCCACGCTTGACGCTTTGAAGCAAGTCCGCGAATTGCTCTATGGCAACACAAAGAATTCCGACACTAATTGAACTTGACCGCGAGATTGCGAAGCGCAGTTTTGCGGAGTTCTGCAAGATGGCGTGGCACGTGCTGGAACCTGCAGCAGAACTCAAGTGGGGTTGGTGCTTGGATGCCATCTGCGAGCATTTGCAGGCTGTCCACGATGGACGTATCAAGCGACTGCTGATGAATGTTCCGCCCGGTTGCATGAAGTCTCTTACAACGGGAGTTCTATTCCCGGCATGGGAATGGGGGCCAGGAGCTCGTTCAGACCTTCGATTCCTGACAACGGCTCACAAAGAGACTCTGGCTATCCGAGACAACATGAAGTGCCGACGACTGATTCAGTCGGACTGGTTTCAGGAGCGATGGCCGGTCAAGCTCACGGGCGATCAGAACGCCAAGAGCAAGTTCGAAAACACGGAGACCGGCTTTCGTGAGTCCATGAGCTTCACGTCTTTGACCGGTTCGCGTGGTGACCGTGTGATCATCGATGACCCTCTGTCGGTTGATGATGCGTTTTCAGAAGCGGCTTTGCAGGCGGCAGAGGACACTTTTCTTGAAGCTGTCCCGAGCCGTGTGAACAACAATGACTCGGCGATCATCGTGATCATGCAGAGACTGCATGAGAGGGACACGAGCGGCATCATCCTTGCTAATGACCTGGGCTACGAGCATTTGATGCTGCCCATGCGCTTTGAGAGCAATCGGCGATGCGTGACATCCATCGGTTTCCGCGATCCTCGAACAAGGGATGGTGAGCTGCTTTTCCCCGAACGATTCGGTGAGCAGCAGGTGCGCGAGATGGAACGCACGATGGGTTCCTACGCTTGTGCCGGTCAGCTGCAACAGCGTCCGGTGCCGCGCGGTGGTGGCCTCTTCAAGCTGGATTGGATTCAGCACTGGACGGCAGAGAGCCTGCCGAAATCGTTTGAAAAGATTGTCATATCGTGGGACATGACCTTCAAGAAGTCCGATTCTTCGGACTACGTTGTCGGTCAGGTCTGGGCGAGAGAAGGTGCCAATTTCTACCTGCTTGACCAAGTACGTGACCGATGGGACTTCGTTCAAACCAGAGCGGCCTTTCAGTCTTTGGCTGAGAAGTGGCCGAAGGCGCATCGAAAGCTTGTCGAAGACAAGGCGAACGGCCCCGCCATCATCAGCGAACTCAAGAACAAGGTTGCAGGGATCATACCGATCACGCCGAAGGAGTCGAAGGAGGCTCGTGCCTCGAGCGTCACGACTTTGTGGGAGGCGCACAACGTCTTTTTGCCTCCGCCCGATCTTTATCCGTGGGTTAAGAACACGTTCCTTCCGGAGCTTTTGGCATTCCCTGCCGGTGCTCACGATGACCAAGTTGACGCGATGACGCAGGCTTTGAGTGACCTGCACTTGAACAAGGGCTGGACGGTGAGCGCTTCGAACCGGGCGGCCATCAGAACACGCCTTAGGTAACAAAACACCATGAGCAAGAAGTCCAAAAAGCTAAAGAAGGCCGCGCCGGCTGCAGAGCCAATGTCCGGAGTCCGCAAGGTGAGTCGCAAGCTCAACAACCTCACAGAGCTTCTGGCTATTCTCAAGCAAAAGGAAAAGACTAAGACGGTTTCCACTGAGGCATTCAAGGAATCGAACTACAGTCTGCCGGCCACGCTTGGCGTCACGGAAGCGTATCGAAAGGAGCTAGACAAAGAGTTTTCCAAGACCGTTGGTATGGACTCTGTCGTTGGCTCGCTCACGCAGCACGCCATTGATATGGGGCAGTTTCCTGTAACGGCTTTTGTCGGGTACGGAGCGCTGCAGCAGATTGCTCAGAACGGCATGATCCGCAACTGCATCAAGACCGTGGCTGACGACATCACCCGAGAGTGGATCAAGGTAACTGGAGGCGATGACACACCTACTGAAAAGATTGACAAGCTTCAGGAAGCTCAGGAGACGCAGTTTCGGTTGCAGTCGCTTTTCAATGATGCTATTTGCAAGGTCGGCTTCATGGGCGGTGCGTTCATCTTCATTCGCACCGAACCAAAAGACGAACCGGACGTTGATCTCACTCTGCCGCTGATCGTTAATGGCGAATCAGGGGAGTTAGGCGAGGCAAGCAAGGTCAGCTTCGTGGTTGTCGATCCGATCAATGTGTCGCCTGGCCCCTACAACTCGTATGATCCGCTCAGAAGCGACTACATGAAGCCTGGCATCTGGATGGTTCTTGGGCGTCAGGTTCATGCCTCTCGTCTTATCACGCTCTATGCAAATGAGCCGCCGACTTTGTTGAAGCCGGCATACAACTTCCTAGGCATTCCGCAAGCACAAATCCTTTGGGACTACGTCAATCACTGGAACGAATGCCGAGTGTCGGCGCAGGATCTGATCAAGAAGCTCTCGCTTCTTATCTACTACACCGACATGCAGTCCCGCATGGGTTCCTACGGTGGCATTCAGGAACTTGACGCCATCATGGAGGTGCTTCAGCACTACCGAAACAACGACAGTGTGTTCGTGGCGGACAAAGAGTCGGATCAGGTCGACAACGTCCAGACGACCGTGAGCGGCGTGCAAGACATTGTGCGTCAAGCGCAGGAAATGATTGCGGCCATCAACCGCACGCCTGCAGTGAAGCTCTTTGGCATCAGCCCGAGCGGCTTCAATGCAACAGGTGAAAGCGACATCCGCAATTACAACGACCACGTTCGAAGCCAACAAGAGCTCTACCGACCTGCCATTCAGAAGTGCCTAGAAGTGATCCAGGTGCAGCTGTTTGGTGAGGTAGACCCATCAATCAGCTTTGAGTTCAACGAGCTCAATCTCGACAACGAAAGCGCTCAGGCAATGAACTTCAATGCTCGCGTGACCGCGTTGAGCACCCTGAAGGATCGCAATGTCATCAGCGCTGAAGAGCTACGTCAAGCCGTTCGCATGGACGAGAACTCGCGTCTGTCGTTTTTGAGTGATGAGTTGCCGGAACCGGAAGAGGGAGACCTGTTCTCTGACGATGAAAGCCGAGAACTGTTCGACCAGTACAAGGGTTCGATTTTTGGGGAGTCCGAAAATCAACCGGCAATGAAGAAGCAGGAGAGCATCTTCGATGACGAAGGCAAGCCGTAAACCAAAGGTGGCGCGGTCGACGGAGCCCAACGCCGGGATACGGTCAAAGCTTCAAAAACGTCTTGTGAGTATGTGCAAACAGTTCGACAAGATGGTGATTGATGACATCTTCCTGCATTTGGCAAGCCAAAACTCTTTGGCACAGGACTGGAGCCTGTCTGATCCGAAAACCATCCGAGACAAGCAGCGTCTTAAAGAGATTAGCTCTGCGGTGCTTGCTGCTTGGCGTCGAGACAATGCGTCTTTCCGGGCTGACATTGAAGGTTACGTCGACAGGAACATGGCCAGTTGGACTTCGAAAGCAACGACCGCCGCGCGCAAATTGGCTGTATGGGTGGCCCGCACGATTGCCGCCGACGTAACAGCCAGCCAGCGTTCGGCCTACGTCGCTGCGGGCCTCTCGCCCGACATTTTCAAAGAGAAGTGGACTGTACCCGTTCTGAGACAACACATCAGTCAAAGCGCAGCTCAGGCCTTGCCTGAGTTGATCAAGTGGTCGACCGAGTTGATCACGAGAATGGCTGTGCGTGACGTTGAGCGCCTGCAGAACCTGATCACAGAGGGGTTGCAGAAAGGTCAAAGCGTTTCAGAAATCAGGCATTTCCTGAGCGTGACGGATGGTTTCAGTGCTGATCGAGCACGCAATGTCGCAATCGACCAGACAAACAAGATCACGCAAGGTATTGCTCGGGCAAACGATGCCGAGCTTGGAGTAACGCAGGGGATTTGGATTCATGTCCCGGGGCAGTACACCTCACGCGAAACGCACAAGGCCATGCACGGCAAGAGATTCGATCTGAACCGTGGGTTGTTCGACTCGGAGGTCGGGCGCTACACATTTCCAAGTTTGGAGCCGTTCTGCAGATGCACATACAGGCCCGTGATACCAATGGATGCATTAGGAATCAAACGAAATGACTGATCTGGCATTTGACAAGGCGATTAGCTTCAGGTGGCACGACGATGACGGCCGCCTGCACGTCGATCGCTCAAATCTGACGCGAGTTCAGGTGGCGCCCTATATGGGCAAGGAAATTCCCGGGTGGGAAGCGCTGAAGCTTGACCCCGAAAAAATCTACTACGGGTACAGGCCAGCGGAAGAGCTTGGTTCGGATGCCACGATCAAGAGTGTGATCGGCATTCCGATTCAGCTGAACCACCATCTTGATTATCCGGACGACCCGGCGATGGATACGCGAGTCGGTTCTACCGGTGACCTTGCCAAGTTCGATGGAACCTACCTGTCGAACTCGCTCCACATTCAAAACGAAGATGCCTGCCGTCGCATACGAGACGGCAGCATGAAACAACTTTCTCTGGCCTATCACTACCGCCCGGACTTCAAGAGCACGGGCGTTTTTAATGGTCAGAACTACGACTTCACGATGCGAGACATCCGCGGACAGCATCTCGCACTGGTTGAAGAGGGACGAGCGGGATCGTCCTGCTGCGTCAGTGATCATGCTTTACAAACGAAGGTAAAAGACATGGATGGTGAAAAGAAGACTGTGAATCCGGTCTCAAAAGACGGCGATCCCGGCGTTGAAAGTGCCGAAGTGAAGATCGCTGAACTGGTGCGCGAGCTCTCTGATTTGCTTCGCGCGTTGCATAAAAAAGGCCCCGATGGCCAGCTGACCGATGTCGGTGGTGAAGGCGAAGTAGCTGATGAAGATGGTGAGGGCGGCAAGATTCAGAAGGTCTTAGCCGCTTTTTCCAAACTGAACGCCTCCGAAGAGGATATGCAGACACTCAAGGGAATCCTTGAAGAAATTGCATCCGGCAAGGGAGACGATGAAGCCGCAACGGCAGCCTCCACCGAAGAAGGTGAAAAGCCTGACGACGGTGCCAAGGATGATGATGACATTGATGGTGCCGGCGCTGCCGAAGGAGAAGCAGGCGTAGGTGAGGGCGAAGGAGAAAGCGTATCTGAACTCAGCGAAGCCGCCCTCGATGCCATCAAGCGCTGTGGCTTTGACAATGAGTCGGATGACTTCAAGAAGGCATTCGCAGCTGGACTCGAGTATGGCGAAGCTGGCAACAAGCTTGATGACGCTGATCAGGGTGCCAGAGACGAAGAACCGAAGATTGATGACAAGGGCATTCCTGCTCAGGATGCAGCGATCAAGGCTTTCGAAAAGAAGCTTGAGGCGATGGATGAGTGCAAGGAGGTCATCGGCAAGGTGCGTCTGACGGCATTCGACTCTGCCGGTGCCGTCTATCTCTACGCACTCAAGCAGGCCGGAATGAAAGTGGATGGAATCAAGCCTGAGCAAGCTCAGGTGGCTTGGCAGGCTTTTGTGTCTGGTAAGCGAACGGCTGGCAAGAAGACTGGCGTTGCTGAAGACAGCGCTTTGGATGACGGCGAAAGCGACCTGCTGCGCGACATCCAAGTTCGAATTTGATTTTTTTGAGAAGAGAGGAAACTCATGCAGAAGACTGTAAGTCTCTATCCTGCCAAGGGCTTGCCTGGTCAAGAGGTCAACGTTCATACGGCCGTCTACACGCCGTTTAACTACATCTCCGACGGCACTGTGGCAGCAGGTTCCTTTGCCTTTGCCGGTACAAATTCCGACGATGGTGAAGGCGTTGTGTATCCGCTGGCTTCCGGCAAGGGAACCGGCGCCGTGATCGGTCTTGTGGAACGCACGTTCACCGGATCGTTCTATCCGACCGAGGACAACCCCGATGGCACGCTGACCTATGGCAAGGGTCACGAAGTAACCATTGCTATTCGAGGCGACTACTACGTTGCCGCAACCGGTGCGGCCACTGTTGGCCAGTCCGTTCTCTGCAATCCGACAGACGGTGCAGTGACCTACGGCACGGCCGGTTCCGCCAACGACACGGGTTGGGTTGTGATGACCGAGGCAAAGAATGCCGGCGACATCATCATTATTTCGAATCGAGGCATTTCTGTTGCTTCTGCTGCCGCTGGAAGGATGGCAACGGTTGACACAGCAAAGGTCGACGAATCTGAGGTTGCATAACTATGGCCACAGCTGATTTCACGAAAAACGAGTGGAAGTCCGGCGATGTTCTGACGGCTGACAAACTCAACAACACTGACAATGGGGTGGCAAACGCCATTGCTGGTGTTCAGGCTCTTGAATCTGCAACGGCTGAAGCTACGGCTTTGGAAGCCGGACAGCAACCCACAGCAAACTGGGATGGTGAAAAGTGGACGTTCGGCATTCCTGCTGGAGCTCAAGGATCTCAGGGTCCGAAGGGGGACACAGGTGCACAGGGTCCAAAAGGTGACACCGGAGATACCGGCCCCGCGGGGGCGAAGGGCGATAAAGGCGATCAGGGTGACCAGGGGCCTGCTGGAGCAAACGGCAAGAACGGTTCGTGCTTCCGTGTGTCTGCAACCGCTTTGACGGACAGTCAGTCTGGAATCGCAGCTGATGCACTTACGCCGAACAACTCCACGATCCCATATGCGGTCGGTGACATCGTCATGGACGGCACGACCAAGAAGATTTATGCAATCACGAATGTCTCGGAGGGCACGGCAACCATCGGTGCCGCTCTTGTGACACTTCCTTGATGGAGCTTTTTGAAAATGGATAAAGACATTCAACGTTTGATGGAGCTGGGCATTTACTCTCCTTACGCTGTTAAGGTGATGCCCTACCACCGAGACAGTTCCGGGAAGATCATCACGGACTACCACAAGCTGAGCAAGGTCCAGATCGCACAGGACGCGGCTATGAGCACCGTTCCAAATATTGGTGTGCCGACGGCCTATGTGACGTATCTTGATCCTCAGATCACCCCGATTCTCTTCGCGCCCAAGAACGCGACGAAACTCTTCGGTGAAGCGAAGAAGGGAGATTGGACCGATGTGTTCATGCAGTTCCCGATCGAAGAAATCACGGGTGATGTCACGCCTTATTCTGATTTCACGAATCAGGTAAGTTCTGACATCAACTACGAATTCCCGAGCCGCGAACAGTTCCTCTTCCAGACCACTCTGAAGTATGGTCTGCGTGAGCAGGAAACCGCCGCTCGTGCGAAGCTTGAATATGCCGGCGGCAAGCAGCGTGCGGCTGCAGAAATCATCGCTCGTGCCCAGAACCGCTTCTACTTGTACGGCGTGGCCAACAAGCAGATGTACGGCGTCCTGAGCGATCCGAATCTCCCAGCATCTGAAACTCCCATCACGGTCAATTCCAAGACCACGTGGGCGGACAAGGTTGCAGATACGGGCAATGCAGCGACGATCAGCAACATCATCTTCAACGACATCGCCAAGCTCATCAATTCGATGATGGCCAACAACGCCGGTCTGCTTGATCAGAGCTCTGAATACGTTCTGGCCGTGGCGACCGATCGCTTCAGCTATCTCTCGACTCCGAACAGCTTTGGTCTGACGGCGTTGAATCTGCTGCAGTCCAACTTCCCCAACCTGAAGGTCATCCAGTTGCCTGAACTGGTCACGGATGCCGGTTCGATGCTGTATCTGACGGTCCCGAATCTTCTGGGCAGTCCGACGGCAGAGAACTGCTACTCCGAAAAGATGCGCTTCGGCAACATGGAAACGTATTCCACGAGTTGGGTGCAGAAGGCGTTCGCAGGTACCTGGGGTTGTGTGATTCGTCGTCCGAATCTTATTGCCACGATGCTGGGTATTTAAGCATTCTCCTTGAACGGTGAGGGTGCCGCTGCAACAGCGGCTTTTTTTGTGCGGGATGGGCTTAGGCCTGTCCCGCTTTTTTTCGGAAATAAGAAAAATGGCTGGTACTACTGAAAAACGAACCCGTAAAAACAGCAAGCAGGTCGAAGAGAAGATCAAGGTTTCTCAGGCCGAAGTGATCGCGTCCACGATGGATGTGGAACCGGAGGCAGATGCTGAAACGGGTGAAAAGATTTCGATTGCTGTCAGCTTGCCGCATGGCATCAAGTTTGATGATGTCCCTAACGGCTCTGGCGGTACTAAGACTGTTGTCTTCCCTGGTGTAAACGATGCCATTCGAGGAAAAAAGACCGGTGTTTTGGCACTTCCTGGAAACGCTGTGTGCGTGCAGATTCTGAAGCGAGACTGGGAAGCAATCAAAGCAATGCACGGCCGAGAAATCGCATTCGTAGGTCGCAATGGACGCATGCCTTGCATCTATCCGGTTGGTGATGTCAAAGGTTTCAAGTCTGCGCGTTCTGAGATCGAAGAGATGCGCCACGGACTCGAGCCGATCGAACCAGGTCAAGTAGGCGTTGAAGAGAAAAAGGAATAAGCGAAATGATGACGCCCTTCAAGTTGGATCTTCCTACCTTTAGGAAGATGTATCCAGGCCTCACAGAAGATGTCATCAGTGACGTCGAGTTGTTGACGTTGTGGGGCGTCGTTGATGCCTTGCTGGGAGATGGGGAGGGAAACTTCCCATATCCCGAATCATCCATTCAGACGATTCTTTACGCCGCTTTGTGTCATTTGGCCACTCTTGAAACAAATGGCATGAATCAGCCGGGCCGAATTGCATCTGCAACAGAAGGTTCGGTGTCTACGAGTTTCGAGAACATCAAAATTCAAAGCGAAGTGGGCGAGTGGTGGAACCAGACTAAGTGCGGCGCTCTCTTTTGGGTTCTGACCAAGCGATACCGAGTCGCTTGCCGATTCTACGGCGGGCGCAAATTCCACCCATGGGGTTAGACATGAATGAGCAAGCTTTCAAACTAGGAAAGGCATTCGCACTCGGATTCGCTTTCAGTCGAGGCGCCAACTGTGCGGCCAAGATCGCCATGGATGCCCAAAGGTGGATCACCGTCTTCCCGAACGGTCGGCAAAACGAAGGGCGGCCAGCCTTGATTGATTCTGATACCGGAAAGGTTCTCGGAGGCATGGGTGGAAAGTTCAACGGAACAGACATTCTCAAAACGCGAAAGGAATTCCATAACGATGAGCCCAAAAAGAACGAGAAGCTCAAAAAGCTTCTTGATCAAGGGAAGCTCTGGGAAAAAGGTGATTACTCGAGAACATATTTGACTCCGACAGCAGCCGCAGAGTTCTTGGGGATCAAGTTCAAGATGCATCCAAAAAAACGGAATATTCCAGAGTCCGTTGAGACGGGAGATCCAGACCGAAGATTCACACCTTCAGCTGCAAATGATCTTTATCGAGCTCTTGAAGATGTCTACTTTGACAACAAGAGCAAAAAGTTTGTGCTTCCCTCTGGATTGCGCAATATGCGAGGCTGGTTGCCTGAGTGGCTTGAAAAACGATTCCAAGACGCAATGAAGTAACGACATGATCAAAGTGACGCGCAATTTGAATGGGCTGAAGAGGCTACTGAACAAAGTACCGGAGCGCGTCACTGCAAAGGTGGGGATCATCGACAACCCCGACGTCGCGAGGTACGCCGTCTTCAATGAGTACGGATGGGTTCAGCGCGTCACAGGTGCGCAATCGCTCTTCTTGAGCGGGGCTCTAGGACAGCCAGTGCCAAAGGTTGGGGGTAAGCCGCAGTGGTCGTCTGCAGCAATCAAGCCCGGCAGCACTCTTATGTCGCCGCCGCGCCCATTTCTAAGGGCTACCGCCCGCGACTGCTCAGCTGATTGGCAGAAGCAAGCCAGACAGATTCTTGAAGCAGTAGGACCGTTGGGCGCAGAACAAGCCGTCTTGAACATGGCTCGTCAAGCCCAGATTGATGTTCAGGAAACGATCCGGAACAACGGGACGACCAAAGAGAAGTTCCCAGACCGAAGTCCTTTGACGCTCGCTCTTTACGAGTCATGGGACGGTGTCAGCTCTAAGGGCAGAAAACGAAAGATTTCGGGCGATTCGGGCTCGAAACGCAGCCAAGCATTGATCAAAACAGGAACCCTTTTGGGAGCCATAGGCTATCAGGTTGAAAAGAAATGAGAACGGTTGACGAAGCAGGAAAACTCGGTCGCGCGTTTCGGCTTGGTTGGGCATTTGCTTTTGGGAAGAGGTTTTGCGCTCAAGGGGTGGCCTCTGATGAAGCTCGTTGGATAACGGTACATCCAAATGGAAGAGGCACTACCAGAAGCGGCGACAAAGCCAAAGGGCAGCCTGTGCTAATTGACGGCCAGACAGGAGAAGTTTTGGGCGGCATGGGTGGTAAGTTCACGGGCCGCCATATTTCCGCCGTGCCGAAGGGCGGCAAAGAAGAGCAGCACGGCGCACAAATGACGATAGAAAAGTCTCATCAAACTCAAGGAAAGCCAGAGACAAAATCAGAAGAATCGGTTTATCAGAAACTTTCTCGTAAGGGTGTAAGAATCGATGAACAGGCGTTTGAAAAATTTCCGGAAAGCGTAGCAAAACAAAGCGCTCAAAAGGTTGCGGAAATAGTTGAGTTTGTGCCATGGCTTTCGGACTATTTGAACTCTAAGGAAAACCGAGTTCTTGATATTACGAGCAATAATCTTCGCCGAGATACACTGGCGCATGTTGAATCATCAAGCCGCGGAGATCAAAAGCTCGTTTTGAATATGAATTGGTTCAAAAACGAGCAAAAGCTTCTTGATGAAATTAAGAAATCCGTAGAAAATCGATGGATGATGCCTTGTTCGCCTGAAGACTATTTGTCGTACACCATTGCTCATGAGATGGGACACGTAATTCACAATGCGTTCTACGAGAAAACTCTTGAAAATCGTATCAAAAATGGAGAGCTGAGTGACTGGGACCTACGCTGGGGATTGAAAAGCCTGCAAAAATTGCGTCTCGAGACCCTTAAAAATCTCCGTTCGGAAATTATCAGAGTTGTCAAAGAAGAGACGAATGAAAAGACGCAAAAAGCTATAATAGAGAAGCACGTGAGTGAATACGGTCGGAGTTCTCCGGCTGAATTCATTGCAGAGGCTGTGGCAAATGCCTTCTGCGGTAACCCCAACCCCATCGGCAACGCGATGAGGAAGGTTTTAAGTCAGATGAGGTTGTGATGCAGACAAGACCTTACTTCATGACAAATCCGTCGTGGTATCGTTTTAATGATGAAGACGGCGAAGTTGAGCTAACGAAAGACGCGCCTGAGGAAGCCGTAAAGAGTTTTCAGGAATTCAAAAAGGTTGAAGAGGAACAGGCCAACCAAGCAAAGTATCTTGCAGAAAGATGTCTTGATGGCATGAAAGAGTAATTTCGATCACCAACGAAAGGGACGCCTGGAGATTGGCGTCTTTTTTATCTATTAAAAAGATAAAAAGTTATCAAAAAATCAAAGCCCGTTGAGCTAGCGACTCAGCGGGCTTTTTTTATTCAGGAAGTTTCTCATGGGGCTCAATCTTCACAAGGTGGTTCGGGGAGCGATCAACGCAATCCATCCTGACGTGCGAGTCCAAATTTTGCGCTCAGAAGGATCAAGGCCAGACGAAAGCGGATTTGCAGTTCCGACTTACGAAAGACTATTCGGAGTCACAGCCCAGATTCAGAGCGAGAGCGACAACGCGCTTTTCCATGCGGACATGGCGGGCGCCAATACGCTGACTCGGCGAATCTGGTTGTTTGCTCCGAAGGGCTTTGAACATCAGCCTGCGAGCATTTTTCGACCGCTGGCCAGAAGTGGCGACTACATCGTCCAGGAGGACGGGACAGTCTGGCTTATTTCTGCTGTTGTCGAGAACTTTTCAGGCGTTGGCTGGGTGAGCGTCAGAGCGACGATGCAGGTGAATCCGCCTAACGGTGTGGAGTATTTGCAATGACATCGAAACTATCCTCTCCACCGACACAAGCGGAAGTTCTCACGGAACAGACCATCTATCGGGCTGTCAAAGATCTGGAGCTGATGCTGTTTGGCTCAGAGGTTCCAACTGAAGCGATTTTTGCTGGCTTTCAGAACGACATCTCTTTGCCGGCCGGCAACAACGAATATGTGGTCAATACCATCATCAGCCACATTGATCACGGCACGCCAAGCGTCGACTACGAATTTAATCCCGACACGCAAGAGATGCGGGCGGTTGTCTCAAAGCTTGAGGAAGTAGTCATCCAGGTGGACTGCTACAGCGAGCATCCGGAAAAGGCTCGGATTCGCTGTCTGAGCCTGGCGGCAATCACAAGAACCACGCCGATTGTCGATTTCATGAATCAATACGGACTGTCGAGCCTTTACGCGGGACAGCCACGCAACACAACGGTTGTCGTCGATGCCGAGAAATACGTGCAGCGATGGACGACCGAAATTCATCTTTCATTTACACACAGGGTAGCGCTTGACGTTGACAGCTTCGATGCCGTGAAGATCGTCATTGCCAACGTCGATGTCAGGTTTCCGCCCAAGCACTAACTGAGGAATCAAAGAAATGTCTATCAGTGCTTCTCACATCGTTCAGATGTCGTCTCGCGTGATCAGCGGTGGCTCGAGCGATCTTGAAACCAACGGCATGCTTTTGACTAAGAGCGCCCTTATTCCGACCTCTCAGCCAGCCATGCTGTTCTCTTCGGCCGAAGCCGTGGCCGATATGTTTGGTGCCACGTCTAAGGAGGCCGTCTTTGCGCAACAGTACTTTGTTGGATGCACGAACCAGCAGAAGGCGGTCAGCACTCTGGTTATTGGTCGACGAATTGATGAGGACGTGCCGGCTTGGATTCGAGGCGGTCAGGTCGCCGCAGACCTGGCAGCATTCAAGGCTGTCACGGATGGGACGCTGACCATCACGATCAACGGCGAGGCCAAGTCTGTGCAGGACCTTGATTTGTCCGAGGCTACGTCTCTGTCTGAAGTTGCTGTGAAGGTTGCTGAAGCTCTGACGGGTGTTACTGGCTCTTATGACAGCAACCTGAAGAGTTTCACGTTTACGACCGAAAAGACCGGAGCAGACGCAACTATAGGATATGCGGCAGCAACCGAAGCCTCGCTTGTGGGAGCTGGCATTGTGGGCGAAGCTTTGGCACTTCCTCAGGTTGGAGGAACTGATCTCGCTGCCATGCTCTGCTTGACGCAATCCGCCGGAGCAGTTTTGTCCCAGGGTGCCGCAGCCAAAACCGAAACAGAAGACCTCAACTCCATTTGCGCGGTCACACGCAATTGGGTTGGCTTTACGCCTTTGTGGGAAGCTGAAAAAGAAGAGGCAGAAGCCTTTGCTGCATGGGCGGATGCATCCGGGGATGACTACTGCTACTTCGATTGGTCTCTGGATGACAACATGACCAATCAGTTGACGCAGTCCGGCACAAAGGCTGCCACGCTGATGGATACATACAACTGCGCCTGCACGATTTACGGTTCTGCGCAGGATGCAGCCTTCGTGATGGGAGTGGGTGCTTCCATCGCATGGACCCGCACTCAGGGCATGAAGACCTGGTTCGCTAAGACGGCCAGCGGCATTACACCGCGCGTCACCGATGAGTCCGTCGCAGACGCGCTTGAAGCGATCCGATGCAACTATACGGGTGAATTTGCAACGCGCAATGCGGCCTTCAATTTCTTCAACCGTGGCACGCTTACGAGCACTCAGTATGGGTTTATTGATGTGCTCTACGGCAGCATTTACCTGCGCAACGCAATCCAGCGAAGCTGCATGGATGGATTTAAGAGCACGAATCGCGCCCCGTACAACGCGCGAGGCGAAGCCCTCATTCGTGCATGGGCGCAAGACCCCATCAATGTCTGCTTGAACAACGGCGTAATTGATACCGGCCTTGAGCTGAGTGAGTCTCAGAAGCAGCAGATTTTGCAGGAAACCAATGACGAAACGGTTTCTCAGGAACTGTTTACGAAAGGTTATTGGCTGGGCATCACGATGCCAAGCGCTAACTTGAGGGCAGATCGACAGTCTCCGGTAATCACGCTCTACTACACGTATGCTGGCTCAATCCAGCGCCTGGACTTCGAAGTCACGGCCGTCATCTAACAGATTGCACTGAGCCTCGGCACCGCCGGGGCTTTTTTAATGGAGTGGAAAAACCATGTCCCAGAATTTTGACGTTACCTCTGCGAATGCCGAGGTAATCCTTGCCGTTGAAGACCTCTACCCGAGCGGGATTTCTCTTCAGCAGTTCTCTGTTGACAACGTGGCTTCTGCCGAGCCTGTTGAAGTAACTGAAACGCGCCGCGGTGTGGACGGAAAGATGGTTGCAGGCGTGATCAAGAATGTGACTACGGTCGCGATTGTTCTCGAAGCTGCATCTCCGTCGCTACCCGCCCTGGAATACATCCGAGACGCAATGAAGGCAAACAACCGACCTTATGAATGCACGTTGACGATCTATCAGCCGGCTCTCGAAAAGGTCAAGACGTATGTCCGAGGAGTTCTGAAGAGCGCTCCCCCAATGCCGGCCATCCAGCGCACGCTGCAGCCTACTACTTGGACCTTCGATTTTGAGGATGTCTTCTAATGAACGACTCTGTAACGATCACGATTCAAGACAGATCGACCGAAAGGCAGTTTCGCATCCGTCGGATGCCGGCGCTCCAGGCCGAACAGTGGATGTATCGCGCGGCTTTGGCGCTCGGTAAGAATGTCGGAAATCTGCGTTCTTCCATCGAGGATGGAACCAACGGATTGATGACATCCATCCTTAGGCTTGACTACTTGGATGCGAAGCCTCTTTTGGATGATCTTTTGGCTTGTTGCCATTTGATCAATGGAGAGAAGTTTGTGCAACTTACAGGTGCCAATGCAAGTCTGATCGAAAGTCCGCTGACGCTTGTTCAGCTTCGTTTTGAGGCCGCAAAGCTGAATTTCGATTTTTTTTCAGATGGAACGCTCTCAAGTTTCCTAGAGAGGCTATTTACCGGGCCAAGTGCTCAGAAGTAGCAGGCGCCGCGACCTATTCCAACGTGCCTCGCGTTTGCGGGGCCATAGTGGAAGCAGGTCTGGCGTCACTGCTTGACCTCAAGCGTGATCTGACGCTTGAAGATGCCTACATGCTCTACGAGATTTTGCAGGTTCGTTCCTACAACAACTGGTTAGCCAACACAAAACAGCAAGAGGCTTTTGAGAATGCTAAACAATGAAAACGGGCTCTTTTTTGAGCTTGGAATTGATTCGAAAAAGCTCCTTGACGGGTTGGATCGAGCAGCTAAGTCGATTAACGACTTTGAGGGGCGAGCAACTGAGGGCTTTCGGCTGGTTGCGAGCGGGCTCAATGAGTTCGAACGTAAGATGCGCGAGGCCTTTGAGCCTATTGATCAAATCGCAATCCAATTCTCGAAAAGCGGTTTGATTGCCGGCAAGGTCTCGGACGAAGTCGCAGAGCAAATCCTTGACATCGGCACGACGTCGCAAAAGGCCGCTCTTACGGCCGGCAGAGCTTTTGACTCGATCGAAAGCAAGCTTGGCGGATTGGGTCTGCTGTTGAAGACTCTGTTCGCGCCGATTGTCGCAGCGTTTGCCGGCGGCCGCTTGGCTCAGAACTTTTCGCAGATGGGCGAAGAGCTGTCTGTCCTGAGCGAACGCACCGGTGTGGCTGTTGAGAAAATCGATGCGTGGGCTAAGGCAAACCGAGACGCCGGCGGTTCTGCCGAGGCATTCAAGGATGCCCTACAGCAGTGGACGATTGAGACGGGTCGTGGTGCCGATGAGTTCTTCAAAATGGGGGAACACGTCAAGGGCATGACGGATGTCCAGGCGCGCTACTTCATGCGTGCCATGGGGCTGTCTCAGGAAGCCTCTGCGATTTTCATCAAGCACAAGGATGCTGCAGATCAGGTCGCGGAAAGCTACAAGGGCGTGGCCTTCACGAAAGAGCAAGCCGAGAACGCCCGCCGCATGAACATCCTGTGGCGTCAGTTCACAAACACAGCTCAGTCGCTTGCAAACACGATTGCTGTGGCTGTTCT
>ULTQ01077049.1_pt1 | contig 29644 bp, 25 predicted proteins | sample 1957731 | NCBI WGS metagenome assembly ULTQ01 (sample SAMEA4835738, study PRJEB28245) | human gut metagenome | biome: gut microbiome; material: fecal sample | place: Denmark | collected 2008 | reverse complement strand
TCGCGGCTAGCCTGATCGAGCCCGCCGTGCAGGGCCTCAACGGAAAATCCTCGTGCACGCAGGGCTTCCGTGACTTCGTCGACTTCCACGCGGGTACGGGCAAAGCAGATGGCGAGCACCGCTTCTTCCACTTCGAGAATGCGGGCGAGAGCTGCCAGGCGATGAGGACGCGCCACAACATAGGCCACCTGAGGTACTCGGGGTGCTTCCTCCGTGGTGTTCTTTTCGATGACGATGTGCTTGGGGTTCTTGAGATGCTTGTTGGCGATTTCAAGGATGCGCTCCGGGAGCGTTGCTGAAAACAGCGCCGTTTGGTGCGTTTCAGGCAATGCTGCCGTGAGCTCCTCGAGTTCTTCGGCAAAGCCCATGTCGAGCATCTCGTCGGCTTCGTCCATCACGAAGAACTGAACTTGGGAGAGATCGAGCGTACCGCGGTGCAGATGATCAAGCGCGCGTCCCGGCGTGGCAACAACGACATGTACGCCGCGTTTTAAAAGTCGAATCTGACGCGTGTAGTCCTGACCGCCGTAAATGGGGCAGGTTTCCAGACCGCTGTCTTGTCCAAGGTTGACAAAACTTTCGCTCACCTGCAGGCAGAGCTCGCGCGTGGGTGTAAGAACGAGTACGCGGGGAGCACCGGGCTTTGCTTCAGTACCGGCAAAGACCTCTACGGCGGGCAGCGCGAAGGCTGCGGTTTTTCCTGTGCCGGTAGCGGCCTGACCCAAGACGTCGCCGCCTTTGATGAGTTCGGGGACTGCGGCGGACTGAATCGGCGTCGGCTCTTCAAAGCCCAGACGCGCAACGGTCTCGCAGAGTTTTTCAGAAAGCCCCAGAGGAGCAAAGGCGGAGGTCATGCAATAGGTCTCAGGTCAAAGCGCTCAGAAAAGCGCAAATAACGAAAAAACCCGTTTTCTGCGGCAGCACCCAACGGATGCCTTCGGCAAAGAACGGGCTTGGGCTGCGTACGGCCGCGCTTTTTTGAGAAAGGCACGGCCGTTGATGCAACGAACTGCGCGATTAGGCAGCAGGCGTAGCAGCTTCCTGGGGAGCAGCGTTGTCGGCGTCGTCGCCGGCAACGTTGGCAACCGTAGCAACCGGGGTTTCGGGGTTGACAGCGGTCACGCCGGCGGGCAGGGCGATGTCGCCCACGCGCAGCGTGGTCTGGCTGGTCATGCCGGAGAGATCCACGTCGATGAATTCGGGCAGATCCTTGGGCAGGCAAGAAACTTCCACAGCGCCCACGAGGTGGCTGATGAGGCCCTTGTCGATCTTGACGGCCGGGCTGTTTTCACCACCAAAGAAGTGCAGCGGCACGCGCATCGTCACGTTGGCGTTCGGGTCGATACGCTGGAAGTCCATGTGCAGAACTTGGTTCTTGTACGGGTGCATCTGGAAGGCACGCAGGACCACGAGCTGTTCAGTGCCGTCGAGTTCCATCGTCAGAATGGAGGAGTGGAACTTTTCCTTCTGCAGCGCGTAGAACATTTCGTTGTGATCAATGGCGATCATGGCTGCAGGCTGGTTCAAGCCGTAAAGGATTGCGGGAACCTTGGCTTCGCGGCGAAGGCGGCGGCTCGCACTCGTACCTTGCGTTGCGCGGGTAGCGGCGGTGAATTTCATGGTTAAGTACCTCAAAATAAACAAAAAAGTGTTCGCAACCGCGACCAGTTGCGAACAGGTTTTCAAAAAGGATTCGGATTGTAGCGGATTATTCGTTAAAAAGCTCGCTGACCGAATCTTCGCGTGCGATACGCGAAATCGTTTCGCCCACCAGAGGTGCACAGGAGAGCTGGCGGATCTTGGGGCATTCCTGCGCTTCGGGGCGCAGCGGAATCGTGTCGGTCACCACGACTTCGTCAAGAGCGGAGTTCTTGATGCGTTCGATGGCGTTGCCGGAGAAAACGGGGTGTGCGGCATAAGCAAGCACACGAGTAGCGCCGCGCTCCTTGAGAGCTCCGGCAGCGTTGCACAGCGTGCCGGCCGTATCGACGATGTCGTCGGTGATGACGCAGGTGCGACCCTTGACTTCACCGATGATGTTCATGATTTCGGCAACGTTGGCGCGCGGACGACGCTTGTCGATGATGGCGAGGTCAACGCCGAGTTCCTTGGCCATAGCACGGGCACGAACCACACCGCCCACGTCGGGCGAGACGACCATCAGGTCAGGGTACTGGTGCGAGACCAGATCGTTCAGAAGAACGGGTGTCGAGTAAATGTTGTCGACCGGGACGTCGAAGAAGCCCTGAATCTGGTCGGCGTGCAAGTCCATCGTCAGCACACGGTCGATGCCTACGCTCTGGAGCATGTTGGCGACAACCTTGGCGGAGATGGCCACGCGGGCCGAACGGGGACGACGGTCCTGACGAGCGTACCCGTAGTAGGGCATCACGGCGGTGATACGGCGGCACGAAGCGCGGCGCAGCGCATCGACCATGATCATCAGTTCCATCAGATTGTCATTGGTCGGCGCACAGGTGCTTTGAAGCACGAAAGCGTCACAGCCGCGGACGTTCTCGTTGATTTCAACCATAACTTCGCCGTCGGAGAAGCGGTTGACGGTTGCCCGCCCAAGCGGGATATTCAGGTACTGAGCCACTGCATGAGCAAGCTTGGGATTGGCATTCCCCGAGAAGACCTTCAGGCTGTCAGAAATCATTTTTACCCTCTGAAAAGTGGGTGCGTGCACGAATGAACAACGCAGGAAATTTTGATGTGAAACACATCCTTGGACGGGAAAATGTTTTTTCTCGCCCGTAAAAAAATAAAACCGCGCCAAGCAGTCTAGGACGCTCTTTACAAATTGCAAAGATTTTCCGAGACGCCTGCGCAGTTCGTTGTGCAGGAAAAACACTCAAAACAGTGTTTTGGCAGGGGTGGAAGGATTCGAACCTTCGCATACCGGAATCAAAATCCGGTGCCTTAACCGCTTGGCGACACCCCTGTCCGTTTTTCTCGTCTTTATCAGCCTACTAAGCAACCGACGGACGGATGTTCCTGAAGAATCTTCGTCACGTATCCCCGCATAGGGTACGAAACGGCTTCAAGCGCTTGTTTGGCGCTTTCTTCCGAGCCAAACAGTGCGAAAACCGCGGAGCCGGACCCCGTCATCCGGGCGCCGGAACCGAGAGCCTGCAGGGCTTTTCCGATCTCAGGATTGATCCGCACAGCAACAGGCTGCAAATCGTTTCGGCCGATGAGTTCTGGCCACTGACTGCTGAGTTGCTGAGAAAGAGCCGAAATTTTCAAGGATTTCGTGTCTCTTGTCAAGGCTGGGTGCTGAAAAATCAATGCAGTAGAGGTAGGCTTCGACGGCATGGCAACTGCAACCCAGGCTTGCGGAACGGCGATTGGCATGAGAATGCCGCCTGTACCTTGAGCAAAAGCGTTTTGTCCAAATAAAAAGAATGGAACGTCGGCGCCGAGCGATTCGCCGATGGACATCAGTTTCTCTTGGGGCCAGTTGAGTCCCCAGAGCTTGTTAAGCCCCATCAGAGTGCTTGCACAGTCGCTAGAACCTCCGCCCATGCCGGCACCCGCTGGAATGCGCTTTTTAACGTGGATGTTGCATCCGAGCGTTGTGCCGCTGATCTGCTGAAGACGGTGGGCGGCACGTACGCAAAGGTCTTTGTCCATGTCGCCGATAACGTCGCCCGTGCGGGAGATTTTGCCGCTTGGATCAAATTCCAGGACGATGTCGTCGCACAAGTCAATCAACACGAAAACGGACTCGAGCAGGTGCATACCGTCGGCTCGGCGTCCAACCACATGCAAAAAAAGATTGAGTTTGGCCGGAGCTTTGAGTGCAATCGATGTAGCGGACATGGCTATTCAATGGCTAGTGTCAAAGTGATTTGTCTCGGAGCTGTTTGCGAGAGTGCCACGAGTGCCGGAGAGTTGTCGGTTTTGCGGCGCCTGACGGCAATTTTCCAGCCTGCTTGAATAAATGCGTCGTTGGCGATCTGAGCGGGGGCTTGAGGCCAGGGTATACCCGAAAGCCATGCCGAGAGCATATCGGCGGGCAAGCCGAAGCCCAGATGTTTGCGCATCAGTTCTAGAGCGTTTGCCACCGAATCGGACGCCTCCTTCCCCTCTTTGTTAGGGCGTTCGAGAACAGCGCCATCGGGCGTGACGGTGATGCGGGCGAGAATCCCGTAAAGCGGCGTCATGAGCGTGAGTTCCGTGAAGTCTTTTGCTTCGACGAGCTTCCAGCGGCCGGTGACGGCCTCGATACCATCGGGGCCTTCGACGCGCAATGAAAAACGCCCGGCGCGTTCCCGGCTATCGAGCGGTTGCACGGTAACGCAACCGCTCAAGAGCATGAGGCTGCCAAAAAGCAGCGTGCGGCGTTTCATTTTGCTGGGCCGCGATGGTGACGCAGCTCTTTGGCTTTTGTGTTGTTCGGCTCTCCTTCGAGCACCGAAGCGATGTAACTATCCGCTTCGACTGTCTTGCCGACGACATAAAGGATTTCAGCCAGATGCAGAGCGATTTCGGTATCGGCCGGCATGGCGTTTTGAGCTTTGCGTACCAACTTTTCGGCCTCTTCAAGACGTCCTTGGCGGTAACGCAGCCAACCCAGGGAATCGGTGATGGCCGCATCCTTGCCTCCGCTCAATTCCATAGCCTTGTTGAGGTAGCGCTCTGCCTTGTCCAAATGCATTGCGCGTTCGGCCCACAAAAAGCCCAGAGAGTTCCATCCGTTGGGGTTGTTCGGGTTTTCGGCGATGAAGCGCTCAAAGAGTTTTTCGGCATCCTGGAAGCGATCCTGCTGTACGGCAAGGATCGCGGTTCGATAAAGCAGCTCGGGATTCTTGGGGCCGGTTTCAAGCGTTTGGATCAGCACGTCAAGAGCCGGCTGAATTTGTTTGGTTTTTAAAAGCAATTCGGCGCAGGCTACATCCAAGCTCATTTTTCGTTTGGCGTCGGAAGTGCGGATGCCGCGTAAAACCTTGCAGGCACCGTCCACGCTACCGGATTCAGCCAAAAGTTCGGCCTGTTTGATGCGCGCAGCCTCGTATTTATCGCCGCCTTCAACGCGGCCAAGCCATTCAATAGCGGCCTGACGGTCCCCTTGCGCGAGTTTGACCATTCCCAGACGCACGTATGCTGTATCGGGCAGCAACGCTGTTTTTTCGGCTTTGCTCAACAGCACGAGGTAGCGCTTGTAGTAGAGTTCCGCACGCTCGTAAAGATGGGCCTCTTCGGCGATCATACCGAGCAGCATCATGCTGTGCGCGTCGTCTCGACGGCCCACTTCAAGACGCTTGAGTTGAGCGTCAAGCTTCTTGTCGTTGCCGGTGCGAAGCAACGACTTGGCGTAAGCCAAACGAAGCTCGAAGGCGTCCGGATGGCGCTGAAGGTAGTCTTCCAAGCGCTTCATGGCCCTTTTGGGGTCGTTTTGGAATTCTGCATCAATGCCCTTCATCAGCACGTGCGGACTGTCGGGCGCAAGATCCATTGCTTTGCTTGCGTGCATGGCAGCCTGCGGCGTCATGCGAGCGCGAGCTGCGAGTTCGGAGAGAACGAGTTGAGCGCGGGCGTCGTCCTTGAGATCCGCAGCCGCTTTGACGAAAGCGTGGTAAAAGAGATCCTCGGCCGGAGCTTTCTGCTGCATGGCGCCCAGTTCGTCCAGGGCCCCCGCCGGATCGCGAGCCGCTTGTACCAGTCCTTTGACGAGTTCTCCCGCTTCGTCGTATTTGCCTTGGCTGAAAAGTTCTTCAGCTTTGGTCAGACGTATCTGGCGGTTGTTTGGATCAAGCCCCGTCCAAATTTTGAGGGCCTCATTGGCCGCTTCTTCGTTGTCTGCTTCCTGCGCAATGTCAAAGGCGCGCCCGGCCGCTTCGGCAGAGCGTCCCTTTTGCGCCGCGTTCAGAAAAGCCTTCCAAGCGAGTTCCGAATCGCCGGACTGTACGGCGAATTCGCCGACAAGAAGACTGCGGATAATGTCAGAGTCCTGCGCGGCTTTTTGCGCGGCGAGTTGATCTGCGCGGTCAACCGTGTCCGAGGCCAGAGGAGATGCGGCGTGTACGGCGGCAAAGCCCAGAACGGCGCCGAGAAGAATGCTAAGCGAAGTACGAATGGCGGACATGCGAAAAAACGTGCGATACGGAAAAGAGTAGGCATCAGCCTTCTTTCAAACGAACGATGAGTATAGCGGGCGCAGACCGTAGACGGCTTAATCCGCACGTCTAGTTGTTACAATCGGTGGGCTCAATCAGGATTTTGTTGCCATGATTTTTAACCTGTTATCGCGGTTCTGGATTGCCGTTATCAAAAGCCTCAGGCACATGCCTGTGAGCGCTCGCTCAGCGTTGGCCGGCTTTCTTGCGCTCTTGTTTTGGATAGCCATCCCGAAGCGCCGTCGCGTGACGCTTACCAATCTAAGGTTGTGCTTTCCAAACAAGACGGATGCTGAACGCAAGAAAATAGCAAAGAGTTTTTACCGGAAGCTCATGCGCGCGGCGCTTGATCACGGTGTCTTATGGAGCGGTACCCGCGAAGAGGTGGCCGCAATGGTGCGTTTTGAGGGTGTCGAAAACATTACCGAAACCGTGGCTCGCGGTGAGAATTTGATCGTGATTTCCCCTCACTTCGTCGGGCTCGATGCGGCGGGCATCGGGCTGAATTTGCACGTGCGCGGCTGTTCGCTTTACCAAAAGCAGGCCAATCCGGTCTGGGACGAAGCGGCTCTGAAGGGACGCCTGCGTTTTGCCGATCCGGAACTGATTGCCAAGCACGGGCGCGGAGACCTAAAGGCTGTGATTCGCGCCATGAATAAGGGGCTACCCTTTTATTATTTGCCTGATATGGACCACGGCCGGAAGAACTCCATTTTCATTCCGTTTTTCGGTGTGCCGGCAGCAACCGTGCCGATGGCTTGTCGTTTGGCGAAGCTTACGCGGGCGAAAGTGTGCATGTGTATTGCCGAGATGACGGACGAGGGCTACACGGTTCATATTTCGCCTGTCTGGGAGAACTATCCGACCGACGATGTCGAAGCCGATACTCGACATATCACGGCCGAACTCGAAAAGTGGATTCTCAAACTGCCGGATCAGTACCTTTGGTCGCATCGACGCTTTAAGACGCGTCCCGAAGGGGAACCTTCCGTGTACGACTAATCGGACCAGTAACTATGCGATTTACCAAAATGCAGGGCGCGGGCAACGACTTTGTCATGCTGGACGCCACGCAGGAACCGTTTACTTTGACGACCGAACAGATCCGCGCGTTGTGCGATCGTCGCTACGGTGTCGGATGTGATCAGTTGTTGGTGGTTGAAAAAAGTGCTCTACCCGAAGTTGACTTCAAGTACCGCATTTTCAACTGCAGCGGCGGTGAAGTCGAAATGTGTGGCAATGGCGCGCGTTGCTTTGCTGTTTTTGTGCGGGAACTTGGGCTGACCGACAAAACGACGATTGCCTGCGAAACGGTCAAAGGCGTCATTCGTCCGCACATGGAAGATGACGGCACGGTTACCGTGGATATGGGGCGGCCCTGTTTTGAGGCTGCTGATGTCGGGCTCGTGACACAAGGGCTTGAAACGAAGACCGAGGGTGAAGCAACGCTCTATAAAATCGCGGCTTCAGGGCTCGACAACTGGGTGAGCATTGTCTCGATGGGAAATCCTCATGCCGTTCGTTTGGTCGAGAATGTTGCAACCGATCTGGTTTGTTCCGTGGGTAGCGCTTTTCAGAAGATGCCGGTGTTTGAGCATCAGGTCAACGCTGGCTTTATGCAGGTCGTCAGCTCAAGAGAAATCAATCTGCGAGTTTACGAGCGAGGCGCGGGTGAGACGCTTGCCTGCGGTTCGGGAGCGTGCGCCGCGGTGACTTCGGGCATTCGCCGCGGTTTTTTGGGTAACGACGTACTCGTTCACATGCGTGGCGGCGACATTCGCGTGCGTTGGAGCGGTGAATCCGAAGCGTCCGTTTATCTATCGGGACCGGCCGTGACCGTTTTCACCGGCGAAATTGACCTTGATCGGATCGTGTTGCCGACAGCCAATTTTTGAGAAAGAATTTTTGACACGAATTTGAGAATTGATATGCAAGACATCGTTCTGAAGAAAGGCAAGGAGAAAAGTCTGCTGCGCCGGCATCCGTGGGTTTACGACACTGCAGTTGCCAAGGCCGGACAAAAAGGCGTAAAGATTGCCGCCGGCGAAATGGTGCGGGTGGTTTCGCACGACGGACGCGAACTGGGTTACGGTGGTTGGTCGCCAGCTTCCACACTGCGAGTGCGCATGTTCACTTACGCAGGGGAAGAGGCTCCGCAGCCGGGTTTTCTCACGCATCGCATCGAAAAAGCGGTTGCCGCGCGAGCTCATCTACTGGAACGTACCAATGCCCGCCGACTGGTCTTTGCTGAGGCCGACGGCATTCCGGGGCTGGTGGCCGATATGTACGGTGATTGGGTGGTGACGCAATTTCAGAGTGCGGCCGTGCAGGCCAACAGTGCAGAAATCGTTGACGCTTTGATGAAGGCTACGGGAGCCAAAGGCGTGTTTGACCGATCGGACGCGGCCACCCGCAAGCGCGAAGGGCTTGAGGAGCACGTAGGCGTACTTGCCGGCGAAGAACCTCCCGCGATCATTGAAGTCGTGGAAGACGGAGTGAAGTACGGTGTTGATGTGCGCGTGGGGCACAAGACGGGTTTTTATGTCGATCAGCGAGAAAGTCGTCTGGCCGCACAAAACATCGCTCGTGCCTTTAAGAAGGAAACCGGTCGCGGTCTTCGTGCACTCAATTGCTTCTGCTACACGGGCGGCTTTTCGTTGGCGCTTGCCGCAGGCGGCGCCGAAGAGGTGGTAAGCGTCGACTCTTCGGCAGAAGCGCTTGCTCGTGCTCAGGCCAATGCCGTGCTCAACGGCTTTTCGTCTGATGTGTGCAAGTGGCAGCAGGCCGACGTCTTTGAGTATCTGCGCCAGGCACGCGAAGCGGGCGATACGTACGATCTCATTATTTTGGATCCGCCCAAGTTTGCTTCGAGTCACTATCATGTGGATCGCGCCGCAAGAGCTTACAAGGACATCAACCTCAACGGATTGCGCTTGCTTCGCGCCGGCGGCCAGTTGTTAACGTTCTCCTGCTCGGGAGCCATTGACACGGATCTTTTTCAGAAGATCGTGGCGGGAGCTGTCATTGATGCACGCCGCCAGGCATGGGCACTCACACGCTTCGGAGCCGGGGTTGATCATCCGCTTTTGATGACGTTCCCTGAGGGTGAGTATCTCAAGGGGCTACACCTGAAGCTTTGCGATTAAGATGTTGTAAAACTTGAAAAAGGCGCCTTTGACGAGGCGCTTTTCCTATTGAGGGCGAGACAAAAATGACGGAAGACTTTGATCCGATGGCCGAACCGGATATTTCGGTTACGGTACTCACGGGCTTTTTGGGCGCCGGCAAGACGACGCTGTTGAACCGTATCCTTAAGGAAAACCATGGTCTCAAAATTGCCGTGATCGAAAACGAACTCGGCGAACAGACTATTGACAATGATCTGCTGGTCCAAGACGGCGCCGAACAGATCGTGACGATGAATAACGGTTGCATCTGCTGCACGATTCGCGGCGATTTGTCGCGTGTGCTCACAAACTTGCGCATCCAGCGTGACAAGGGCGAAATCGATTTTGACCATGTTGTCATCGAAACGACGGGTGTTGCCAATCCTGGTCCCGTGTGTCAGACCTTCTTCATGGACGATGCTGTGGCGGCCTTTTTCCGCCTCGACGGCGTGGTGACGCTCGTGGATGCCAAGCACGCTGCTGAAACGCTTGCCAAAGAGGAAGTGGCCTTTGATCAGATCGCCTTTGCGGATCGCATCTTTATTTCCAAGGCTGATTTGGTGAGCGCCGAAGAACTCGCTGCCCTCAAAGAACGCCTGATTTCGATTAATCCCCGCGCGCCGATTGAAGTTGCCGACATGGGTAATGTTCCCGTTAACAAGGTGATCGATATCTATGGCTTTAACATGAATGACATATTGGATGTTGATCCGACTTTCTTGACCGGCGCCCATAAGCACCACCACGGCGACGATGTGGCTGCTTTTGTTTTTACTTCGGACAAGCCTTTCGACGCGCCGCGTTTTGAGCAGTACTTGCAGAGTCTGGTGGCGGTCTATGGGCCCGATATGTTGCGCTATAAGGGCGTGCTCTATCTGAAGGGAACGGATCGGCGCTGCGTCGTGCAGGGCGTGCACATGGTTTTTGGAGCCGACGTGCTTGGCCCCTGGGGGAAGGATAAACCCGAAACCAAGTTTGTGATCATCGGTCGCAAACTTCCGAAAGAGGCGATTCTCAAAGGGTTTGAGTCGTGCCTGGCTTAACGTTGATTTGAAAAACGTTACAAGTCGATGCGAACAAATGGCTATGGATTCAAGCTTTTGTGCTATTGTGTGCGCCTTCAAAAAGCCTTGATAATTGTGCGGCCTTGTTTTTATGGCCGTCCGTGCGAAGGCTACTTCTGTAGATCGAAAGAGTTTTATGGCAACAAAAAAGACTTTGACCGAACAAGAGCTCTTGGCGATGTCCGATAAGGACTACATGAACGACAAGCAGCTGGAGTTTTTCCGCAACCGTCTAACGGAGATGGAAGCAGAACTGCGCCACAACGCCGGCCAGACGACTGAAAATCTGCGCGAATCGACTGTGGTGCCTGATCCGGCCGATCGTGCAACGATCGAAGAGGAACACGCACTCGAACTGCGCACCCGTGACCGCGAACGCAAACTTCTCAAGAAAGTGCAGGCTGCAATCAAGCGCATTGATGAAGGCGAATACGGCTATTGCGAAGAAACGGGTGAACCGATCGGCGTGCGTCGCCTTCTGGCTCGTCCGACGGCTACGCTTTCTCTGGAAGCGCAGGAGCGCCGCGAGATTAAACAGAAGATGTTCGGCGACTGACACGTCAACGTCAAGTGCGGTTTTTCGACGTTCAGGTCCGAGAAAATTCTCGGGCTTGAGCCTTAGTGCAAATTTCTTTTGTCGGCAACCGCGCAAAAACACGTGAGAGGAAGGCTCGAGCCTTCCTTTTTCGTAAGAACGAGCCGGATTTTTGAATCAATCCGGACGGATTCAGAGGGGATTTCATGGAACAGTTTCACGGAACGACTATCGTTTGCGTGCGCCGCGGCAACACCGTGACGATGGGCGGCGACGGGCAGGTGACGCTCGGCAACGTCGTCTTCAAGGCCACCGCACGCAAGGTGCGCCGCATTTATCACGATCGCATTTTGGTGGGCTTTGCCGGCGCAACGGCCGATGCTTTTACACTGGTGGAACGCTTCGAAGGCGAACTTGAAAAACATTCGGGCAACCTGATGCGCGCAGCGGTGGAGCTTGCCAAACTTTGGCGTACTGACCGTATGTTGCGTCATCTTGAAGCCATGATGATTGTGGCCGATAAAGACGCCACGCTAGTGCTCTCGGGCAACGGTGATGTGATCGAACCCGAAGGCGGCATCGCTGCGATTGGTTCGGGTGGCAACTATGCTCTGTCGGCGGCGCGTGCTTTGAAGGAACATACCGAAATGGATGCGCCTTCCATCGTCAAGGCGGCCTTGGATATCGCCGGTGACATCTGCATCTACACCAACCGCAACCAAACCATCGAAACGCTGCAAGGCTAATTTATTTTTCTAGAACAGTTTTTTCGAGATGAACGAAACCGACCGCTCCATGCTCACGCCGCGCGAAATCGTGAGCGAACTCGACAAATACATTGTGGGTCAAAACGACGCCAAGCGCGCCGTTGCTGTGGCGCTTCGCAACCGTTGGCGCCGCAGTCGCGTGCCCGAACCGCTACACTCGGAAATCACCCCCAAGAACATTTTGATGATCGGACCGACAGGCGTTGGTAAGACCGAAATCGCTCGTCGCTTGGCCAAGCTCACTGACGCGCCGTTTGTGAAGACGGAAGCGACAAAATTTACCGAAGTTGGCTACGTCGGTCGCAATGTGGAATCGATCGTGCGCGATCTGATGCAAGCCGGCATCAAGCTCGTTGAGGCGCAGCAGAAAAAGCGTGTGATGACGCGAGCTCGCGAACAGGCAGAAGAACGCGTGCTTGATCTTCTTTTGCCTCCGCCCGCTCCCGTTGAGGGCCAGGCGGCTCCGGTGCCGGTCGAAGGTGCCGCTCGCCGTCGTTTCCGCGAAGACTTGCGCGCTGGCCGCTTGGATGACAAGACCGTAGAAGCCGATGTGGCAAGTAATGCTCCCGTCTTTAACATGATCGGTCCGGAAGGCATGGACGATCTGGAAAATCAGCTCCAAAGCGTCTTTGACAAAATCAATGCCTCGCGTCGCGAAAAAAAGCGTCTCAAGATCCGCGAAGTGATGGAAATCTACACGGACGAAGAAGCCGGAAAGCTGATTGATCACGAAGACCTAACGCGTCGCGCGATCGAAAGCGTGGAAAACAACGGGATCGTTTTTATTGACGAAATCGACAAGATCGCGGGTGGTGCCGAACGTCACGGTTCGGGCGACGTTTCGCGTGAAGGAGTGCAACGCGATCTGTTGCCGTTGATTGAGGGCACCTCCGTGAAAACCAAGTACGGTTGGGTGAAGACCGACCACGTGCTCTTTATCTGCTCGGGTGCGTTCCACCTTTCCAAGCCGTCGGATCTGGTTCCCGAATTGCAGGGCCGTTTGCCGATTCGCGTGGAACTGAAGAGCCTTACCGAAGAAGACTTCGAGCGCATCCTTACGCAGACTGACGCTTCTGTCGTCAAGCAGTACGAGGCACTTCTGGGTGCAGACGGCGCCAAGCTCACCTTCACGCCCGAAGCAATCAAGGCGATTGCGCATTACGCCTTTGAGGTGAATGAACGAACGGAAAATATCGGTGCGCGACGTCTGTACACCGTGATGGAAAAGCTGCTTGAAGAAGTGAGCTTTGACGCGGGATGCCGCAGCGCGATGGAAGTGACCATCGACGAAGCGTACGTGCGTGAGCGTCTCGACGTGCTTGCGGGCGATCAGGATCTGTCCCGCTACGTGCTCTAACGATCGTTCCGTCTGCAAGACAGAGCCTTTGGGCTCTGTTTTGTTATGCGGACTCGAACGGTGTTCGCAAGCCTCATCGTGCGGTATAGTTTGGCGCGCTTGCAACGGCGTTGACAAAAAAAGAAAGTATCATCAAAAGAACGCCGCGGACTTGTGTCTGTGCCCGACGGCTCGCAAGTGAATTGCCTTTCGTTCGGAAGCAAATCCCCTTGGTCAAAAAAGGATGACAAACAATGCAGACTTCCGCCCCCAACACTAATTTGGTGCCCGCTTCGCTCAAAGCTGAAGTTCTTTCCGAAGCTCTTCCTTACATTCAGCGATTTCACGGCAAGACGATCGTGATCAAGTACGGCGGCAACGCCATGACAGATCCGAAACTGCAACGCGCTTTCGCGCGAGACGTGGTGCTTTTGAAACTTGTCGGCATGAACCCGGTGGTTGTGCACGGCGGCGGTCCTCAGATCAACAGTGCCTTGAATCGCGTGGGTAAGGTTAGCGAATTCGTGCAGGGCATGCGTGTCACTGATCCCGAGACGATGGAAGTTGTCGAATGGGTGTTGTGCGGTGAGGTGCAGGGCGATCTCGTGCAAATGATCAACTCCTTCGGCGGGCATGCCGTGGGTTTGACCGGCAAGGATGGCAGTCTCATTAAGGCGCGCCGCATGAAGCTGCAGGACACCAACGACCCCAACGTGTATCACGACATCGGTCAGGTGGGCTTGATCGAGGAAATCAATCCGTCGCTCGTTCAGGCGCTCGAACAGGATCACTTCATTCCGGTGATCAGTCCCATCGGCATGGGTGAAGACGGCTTGGCCTACAACATCAATGCTGACGTGGTGGCCGGGAAGATGGCCGAAACACTTAAGGCTGAAAAGCTCGTGATGCTTACCAATACGCCCGGTGTACTTGATCGTGAGGGCAACCTTCTGAGCGGTCTGACGGCTTCTGCAATTGATGCGCTTTTTAAAGACGGCACGATTTCGGGCGGCATGCTACCCAAGCTTTCTTCTGCGCTGTCGGCGGCTCGCAACGGCGTACGCAGCGTGCATATTATTGACGGACGTGTCAATCACTGTTTACTTCTTGAAATTCTCACCCCGCAGGGCGTGGGTACGATGATCTCGGCCGATGACTGATAGCAAAAAACGCCGTAACAAACCGAATGAACATGCCGACGACGGACAAAGCCGTGCGCGGTTGTCTCGAGTCAAAGTTTGGCTGATTGACTGCGACGATACGCTCTACGAGTCTTCCCGTGGCATGTTTGCCGCCATCCATTTACGCATGGAGTCGTTCATTGCGCAAAAGCTTGGCGTGTCGATCGAAGAAGGCCGTCGCCTTCAGCATACCTATTGGGCGCAGTACGGAGCGACTTTTTTAGGACTTGAAAAACATCACGGAATCGCACCCAAGGAATTTTTTGATGCCACGCATCGGTTCGATCTTTCCGAAGAAGTGCCCGAAGACTTCAGCCGCGCCAGACTGCGCGACAGTCTCAAGGCCTTAAATGGCAAGCGCGTTTTGGTAACCAACGGTCCGGAGTGCTACATCAAGGCGCTTCTACCGCTCTTGGGCATTGCCGACCTGTTTGATGCGGTGGTAAGCGCCGATGATATGCGAGTGATGGGAACCTGGCGCTGCAAGCCTGACGAGACTCTTTTTGCCGGCTTGGCGGCGCGATTCAAGGCTCGTCCCGAGCAGTGCGGTTTTGTTGAAGACAGCCCCGTGAATCTCAAGACGGCCAAGAAACTCGGCATGGTGACGGTTTGGTGCGCGGGCTATCGCAAGCGCGAACCGCATCGCATGCAGGCGCACGCCTGGGCCGACGTTGCAGTCGATTCCCTGTTTGAGCTGGCCCGTCGCGTGCGTAACGCTCGCTCGCAGGCCGGCATGAGACCGAATTAAGGCAGGAGAGACGCAAATGCTGAAGGTGTTGAAGACTTGCTGGCGCGGGTTGGATTTTCTGAGGCGTCTGACCCTGAACCTGGTTTTTTTGCTGATTCTCGGCGCGATTGTTTTTGCTTTTTTCTACGAAAAGCCCGTGAGCGTACCCAACAATGCCGTGCTGCTGGTGACCTTGTCGGGGCAGGTTGTTGAAGAAGACGATTTCGACGGCCAGGGAACGTTTTCTTCCATGGTTGACGGCTCGGACTCCTTCACGCGTCTGCGCGACGTGACGCGGGCTTTGTCGCGTGCTGCCGAAGACAAACGCATTGCGGCGGTGCATTTCCGTGTGCAGGATCTGCAAAAAGCGGGCCTGGCTTCGCTTCGCGAGATCGGCGCTGCAATGGATCGCGTGAAGGCGGCCGGCAAGAAAATCACCGTTTGGTCGACAGGCTACAGCCAGATTCAGTATGCGGTTGCCGCGCACGCCAACGAGGTCTTTGTTCACCCTATGGGCGGTGTGATGCTCAAGGGGCTTTCCGGAACCCGCCTTTACTGGGGCAGCGCGCTCAAAGAGTTGGGCGTGACGGTGCATGTATACCGCGCGGGTGACTACAAGAGTGCTCCAGAAATTTTTGTGCGCTCCGAACCCTCCAAAGAGTCGCTTGCGGCTGATCGTTTCTGGATGAAAGACATCTGGTGGCAATACACCGCCAACATTGAGTCTTCCCGAGGTTTGATGCCGGGTGCTGTCGACAAGGTAATTGCTACGTATCCCGAGCTCCTTGAAAAAGCGCAAGGAGACATGAGCCGGGTAGCACTCGACCAAAGCCTGATTGATTCGGTGCATACGGCTGATGAGGTGATCGATATTCTGCGCACCCGTATGGGTTGGAAGAGTGCGACCGAAGAAAAGCTTCTTGATTATCGGCTTTATCTTGAAGCGGTAGAAAAAGTTCCGTCCGGAAAACGCGTTGCCGTGGTGACGATCGAAGGTGAAATCAAAGACGGCGGCGACGGCCCCGGTATGACCGGTGAACGCGACGCCGTGCAACGCATCCGAGCCGTACGCGAGTCGCCTGACTATGCGGCTCTGGTGGTGCGTATCGACAGCCCCGGCGGCAGTCCGGTGGCTTCCGAACTGATTCGCCGTGAGCTGGAACTCGTCAAAAAGGCAGGCAAGCCTGTGGTGGCAAGCTTTGGCGACTATGCCGCAAGCGGTGGCTACTGGGTAGCATTAGGTGCCGACACGATTGTGACCGATCCGATGAGTATCACCGGTTCCATCGGCGTGTTCGGCATGATGCCGACTTTTGAAAAGGCCATTGATCGATTGTCGCTCGGTACGGGCGGCGTATCGACCTCACCGCTTGCTGATGCGATGAATCCGCTCAAATCGGTGACGCCCGAGTACGGAAAGATGATGGAACTTTCCGTGGCCCGCATTTACCGTGACTTCATCTCTCTGGTTGCCAAAGGCCGCAAGATGGACGAGCAGAAAGTTGCGGCATTGGCTCAAGGTCGCGTCTTTACTGGCCGTCAGGCGATTGATATGGGACTTGCCGATACCTTGGGCGGGTTGGACGTGGCTTTAAAGAGGGCTGCTGAAATGGCCAATGTGCCCAATGCGCCCGCGGAATTCATCGAGCGTGATGGCTCCGGGTTGTCGATGATGGTGATGCGTCTGATGCGCCGTGCCATGATCGAAACCGGCTTTGCCGAAGCGATGCGTTTGGCGACTCCTGCCGTGCAGGTGCTCGAGCCCGTCCAACGTTTGCAGCAGACAGTTTCCGGCAGCATGCCGCTCTATGCGCATTGTCTGTGCACGCCGCAGTAGCAAGCTTTCACGCTGCAACCATTCGGCCGTTGCGGATTCCGCAGAGTTGATCGCAATTTCGCCCGAGGGTTACCTCGGGCGAAGCGGATCTTTTTGAAGCACTGCAGAAAGACGGACTGCGATTGGAACAGGAACGCATCCCAATGTCGGTTCTCAATCGAGTGTTTGTTTCTCAGGTTGACAGGCTCAGAGAAGCTTTTTGAGTGCTTCCACAACTTCAATGTCAGCCGGAAGCCAATCGACAGTGTCAAGTTCATCGCGGGTGAGCCACTTCATGGCTTCATGCTCGACCAATTCGATTTCGCCCTGCGTGATGCTGGACAGGAAGCAGTGCATCGTGAGGTGAAAGTTCGGGTAGTCGTAGTCGACCGTCGTCACGAACTTGTCGGGGTGAATCGTGACGCGCAGTTCTTCTTCAATTTCGCGCACGATTGCTTCTTCGGCGGTTTCGCCTTGCTGCACTTTGCCGCCGGGGAATTCCCAGCCGTCTTTGTATTCGCCGTAGCCGCGCTGTGTGGCAAGAATTTTGCCGTCTTTGACAATGATGGCGGCAACGACTTCAATGGTCTTCATTGTGTTTGTGCCCTCTTAATAATGGGTAATAAGTATACGTGCTGACAAGTGAGGGATTATTCACTAAGCTGCAGGTTTGCTTTGCGACGAATGCGAAGAAACGCTCAGGACAAAATCGGCGACATAAATGGTTTTGATGTGATCACGCTTGCGAGAGGATCTGAAAGTGAGTGCTCCTAAGACCGAATGGCGCTGTGAGTCACTGAAGAACACGCGCCACTAAAATGAAAACTACGCTGTCTTCGTCGAGTTTCTCAGCGCTTCGACGAGCTCCGTGGCCCAACGAATCTGTCGTTCCTTTTGAGCAGGGATCGCAATTCGAATGTGGCGCTGTGCCCATGCGTTGGTGAGCTTTACCGCACGGATGCGCGGGTGGGGCTGTGCTTCGAAAGCGACGCGGCTGGCAATGCCAATTCCAACACCTGCGGCGGCCATCTGAAAGAGGATTGGTTGATTGGAGACGCGAACCTTGGGAACGAGCTTGCGGCCGAGTTCTCTAGCTCTTTCGTCGACGAAACGCTGCATTTCGACGTGTTCGCTCAGGGAGACGAAGTCCTCGTTCAGACATTCGGCGAAATCCAATGCTTCACGGTGCGCCAATGGGGAATCGATGCTTACGATCACCACAAGATCGTCGCGGGCGTAGTCTATGAAAGTAACGCCCGGATAGTCGCCAACGAAGGCGCCCAGGCCGATGTCGGCTCTGTCTTCGGCAACGGCCTCGACCACGTCGCGTGAAGAACAGCGATGGTGAGAGATCGAAACGTCAGGATGAGCCTTCAAAAAACGCGCCAGCCCATCGGCCAGAAAGTTCATGGCAGCGCCGTAGTTAGAGACGATCCGAAGCGTTCCGGCCTCGCGACTCACGAAAGGCTCGAGATCGCGAAGCATGCCATCAATGTCGCGCTCAATGCGAAGAGCTCCCTGCCGCACGATTTCGCCGGCAGGCGTTACCGCCATACCCTGTGCCGATCGCGTGAAAAGAGGCACTCCCAAACTTGACTCGAGTCCTTTGATGCGGGCGCAGACGGTCGAGGGACTCAAATGCACTCGTGCAGCTCCTCGCGTGAGATTGCCTTCGTCGGCTACGGCGCGAAATGTTTTGAGATCAATTAAGGAAAAGTGCTGCATTGCGAAAGCAAAAAAGGTGTGATTCATTCGGAAATTCCGAACGTAACCTTTGAAAAAGACTGATGGATGAATTCTTTTCCTAAGCTTAACATGCCCGCAAGAAGTCCGAGATTATTAGCTCCCCAACTGATTTTGGACTTTGCCGAAAAAATTCGAGTTTCTGAGAGGGATTCGGATTTGCTAAACAATAAAGCAAGGAGAGAAAGATGAAATTCCAACGACTGACCATTTTGGCGAGTGCGGTTATTCTCGGCCTCGGTTTGTCGTCCGGCGCCTATGCATTTTCAGCCGAAATGACGAAATCCTATTCGCAGGGAGACAAAGCCTCGTTCTTAGCGGGCGCCCACAACCAGAAGGGAATCTCTTGTCAGATGTGTCACACCACGGACAAGGTCAGTGATTCGGAAACGGAAATCAATAAGCAATGCGTGATGTGCCACGAGCCCAACGCATTGGTCAAGAAAACGGAAAAGCCGCATCAGCCCAATCCGCACAAGAGTCACTTGGGTGACGTTCAGTGCACGGCCTGCCATTCCGGCCATACGCCTTCCGTTGCGTACTGCACCAACTGTCATGATTTCCCGTCCATGAAGGATATGAAGTTCGGCAAGGGTGCCAAGCCGGCTTCTCAGTATGAAGATCTGACGAAGTACGACAACGCCAAGCCCGAACGGACGGAAACCACCGACATTCTGGTGGTCGGATCCGGTGCTGCAGGCTTTGTGGCAGCCTTTACGGCACAGGAAGCCGGTGTGAAGAACATCATCATGGTCGAAAAGATGGCGGTGCCGGGCGGCAACAGCCAGCTTGCAGCCGGCGGCATGAATGCGGCCGGCACTCCTTATCAGAAGGAAAAAGGCATTGAGGACAATGCCAAGCTGATGTTCGAAGATACGATGAAGGGCGGCAAGAACGTGAGCAACCCCGAGCTTGCCAAGATTCTGGCCGAACGTTCAGCTGATTCGATCAAGTGGCTTGCCGATCGCGGTGCTGTGCTCTCGCATGTCGGCCGTGGCGGCGGTGCCTCGGCAGCTCGTATGCACGGACCTGCGGGCGGCGTTTTCGTGGGACCGTATCTTTCCAAGTTCTTCCGCGATCACGCTAAGGAAACCAATCTTGATCTGCGCTTGAACTCCAAGATGGTCAAGCTTTATACCGACGACAAGGGCAATGTGACCGGCGCGCTCATCAAAGGTAAGCATTCGGGCCTGTATCGCATCAATGCCAAGGCTGTGGTTTTGGCTACGGGCGGTATCGGCGCCAATGCTAAGCTCGTTCAGTCGCTGCGTCCGGACATCAGCGCGGATGTGAAGACGTCCAATCAGCCGGGCAGCCAGGGCGACGGCATGGTGCTCGCACAGAAGGTTGGCGCGGCTGTGGTCGATGCCAAGGAAATTCAGCTCAATCCGACATTGTTGGTCGGCAGCCCCGTGATTGTTTCCGAAACGGTGCGCGGAGCAGGTGCGGTGTTTGTGAACCGCGAAGGCAAGCGCTTTATCAGCGAACTCACCACGCGCGACGTGACGAGTGCTGCTGTGTCGAAGCAAACGGGTGGTACGGCTTTTGAAATCTTTGACGATAAGGTTCGTCAGGGCGTCAAGCAAACTGGTGCGGCCTTTGAACTGGGGCTTGCCAAGGAAGGCAAGACGCTGGCTGAACTTGCCAAGAACGCGGGCATCGATCCCAAGAACCTTGAAGCGACGATTGCTCAGTACAACAAGTACGCCGAAGCCGGCAAGGATCCTGATTTCAATCGTCCGGGGCTGAGTGCCAAGCTCAAGGTCGACAAGGCTCCGTTCTACGCCATCGAAATCACGCCGGCAATTCACTACTACATGGGTGGTCTGAAGTTCAACGGCAAGACGCAGGTGATTAACACCTCCGGCAAGCCGATCGGCGGTCTCTACGCAGCCGGTGAAGTCACGGGTGGCGTGCACGGCAAGAATCGCCTTGGCGGCAACTCGATCAGTGAAACCATTACGTTCGGTCGCCTGGCCGGTGAAAACGCTGCTGCTCAGGTCCTTGGCAAATAATTTGTCTCCTCAGGCGGTTTTCCGGGAAGGCAACTTCTTCGGAAAACCGCAATCTCCTTGACGGGCAAGGTGTTGCGCTTTGCCCGTATTCTCTTGATGCGGCCGAAGGTACAATGGTCCAAACGGTGTTCTCTACGTTTGAGGACCTCTCAAATGACTTTGTCGGCCGAAGACTTTCTGCTTTCGGTTCAGAAACTGATAGTTGGCAACGATCTTAACACTACCTACAAGTTGGCATTGGTGCTGGCCGTCACGAACAAGGCAGGAGAAATTCCTTTTCTAAACAACTCCCCTCTGAAGAGGGAAGGTTTCCTTCGACCAAGTACTGACTTTTCCACCCGCTCTGATCCGGCCTAACGCCTGGTCAGTTGGCAAATGGCTGTCACCAGCACCACGAAGGATTTTCTGACGAGCCATCTCCGGCGTCATCGCTTTTGGCTCCGGCGCAAGTCTGGGATCACGCTGATCCCGACTACTCGTTGACTTCAAAACGACATATCCCGCATCAGTCAGGAGCTGTTTCGCACCTTCAAGCTGCTCGACGGCAACTTTCGGAATATGGATTTCCTTTTCAATGTCAGCGCAGTACAAAAGCAATGCTGACAGTACGTCACGCTGGATGTACTGTCCGCTTCCTGCTTTCATTTCCTGCCAGCGTTCACTGAGATCTTTCTTTCGATACGTGTCCGTATACGGATCGTACTGACTGAGTTTCAGTTTGTAGGGATTGACTTCTGTTACCTTCAGCCCGGCACTTGCAGCCTTTGACTTCAGTTGAGCAATGAATCCCGACATTGCACTTTTACCCAGACTTTTACCGAAATGTCCTCTCTGAAACGCCTTCCAGCTATTTTTCTCAATACGCATGTCGCCGGCTATTGAGAGCAGCAGATTGATCGTCTGACCGTGCCGGCACTTGCGTTCGGCTGCAGCCACGCGATGCATCTCACGCAGTCGATCTACCTTGCGTTGATAGTTCTTACTTTTGACAAGCTTCGCTCCCTTTTTGATTGTGCCGTCCTCGTTATAGGCATCGGGGTTGTTGCGTCTCAGGCTTCGGTCCATGGCACGAAGCAGACGTCGGGAGGCTGCCTCGTTGAAGTTGTTTGATCCCGCAACCTGAATCTTGCCGGCAAACGCCTTGCTAAAAAGAGCAATACTCTGCGGCCCCGGATCAATCGCAGCCCGTTCGGTTACAGGAGCATAAACATGCTTGACAGGAGCCGTCCCTTCAAGCACGACCTGCAAGAAGAAGCGGTCTGCCGAGCGGATGCGTTTACGCACCAGCCGGCAATACTTGATTTTGCGATACTTATCCGAGCGTTCGTTTTCTTTCAGCGCTCTTTGAATGTAATCGTCTTTCGGGTCGATCAGAACGCGATAGTCATGACCACACCAGTTCAGCACCTTTTTTTCCGGTCTGAACTTGAGCCCCGTTTTGTTGGTTTTGCCTTCAATACTGTGCAGACCGCGTTTGGAAGATTTGAAACGGGGCATCCCTCCAAGTCCGAGCTTATAGCGGTTTATCGCCTGAAAGACACGGGTGGCAATCTTCTGGGTCTCGTTAATGCCCAGTTCTGCTTTGCGACCGCTGCCTTCCCTGTGTCTTGCAATAACAGAATGCAAATCGTATTCAGTCAGCCCGTATTTGCGGTCAAGGGCACGAAAGGCTGCTGCCCTCTCCTTGCCTTTAGGCATGACACAGGCCTCTTTCCATGCAGCATCCTGCCGCATCTGCTGCAATTGTCCCATTGCTGTGCCCAGAGTGGCATTGTGCAGCTGACGGGCGAACTCAAGCTTGCGCACAATGGTACGCATCTCAGCATCGTCCACAGCAATCGGCAGTTCAATAACAAAACTCTGAGAGGTCATAGATACTGAGTTTAATAGCCCGCCTTCCTCCCTTCAATGAATTAAAGGGCTTCCGGCGGGAAAAATTCTGTGAATCATCCTGATGCGGAAGTTTTTGAGATCAGCTATCGCGAGCTGGCGCTTGAGTTTTTACGCATCTATTGGCCACAAGCCAAAGCCTATCCGCGAGCCGACAACAGTTCTGTCAAAGACGCTGTGTTGCGACAAAGCTTCGGCGGCAGTAACGCGCTTGTCATTTCGCTGATTCAGGTTTTTCAGGAACGGTTGTGTCCGGCAGACGCGCAATGGCTGACATTTTTGCAGGCGCAGCGTTTTGGGAAGGATTTCGATCGGCTGGTCAAGGACTGTCAGACGCGAGTTCTGAAGAAAAATCCGTTGCAGTACATGCAAGGCTACGAGTTCCTGTTTGATAAGGACGATCATACCAATCGGATTTATGTACGTCGAGAAGTCGCAGTTTTGCTGTGTCGGTTTCAGCCGACCGTTCAGGAACTGATCTTTTCGCGGTGGGAGAAGATGCTGCGCTCGATCCGGGCCAATTCAGGAGTGCTTGGCGAGACGCCGGAATCCACGCTGCGCGACTTTCTGTTCTATCCGCATCGCTCGGAAACGCTTGCGGCCATTCGAGACGTGTTGAGGGAATCGACGCCTGCGCAGACGTGCTTTTACTGCGGTCGCAAGTTGGATTCCGGTTGCGACGTTGACCACTTTTTGCCGTACTCGCGATTCGCGCATACAAGGACATTTAACTTTGTACTGGCTTGTCCGAAGTGCAATCGCAGCAAGTCGGACCGTCTTGCTGCGCCCGGGCATTTGTTCCATTGGATGGATCGCAACGAAACGTATGCCGAGGCAATCATCGAATGCAGTCGCGAGAGACTCGAAGCTGGGGCGTTGCTGGTTTCTGAAATGGCCGCACAACAATACGATCGTGCTGTAAACCGCGAGCGTTTTTGGTTACGTGCGGTTGCCGACGAGGCCCCCGAGACGCAACTGCTACAGGGAGCTGAGATTGAGGCGGTCCTCAATCGTTTGCATGACCATGCCCGTGCGATGTGTCGGTTCGAATGTCCGTGAGCAGATGCAAAACGAGGCGCATTCGTGAAGAAAGCGCCTCGTACTGACTGCGGCAAAACTCTCGTTAACTGTGAGAGATGTTTTGTTGTGTCTTCTCGTATTTGGCCAACTTGGCTTCAAAGTCATCAAGGCAGTTGCCGACAACCTTGTGCAGAGCAATCAATGCAATCAAGTTGGGAATGACCATCAGGCCGTTGAAGAGGTCGGCCAGTGCCCACACCAGATCAACCTTGAGCGTGGCGCCGACAATGATGAAGGCGCAGACAATCACGCGATAGGGAAGGAGCGCTTTTTCAGAGAAGAGGAAGCGCACGTTCTGTTCGGCAAAAAAGTACCAGCCGATGATCGTTGAATAGGCAAAGAAGAAGAGGCAGATAGCAACAAAACTTACGCCGAACGAACCCAGCCCCACGTTGTAAGCCTTCTGAGTGAGCGCAATGCCGGTGCTCTGGAAGTCGAGTACGCCGGTCACGAGAATCACGATGCCCGTGAAGGTAACAACGATCAGGGTGGCGAAAACGCCGAAGATGGCGACGAGCCCCTGTTCGGCCGGGTGCTCTACTTTGGCAACGGCGTGAGCGTGAGGTGTGGAACCCATACCGGCTTCGTTGGAGAACAAGCCGCGGGCAACGCCGAACTGCATGGCTTTGGCAACCGTCAGACCGAGTGCGCCGCCCATAACAGCCTGAGGATCAAATGCAGCCACAAAGATCAGACGGAACGCATTGCCAAGTTCTCCGGCGTGACAAGCAATGACGTAGGAGCCGCCGATGATGTAAATGGCGGCCATGAAGGGAACGATTTTCTCAGTCACAGACGCCAAACGGGCGACGCCGCCGAAGAAAACTGCACCGGCGAGAATGGCTGTCACAATACCGGTGATGACCAGCGGAACGCCGAAAGCCGTGTGCATGGCGTTGGAAATCGAATTGGATTGCACCATGTTGCCGATGCAACCCAGAGCAATGATGATGGCGATAGAGAAGAAGACGGCCATCGGACGCCATTTTTCACCCATACCCTTGGTGATGTAGTACGCAGGACCGCCGACCACGTGGCCGTTGGCGTCTTTGCCTTTGAAGGTCTGAGCCAGCACCGCTTCGGCAAAGATGGTGGCCATACCGAAGAAAGCGGCAACCCACAGCCAGAACAAGGCTCCGGGGCCGCCCGAGACGATAGCAGTGGCCGTACCCGCAACGTTACCGGTACCCACTTGAGCAGCGATGGCGGTAGCCAAAGCTTGGAATGAGCTCATGCCCGTTTTATCGGCACGCTTGCCAAAAAGCGTGGCGCCGCCGAACAGTAAACGCGTGGCGAGGCCGAACTTGCGTACCTGCACAAAACGAAGCTTGATGCTGTAGAAGATGCCCGTGCCGCACAGCAAGGGAATCAGGCAGAAAACGCCCCAAAGGACACTGTTGATCTCACTGACGAGATGATTAAGAAAGTCCATGACGACTTTGGCTCCGAGAGTTTGATTTTGTAGCGCTCAAACGACAATAAAGCGGTGACGGCTACTTATGCGCTCTGTCCTTGTTGTTTTTTTAGGCAGGAAAGAGACAGCCTAGAGTTTAGGTGCTTTATCTGCAGAGCAAATGAAAACTTGATGAAAGTTCGATGGAAAGCAAACTTTCTAGTGATCTGTTTTTAGGGAAAATGTTGTGGAACGTTGCGCGAAATCAGAACGTTGGTCCGGATTGCGACGAAACACTTTGCCGACAGCGTCACAAAGTTTCTTGTACTTGGCAGACAAAAATGACGGGAATAATCACCCCTCCCGTCACAAGCAGGAAAACCCGCATTCTACCTCCTTCTACTGCTGAACTTCTATTTCTCGGTAGAAAAAGAACGCTTTACGTGGCTTTCATTACGCGAAAAGACGCAGACTGTCATTTTTGGCAGTCGAAAAAGGCAAAAAGTGTGTTTTGCTGTTTTGAGAGCGGGGACAATTTTTGCCGCTGTATCAACGGGTTGGCGCCGAGTCATCGGCAAAGACAACAGCATATTGTGTGATTGCGATCGAACATATCGCCATATAGTATTTTTCGGACATCTAAATCAGAGGCGCCGCGCATCAGCGGTTAGCTCTTTTTTCTTGCCGGGTAATCAGTTATGTCCGTTCAGATCGATTTATCGCGCGATGCGCTTTTTGACGAGTTGGGGCTGCAGCGCTTGCGCGAAAGCTATATGCGAGAAGGGGAAACATCTCCGCAGGAGCGCTACGCCTTTGTGGCGGAAAGCTTTGCGAGCAATCCCGAACATGCGCAACGCATTTATGACTATGCGAGTCGCCATTGGCTGAGTTTTTCGACGCCTGTTTTGAGCTTCGGGCGAAACAAGCGCGGTCTGCCGGTCTCGTGCTTTCTGAGCTACATGCCCGATACGGCCGAAGGGCTGGTCAATACGCTTTCCGAAGTCAACTGGCTTTCGATGCTCGGCGGTGGCGTCGGCATTCACGTGGGCATTCGCAATGCTGACGACAAAAGCGTGGGTGTCATGCCTCATCTCAAGGTCTACGATGCGGCCTGTCTTGCGTATCGTCAAGGTTCGACGCGGCGCGGGTCCTACGCGGCCTTCCTGTCGATTGATCATCCTGACATCGTTCAGTTCATTGAGATGCGCAAGCCCACGGGCGACCCCAATATGCGCGCACTCAATCTGCATCATGGCATCAATATTTCCGACGCCTTCATGGAGAAGATCGAAGCGAGTATGCGTGATGCCGACTATGACGATTCGTGGGAGCTCAAACACCCGGCCACCGGTAAAGTGGTTGAAACGGTGAGTGCCCGTGATCTCTGGCAGCGTATTTTGGAAATGCGCATGCACACCGGCGAACCGTACCTGGTCTTTACCGATACGGCCAACCGCGTGTTGCCCAAGTGGCTTGCCGATCAGGGGCTCAAGATCAACGGATCGAACCTTTGCACCGAAATCTTCTTGCCCACGAACGAGGAGCGTACGGCCGTCTGCTGTCTTTCGTCCGTGAATCTGGAGTACTTCGATCAATGGAAGCACGTGCCTCAGTTCATCGAGGACGTGATGGAATTTCTCGACAACGTGCTTCAATACTTCATCGATCACGCTCCGGACACGATTGCGCGTGCGCGATTGAGCGCCATGCGCGAGCGTAGTGTGGGGCTCGGTGCCATGGGCTTCCATGCCTATCTGCAGAAAAACGGCATTGCCTTTGAGAGCGTTGTCGCAAAAGTGACCAACATGGCGATGTTTCGCCACATCCGAAACGAATGCGAGCGTGCCGACAAGGTTCTGTGTGAAAAGCGCGGCGCATGTCCCGATGCGGCCGCTGCCGGCGTCAGCCGTCGTTTCAGCCACTGGATGGCCGTGGCTCCTAACGCCTCGTCGTCGCTGATCACGGGCGGCACGAGCCCGTCAATCGAACCGATTCGAGCCAACGTTTTCCGGCAGGACACGATTTCCGGCGCGCATATCGTCAAGAATCGCTTCCTCAAACGCGTTTTGGTTGAACTCGGTCTCGATACAGACGAAGTCTGGAGTGATCTGATTGCCCACGACGGCAGCGTGCAACACCGCACGGATTTGCCGCAGCAGGTCAGAGACGTATTTAAGACGGCTCAGGAAATTGATCAGCGCTGGATCATTGAACTGGCAGCTGATCGCCAGCCCTATATTGACCAGGGCCAGAGCGTCAATCTCTTCTTTGCGCCCGACGTGCCGATCGGTTATCTGCACGCCTGCCACTTTATGGCTTGGAAGAAGGGGCTGAAGTCTCTTTACTACTGCCGCAGCGACAAGCTGAGAAAAGCCGACAAGGTCGGCCAGGTTGCCGTCCGTCGGCGTCTTGAGGACGAAATTGATATGCGGGCTGTAGCCGACGACACCGGCTGCCTTGCTTGTGAAGGATAAGAAATGCAGAAAAGCGCACTGAAACTCGCGGGAAACCGCAATTACTTCAAGCCCTTTGCCTACCCGTGGGCCTACGATGCGTTCGTTCAAAGCGAACAAATGCACTGGCTTTGGACGGAAGTGCCGATGATGGAAGACGTCAAGGACTTCCAGCTCAGGCTCACGGATTCCGAACGCGATTTTTTGACGAAGATCCTGCGGTTTTTCACGCAGGGTGACATCGACGTGTCGGGAGCCTACGTCACGACTTATCTGCCGCAGTTCCCTCAGCCGGAAATCCGCATGATGCTCTCGAGCTTTGCCGGCCGAGAAGCGGTGCATATCGCGGCATACTCGCATTTGATCGAGACGCTGGGCCTGCCCGAGACCGTCTACAACGAGTTTCTGCAGTACGAGGCGATGGCCAAAAAGCACGAGTTCTTTAACGAGTGCCTGTCGGAAAACGAGCTTGCCGCCCAGATTGCCGCTTTTTCGGCCTTCACCGAAGGGATGCAGCTGTTTTCGAGCTTCGTGATGCTGCTCAACTTCCCGCGCAACGGACTACTCAAGGGCATGGGGCAAATCATTGCCTGGTCGATTGCCGACGAGACGCTGCACACCGAATCCATGACGAAGCTCTTTCGTGAGTACATCAAGCAGAATCCGCAGCTCTGGAACGATGAACTCAAGGCACGCATCTACTCGATCGCCGAAACGATGGTTGACCTGGAAGATCGTTTCATTGAACTCGCCTTCGGCGTAAGCGACATGAAGCGTCTCACCAAGCAGGAAGTCAAGGATTACATCCGCTACATTGCCGATCGTCGCCTGATGGGACTCGGCTTGAAGCCGATCTTTAAGTCGGAGAAAAATCCTCTCAACTGGGTCGACGCGATGCTTGGTGTGACGCACACCAACTTCTTTGAAAACCGCGTGGTTGACTACGCCAAAGGGGCGCTCACCGGCTCCTGGGGCGATGTATGGGGTGCCGCAGGGGCAAAGGAATAAAAGCCTTCTGTCAGGGAAGGCTGCGGGATCAGTTCTCCCTAAGTTCGTCGCGAGTCTGTTTTCCTTGTCCGAGCTTTTTCAGCTTGCCGTCGGCGGTGGGGCGCTTGATCAGCATAAAAGCCGATGTTTGAGAAATCCCTGCAACGGTTTCTATTTCTTGGCGTGTGATCGATCTGTTTTGTTTGCAGAAACTGACGACTAGCTGTTTTCGATTTTGTTCGCGCGTAATTGGCGGATGTAGTGATGAAACTGTATCGGTGTACGGAACCGTTAGACCAGGAGACGGGCTTCGCAGCTCAGGCTGTTGCGCATTTACGTAGTTCGTGTTGGGGTGCGTGAGCTTGAAGCTATTGTGTGTGACAGATATGTCCGCACGTTTCCCCGTGCCTTCGTAGGCGCTGTCAATCTTATCGTAGCTGGTTCCATACGCCTCAATGAGCTTGAGGCGATAGAACACGGCGGCCAGAGCTTTGTTGCGGGGCTCTGAGATGCCTTCTCGAATTTCCTCAATTGTCATTTTTGTCATCAAGCCGCCTTGGTTAAGAATTTCCAAGCGGTCGTCAAATATGCTGATGAGAATGGTCTCGCTGCGGCCGTAATCGCGGTGGACGACGGCATTAAGAAGTCCTTCACGGATCGCCGCAAGCGGAAAGTCGAGATTGTCAACGCGGGTCAGACCTTTGAAAAGTGGCTTTCAAATTGTTGTGCCTAACAATGAAAGCGTAGGCATCTTTAAGTTGTTTGAAGCGTGAGCCGGAAAATTCCTCACGGTCCCGAAAAATCAGTTTTCGAGTGCCCTGAAATACCGCGCTTTTATGCAGTGTTCACATTGATCAGAAAGCAACAATGCCAAATTGGTAAAGAGTTTGTCTTCGTTGAAAAGGCCCAGCGATGTTTTTTGGGCTTTGCCGAAAGCAACGTTCTTTTGAGCGAAATATTTGGCAGCAAAGTTAGATGTCAGAGCCTGCTGAAACGAGGCGACTGTTTCGCAATGGCCTCCGCTTGTTTCGATCAGCATTTGACGAATAGCATCGTAACTGGCAGGAATTGTCGAGGGACCCTGCCGAACGGAAACGCCTTTGGGGCGAAAGCTTTTTTTGGTGCCATTTTTATCTTTCTTTCTGCGCTCTTTCCGTTCGGAAATGTAACTGATAGTAAGTATCTCTGAAACCAGACCGAACAACACACCTGGGTGAGGGGAGACCCTCCACTTTATGGAAGGTCTCTCCTTAAACCTTATTTATCCAACGGATGAATCTCAAGTTTGGGCAAAGCTTTCACGATTTTCATCGTTTCCAGGCTGACGGTGATGATCTTCAGGAAAAGATCAAGCGGGTAACGTTCGTT
>ULTQ01026000.1_pt1 | contig 30650 bp, 29 predicted proteins | sample 1957731 | NCBI WGS metagenome assembly ULTQ01 (sample SAMEA4835738, study PRJEB28245) | human gut metagenome | biome: gut microbiome; material: fecal sample | place: Denmark | collected 2008 | reverse complement strand
CTCAAACAATACGGGCTCGTGCGTCTTGCTTCGCAAGCCGTTCCTTCGCTCCCCTAAGAAAACTTTCAAACACTACGGCGTGGCTATTGAAAGTCTGATTACAAAAATCAGTTGAATCACTTACTTTTACTTTGCTACAGCTCGAGCGATAGACAAACAACGCGCTTCTACGCACATTTCGGCGTCCCGTACCATCTGCAATTCTGCGTGGCAGAACAGCATAAACCCCGACTACAAATCATAGTCGGGGTTTGTTATTTGGTTTATGCCGAATATGCCTCTTATTTCGGCAGGTTGGCGAACAGCTTTACATTGTCGAATGTATATGTATACTTGCCGTCCTCAATGCCATGGATTATCTCGCAGACCTTGTCGTTATACGGAGTCGGCACGCCGTACTTTCTGCCGTAGGCACAGACAACGCCGTTTATCGCGTCGACTTCGCACTTCTTGCCCTTTTCGAGATCCTGGAGCATGCTCGCCTTGAGAAGCCTGTGCTTCTTGATGCATATCGGGATGAGCGCGAAGGATATCTTCTTCTTTATGCCGTTGCCCTTGTAGTCGAGGAGCTTGACGATATCCTTGCCCTGAACCGGCTCGATTTTTATTCCCGCCGCCGCGGCAACATCGATGCACTCTTTTATAAGATTCTGGCAGCAGACACGGGAGGTCTTGTTCTCTGCGGCGTCGCCGAAAGTGCCGCCGATAACGGCGGACATGCCGCTGAACGCGGCGTTGATGAGCAGCTTCGACCAGCGGACGCCCATGAAGTTATCCTCAACCTCGACGGGGCACATCTTCTCAAGCAGCGCCTTCACCTGCATGAGTTTGTCGTCCTTCTGACCGTTCATTCTGCCAAGACCGAAGCTCATGCTGTCGGGCTCGCTCGTAAGCTCCGAAACACCCTTTCCGTGGAGCGTTGCACCCCATGCGACGGTGCAGCCCATCGTCCTGTCCTCCCCGACGACCTCGGAGACGGAGAGCTCGGGCAGTCCATTTTGAAGCGTGCAGACGATGCAGTCATCGGTCATATTCTTCTGAAGCTTCTTTAAAACATTGACATTGTCGAGCTGCTTTGTCAGCAGGATTATCAGCTCATATTTTTCGGTCATCTCGTCGGGAGTCAGCGCGTGGACGGGCACGGTCATATTGACGGTGCCGATTATCTTTGCGCCGTCTCTGTTGAGAGCCTCGACATGCTCGCGGTTGCGCGTGATAAGATCGACATCCACGCCAGCCTTTGCGAGATATGCGCCGAGCACGGTGCCGAGCGACCCTGCGCCGTAAATTGCGGTTTTCATAAAAATCCCCTCTTTGATAAAATTTTATCGATATGATTATATCACGCAGAGCGGCGATTTACAAGAAAACTTTTCGTTCCCTGCGGAGTATGTCCGCGAGAATTATTTTGATTTATCCCAATAGGGGTAATCGGTAAACACGAACTTTCCCTCCGCATTTTTCCCTGTCGGCAGCTTGACATATATGATATCGTCAACCGAGCGTTTTCTTACGGCCATAACAACCGTGAAATTCCCGTTGCCGTCATTCTCGACGTGATGCATCCAGCTGTTATAGGAGACTTCACCGTCGTTTTTCTTATATGCTACATATATGTTGTCGTTATGCTCTATCAAATCCCTGTCGGCAACAGCTTGGCTCAGTATTTTATCTGTAAACTCCTCGGAAAAGACCTCTAAAAATTTTTTGCGGACCTCTTCCATCGTGGTCACATACCGGTATTGGGGAAACATTGGAATATACTTTCTGAATCTTATTGTCACAGGCTTCTCCCCGGCGGAATACTCGCCCGCAAAATTCAGAGTCAGCCAGAGGCTTCGCGCCTTATCCGCCAAATCCCGCGCGTCGGTCTCATACAGAATAGACCCGTCCTCGGGATAAAGCTCATACCCGTTTATGCCGTGCAGGCTTTCTATTATTGCTCGCCTGTCGCTCTCATAGGTCTCCCAAAGCGCAAGCGCGGCCTCGGAAACTTTTTCCGAGTATGCGTTTATCCGATAATGGTCGCGCGCCGTAACAAACAGGGTGTTTTCGTCCGAAACAAGCCGCCCCACTTCCACTCTGCCCTTGTAGGAGTCCGAGGAATAGCCGTTGCCGGTATCGATTATAAAGAACGTGAGCTCATTGCCGTCCGTTTTATCGACGGAAAACGCCACCATGCCCTCCGAAAAACTGGCGCTGACTACGCCTACCCAACTTTTGGGCAGCGAAATCGCATAGCTCCCTTCGGAAAACTCGGTGCTTCTTATTTTATTCGAGGTTATCAGCCTGTTAATCCCGGCTCTTAATGTTTGGTAATTTTTCGGGAAGTTATTGCTCCCGCTCGCCTCAATCTCCGTTCCGTCCGCCAAGACAGCAGAAAAACTCATCGAGCTTCCGTCGAGAACATCGGGGGGATTTGAGCCTCGGAAGCCCGCCCATTCATCTATTCTGCAATTTCCGAACAGGGCGCACATCTCGCGGTAGAGATTCTCATCCCCGTCAACCGAGCGGATGACGTCGCGGGATTCGACAAAGCAGGACAGCTCGTTATCCCAGTCGTTCGAGCTCATATAATACTCAAGATGTACTCCGTCCTCTGTTTTGCATCCCTCATACACGGCGTTCTGTGCCGAGCAGTTGTTCTCCGTCAGCTTAAAGCTTTTAAATTCCATAGGATCGCCTCCGTAGTCATTGTTCTGTTTCGATGAGCACGCGGGAAAAATCAGCAAGAGAATGCACACGAGTGCAAAAGAAATAAAGCGCTTTTTCATTTTCCTGTTACCTTTCCTTGATATGCCGCACTGCGCCAAAAGAGCAAGGGCTTCGGTTCTCTTATATCCGTTATATTTTCTGTTCCGAACAAGTCACTCCTTTATAAGCTCATTTCTCAATATTAATTATATCATAACGCATTGATTTTTCAAGAAATAACCGAAAACTCGAGAGTTTGCCTCCAAAAAAAGCTGTCGGGCACAAAAAGCCCTTCAAAAATGCAGAAAAACTCCCGAACAGCAATGCTGCCCGGGAGCTGATATTCGTCTTGTAAGCGGTAAAAATTCAGCGCTTCGAGAACTGGGGTGCACGGCGAGCGCCCTTGAGACCGTATTTCTTTCTTTCGGTCATTCTCGGGTCTCTGGTCAGGAAGCCTGCCTTCTTGAGTGCGGGGCGAAGCTCTGCATCATACTGAAGGAGTGCTCTGGAGATACCATGGCGGATAGCACCTGCCTGGCCGGTCACGCCACCGCCGTTGACACGGCAGATGACATCGAGCTTTTCGCTGGTGCCTGTAAGAGCGAGAGGCTGGCGGACGATGAGCTTGAGGGTCTCAAGGCCGAAATAATTGTCAATCTCTCTGTCGTTGATGATGATCTTGCCGGTGCCGGCATAAAGACGGACTCTGGCGACTGATTTCTTTCTGCGGCCTGTGCCGTAGAAGTAAGGAACTGAATCGTACATTATTTATTGCCTCCCTTCATTAAAGAGCCCACTCTTCGGGCTTCTGTGCTTCGTGCTTGTGCTCAGCGCCTCTGTAAACGCGGAGTCTGGTCAGAGCGGTGCGGCCCAGAGTAGAATCGGGCAGCATACCCTTAACTGCAAGCTCGACAGCGAACTCGGGCTTTGTCTTCATGAGGGTGCTGTACTTGACCTCTTTCATGTTGCCGATATAGCCGGTGTGATGATAATACATCTTCTGGTTGAGCTTGTTGCCGGTGAGGACAGTCTTCTCAGCGTTGATGATGATTACATGATCGCCGCAGTCGGCGTGAGGAGCGAACGTGGGCTTATGCTTGCCGCGAAGAAGGACGGCAGCCTGAACTGCTACCTTGCCGAGAGGCTTACCGGCAGCATCGATGACATACCACTTACGGGTGATGTCGCCCGCTTTGGGCATATAAGTTGACATACTTGTTACCTCCGATTTCTTAATGCTACGATATATTACCACATCGCTCTATGCTTGTCAAGCACTTTTTCTTTAAATTTTAATTTATGTTTTGCTATCTCCGTTTTTCTCAAGTTTTCTCGTTTTTTCATACCATTTGCTCGCTTATGATTTACGAAAAATTTTGCCGATAGCGCGATAAAATCGACAATCTACCGCTCAAATTGACTTTATCCCCGGCATAGTATATAATAAATGTATTATATAAGCTCACGGAGGCAGACATGAAAAAAGAAGAGATAAAGCGCATGAACGATCTCTATCACCTGTCGCAGGAGAGGGATATGAGCGAAGAGGAATTCGCCGAATGGGAGGGTCTCAAGAAGCAGTATGTCGCCGATTTCAAGGCGAGCCTTACAGCCCAGCTCGACAATACATATGTAATAGACGACAAAGGCAACAAGCGCAAGCTCGAAAAGAAGTCGGGCGACAAGTAATCTGCGCGGACACAAAAACGAAAGAGTGATATTATGTTTTGCAGAAATTGCGGAAAACAGCTCGAAGACGGATTCAAGGTCTGCCCATATTGCGGCGAACCGGTGAGCCTCGCGGAGAGCGACGCCAGACGCGCGGCACAGGAGCAGACCGCCTCAGAAGATACTCAGCCCGTACATAATGATATTCCGAAAGAGCCGGCTCCCCTGCCTGCTCCCGCACCCGTTCAGCCAAAGGCGAACAAAAAGCCCGAGCCGGAAAGCGAAAGCATCGGCGGATGGAAAGTTCTCGGATTTTTCCTCGGCTTCTTCGGTCCGCTGCTGTGGTTCCTGCCGCTCGTCAGCCTCGTGCTCTATCTAATATGGAAGAGCGACAAACCGAAGGTCGCCAATGGCATCGGTCAGTTCACGCTGATAGGTCTCGCGGTCGGCGTGGGACTCGCAGTTATTATTGCGATAATCGTCGGAGTGCTGTTTGCGATAACCGCGTCGATGACTGTGTTTGAAATGATACGCAGCTTCTTCCACGGTTCGCTCGGCGGGATAAACGATCTCGTCAGAAGCATCCCGTTCATCGACTGAATAACATAAAAATATTGAAACCGCCCGTGTTTTTTCCTTCAGAAATTCGGGCGGTATTTTTTGCGCAATTTTGAATTTATTCATTGACATTCATTCGATATTCAGCAATTATTCATTGATTCTTTTCCGTAAGCGGTAAAGCTTTCCTCCTTGCTAATGTGGATAACTATGTGGATAATGTGGATAACTTTTATGTTTTGATGACTTCTCAGAATATATGCGTAAAGTAAAAAACTTTACAGTTTGATTTTAATAACCATATAGAAATATTCTGCATAAGCCGCATATGCAGTGACAAAAAATTAACCCGATTGCAGGAAAACTTGCAGCCGGGTTTTATGCATAAAATTTTACGCGTGATTTTTGTCTATTTTGCCAATATCAGACGTTCGCGAGAGCCGCGTCGAGATCGGAGATTATATCATCGACATTCTCGGTTCCGACGGAGAGTCTGACGAGATTTTCATAGACTCCGCAGTCGTCGAGCTCCTGCGCGGTGAGCTGGCGATGAGTTGTGCTCGCCGGGTGCAGACAGCAGGTGCGGCTGTCCGCAACATGGGTGACTATCGCCGCGAGCTTGAGGCTGTCCATGAATCTGACCGCGTCCTCTCTGCCGCCTTTTATTCTCAGCGAAATGACGCCGCAGGTGCCGTTGGGCATATACTTCTGCGCAAGGTTATAGTATTCGTCGCCCTCGAGACCGGGATAGCGGACGGACTCGATCTTCGAATGAGCCTTCAGGAACTTTGCAACGGCGAGAGCGTTTGAGCAGTGGCGCGGCATACGCAGATGCAGAGTCTCGAGCCCGAGGTTGAGCAGGAATGCGTTCATCGGGGACTGAATTGAGCCAAGGTCGCGCATGAGCTGAGTCGTGCACTTTGTTATATATGCAGCCTTGCCGAACTGCTCGGTGTATACAACACCGTGGTACGACTCGTCGGGAGTTGTAAGTCCCGGGAACTTGTCGTTCTGAGTCCAGTCGAAGTTGCCGCTGTCAACTATAACTCCGCCTACGCTTGTTGCGTGGCCGTCCATATATTTTGTGGTCGAATGGGTAACTATATCCGCGCCGAACTCAAACGGGCGGCAGTTTATCGGGGTCGGGAAAGTGTTGTCGACTATCAGCGGCACGCCGTGGGAATGAGCCGCTCGCGCATACTTCTCAATATCGAGCACAACGAGCGAGGGATTAGATATAGTCTCGGCGAACACGGCTTTTGTGTTATCTTTGAATGCCGCGTTGAGCTCCTCCTCCGTCGCATCGGGGCGAACGAAAGTGAAATCGATGCCGAGCTTTCTCATCGTGACATTGAAGAGATTGAATGTTCCGCCGTATATCGCGGATGCTGCAACGACATGGTCGCCCGCGGAGCAGATATTGAAAACGGAGAAAAAGGACGCCGCCTGACCGGACGAGGTGAGCATGGCGCCGACGCCGCCCTCAAGGTCGGCTATCTTCGCGGCTACGCAGTCGTTTGTCGGGTTCTGGAGACGGGTGTAAAAATATCCGGACTCCTGCAGATCGAAGAGCCTGCCCATCTGCTCGCTCGATTCGTATTTATATGTCGTGCTCTGGACTATCGGCACAACGCGCGGCTCGCCGTTTTTCGGAGTATAGCCGGACTGCACGCACTTTGTTTCTATATTAAAGCTCATTTTGTCTCCTCCTTTTTGTCAGTCTTTGAGAAAATGACCCATAAGGTCGAAGCCGGGATCAACAAAATTGCCGGTATCGGATGCTGATTTTTCATTTATGCTCGCAACGCCGCTGTCAAGCTCTTTGCCTTTACGGTAAATCAGATACGGCACGGGGTCGGATGCGTGGGTGCGGGTCGATATCGGGGTCGGATGATCCGGCAGAACCATGACTTTATAATCGTCCTGAGTGTTGAGATAGTCAAGGATTATAGGCATTATACGGCTGTCAATAAGCTCGATTGCTTTGACTTTATTTTCGGGCTCGTTTCTGTGGCCGCACTCGTCGGGAGCCTCGACATGGATATAGACAAGGTCCTGACCTTTACGCCATTCGTCGATTGCAGCGTTCGCTTTGCCCTCGAAATTCGTGTCGATATAGCCGGTTGCGCCCTCGACTTCGGGTGTGTTCATGCCGGCGCAGATGCCGATGCCCTTGAGCAGGTCGACTGCCGAGACGATGCTGCCTTTCACGCCGAACTTCTCTTCAAAGGACGGCAGAGCAGGACGGCTTCCCTCGCCCCAGAGCCAGATTGAATTTGCGGGGAGCTTGCCCTCGGCTATTCTCTTCTTGTTCACGGGGTGATCCTTCAGAAGGTCGTAGCTCTCGCGCATCATGGCAATGAGCTTTTCGGCGTTTGGAGAAGTCGAAAGATACTCGCCGATAACTCTGCCGGAGATATCATGCGGAGGAGTCATCTTGCCGAGATCCGTCGTGCCGTTATGTACGATAAGGCAATGGCGATAAGCCACGCCGCTGTAAAAATCAAATTCGCTGCTGCCGAAATGCTCCTGCACGGTCTCGATTATCTGCGCCGCCTCTTCAGTCGAGATATCGCCGCCGGAGTAATCGAGCATGGTCTTTGCGCCGTAATCCGCCTCGTCGCTCAAGGTGACAAGGTTGCAGCGCAGAGCGATATCCGTTTCGCTCATCTTGACTCCGATGCTGACCGCCTCAAGGGGCGAGCGTCCTGTGTAGCACTTCTTCGGATCGAATCCGAGCACGCTCATATTTGCAACATCGCTGCCGGGTTTGAGTCCGGCGGCAACGGTTCTGACAAGTCCGACTTCACCCTTCGACGCGAGCGCATCGATATTGGGCTTCTTTGCAACTTCCATCGGCGTCTTGCCGCCGAGAGCCTCAACGGGATAATCCGCCATGCCGTCGCAGAGAACTACAGCATATTTCATATATCTTCACCCTTTCAGAGAATTTATGCACAAACAATGCATATCGGGCGCGGCAAGTTCGGTTAGCATATGCATACTTGCCCGCCGCTGCTTTAATTATATCATAAAGTATCAGCGCATTAAAGCGGAAATTGCGAAAGATTATACACATATACTATATAAAAAAGAGTGCAAAATGACGAAAAATTATTTGTCAAAATGCGCTTGCAGCATATAATTGAGCGAGGCACAATGATATAATCGATTTGGAAGAAATATTCAAAAGGAGGATACATATGACAAGAAAATTATTCGCGCTTTTGCTCGCGTGCCTGCTCATTCTTATAAGCTTCACGGCATGCGGCACAAAAACGCCCGAGCCCGGCACGACCGCGGCAGAAGACATATCCGCCGCAGAAACCGAAGCCAATGCGCAGACGAGCGCAGAAGAGACGAGCTCCGAAGCGGTATCCGAATCCGCAGAGGAGAGCACTGCTCAGAGCGCACAGAAACCGACGGCAGACAAGCCGGCATCAAAGCCCGCAGCAACTGCAAAATCGAATAATTCCGGTTCAGCTTCAAAAGGCAAGCTTGAAGTCAGCGCAGGAAGCGTAAAAAGCATCACCGGCGCAAAAGTGCTCAGGGCGTGGAAGCTCAATTCAAACGGAGTGAATATAGAAATCCACCGAATAGCCTATGGGCCGCAGATAACTCAGGCTTTCAAAAAAGCGAACGCTGACGGCGCTATCGACTACGACAAGACGGTCACTTATCAGCCGGTAGTCAATATAGCGATAATCACCTGCTCGCCCGAGCACATCGGCGTTGCATCGAGCCAACAGCTCCTCGGCACGAATGTCGGCAAAGTCGAAGATATGGGCAGAAAGAGCGGCGCGCTCATAGCGATAAACGGCGAGGCAGGCTCAACATATAAAAAAGGCGCGCCGACAATTCGCAGCGGCTCGGTAGTTTCGACCGACGGCAGCGGGCAAAAGCGACTGCTGATCTACAGAAACGGCACATGGAAAGTCGAAACGCTCACAAACGAAAACTGCAAATCGTACATCTCGCAAGGCGTTTACAATTCCCTGCGCTATCAGTGGCAGGTCATAACAAACGACAAGGCGACCAACGAGCACGACACTTATTATCACAACCGCACGGTGTTCGCGCAGATATCGGAGAACAAGTATATCATGGCCGTCGGCGAATTCATGCCGCTCGACAATATGATGAAAGTCCTCATAGCATACGGCGCGAGAAATGCGTTTTTGCTAAACGGTGGCAACTGCTCGTCGATGTATGTCAAGGGCATCGGCAACACGACCGGCACAAAAGCGACTCAGCTCAAGAATCTCAACAAGCCGTGCGTTATCGAGAGCGAATTTTTCGCGGCAAACGGCATGCTCGGGCTCAACTCCGCCGGGAAGCAGAAGCTGGGCGGACCTTGCAACGAGCTCGACATAGTATATGTAAAATAAAGCAGAAGGGGTGAGCCGATGAAAAAGGCTTTCAGAGCGGCTGCAATTGCGGCAATATTGCTATTTGCGCTGACTTTTATCGGGAACGCAAAAATCAAAAGCACATCGGCTCACCTTCTGTTTTCTTCGTCCGTCAGCGTCGGTGGCAATGAATCGCGGGAAGTCACGCTCAAGAGCGGCGACAGAATAGCCATCGGCTCATATCTCGGCGAGCCTATTATATGGAGAGTCATCGAAACGGGCGGCAAAACTCTGCTCATGAGCGAAAAAGTGCTGTGCTTCAGGGCGTTCGACCCGTCTGAGGACGGCATCGGCAGTTCCGATTATCTCGCCTCTCCCCTGCGCGCATGGCTCAATTCGGAGAGCGGATTTTTAAGTCCGGAGAATTTTTCAGAGTTTGACCTTTCGCTCATATCGCCTGACAAAAACGGCGATTCAATATTCCTGCCGTCAAAAGATATGCTCAAAAATATAAGCACCGCCGACCGCCGCAGAAGCCCGACCGAGCAGTGCGTCAAAAATGACAGCTCGCGCTATTTAACTCTGCGCAAATACTGCTGGTACTGGACAAGCTCGCCGGTTTCGACAAATCAGAGCAGCGTTACGGCGGTCACCACGACCGGCGGGTTCTATAAAACGCTCGCGGCGGACGAGCTGTGCGGCGTATGCCCGGCGATGTATCTTCGCAGCGGTATTCTCGTTCTTCGCGGAAGCGGAACCGCCGAAAATCCGTATGCGTTGGCGGGAGGTGGCGAAAGATGAGAGAAAAGCTGAAAGAATTTCAAAACTCTCCGCGCTCGATAATCGCCGTATTCTCCGCCGCCGTGCTGTTTTTCTGCACGGTGTTCACGCGGCTGATCCTCAAAACCGACGACGGTCACTTTCTCGGCATACTCCACCGAAACGGATTCACGGTAACAAGCTGGCTGCACGAGCGGTACACGACCGTGTCCGGGCGGATAGTCGGCGAATGGCTGATGATAAATTTTCTGCGCCTGCCGCTCATTTTCTGGAAGCTGTTCATCGCCGCGCTGATAATATATATAATGTATTTTCTCTGCCGCCTGTCGGACTTTTTCGGCGAAAAGACAGATATAAGACAGAGATATATCTTCGCCTGCTCGGTACCGTTGGCAGTATTCCTGCCATGCCTCAACCCGTCGGTGTTCTGGTTTGCGGGTTCGTTCACATTCCTCGTTCCGTTCGCTGCCTTGCTTATCACGGTGACTCCGCTCACATTCGAGGTGTTCGGCGGGCGCGTGAATCCCATGGCATATGTCGCCGCCGCGATTGCTTCTGTCGTCGCGGCATCTCAGGAGCAGTCCTGCGCCGCGGCGCTCGCGCTGCAAGTGATTCTGCTGATTTTTTCGGCATATCAATGCAAACTCGGATTCCGTCAATTCATCCCGCTCCTGCCGAGCGCGGCTTCCGCCGCGGTGTTAGTTCTCTCGCCCGGACTTCGCGGGCGCGGAGCAATGGAAGCGGCGTCGGGTTTTGAAAGATTCTCTAAAATGAATATATTTGAAAGACTGCTCTGCGGATTTTCAAATTATTTTGCATTTTCATTTTTCTTCTCGCTGATAACAGCAGCTGTTTTTCTCGTTCTGCTCGGCGCATCGGTATATGAAGCGTTCGGCGGTTCGCGGAAAATAAAGAAAATTATATCAGTCTTTGCAATATTCGCCTCGGTGCTGTGCGTCGGAGTCAACGCCGCATATATTATTATCCGCCGCACCACCCCAGACAAGGGCTTTGAAAAGATGTTCAAGAGCGGCAATTATCTTCCGCTCGAACTCGCGGTTATCGCGCTCTGTTTTGTCTTTCTCTTTAGTATTTTCATTCTTATAGCGGTGCTCATCAAAAAGAACAAAAAGCTCGGTTTCACCGTCGGCGTACTGTTCAGTGCCGCCGTCTGCTGCGCCGCAGTGCTCGGATTCTCTTCGTCCGTCTACGCCTCCGGTCAGCGCGTGTTTTACTTCACCGAGATGTTCACGCTCATCGCCTGCGCAGCGATGTATTCTTCACTTTCTGAGAGTAAGGCGAAAAAATTCGCGGGATATGCAGTCCCGACAGCCGCATTTATTTTCTATATTATCAATTGTTTCACCTACACATTCCTTGAGATACCCATAATGGGCTAAAGCGAATTGTAAAGTGATTTACTTTACAATTATAAAGCCTATTTTTTAGCGCAAAAGTCGAAGCTCCCGTGCAACTTTCCCGATATATCAACATATTCGGGGATGCATGGGAGCTTTTGTTTTTTGATTTATAAATCATGTAAAGCTTAACATCTTGTCATCAATGACCGTGCGGAACGACATCGAGTTTATCATGTTCCTCGCCGAGATCGGCGCGCAGTAGCGCAAAGAACACTATCGCGAGCAATATTTCGGCGCACCAGATAGTCTTGCCGCCGAGATAGCCGCAGAGAAAAGTTGAAGCGACCGCGCCCGCGACAAACGAGCCTATCATCAGCAGATGCGCGAACATCTTGCCGCGCGCTTCTTTATTACCGCTGCGAAGCCACTTGACGAGGTTCGAGCCGACTTGGCGGACATGGTTGGTGCAAAAGGTCGTTGCCATCGGAATTTTCTTCGCCTGGCGGAATGTATTGAACTGCATCGAAGCGATAAAATTCACAGCCACCTGGCAGATCTGCGGCGGCGCATTGTCCGGGACGAAGCCGAGCGCAAATATCCACGCCATTTCAAACGCCACGAACGCCGTGTCCCAGCGGACTATCTTGCGGCGGTTTATATGCTTGGGCAAAAATTCCGAAATGACCGTGCCGAGCAGATAAGCCGAAGCGGGCAGGAGATAATACAGCGCCTTGCGCCAATTTCCGCGCCCGAGCTGAACCGCCATGAGCACGAAGTTCGCTGTCTGCGCGTTGCAGAACACGCCGCCCTTTTGAACATAAGTATATGCGCCGAAAAATCCGCCGACGGCTATCATGACGGCAAATATCCAGAGCTTTTCGCATTCGAGAAGCTCTTCCTCTTTTTTGAGAGCCTTTTCTTTCATCGTTCACCACACCGTTTCTTTTCTACAACGCATAAGTTTATCACTGCTCCCCGTCTGTGTCAAGAAATCGTAATGTCCGTAATGCCTTGAAAAACGCCTGTTTTCATGGTATTATTTAGGGTATTATATACCATTATAGAATGCAGTATAAAACAAGAGGAGAATAGCATGTCAAAGCTTTTGAAGTATTTGAAAAAATACAAAATTGAAAGTATTCTCGCGCCGTTTTTCAAGCTCATTGAAGTGGCGTTCGAGCTGATTGTTCCGCTGATAGTCTCAACTATAATCGACATCGGCATAGAGAACGGCGACAAGATTTATATTATCAAGCGCTGCCTGCTGCTCGGTCTGTTCGGCATACTGGGTCTTTGCAGTACACTTGTGGCGCAGTATTTCTCGGCGAAAGCGTCGGTCGGCTTCGCTTCCGATATCCGTCACGCGCTTTTCAAGCATATCGGCAAGCTCTCTTATTCCCAGCTCGATTCGCTCGGCGCGCCGACGCTCATAACCCGCCTGACCGGCGACATAAATCAGGTTCAGACCGGAACAAATTTGACCCTGCGTCTCGTCCTGCGCTCGCCGTTCGTCGTTTTCGGCGCGGTGATAATGGCGTTCACGGTCGACGCAAAATCGTCGCTCGTGTTCGTCGTTGCGGTGCCCGCTCTAGCTGCGGTCGTGTTCGCGATAATGCTCGTGTGCATACCGATGTACCGCAAGGTTCAGCAGAAACTGGACGGACTGCTGAGCAAGACGCGCGAAAACCTGCTCGGTACCCGCGTTGTCAGAGCGTTCTGCAAAGAGGAAGAGGAAATTGCGGACTTTGACGCCAAGAACAACGCCCTAACCGAGATGCAGACAGCTGTCGGCAGGATATCCGCTTTCATGAACCCCGCAACCTTTGTGCTCATAAACCTCGCGATAATCGCGCTGATATATGTCGGCGCAATACGCGTTGATTCCGGCGCCATTTCGCGCGGCGCGGTCGTTGCGCTCTATAACTACATGTCACAGATCCTCGTTGAGCTGATAAAGCTCGCGAATCTCATAATCAGCGTCACAAAGGCGATTGCCTGTGGCAACCGAATTCAATCGGTGCTCGATATCGAGCCCGGCTCTGTCCCCGGCACTGTCACCGACGGCAACGAAAACAGCGAATATTCAGTCGAGTTTGACAAGGCGTGCCTGTCATATAACGGCAGCGAAGAATCGCTGCACAATATCGACCTCAAAATAAAGCGCGGCAGCTCGATAGGCGTTATCGGCTCGACCGGCTCGGGCAAAACCTCGCTCGTCAATCTTATTCCGCGATTCTACGATGTCACCGGCGGGTGCGTGCTCGTTGACGGCGTTGATGTGCGCGACTACGACACAAAAGCTCTGCGTTCGAAAATAGGCGTCGTCTCGCAGAAAAAAGCCCTGTTCGCCGGCACTGTCAGGGACAATATCCGCTTCGGCAAGCAGGACGCCACAGACGAAGAAATCTGGCAGGCGCTCGAAACGGCGCAGGCAAAGCAGATGATAGAGGACAAGAGCGGGCAGCTCGACTTTGTCCTCGAGCAGGAGGGCAAGAACCTCTCGGGCGGTCAGCGCCAAAGAATGACTATAGCCCGCGCCCTTGTCAGAAAGCCCGAGGTGCTCATCCTCGACGATGCGGCGAGCGCGCTCGACTACGCCACCGGCGCGGCGCTGAACAAGGCGCTGAGAAACACTGACTTTGCCCCGACTGTCATCACTGTGTCCCAGCGCGTTGCGGCGATAAGAAACGCCGATACCATAGTAGTTCTCGACGAGGGCGAGATAGTCGGCATGGGCACGAACGACGAGCTTCTGCGCTCGTGCGAAGTCTACAAAGAAATTTTCGATTCCCAGCTTGAAAAGGAGGATGCGTAACCGTGAAGAACAAAACCGTTTTCAAGCGAGTTATCGCGGTCATCGGCCGCTCGAAGCTTCTGCTGTTCCTTTCGCTCATCCTCTCCGTTGCAAGCGTCATTCTCTCGCTCTATATCCCCGTCCTCGCCGGACGCGCGATAGACGGAATAAAGCTGCACGGCAACGTTGATTTTGAGGTCATAAAGAAGTGCCTTTTCGGCATTCTGATCTGCGCCATAGTCGGCGGAGTGCTCCAGTGGGTGATGAACATCATCAACAACCGCATAGCCTATAACACCGTGCGCGATATACGCTCGAAGGCGTTTTCGCATATGCAGACCCTACCCGTGGCGTTCGCCGACTCCCACCCCTACGGCGATATCGTCAGCCGCATAACGGCGGACGCGGAGCAGTTTGCCGACGGACTGATTCTCGGCTTCTCCCAGCTGTTCACGGGCGTTGTCACGATAGCCGTGACGCTCGTTTTCATGCTCACTATATCGCCGCTCATCACTCTCGCGGTCGTCGTGCTGACCCCGATATCGCTGTTCACGGCACGTTTTATAGCACGCCGTACTTATTCGATGTTCAAAAAGCAGTCCGAGACCCGCGGCGAGCAGACCGCGCTCATCAACGAAATGATACAGAATCAAAAGACCGTTCAGGCGTTTTCTTATGAAGACCGAGCGGTTGAAAGATTTGACGAGAGCAATGAAAAGCTGCGCAAATATTCGCTCAAATCCATATTCTTCTCGTCGCTTACAAACCCGACCACCAGATTTATCAACAATCTTATCTACGCCGTAGTCGGGCTCATGGGCGGAATATTCGCCATCGGCGGCATGGTGACCGTCGGCGGATTCGTCAGCTTCCTCGCCTACTCGAACCAGTACACAAAGCCGTTCAACGAGATTTCCGGCGTCGTGACAGAGCTTCAGAATGCCCTCGCCTGCGCGGCAAGAATATTCGAGCTCATAGACGAAAAGCCCGAGGAGTCGGACGAAAATTGCTTGGCGCTCAGCGACCCCGAGGGAAGCGTGGAGTTCGACAATGTCCGCTTCTCATATGACAAGAGCAAAAAGCTCATCGACGGCTTCGATTTCTTCGCCCCGTCCGGCAAGACAATAGCCGTTGTCGGTCCGACAGGATGCGGCAAGACCACGCTTATCAATCTCCTGCTCCGCTTCTACGACGTTGACGGCGGCAGCATAAAGGTTGACGGAAAGAACATAAACGGAATAACGCGCCACAGCCTCAGACACCATTTCGGCATGGTGCTCCAGGATACCTGGATAAAGAACGGCACCGTCCGCGAGAATATAGCGTTCGGCAAGCCCGACGCCACGGATGAAGAGATAATCGCCGCCGCCAAGGCAGCACGCGCTCACAGCTTTATAAAGCGCCTCAAAAACGGCTACGACACCGTCATCGGCGACGACGACGGACTCTCCGAGGGTGAAAGACAGCTGCTCTGCATCGCGCGCGTCATGCTCATGAAGCCGCCGATGCTCATCCTCGACGAGGCGACTTCATCGATAGACACCAGAACGGAATTGAAAGTTCAGGATGCGTTCAATACACTCATGCAGGGGCGCACCTCGTTCGTCGTGGCGCACAGGCTCTCGACCATCCGCCACGCCGACTGCATTCTCGTCATGAAGGACGGCAAGGTCGCCGAGCAGGGCACGCACGAGGAGCTGCTCGCGAAGAACGGATTCTATACGAAGCTCTACAACAGCCAGTTTGCGCAGTGAAATATATGCAGAAGAAAGCCTAACAGGCTGAAAGATTACGACTATTCGCAAAACGGAGCATATTTTATCACAATTTGCATAGATGACAGAAAGCCAATATTGTCCCACATTGCCGTAGGGGCGACCGCATAATACAACAGTTCAAAGGTTCCGTAACTAAGCAAGTCAAAAAATCAATTTGGCAAAAAGGTTTTTATAACCATATAATCCGTGACGAATACGATTATCAAGTCAAATGGCAATATATTGACGACAACCCGATCAAATGGGCTGAAGACGAATTACATCAGGATTGAAAAACAGCCGAATAACCGCCGCAGTATCTTTCATTTGAAAGTTAGCGGCGGTTATTTTTTAACTCAGTGTAAAATGGCGGCTCAGGGCGAAAATATAAAGCTCAATTCGACAAATATCATTTTTTAGTCTGCCTTGTTGACATCGGCAAAAAGTATGATATAATTATAACAGCTGTTATAAAACAAGCGTTTTATAATTATTATTGGAGGACGCAATGGACTACATTCGCCTGTCACCCGAAAATCTCGAAAGCGAGCACATATGCTGCGCTATATCAAACGCCAAGGACCCGCAGGTCATTGCAAAGAAGCAGTGGCTCGCCGAAAGGCTCGGCGAGGGTCTGGTATTTTTAAAAGCCGACGCGCGCGGGAAGTGCTTTATTGAGTATATCCCCGCCGAAAACGCATGGGCGCCGATAGACGCGCCCGGCTATATGTTCATCGACTGTCTCTGGGTCTCCGGCTCTTTCAAAGGACACGGATATTCAAACGACCTGCTCAACGAATGTATCCGCGACAGCCGCGAAAAGGGCAAATCGGGGCTTTGCATACTCTCGTCGGCGAAGAAGCGCGGCTTTCTTGCCGACCCGAAATATCTGAAATATAAGGGCTTCATAAAAGCCGATTCGGCAGAGCCGTATTTCGAGCTGATGTATCTGCCGTTTGATCCGTCCGCGCCCGCTCCGCGCTTTCGTGAGCAGGCAAAGAGCGCTCAGACTGACGGCAGCGGGTTCGAGATATTTTATACAAGCCAGTGCCCGTTTACGGCGAAATATGTTCCGCTAATTGAAAACATGGCAAACGATATGAATCTTCCGCTGAGCGCAGTGCATATCTCATCGCGCGAGCAGGCTCAAAACGCGCCCTGCGCCTACACCGCATTTTCGCTGTTCTATAACGGAAAGTTCATAACGCACGAGATACCGAGCGAAAAGAAATTCGCGGCGATTTGTGAAGAGTTCGTAAAATAAAACACCGCCGGATTGACCGACAGCGTAAAATATACTAATATAGAAAAGGGAAAAGATATCTGTCCGCTCCGGCGGACGAAAAGGAGACATTATGCTTAACATCAAAAACCTGACCAAAACCTACGGCGAGAAAAAGGCTGTTGACGACCTGACGCTACATATCGCGCCCGGCGAGATATACGGCTTCATCGGCCACAACGGCGCGGGCAAGACCACAACGCTAAAATCCGTTGTCGGCATTTTGCAGTTCGATGAGGGCGAGATAACGATAAACGGCATCTCGATAAAAGATGACCCGCTCGCCTGCAAAAAAATCATAGCCTATATCCCCGACAATCCCGACCTCTACGAATACATGACGGGAATAAAATATCTGAACTTCATCGCTGATATTTTCGGCGTCAGCGCCGACGACCGCCGCGAGCGCATACATAAATATGCCGATATGTTCGGGCTGACCGCCGACCTCGCGCAGCCCATCTCGGCATATTCCCACGGCATGAAGCAGAAGCTCGCGATAATCTCCGCATGGATCCACGAGCCCAAGTTAATTATCATGGACGAGCCCTTCGTCGGTCTCGATCCCGCCGCATCGCATTTATTAAAGGGCATGATGCGCGAGGTCTGCAACTCCGGCGGCGCAATATTCTTCTCGACCCATGTGCTCGAAGTTGCCGAAAAGCTCTGCGACAAGGTCGCGATAATAAAAAGCGGAAAGCTCATCCGCTCCGGCACAATGGAAGAGGTCAAGGGCGACTCCAGCCTTGAGAACGTGTTCCTCGAACTGGAGGGAGAAGAATGCTGAAAACACTGATAAAAAAACAGCTTCTCGAACTCAATAAAAGTTTCTTCGTTGACCGCAAGACGGGCAAGGGCAAATCTCCCCGCTCGGCGACATTCTCGATAGTGCTGTTCATATTGCTCATGATTTTTGCCATCGGCGGAATGTTCTGCTATATGTCATATTCGATGCGCCCGCTGATAACCTATGGCATGAGCTGGCTCTATTTTGCCATTATGGGCGCTACCGCCGCGCTTTTCGGCGTTTTCGGCAGCGTGTTCAACACATATTCGAGCCTCTATGATGCAAAGGACAACGACCTTCTGCTCTCGATGCCCATTCCTGTGCGCGATATCATGGCGGCGCGCCTCATCGGAGTCTATCTCATGGGGCTGATGTATTCCGGCGTTGTGGTAATCCCCGCCGTCGGCGTGTATTTCATAACCGCGCATCCCGGAATATCCGGCATAACAGCCGTTATAATGGCCGTTATGGTGACTGTTCTCGTGCTTATACTGTCATGCATACTCGGCTGGGTCGTTGCAAAAATCGCAGTTAAATTGAAAAACAAGAGCATTATAACAGTTATAGTTTCAATAGCGTTTCTCGGCGGCTACTACTATGTCTACTTCAGAGCGAACGAGATAATCACCGGCATCGTCGCAAATAGCGCGGCTGTTGCCGCAAAGGTGCGCACGTCCGCCTATCTGCTCTATATTTTCGGCAAGGCGTTCGCGGGCGATGTTCTGCCGACGATTATAATTTCACTCATCATTCTCGCTCTGCTCGCCGCGACATGGCTCATAATGTCGCGCACATTTTTAAAGCTCGTCACGAGCAGCGGAAAGACCGCAAAGACGGTCTACAAAGAGAAGATGGTCAAGCAGCAGGGCACCGATCGTGCGCTTCTGCGCCGCGAGATAAACCACTTCCTCTCGAGCCCGTCTTATATGCTCAACTGCTCGCTCGGGGCGCTGTTTATGATAGCCGTCGCTGTTTTCTCGCTGATAAAAAGCGAATGGTTTATCGGCGTTGTCACCCGAATGGATGAGGATTTGCTGGAATATGCCCCGACCTTCGCGTGCTTACTTTTATGCCTGCTCTCTTCTATGAATATACTCACCGCGCCCGCGATATCCCTCGAGGGCAAGAGCCTTTGGATAGCCCGTTCGCTCCCCGTCACCTCATGGCAGATTCTCAGAGCGAAGCTGAAGCTCCATATGCTCTTCACAGCCGTCCCCGCACTGATATGCAGCATATGCTTCTGTATTGCCCTCAAGCCGGAGCTTCTCACGGCGGCGGTCATGATTATCCTGCCGCAGATATTCACGCTCCTATGCGCCGTTTCGGGGCTCAGAGTGAACATCAGGATGCCTAATCTCACCTGGAGCAGTGAGAGCGGAGCGGTCAAGCAGAGTCTCGGCATCATGCTCGCGATGTGCCTCGGCTGGGCGTATATCATCGTGCTCATCGCGGTCTATCTGTTCGCGGTGCAGGTGCTGCCGAATGTATTCGCGCTGATGATCGCGACGGCTGTCATAGCAATAATAACCGCAATATCATTTGCAAGGCTCAAGCGCAAAGGCGTAAAGAGATTTGAGACACTGTAAGCAAAAATAAATATCAGCAGCCGTGGTTCGTTGAGAATCACGGCTGTTGTTTTTGCGATAAATTAAAATATTGAAGTAAATAAATATAACAAACTACGCCGACAGCGCACAAAAAATCATCTGACATTCAGCGACTTGAGTTATCACGGCTTCGTATCGGCTGCGCCGATATCGGACAGCCGCAAGGGCTGTCCCTACAATTTGCGCTGCAATTTCCGGGTAAAAGCGCGGTCCGAAATAAAAAAGCGGCAGACAAGCACACCTGTCTGCCGCAATTTTATTTAATTATTTCTCAAGATTAGCCTTGAGGGTGTTGAGCTCGTCACTCAGAGCCTTGGGAAGTCTGTCGCCGAACTTAGCGTAGAACTCCTCGATGCCCTTTGCCTCGTCCTCCCAAAGGGAGTTGTCAACGCTCAGGATCTCCTTGAGCTGATCCTCGCTGACCTCGTCCTCGATGCCCTCAAGGTTGATGTCCTCAGCCTTGGGCACGAAGCCGATAGCAGTCTCCTCTGCGTCGACCTTGCCCTCGCAGCGCTTGATGATCCACTCAAGCACGCGCATGTTGTCGCCGAAGCCGGGCCACAGGAAGTTGCCGTCGTCGTCCTTACGGAACCAGTTGACGTTGAAGATCTTCGGAGCCTTATCCTCGTCGAGGCCTGCGCCGATATCAATCCAGTGCTGCCAGTAATCAGCCATGTTGTAGCCGCAGAACGGAAGCATAGCCATAGGATCGCGGCGGACAACGCCGACTGCGCCGGCTGCTGCTGCGGTGGTCTCGGAAGCCATTATCGAGCCGACGAACACGCCGTGATTCCAGCTTCTTGACTGATAGACCAGCGGAGCGAGCTTAGCTCTTCTGCCGCCGAAGACGATAGCGGAGATCGGAACGCCTGCCGGATTCTCAAACTCGGAGCTTATGCACGGGCAGTTGACAGCGGGAGCGGTGAAGCGGCTGTTCGGATGAGCGCCCTTTTCCTCGCTCGTCTTGCCGTTCCACGGTCTGCCCTGCCAGTCGATGGCGTTCTCGGGCGGATTCTTGTCGAGACCTTCCCACCAGACGGTGTTGTTGTCAAGGTTAAGCGCAACGTTTGTGAAAATGGTATTCTTTCTTGTCGCGGCAAGCGCGTTGGGATTGGACTTCTCGTTCGTGCCGGGGGCAACGCCGAAGAAACCGTTCTCGGGGTTGATAGCATAAAGTCTGCCGTCGGGACCCTTTCTGATCCAGGAGATATCGTCGCCGACGCACCAGATCTTGTAGCCCTTGTTTCTGTATCCCTCGGGCGGGATAAGCATGGCAAGGTTGGTCTTGCCGCAGGCGGACGGGAATGCCGCGCAGATATATTTGACTTCACCCTTCGGATTCTCGAGGCCGAGGATAAGCATATGCTCAGCCTGCCAGCTCTCTTTCCAGCCCTGATAAGAGGCTATACGAAGAGCAAAGCACTTCTTGCCGAGGAGGACGTTTCCGCCGTAAGCGGAGTTGACGGAGATGATGGTGTTATCCTGCGGGAACTGGCAGATATAACGCTTCTCGGGGTCGATGTCGCAGCTGCAGTGCAGTCCGCGAACCCAGTCGTTGCTGTCGCCCAGAGTATCCATAACCTTCTTGCCGATTCTCGTCATGATAGCCATGTTGAGAACGACATAGATGGAGTCGGTCAGCTCAACGCCGATCTTCGAGAACGGAGAGCCGACAGGACCCATCGAATAAGGGATAATATACATTGTTCTGCCCTTATAGCTGTCTCTGGCTATATCATAGAGCATCTTATAAGCCTCAGCGGGATCCATCCAGTTGTTGGTCGGACCTGCCTGATCCGCGCTCTCGGCGCAGATGAATGTGCGGTTCTCAACACGCGCAACATCGTTGGGCTTGGTTCTGTGAAGCAGGCATCCGGGAAGGAGATCCTCGTTGAGCTTGGTCATCTCGCCGGTCTCGCATGCCTTGGCGCGCAGAGCGTCAAGCTGCTCCTCACTGCCGTCGATCCACATGACTTCATCGGGAGATACAAGAGCTATCTTCTCTTCGATCCAGTCGATCACTGTCTTGTTCTGTGTCAAATGTTTCATGATATTTGACTCCTTTCGTCTAATCTATTAAGAAAGGTACCATCTTTACCCAGTATGTATTATACCCCAATAAACTCGGTTTTTCAATGACGAAACTGTTAACTTTCAGACCTTTTTTGATAAAAATTTATCAATTTCATCAATAGGCATCGAAGCTCGTGCATTGAGGGTCAGCGGGGCGATGTTTCCAGCCTTGAATTCATAGTAGCCCTGGGCGCCGACCATTGCCGCATTGTCGCCGCAAAGCGACAGTTCGGGCATGAACAGCGACCATGAATGAGCCTTGCAGATATCAGTCATCTCCGCCCTCAGGCGCGAGTTTGCGGACACGCCGCCCGCCAGGACTATCTTGTCGAAACCGAAGTTCAGTGCCGCTTTTTCGGTGTTTTCGCGCAGGCATCTTACGACCGCCTCGATATACGACGCGCCGAGATCGGGCACGCTTATCTCCTCGCCCTTTTGCTTTGCGTTGTGGATAATATTGACGGCAGCAGTCTTGAGTCCTGAAAAACTGAAATCATATTCGCTCCCGTCAACATGCGGACGCGGAAGCTTATAGCTCTTCGGGTCGCCGTCCTTGGACACCCTGTCGAGGTTCACGCCGCCTGGATAATCGAGCCCCATGGCGCGCGCCGCCTTGTCCATCGCCTCGCCTGCCGCGTCGTCGCGCGTTCTGCCGATGATATGAAAATCCGTGTAGTCGCGCACCTCGATTATGTGGCTGTGACCGCCTGAGACGACGAGCGCGAGAAACGGCGGTTCAAGGTCGGGGTGGGTTATATAATTCGCCGCGATATGCGAGCGCAGATGATGCACGGGCACGAGCGGTTTGTTCGCGGAAAACGCGAGTCCCTTTGCAAAATTCACGCCGACTAACAGCGCGCCGATAAGCCCGGGCGCATAGGTCACGGCTATCGCGTCAACATCGCCGACATTCATCTCCGCCCTGTCGAGCGCTTCGCCGACAACGCCGGATATCGCCTCCGCATGACGCCTTGACGCTATCTCCGGCACGACTCCGCCGTAGAGTATATGTTCCTTTACCTGCGACGCTATGACGCTTGAAATAACGCGCCTGCCGTCCTCGACGACCGCCGCAGCGGTCTCGTCGCAGGAGGATTCGATTGCAAGTATCTTCATTTCGCTCACCCTCATCTGTCAAAAAACTTTGTCATTATCTCCGCGTCCTCGCACGGATCGGAATAAAAATTCTTTCTTGTTCCGACTTCTTTGAAGCCGCGTTTTTTATAGAGTGCCTTCGCCGGGTCATTTGAAGCCCTGACTTCGAGCGTTATCAGCACGCAGCCGCGTTTTATTGCGCCGCGCTCCGCCTCTTCGAGCAGCTTTTCCGCTATCCCGCGGCGGCGAAATTTTTCGGACACGGCGACATTGGTTATATACGCCTCACCCACTATCTCCTGCACGCCGATATATCCGGCAATAAAACCGTCGGCAACCGCGCAGAGAAAATGAGCCTGATCGTTATCAAGCTCTTCCCGAAGCGACTTCTCGCTCCACGGATGCGAAAAACATTCGCGCTCGAGCGACACGACGCCGCCTATATATTTTTCCGTCATCGGGACCGTTTCAACTTCAAAAATACCGATCAGCTCCCGCTCTTTATCTTTTCATAAAGCTCCGTCAGCGCGCCGTTTATCTTCTTCGCACACTCGCGGTAAACTTCAATATCGCATCCGTAGGGGTCGTCAACTCCGCCGGCGAGCACATAGAGTCTCTCGTCGGGAATCATGCGGTTGAGCATCTCATACTGCTCATCGGTCATGCAGACTATCAGGTCCGCCTTGCGCGCGATGCTGCGGGTCAGCATACGAGATTTATGCTCCGAGATATCGACTCCGTATTCGAGGGCGACCGCCTGCGCGTTGTCGCTCGCGGGGCGTCCGTCAAAGGTCGCAAGTCCCGCGCTCGAGCAGTCTATACCGCTCTCTCCTTTTTCTTCGAGCAGTTTTTTGAACATCCCCTCCGCCATCGGACTGCGGCAGATGTTGCCCGTGCAAACAAAAACCAGATTCATGTTTCCTCCGTTTTATCAGCCTTTCGCGTCATACCAGGTGCGCCCGGAATGGACATCCGCAGTGAGAGCCACGGAGAGCTTAACCGCATTCTCCATTTCCTCTTTGAGCAAGGCGCTCACGCGCTCTTTTTCGTTCTCCGGCGCTTCGACTATCAGCTCATCGTGCACCTGCATTATCAGCTTCGCCGCCAGATTCTCGCGCTCAAGGCGTTCGTAGACTCTTATCATCGCTATCTTGATTATATCCGCCGCCGTGCCCTGAATGGGCATATTGCGCGCCACGCGCTCGCCGAACGCGCGGGTGTTGGCGTTCGATGCGGTGAGCTCCGGCAGATATCTGCGCCGCGCAAACATCGTCTCGGCGTAGCCGTCTTTCTTCGCCTTTTCGACCACGTCGTGCATATATTTGTCAACGCCTGAATAGTGCCTGAGATAGCCTTTTATATACTCATCCGCCTCGCTGCGGCTGACTCCGATATCTTTGGCGAGCGAGAACGCGCCGATGCCGTATACTATGCCGAAATTGACCGCCTTCGCGCGGCTTCTCATTATCGGAGTGACAAGCTGCGGCGGCATATCAAAGACCTCGGACGCGGTCACAGTGTGGATATCCGTGTTGTCGTTGAACGCCTTTATCATGTTTTGGTCGCCCGAAATATGGGCGAGAACGCGCAGCTCAATCTGCGAATAGTCCGCGTCAACGAGCACATATCCGTCCCGCGCGACGAAGAATTTCCGCATCTCGCGCCCGAGCGGAGAGCGCACGGGGATATTCTGAAGATTCGGCTCGGTCGATGAGATTCTGCCGGTTCTCGTCTCGGTCTGATTCAGAGTCGAACGGATGCGCCCGTCCTCGCCGATAACCTTGAGCAGACCGTCGCAGTAGGTCGACCTGAGCTTTGAAAGCGTTCTGTATTCGAGTATATCGCGCACCGCGGGGTGCTTGTTTTCGAGCGATTCGAGCACCTGCGCGTCGGTCGAATATCCGCTTTTTGTCTTTTTTCTCGCGGGCAGCTTGAGCTTTTCAAACAGCGCTTCGCCGAGCTGCTTTGGCGAGTTCAGATTGAACTCGTAGCCGACTAGAGCGTATATCTCCTGCTCGATTTCGGCTATCCTCTCGCCGAGCTGTTTGCCGAATTCCGCGATTCCGTCGCGGTCAACAGCGAAGCCCGTCTGCTCCATTGAAGAGAGCACATGCGCGAGCGGAAGCTCTATATCATGAAGCAGCTTCTGCTGTCCGTTTTCCTCAATTTTTTTGTCCATCGCCGCAAATAATCTTCTCAGCGACGCGGCGGCGCAGTCGTTTTCGTCGCCGTTTTCAACCGGCACTGCCGCCGAATATTCGCCCGCAAGGCGCAGCGCGTCATAGGACGAGGCGGATGGGTTGAGGACATAGCCCTCAAGCTCCAGGTCGCCGCACATATTCCTGCACTGAACCGAACAGCCCTGCGCGAACGAATAGAGCGACTTTATGTCCGCTGTGTATTTTTTTATATTTTTATCTTCGAGCAGCTTTATAAAAAACGGATAAAAATTCTCGTTTTCGCAGTCGCACACGAGCACTTTGTCCCCGAGATCGAAACGGCACTTTTCGCCGTCCCAGAGAAAATAGCTCTCGCCGTCAGATTTAAGGCGCGTCATCAGCTGGCCGAAATCATCCTCGGCGCAGACCGGGACGGGCTTCTCCTCTTTCTGCGGCTCGGAGGCGGTGTTTGATATCTCGAGCCCGAGGCGGTCGATGAGCTTGAACATCTCGAGATCCGCGAGCATTCTTGTGACCTTGAAATTGTCGGGTGCTCTGAGAATATAGCTCTGCGGGTTATTGTCGATCGGGATATCACAGTTTATCGTGCCGAGCTTTTTGCTCAAGAACGCCATGTCCCGGTCTTTTTTCAGCTTGTCCCGCACGCCGGGTTTGATATCTATCGTGTCAATATTGTCGTAGATATATTCTATCGAGCCGAAGCGGGCTATTAAATCGCCGGCGGTCTTTTCGCCGATTCCCGCAACGCCGGGGATATTGTCCGAGCTGTCGCCCATGAGGGCTTTTATGTCAATGAGCTTTATTGGCTCAACGCCGTATTTTTCGCGCACTGCCTCGGGCGTGTATCTGTCGGTCACGGGTCTGCCCATCTTCGTCGCGGCGAGTAGAACATTGACGCTGTCGGAGACTAATTGCAGGCTGTCTCTGTCGCCCGTGGCTATCGTGCAGACGGCGTCGCCGCTGTGGCGTGCAAGAGTGCCGAGGATATCGTCCGCCTCGTATCCGGGCTTCTCGACTATCGGCACGCCCATCGCCTCAAGCAGCTCCTTGAGCACGGGTATCTGCTGCGCGAGCTCATCGGGCATACCCTTTCTTGTCGCTTTGTAGCCGCCGTACATCTCATGGCGGAAAGTCGGCTGTTTGACATCAAAAGCGACCGCCACCGCCTGCGGCTGGCACTCGTCTTTGAGGCGCAGAAAAATATTCATAAAGCCGTAGATGGCGTTGGTGAATCTGCCGTCCTTCGTCGTGAGCACCTTTATGCCGTAAAACGCGCGGTTCAATATGCTGTTTCCGTCAATAACAAGAAAGTTCATGTTCAGCCTCCGAGCTTTGAGTCTAAGATACTATATTATACCACACAAGCGGCGATTTGCATACTTTTTTATATCCTTTTTCCCTTTATATAAACGCACTCGAGCTCTTTCAAATCGGACGAAAGCACGGTGAAATCGGCGCGCTTGCCAACTGCTATACTGCCCGTCACACCGTCAACGCCTATCGCGCGGGCGGGATTTATCGTGCAGGATTTCACCGCCTGGCGGACGGGCACGCCGAAGCTGATTATATTCCTGAACTCAGCAAAAATATTCGTCGTGCTCGCGGCTATCGTACCGTCGGCGAGCAGAGCCTTGCCGCCTTTTACATACACTGTCGTGCCGCCGAGCTCATATTCGCCGTCGCCGAGACCCGAGGCACACATGGAGTCGCTGACCGCGACGCTCCTGTCCTCGCCGAGTATTTTATAGAGCAGGGCGAGATACGCCGGGTGGATATGCATCCCGTCGCTTATCAGCTCCGCCGTGGCGTTTTCGGCTCTGAGCGCCGCCACTGCCGCGCCGGGCTTGCGGTTATATATCGGACCCATACCGTTTAGAAGATGCGTCGTGTGGGTTATTCCGTTTTTGTATCCGAGCTCCGCCTGCTCAAATGTCGCGGCGGTGTGCGCGGCGGACACCGTGCATATCTTCGACGCCTCGCGCGCGAATTCTATAGCTCCCGGAAGCTCGGGCGCCAGCGACACAAGTCTTATTTTGCAGATTTTATCGAGCTTTTTGAGCTCGTCTATGTCCGGCTCATGCAGATATTCAGGATTCTGCGCGCCGCGCTTTGCATATGAGAGGAACGGTCCCTCCATATTGATGCCGTGGATATATGCGCCGCACTCCTTGCCGAGATATCCCGCCGCATTCTCAAACGCCTTTTCTATCCTGTCATATGGCAGAGTCATCGACGCGGGGCAGAACGAAGTTACGCCGAAGCGTGCGAGCGTTTTCGACATTGTTTCGAGCGTGTCCGGCAGAGCGTCGGAGAAATCCGCTCCCCCGCAGCCGTGGATATGTATGTCGATAAAACCGGGCAGGATAACGCATCCGGAAAGATCGTGCTCCTCCCCGCCGTTTAAATTTTCGCCTATTTCAGCTATTTTGCCGTCCTCAACGCGCACATCCGCGCGGCGCAGAGCAAACTCGGAATCGAAAATATCCGCATTCTTCAGTATCATTTCATATTCCCCCGTCGCAGTAAAAAAGGCTGTTTCATATTGAATCCAATACAAAACAGCCCCTTTGTTATTGATTATATTTACGCGTTGTCCTCAATGAACTTAACGATATCGCCGACAGTTCTGACATGATCGAGAACATCGTCGGGAACTTCGAGGTTGAATTCCTCTTCGATGGACATAGAGAGATCAACAAGATCAAGGCTGTCTGCGCCGAGATCTCCGGAAATAGATGCATCCTCGGTAACAAGATGGCTGTCTATCTCGAGCTGCTCGCAAATGATTTTCTGGACTCTTTCAAAAGTTGACATTTTTATTTCTCCTTATACTATAATTTTAAAATCAACCTTTTGTTTTCGAGGAAAGCGGAATTAATTTCCGTGCCTCTTATAGTATAGATATTATTAATATTATCGCCGTTTGTCAATACTTTATCTGTAAAAATTTTATTAATTTCACAGTGTGTATTTTTCCCCGATACAAAAGGCGTGAATATAGCCGCGCCGCGGGGAAAAAATAGATTTGAAAAAAATACTTTCAGGTGATGATATGGATATATTTCTCAGCTTTCTCAAGGCGTTCGCGGTCGGCGGCGCGATATGCGCGGTGGGTCAGATAATAATGGATCTGACAAAGCTCACGCCCGGGCGCATACTCGTCTGCTTCGTCGTGGCGGGAGTCGTGCTCGGCGCAGTCGGAATATATGCTCCGCTCGCGAAATGGGCGGGCGCGGGGGCAACGGTTCCGCTGACGGGCTTCGGCTTCGCCATGGTAAAAGGAGTAAAGGAGGCCATCGCCGAAAAGGGCGCGCTCAGCATCCTGACGGGTCCTCTGACCGCATCGAGCGCGGGGATAACCGCGGCGGTGCTCTGCGGTCTTATCGCGTCATTTGTTGCGAGACCAAAGGAAAAATAAGAAAAAGTCACCTGCCATACACAATAGCGTATAGCAGGTGAAATTTTTTCAAAAAATCAGTTGGCTGCGGGTGCGCAGGTATCGCAGCAGGAGCAGGAGACATAATTCTCCGGCTCGTCGGCAGCAGCCTTCTTCTTGTCTATGATCTTCTTGACGGCAAACGCTATACCGACAACAGCGGCGGCAACAGCGATGATGATAGCGACGATCTTGATTATCTTCTTAGCTTTGTCCATGGTCTCACCTCCTGTTTGATTCTTATCGATTATGATTATACGCCAAACGCAGGCAAAAGTCAAACCATACGATAAAAATTTACAAACGGATATTATGCCGCATCAAAAAGAAAAATAGCGAAAAGAGTAAAAAAAAAATTAACGGTCATGGCAAAAGCCAGAACCGTTAATCGTTTGTTTGCAATCTTACGCCTCGTTGAGAAGCTTTGCAAGAGCGGACTTCTTGCGAGCAGCATTGTTCTTATGAATAAGGCCCTTGGCGGCTGCCTGATCGACCTTCTTTATAGCTGCGGTGACAACTTCCTTCTTATCTGCCGCGTTGGTCTCAGCAGCAGTGTGAGCCTTCTTTATGGCAGTCTTAAGGGCTGAATTGCGGGACTTGTTGCGGGCGGCCTTTGTCTTGTTGACGATGACACGCTTCTTAGCTGACTTGATATTAGGCATTTTTGCACCTCCTTCATCATACAGTTAATAATCTTATCATAGACTTTGCCAAAATGCAAGAGAAAAAGAAAAAATTTTTGCCTTTCGCACCCCTGCGAAAGCGAAACGGAGACGAAAAAATGAACTTCAGAACAGACCTTGCGCTCGAAGTGCGCGAAAATCTCGAGGGCAGCAGAATCGACGGCGTGGAATGCACGAGCTTTGAAAGCGCGGGCGCGGAAATAACCCGCTTGCGAGTCACGGACAGGCGCGGCGAAGAAATATTGGGCAAGCCGCGCGGAGAATATATAACCGTGCAGTCGCAGTCGTTCGCGCGCTCCTCGCGCATAAGCGATGAGCTTATAGATGCCGTGGCGCAGGAGCTCTCTCGCCTGCTCCCGTCCGAGGGCACGGTGCTCGCCGCGGGGCTCGGCAACACGAATATAACCCCCGATGCGCTCGGCCCCAAATTTATCGGCGGCGTGTTTGTCACAAGACACCTAAAGCGCGAGCTATGCGAGCAGCTGGGGCTCGGCAGGCTGCGCCCGGTCGCGGCGATAGCACCCGGAGTGCTCGGTCAGACAGGAGTCGAAACAGGCGAGCTGCTGCTCGGCGCGGTGAATGTGATAAAGCCCTGCGCCGTGATAGTCGTCGATGCACTCGCCGCGCGCAAGCTCGGCAGGCTCGGGAGCACAGTTCAGATATCTGACAGCGGAATAATCCCCGGCTCGGGTGTCGGCAATTCCCGCGCCGAGATAAGCCGAAAAACGCTCGGCGTCCCGGTCATATCCGTGGGCGTTCCGACGGTCGTTGATGCGCACACGCTCGCCCGCGATGTGTCGGGCAATAACACAAATGAACCTGCCGAGGACGCAAAAATGATGGTCACACCGAAAGAGATAGACCTGCTTATCGAGCGCTGTTCAGGACTGCTATCGCTCGCCGTAAACCGCGCTTTGCAGCCGGAGCTGAGCATAAAAGACCTCATCGAGCTGACAAGTTGACAAATTCGCCTGAAATTGTTACAGAAATGTTACAATTTAATCTTTCTTTGTAACCATTTTGTATTCAACTGTAATCGTTTTGTGGTGGCTTTAGCCCCATGTTCGGTATATACTATGTATCGTAGGAAAGAGAAACTACGAAACGGTTAAGGAGGACAACAAAATGGTATTACAGGCATTAGGAATCATCTTGGTATTGGCAGTCGTCATGTCAGTGGCGGCAGTAGGCAGTTCGACCTCCGGCAGAACCGAACCGTAAAAGTGTTCTGAACGGAAAAAAACAAAACAACTTCTCGATTGCCGCCGCTTGTGCGGGCGACGGCAAATCAGTTCCCCATCACCCCCAGAGCTTCCGGTGCTCTGGGGGTTTCCCATTTTAAACTAAATTTTACGTCATCAAAACAATACAGTCGTAACTCGTTATAAAACGACAGAAAATAATATTAGTCTCTACGATATAACTCATGCTTCGTGACCACGAATTTATTTACACGAATATACCGTTCCCCGCTCATGCTAAAATATAAATACTATCCGCCCTATTTAATCCTGCTTTCAATAGCCGCGCCGCAGTGTTTGATAAG
>ULTQ01026110.1_pt1 | contig 30979 bp, 38 predicted proteins | sample 1957731 | NCBI WGS metagenome assembly ULTQ01 (sample SAMEA4835738, study PRJEB28245) | human gut metagenome | biome: gut microbiome; material: fecal sample | place: Denmark | collected 2008 | reverse complement strand
TTTTACATTAATGGCGGCACTTATACCGTATCCAATATCGTCATGCCAAAAAATGGATCGCAGCTTGTCTGGGTCAAATGGCATACTCCAAAGGATCCTGGCACAGTAAAGATCAGTGTATCCGTAAATGGAGCCGGTACTGCAAAGACTTCGTTCCTAGCAAGAATTGTTTCCCTGGAAGAAAATGTTCCACCGGATCCTCTTGCTACGGATACTAACCCCGGTTTTTCCACATCCACGCTTCCCGCAGAGCCGGTAAAGACGAACGCCTCCTGGTCTGTCTGGAGTGCATCCTGGCACGCAAAATGGGAATGGGAACCCGACTGGCACTGGGAATCGGAGGGACATAGCAAAAGTTGCCCCAAAGGCTGCACTACTGCCCATGGCGAATGGGTGGATGATGGGGAATGGGTCGATAATGGCTGGTATGACTTTACATCCACTGGATACCACGCGGCGCTATTTGCTTCATCCGATATATCCCCCGATGATATTGTCCCCACAAAAAGCGGCGACACCATGAAAAGTGGGTACGGCATCAAAGAAAATCTGAATGCAAGCTTCACGGTCAATGCGCCGGGCAGCCACTATACTTCCGTCCAGACTGCGGTATCGTATTTTCCAGAGTTTTCCTATGATACCTACTGGAGGTTATTAGACCGGACCGGGGAAAATACTTTTACCTTTAAGGAAAATGAGTACTCCACTTATCATAGGAGGGTCCACTTTACGCCCGTCTGGTACCCGGATGGTTATTATCCGGTCTATACCTATGTCATGGATATGTGGACTCCGGCAGGAATGTTGTCTACTGAAATCGTAGATAATGTCAATATTCAGGGCAGCATGTTCGACGACTGGTATTCCAAACGTGAATAGGATCTATTTTTCCTACCGGATCCTCACATTATTTTTCCTGCTTTTTATCGGGATCTATGATTACAGACATCATCTGATTAAAAACACTGCCCTGATATGCTTTAGTCTCTGGTGTCTGCTGCAGTTTCCGGTACTGACACTTACTGGAGCAAGTTCTCCTCTTCTGTCCATGCTTTTACATGGTATCCTTGGCGCAGGCCTGGGATTTTCCTTATTTCTTATTATCAGCATGGCAACGAACGGAAGTATCGGAGGAGGGGATATCAAACTTGTCACGATCTTAGGATTTTATTACCAGGCAGGCGGACTTTTTGTAATCGTATTGATATCCTGCGCACTTGCACTTTCCAAAAGCTTGCTTTCCCTGATCCTGCATAAAAATAAACACAGTTCCATTCCCTTTGCACCCTATCTCTTTCTTGGGTGCTTATTTTATGATTTATTCTAAAAGGAGACCTTTAACATGAAAATGAATCACCGTTTTATCTATGGCATTCTCAGTCTCATCTTAGCTGCCATAGTCGCATTTATTGCTATTCCGGCGGTTACAAGTAAGACCAGCCGCACTACGCAGATCGTGCGCATGAAAACAGATGTCGCACGCGGAAGTCTCGTAACTACTGGAGACGTTGAGCTTGTGGAAGTAGGAAGCTTTAACCTGCCTGAAGGCCTTGCCAAGGATACTGGGGACGTAGCCGGAACTTACGCTGCTACAAATCTCTATGCCGGGGACTACCTGCTTCCTGCAAAATTAAGCAAAGATCCTTTAACATCGGACTTAGCCTTAAACAATATCCCCGACGGATACGTTGCAATTTCCGTTACCACACAGACCCTTGCTTCCGGGCTATCCGATAAGCTGCAGGCCAATGATATTATCCGGCTTTACCACTATGATAAGGATAATGCCCTTGAGCCAGTGACAGATATTCCGGAACTTAGGTATGTCAAAGTCCTCGGTGTCACGGATTCAGAGGGTCTTTCTATTGATTACACCACTCCACCCGCAGAGGACGAGGAACGCCAGCAGACGGCCACGATTACCGTCCTTGCCACTCCCACCCAGGCACTCCTCTTAACCAAATTTGAGAACGAAGGAGTTCTTCACGCTGCTCTCATCAGTCGTGGTAATGAGGCTCTTGCAGAAGATCTCTTAGGAAGGCAGGGAGACATCCTGGTAACTCTCTATGGAGACGGTACCAGCGAAGAGGAACTTACCTCATCTCTTACCACGGAAACGCCAGCAGTTGCTCCTGACGCAGAAGAGACCACAGGTGCTACCGAAGAGCAGCCTGCCGCTGCAGAATAGGAGGTTACTATGGGAAAAATCATTACCATCTGGGGGAATCCTGGAAGTGGAAAGTCCATGTTTGCCTGCAATCTTGCGAAAGTTTTAACCGCCGGGAAGAAAAAGGCCCTGATTATCAATGCTGACTCTTCCACTCCGATGCTTCCTGTCTGGATGCCTGACCGGATCTTAGAAACCTCCGCATCCATCGGAAATGTCTTAACCGCTCTGGAGATCAACAATGCCCTGATTGCAGAGCGTGTTGTGGTATTAAAGGAATACCCCTTTATCGGAGTCTTAGGATATGCCGCCGGAGAAAATCCTTTCAGTTATCCGGAATTAAAATACGAGAAAATCAAAATATTCATTTCCGAATGTGCAAAACTTGTCGATTACATCCTGATCGACTGCAGTGCAAATATGCTCAATTTTTTTGCGCCGACAGCGATGGAAGCTGCCGACCTGGTTGTCCGGATCATTACACCGGACCTGCGGGGCTTAAGCTACTTCAGGGCTCACAAAGCCCTGCTTACGGATAGTAAGTTTAAATTTGATGAGCAACTGACCTTTGCCGGACTTGCAAGGCCCTTCCATGCCATTGATGAAATGGATAATCTGATTGGTGGATTTGACGGGATCCTGCCCTACACAAAGGAAATCGAACGGTGCGGCACCAGTGGGCAGATGTTCCGGGCACTTCCCTACTGCAATCAACGCTACTTAAATGCTCTGAAGCTTGTAAAAAATAAGCTTTCCGATTCCAAAGAGGATCTCCCGGACAGTCTCCTGATAGATCCTACCAAGGAAGAATTTACGGATGCACCGGTCAGAAAGGAGGAAAGCACAAATGGAGCGTCTGAATGACCTTTTCTTTTCCTCGAAGGCATCGGATGGGCTTACCTATGAACAGATCCTTACGGATGTCCAGAGATTCGTCACACAGAATCACGCAGATACCCTATCAAACGAAGGGAATCCAGAGGAAGCCAGGAAGTTACTGAAGGATTACATATTACAATATGTACAGAACCGCTCTTATCACGTAGATGGACAGACAACAGAAGAACTGGTAGACAGTCTCTACGAAGATATGGCCGGCATCTCCTTCTTAAAAAAATGGATCTATAAACCAGGTGTAGAGGAAGTAAACATCAATGCCTATGATGATATCGAAGTCATTACCAGTGGAGGACACTCCGAGAAGATCCCGGACCGATTTCCCTCACCCCAGGCCGCTATCGACGTGACCAGAAGACTCCTTAACACCTGCGGCATGGTAATTGATGATACCATGCCTTCTGTCATTGGGTTCCTCGATAAAAATATCCGTATCTCCGTAGACAAGACTCCTATCGTAGATCCGGAAGTCGGCATCAATGCCTCCATCCGTATTGTAAACCAACAGTCCGTATCCAAGGATAAGCTCATCGCTTCAGGTTCCGCTACGGAAGAAATGCTTGATTTTCTCACCTGCTGTATCCGTTATGGGGTATCCGTCTGCATCTCCGGCAGCACCGGATCCGGGAAAACTACCCTTATGAGCTGGCTCTTATCCATGGTGCCAAACAACAGACGGCTCATTACCATTGAGGAAGGCAGTAGAGAATTTGATTTGATCAAGCGGGATGCCGAGGGGCACGCCATCAACAGTGTGGTCCACTTACTTACCCGTCCCAGTGAAAATCCTGCTCTGGATATCGACCAGGATCTTTTGTTAGAGCGTGTTCTTCGTAAGCATCCGGACGTGATCGGGGTTGGGGAAATGCGTTCCGCCAAAGAAGCTTTGTCCGTTGCGGAAAGCTCCCGAACCGGTCACACGGTAGTTACCACCATCCATAGTAATTCCGCGGAGTCCACCTACCGTCGTATGATGACACTGGCAAAGCGAAAGTACAATATGGCTGACGAAATCCTGATGCAGATCATGGTGGAAGCCTATCCGATCGTAGTTTTTACAAAGCAGCTCGAAGACGGTTCCAGACGTACCATGCAGATCATTGAAGGGGAAGATTATAAGGATGGGGAACTCATCTTCCATCCCTTATACCAGTTTGATGTCACCGACAATATCACAGATGCATATGGCAACATCACCGTCATTGGCTCCCACAAAAAGCTTGGCGGCATCTCGGATAACTTAAAGCGCCGGATGTTAGACAACGGGGTTCCCGCCGGGAAACTAAAACCATTTTTACCGGATGCCCCATGCAAAGAAGGAGGAAAGTAACGTGTACTGGACCCAGATAATTATCTTTTTATTACTATTAAGTTCCCTGTTTTCCCTGTTCGGTGTCCGTTTCTCAGATTTTCTTCAGGTATTCTCCCCCAGCAGGAAGAGCACTCTGAGAGATGACATGGACATTCTCCTTGGAAAACCTGCTAAGGGATTCTTTAACCGGGAGGTCTTAGAGGTAGAACAGCTCCTTGTCGCCACCGGAAGAGCCACAAGATTCTCTGCTGTAAAGCGTGTCTGCCTTCTATTGTTTATTTTAGGGGCACTCTTAGCGATCCTTTTTGACAATCCGTTTATGGTTCCTATTTTAGGAGCCGGATTTGCTTTTACTCCAATCTGGTACCTACGAAGTACCGCGGCGGTCTATAAGAAGCACTTAAATGAGGAGCTGGAAACTGCTATCTCTGTGATTACCACCTCGTACTTACGAAGCGGTGACCTGCTGACCGCGGTAAAGGAAAATCTGCCGTACTTAAATCCTCCGGTAAAGGGGCATTTTGAAAGTTTCATCATAGAATCAGAGATGATAAACGCCAATATGATCTCGACGCTAAACAACCTGAAGATGAAGATTCCAAACCAGATCTTTCATGAGTGGTGTAATACCCTGATCCAGTGCCAGTCGGACCGTACCATGCGAAACACCTTAACCTATACGGTGCAGAAGTTTTCGGATCAGCGGATCCTTCAGTCGGAGCTTGAAGCGATCATCAACGAGCCCAAGAAAGAGGCCTTTGCCATGATGTTCTTAGTTGTTGGCAACATCCCTCTTTTGTATGTCTTAAATCACTCCTGGTTTGAAACACTTATGTATTCCATTCCCGGAAAAATCACCCTGGCAGTCTGTGCTGCCATTGTGCTTTTTTCGTTCACCCGTATCATGGCACTGTCAAAACCTGTGGAATACAAGTAAGAAAGAAGGTAACCTATGACAACACTACTTATCATGTCTGCCTGTGGTCTGCTCGCACTGGGACTATATCATCTATCCTGTGCCATTGTGGATGTGCCTACGCCAAAGACATCCAAGATGATGTTACTTGCCAAAAAGCAGACCGGTATCGGTAAGGAAAATCTATTCGATGTGTACCTTACCAAAATAGCAGAGCGATTCAGTCCGCTACTGAAGCTGGATCCCATAAAACGTGGGAAGCTTGCCCTTACCCTGTCCATTGCAGGGATTTACTTGTCACCAGAAACTTATACGCTGAAGGCACTATTTACTTCCCTCATTGTGGCAGCTTTATCGCTGCCGCTTTTTTTATCCTCACCGCTTTTTGGATTCCTGATACTGGGACTAGCGGTTCTAATGTGGTTTTCTACCTACTACAAGGCTTTCGACCTCGTTAAAAAACGAAAGAAACTTATCGAAGCCGAGCTTCCCAGGTTCTGCATCAGTATCGGGCAGAGTATTGCCACCGACAGGGATGTTCTAAAGCTCCTTGTCTCTTACAGACGGATTGCCGGTCCAAACCTTGGTGCCGAACTGGATACCACGATTGCTGATATGCGTACCGGCAACTATGAAAATGCCCTGCTTCACCTGCAAAATCGTGTGGGGTCTACCATGTTGTCGGATATCATCCGGGGGCTGATCGGCACACTGCGTGGAGACGATCAACAGATGTACTTTAAGATGCTCTCTTTCGATATGCGGCAGATTGAGCAGAATAATTTGAAAAAAGAAGCCGCCAAACGCCCCAAGCAGATGCAAAAGTATTCCATGATGATGCTATTCTGTATCCTGCTTATTTATGTGGTCGTCCTGTCCATAGAAGTCATCGGGTCCCTCGGGGCCTTTTTTTAATGACAAAAGGCGTAAGGGAGGTGACCCCATGTAAATTTTTTCGTAACCCGTACACTTATCAAACATAAGGAGAATCCAATGAACAGAAAAATTTTATCCATGAAAACCCGTATACACAACGCTCTTAGCAATGAGCGCGGCGATTTCTACATTTCCGATGGTGTCAAGATCATCATTGCCGTCGTACTGGGTGCGCTGCTTCTTGCTGCACTTACCAACATCTTTAACAACACCGTGATTCCCAGAATCACTACGGAAATTACAAATCTCTTCTCATAATTTCCTTTTCTTTCCAGTCTGGCAGATCTTTGCAGTAGAAACTGCTCCACGGGTGTAGGCACTGCCTGCACCCTTTTCTAAAATATACTTATAAACACTATTTATTACGTATTCCCTACGTAGAAAGGAGATGATCACCATGAAAACCAAAATGAAACCCAAGAACATGAAATGCCCTTACTGTGGCAAAACTGCCGTATTAAGAAAAGCCTCTTACGTCTACAAGGACCGTGCTTTAGAGGAATACCTTTATGTCTGCTCCGGCTACCCGGAATGTGATTCCTATGTAGGTGTCCACGCCGGAACCTTTGAACCAAAAGGATCCCTTGCCAATGGTGATCTTAGGCATAAACGGATCGAAACCCATAAAATCTTTGATGCCATCTGGAAGAACGGTATCTTTACCAGAGCTGATGCTTACCGCTGGATCCAGGATATCTTCTGCTTAAATGACTCCCAGGCTCATATCGGACAATTCTCCGAATACCGGTGTGACTGCCTGATGAATGAATGCAGAAAAGTACTTACAAACCACCATGTGAAAGTCGCATAAGGGGGTGAATAGGCATGATGACTGAAAAAGAAAAACAGTTAGTGGAGGGGCACCTATATCTTATCAGGAACATTATTCTTAACACCATAGGCATGAACAAAAATACGGAGGAACTAGAATACAATGACCTATACCAGACCGGCTGTGAGGCACTCTGCCATGCAGCCATCCAGTACAGGCAGGATAAAGGCGCATCCTTTCCCACATATGCATCCATTGTAATCCGGCACGCACTGCTCTCCCAGTGTAGAAAGGCAGCCAAATGGCAAGGAAGCACCGTTTCTTTGGACGCCCCGCTATCTGATGACAAAGAGCTCACACTTTCAGATGTGCTGAAGGATCCAAACGAGCAGGCATTTTCCAATCTGGAAACCCGGCTCATGTTAAGGGCTTATGAAAATAACCAGACAGAACCTGCCAGGAAGCACATGGAAATGTTCCTGTTAAACCGCCTCTGTGGGTACAACATCTCTGAGCTTGCCGCTTACTATAAGGTAAGCCACAGTGTCGTTTCCACCGGGATCTTTAGAGCAAAGCAGAAACTGCGGATCTACTATTTTTTATCAGCATAAAAAACTTTAGAGGAGTGACAAAAACTATGATTAGACTTTACACTGCTGTTGGAACCTTCAAATTCAATAAACATGGACTTCCCACCATTGTCTGTGCAGACAGGGAATATGGTCTGACTTCCATGGAACTTGTATTATGGTCCTGTCTTTCTTTCCGGATCTTAACCTATGATGAACTGCGAAAGGAGTTTTATGAAAAAGAAAGAGAACTCCATGTCCTTAGTGAGGAAGAGTTCGACCAGTATCTAAACAGACTTTTACAGCGAAAGCTTGTAGTCTGTGGGGAAGATTATGTGGGCGTGGATGCACTCTATGCTCTGATCGGCCACCTGCAGCTTCAGGCGGTGCCAAACAGCATTCCTGTCAAGCTGCTTACTTTTGTGAAACTCCTCTTATCCCGCAAGGTGCCGCTTAAAACTGCTTTGTGTATTTTCCATTCTGTCCGGTTGGATCCTTTAGAATCACAGGTCATGCAGCTATTAAAAAACCAGGATCTGTCTGCTGCAGAAGTTATCCTGTGCAATGAAAATCACATTTCTCATCTGAAGGATTCCACTGCCCTCATGGAAGCACTCTATAACAATGAGGATACCGACTACTGCACCCTGGTAACAACTGCCAGGACAAGTGATTCCAGGTTCCCAGTGCTATCTGCTATTGCGAACCTGTATCTGAAGCAGCAGATTATTCTTCAGCAGATTTAACCTTTCATCATCATTACTGTATTTATTCTTTACTATATGGAATAATATATGTATAATTATATCAGAGAATTGATATGAAAGGAGTTTTCCAATGATTATTAAAGCTTCCGCAACACTACGAAATGACTATGGTTCTATTTCCACTTTAGCGAAAGAAACCAAGGAGCCTATTTATATTACTAAGAATGGGGAAGGGGATCTTGTTCTGATGAGTATTGATGCCTTTGAAAAAAGGGAACAGACACTGCAGCTACGTGCAAAGGTCTTACAAGCCGAGCAGGAACGCATAGACGGTGCTCCTACCCTCAGTGTATCCGAAGCCAGAAAACAACTCAGGGAGCGCATGAAAAATGTATAATGTTGAAATTCTTCCCTCTGCCTGGGAAGATCTGAAATCCATAGAAGACTATTATGCGATTCAGTTCGATGTAAATACCGCTATCAAGGTATCAGACAGTATCCTGGATGCCATTGAGCGTCTGGAGTCTTTTCCGGACTCCGGATCGCTTACACCGGATAACTGGTTAAATGAACAGGGGTATCGCATGATTATATGCAAAAAGCATGTTGCTATCTATCGTGTGATAGCCCAAAGTGTATATATTTATCACATTGCCGATACACAGACAGAATATAACAAGTTGTTTTATTAACGAATTTTGGGGGGTGCATTTATGGTTTGTCTTTCAGATACTGAGAAATGATAAAATTTTGAAAATAGATTACATAATTGATGACTGCCAGAATTATGGAGCCTTTTTAATCTAGAATTGTGGAGATGGATGTATAAAATGATTATAATTAAAAACATAGTTCTTTTAGTGACAGTACTAATTTCCGGATGGATATATTACAAATTTTCAGTATCAAAGAACAAAACCCAGAAACAGTTTGCATTCTTTATTAAAATATTGTATTTGGTTCTATCTTTCATGTTAGCATTTACTGAGCAAGATTTTATTGCTGTTGGCAATTTGTACTTTGGTGGGAAAACATCAGTTATGATTCTCATTATTATCGAAATAATAGATGCTTTTATCGATAGGAAAAATGAATAATTAAAATTTCTTTCTTTGAAAAGCATATAGAGGTTGCTCCAAACGCAACCTCTATATGCTTTTTGTGCTAATTATTGTCAGAAAGCATTTCAGTTATTGCTTCTACGAATTCTTTTTCGGTTATACTTCCATCACTCAATCCGTATGTTGCAATTCCGTCCTGAAATCCAACAATGTTACTATCCAAAAAGACATTTCCTTCTTCAAGCAACACTTCTCCGTTGTACTCACCTACTACTGCATATGCAGTTTCCGATTCCGGAATAAGAAATAAGTATGCCTCATCATTAACTGCTAATAAACGGTCTGTGTTTCCGTTTGAAATAACATTGCCAATGTTTGATAAATCACCAGCGTCCTTGCCTTCCGTAACCTCAGAAATCATTCCTTGTGCATCTTCGCCTGTAATAATACCTCCCGGCATATTTACATTTACCGTAGTCTCATCAATATTGCCATATAATACATCTATGATCTCTACATTATAGGTTGTGTAAATATAGCTTCTAACGTTTGCACTGTCAGCCTGCAGGACTTTAACCTTTACAAGCGCACAAGCATCGTCTAATAAATCGTCAACCGTATTATAGTCTTTGAGTTCTTCCGCATTACTATATACATACATAGTATCCAAAGACTCTTCCGCTTCATCACTCTTTGTCTCGTTGCTTTCAAAAAGTTCCCCTTCATTACTATATGGAACACTCTCTACCTTAGAAAGCTGATTATTTTCACCCTGTCCACAGCCTGCTAAAGCTAATATGGTTAATGCTACTATAAACGAACCTGCATATTTTTTTCTCATATTATAGCCCTCCTGCTCTTAATATAACGAATTTATTCCATTAGCATCATCTGCCATTGGCATATAAACTCTTCTCCCGTATTTCAATTGGCACATGATTACATCTGGATTATTATTGCTGTGCGCCAATCCCATAGCATGTCCAAATTCATGCGCTACCGTACCCTGCTGGTTTTCTGCCGTAGTTAAACCATTGTTTACCTGTAGGTTTGGAAACGAATTAGAATTTAATATAATTTCTGTCCAACTGTAATTTTGATTAGGCGCTTCCAAACCAGGATTGATACAGCCTACATTTTTCACATAAATGTATGTACCTGCCACAGTACTACTACTCCCCGGCATTTCTTCCAAATATACATCGAAATAACTTGATGACTTAACAGTTGTCCTTGAAAGTGATATTGGTGTAGTAATATTAAGCCTAGACGTGGTATGTACCCATGTGCTTACAGCGTTATCGATTATTGTAGTATAACCACTGGCTGAACTGTCAATCCAGTAATTTCTTGTACTATACCCGTAATTTCCTACTCCGCCATTCAAAGTATAGCCAAAAACATTATATGCAAATACAGGTACACCCGCACCTATCATTATGCATAACGATAATACGATTCCTCCAAACCACTTTCTTATATTCCTCTTAACCATAACAATCCTCCTTAATATATAATACTGCTACAGTTCTTGTGTTTTACCGCATATTATAAATAACAAATCCTCCTGCCGGAGAATAATTACTCAAATGTGCTGTTTTTGTATTTCCAGTATGTGCTGCAACAATAAAATCTTTATTTGCCGCATCATATCCAACAATTATTAATGTATGATATGCACTGCCGTTACTATTCAGCAAGGAAACTGCATCACCTTTATAACCATAACTATACGAGCTTGAACCAACTGATGTAAATGTTGAATATCCACTTGCGTTGCTCTGCCAATAACTTTTGAAAGCATTCGCACCTCGCCATGTCGATGACACATAACTTGTATTACAACTGCTTCCTTGTGAAAACCAATTTGACCAGTTTTGAGCTGCCGTCGATGTTCCCGGTGTTCCTTTCATGCTCTTTCCTCCGGCATATAAGCATTGCGAAATGAAATTTGCGCAATCACCGCCATAGGATGTCCAGTCAGGATATGCAGTGTTATATGTATCATAATACTGCTCTGCGTATGAAACAGCATCTGATGAACTGTAGGAAGACGCTCTCGCTCTTATCCCATTTATCTGTGTATCCGGCATATCTCTTGTAGCTTGTACAATCTCATAGTCCTCAATATACAAGTCTACATACACACCGTTTACAGCTTCCATTGCCATAACCTCATCATAGTGGTTCTTTAAATAATTGAGATTATACTCCCAATCATCCATCGTGGTTTTCACACCACTATGTAGGCTGATCAGTTCTGCAATATATGTTTCTCTCGCTATCATATTCTGATAAGCAATATCTACAACATTCTCATCGGTTTCATCAGTTATATTCATAGAAGCTATTGCAGATTCCACATATTTTTCCTGATAGATTTCCTCTTCCAGTTCCTTCTGTTCTGCGATGCTTAAAGATCCATACTGTTCTGCTACATACTCGCTAATTTCCGTCATAATAGTATTTTCCGGACTTTCCGACTCGCTTGCAAATACAGTATTGCTAAGCACCATCATCATTGACAATGCAACAGCTGCCATAGTTCCAATTCTCTTTTTACCCATAAGCTCACCCTTCCTTTCAATATCCTTCGTTTAATACATTGCAATTATTCCATCCATCTTTGCTTCCGATTGCAATATACCTTGTGTTCTCGCTATTCTCTACGGATACCTCAAATACTACAACCTCATTTGCTTCATATCCTTCATACTCCCGTATAAAAGAACATGCAGTGGTCGCTCGGACATAACTAAGCAGTTTGCGGTTAATGGAAATGTAGTAATCTTCCAATGCCATCTGTACATGTGCCAACTCCTCATCTGAAAGTATCACAGTTGTTGTTTCTGTATCTTCTGCTGTATTCTCCATTTGATTCGTTGTGTCATACTTTTCTTCATAATCAATACTTTCTAAAACCTCTTCCTTTTTCACCTCCTCCTGTATTTCCGTTTCTAAGAGCTGCTCTGTTGTGTCCGTATTTTCTCCCGGAAGCATAGTTTCTTTGCATCCCGTAAATAATAGTGCTATTAATAGTACAAGCCAAATATTTATTTTTTTTCTCATTCCCTGTCCCTCTCGTTACTGCTGATGCTTTATCGGTTGACTATCTGGTTGGAATATAAATCTATCCTCCTCTGTAATCTGATATTCACTAACAGAAGCCTTAAACTCTCCGTTATCGTCCAAACGAATCCTTATTGCGGCCGTTTCTGTTCTTCCGTTCAAATGTGTTATTTCCATAACAATAATATCTTCTTTTTCTTCCTGTGACATATCAGATATTTTAATGTTCTTATTGTCCGTTAACTTTCTGATGATATTTTGTGGGATCCAATCAATTACCAGATAATAATAATCCTCTTCCTTTTCACCATAAGTAACGGTAAAATTTTTGCTCAAGCCATAATCTCCTCTCTGTTCCGTCCAATCCACAAATGAAATCCATTCATTTCGACAAGAAAACCGTATACTTTTTATATCATCACCTAAAACATAAAATTGTAATGGATGCCCTCGCATTTGACCATCATTACCAATTTGGCCTGATATCAGAATTGCTTCACCGTTTGTAATCTCTTTGTTTGTTTCATACGCATAAACGGTAACAGAAATGCCTCTATTCTTATGCATAAATGTTGTCATCCCTATCATAAGGAATAAACTTGCCACTGCTATCACGGCCACCCGGATACTACGCCTTATTACTTGTTGTGGGTGGTACATAAAAGCTTCCAAAATGAATTTATCATCAATGTTTCCTATTGCGTTTGAAAGTTTATCCGCCCTATTCACAGAACGATTCCCTCCTTTTCTAAATGCCTCTTCAATTTCTCTCTGATACGCAACAGTTTTACCGATACAGAATTCTCTGCCATACCCAATTCTTCTGCTATTGCTTTTACAGATTCAGCATACCAGTATCTCTTTATAAACATAACGCGGCTTTTCCTATCCAATGTGTCTAGAAATTTTTCAATAGCCTTTGTCAGTTCCCCTTCAGTACCAGCGGATATACCCTGTGGAGCAGAAGGAATGCATTCTTCTAATTCCGAAAGTGAAATGTCATAAAATCCATTCCTTTTCTTTGCTGTATTATAACGGTATTTTTTCAAAGCTATATTTCTGGTAATTTTACAAATATATGTAACTAACGGATTGGGATTTTGAGGTGGAATACTATTCCATGCTCCTAGATAGGTATCATTAATGCATTCCTCCACATCTTGCAAATCATTTAATATATTAAAAGCAATCTTCCTGCATACCCCACCATATTTATAGGACAGTTCTACTATAGCCTGCTCAGATCTCACAAAAAATAACTCTATAATTTTACTATCATCCATGCTTTTTCCTCCCCTTTATTATATACTACCGAAAAAATCTGATATGTTACAGCTTTCAAATAAAATTTTTGATTTTAGTTGATTTTTGATTTAAGTTGACCTTTAAGTTGATTTTAGTTTTTAGTTTTAACAAAGAGCTTTTTTTATTTGACAGCAGCACTGCTCTATGCTATCCTTACCTTGTAATTGATTTTTGTGCATTCCCATTCGGGATAGAAGCACACGTTGTTTAAGTTTGTAATAAGTGTCAAAGAATTGCCATCTTTAAAAGTGGCATTTTTTTGGCACTTTTTTTATTACAAAAATTTTTGACACCCAGAAAGGAGAAGAAAGAATGGGAGATCTTGTAACTATCACTACTACTGGCAGAGTTACCGCAGATGTGGAGCTTAAGACCAGCACGAATGGGAAAAACACCAAATACGTGCAGTTTGGTCTTGCCGTAAACAAAGGCTATGGGGAACATGAAAGGCCCAACTTTTTTAGCTGTGTCCTCTACGGGGAAGCAGCACAACGGCTGACAGATGCCGGAGTGAAAAAAGGAAGTCTTATCACCATTACCGGGGATCTTGAACTTGAGACCTTTAAAAGAAATGACGGAAGTGAGGGGTGGCGTGCCAAAGTCACACTGTATGACTGGCGGTATGCCCACACCAGTAAACCCAAAAACACGCCGCAGAACACACCCGAACCGGATGCATCAGGTTTTTCCGGTGCCGATGACTGTGGTGAGGAAGGATTACCGTTTGGTGCCTAATGCACTGGACAAAAGTGAGGAATTGCAATCGTGAGATTATTTCACGACTGTGATTCCTCACTTTTTATTTCCATATTTTCAAAATCAGAAAGGATGAATCCAATGAAAAAGAATGTATTTACCACAAGCTACCGTATTTTGTTACCCGTAATCCTCGCGATTGCATTGTTAGTACCAAAGAAACCCGGACAGATTGCTATTTTAATTCTGTTTGGTCTCTGGGTACTCTTTTTGCTGATCCATTATCTTTCTACTGAAAGATGCACAAATAGGAAATGCAGCAAATCACTGCATCGAAAGCGGAATCTGCAACAAAGCAATGAAAGTATTCAGATCCTATCCCCAAACAGGGAGAGCGGCATGACACTCTCTTCAGAGGATGTGCAGGTGCTTATGACACAGTACAGGCTTCGGATCTCTGAGAAATTAAAATCTGCCTATCCGGATGCCGTCTGGAAATGGGACAAAGAACCTACCTTGCGTAATCTCATGGACGGTGACACAGCCAGGATCCAGGTGGAAAACATGGCTGCTTATACCCATGCGGATGTATCTTTTGATTTTTATGGGCGGATCCATATTGAACCCATGACCATCGGAAACTTCCTTCCGGAGAATGCGGAAGACTGCGAGGCATCCATTCCAAAAGAGCCTGCGGTGGTTGATGTAAAGGCATGGTTTGATCTGGTAGGCCGACAGATTCTCGACAAACAGATCACAGAGCTTCATGCACAGGGGCATAACAAACTTACGATCAAGGAAAATGGTGACATTGTAATCAACTGCCAGAAAAAGGAACGTTTCCTGTGCTCTTTGGATGCATTTCCGGGGAAGAACTACTGGCAGGAACTGATTTGTGTACTTGGTGACAATGAATTAGAGGCAAAGATTGCCGGGAATACCATACAGGTATCCTGGATATAAGGAGGATGAAAAACAATGGCTAACACACGCTTATACGAAAAATGGACCTGGAATATTGGTCTGCCGGAACCCTTTGATAAGGCTGCTCACACAAAAAGCAGTACCGACAAATCAAAGTACAATACAACTACCACAGTGGCTACCTACCACGGTCCTGTTTTACAGGCACTGATGGAATACATGGAAATGGACACGACCATCTCCTCTTCTATGTCAAACAGTGCGATTGGTACACAAAATGAGCAGATCATGGCAGAATACCACAGCAGAACCGGGCAGATCCATGTCGTTGTATTTAATAAAAAGAGCGGATCCTTTCGGGCAGGCTGCTTTGCGGATGCAAACAGCAACGCAACGGTATATATGTTATCGGAAAAAGGCTGTACCGGCAGTGCCCTCTTTTTTACCCTGATTCCGGAAGCTATGAAGGACGATGAATTTAAGGAAAATTATGATACTCTTCTAAAATGTAAGGAAGCCGGATTTTCCGATATGGCAACCGCAGAAAAAGCAGCATTTATACTCTGCGATAATTTCTACCGTCGTATTGAAAATGCCAAAAATCTGGGAGACACCGGAATTAAGATTGCCGATTCACGTACCGGTAATATCCCCCTTCTTACAGAAATGAATCTAAAGAACGGCAACTACTCTCCTACCAGTGTACTTTTTGGTGAGTTTGAAATCTTAACAGCAACTCCCAGAGTGAAAGCTTCCGTAGTCACAGACAAGAAAGATCTGATCGGGAAATATAAGTTTTCCGAAAGAGATTTTTCCGCTACCGAACAGCTGTTAATTCCCACACTGGAGGACTGGTATGTCATTCCCCCGGAAGTAGTTACCATCTGCTCCCACGCAAAAGCAACCACGTCTTCTGCGCAGCCCATGCGTAATTTTATGATGCGCGGGCCTGCGGGAACCGGTAAAACAGAGGCTGCCAAAGCGATTGCTGCAGGACTGGGACTTCCTTATCTGTCCTATACCTGTTCTGCAAACACTGAAATCTATGATTTTCTTGGGCAGATGCTTCCGGAAAATGAAAAAGATCACACCGGTGTAAAAGAATATCCGACCTTCCTGGATTTACAGATGGATCCCTCTTCCGCTTATGAAAAGCTCACGGGGATTTATAAGGATGACGTTTCCGAAGACGAAGTCTATCAGAAGCTCTTAGAAGTTATGGAGACGGATGCCAGGGCAGAATCTAAAGGCGCATCCACCGGACAGCGCTTTCGTTACGTGGAGACTCCCCTCGTGGAAGCCATGAAAAATGGCTATGTCATCGAGATCCAGGAGCCTACCGTAATTTCTAATCCGGGAGTCCTGGTAGGTCTAAATGCACTGCTTGACCGCTGTGCCAGTATTACTCTTACGACCGGTGATGTCATTCACAGACATCCCGATACGGTTGTGATCATTACCACAAATAACAACTATGCCGGATGCCGTGACATGAACCAGTCGGTAATTTCCAGAATGAACCTGGTCTTTGACATGGATGCGCCCAGTGTATCCATCCTTACGGAACGTGCCATGAACATTACCGGCTGCACTGACAGATCCACGGTAACTTTAATGGCATCGACTGTTATGGATGTAAATGAACACTGTAAAGAATCTATGATTACAGACGGAAGCTGCGGTGTCAGGGAACTGATCTCCTGGGTACAGTCCTATATGGTCAGCGGGAACGCATTGGAATCTGCAAAATACACGATTCTTGCATCTGCTTCTGCGGATCCTGAGTGCCGGGAAGAAATCTTAAATACCTGCATTGAGCAGAAGTTTGCAGCATAAGGAGGAATCCCTATGCCCGAAAAAGAAGAAAAGCTAAAAGCAAATCTGGCAATGAATCTACAATATCTGCGTATTCGCCATAAACTGTCGCAAGTTTCATTGGCGAAGCATCTTGGGATTTCCCCACGCAGTATCTCCTACTATGAATCCGGAAGGTATTTACCCCCAGCGCACGTACTATGTGCCATGGCTTTGCATTTCGGATACACCGTGGAGGAATTGTTAGGGGAGCATCTGCCAGCAAACAAAGGAGGATCGACAAACAAATGAGAACATCACATATCGCAATCCATAAACGAATTGCCGAAAAGAAAGGGAAACTGACGGATGAGGAGTTCTTCTCCTCTCCCCAGTATGCCGCATATCTTACGGATATTGCGGAAGGAATTACCAAAAGATATCACCGCACAAGCCGTGTTAAGACCTTCTACGACGATTCTGAAGACGCTGAAGCTGCATTCACGGATAATCGTGTGATTACTATTAACGCCGGGAATTTCCTTACAAGACGTTTTCCGACAAGGAAGCTTAAGCATCTTAGTCTGTACGGTATGGTATCCCATGAGTGCGGACATATTCTGTATTCTGATTTTGATATGCTTGCTCTTTACCATAGCACACTTTCCACAGGGAGATTCTATCCAGCAGAGCCGGATGATTTGACTCTTCCCCAGGAAAATGCGCTTTCACAGATCAAGATCGCATTTGCAAAGAATGACAAAGCCGTACTCTCTGCCATCTCCTTAGTCACCCATCAGCTTGTGAATATCATGGAGGATGTCTATATCGAGAGCAGAATGTGCGATGCCTTCCAGGGTACAGTTCGTTACAGTATTCTTCTGAACAACTTAAAATTTGCTGAGACCATGGATTCTGTAAGTGATGAAATGAAAAACGTGCATTTTGAAGTGGCGATTCTCATCAATCTGCTGATCCAGTATGCGAAGAGTGGCGATATTAACAATCTTGGAGGTTATTGTGGACCCTTGTTAGAGGTCATCAATGACTGTATTCCCTACATTGACAATGCAGCCTATTCCGATGACGGAAGAGAACGCTTTGTTGCAGCCAATCATATCCTCCTCTTACTCTGGCCCTATATGCAGGACTACATTGAGGAACTTAAGAAACATCCCCAAAAAGCGGAAGCTGCTATGCAAAAGCAGGTAGCAAGTGGGAGTAGCGCGCCAAATGGAACCGGAAAACAGGCAAGAGGAATCGGGAAAACCTCCTTTGATCCAGATGAGCAGGAAGAATTAAGAAATGAAATTCAAAAAGTCTTAGATGAGGAAGCCGGCCGTATTGCGCTTACAAAAACCGACGACTTTGAAACAGAAGGAACCGGCAGCACCAAAAAAGACACCACTTATGAAGGATGTGGGTATCTTAACGATGCCACTGCTGACATGGGCAAGGTTTTGACACAGGTAGCCACCGAAATGACCTATGACGAATGTGAGAAAGAGCTTTCCGAAGAACTGCAGGCGGAGTCCGATAAGATCCGTTATGGCAACGCCCATAAAGAGGTCGATGTCAAAATCCACCGGATGCTCCATGTGGCTCCCCACTACAAGGAAAGTTATAAGCAGGTAGCACCACCACTGTTACTTATCTCCAAAAGACTTCAGAAATGTGTATCCCAAAAGTTGAAGGTTAAAAAAGAGGGAGCGAAGCTTGATAATCTCCCCATGGGTCGCCAGATCAATGTACGGAATGCCTTCAGGGGAGACGGAAAGATCTTCTATAAGAGGAAACTCCCGGACGACAGTATGGATATTGCGATTGCCATATTAAACGATGAAAGCGGATCCATGTCCAGCAAACAAAGAATTACCTATGCCAGATCTGCATCCATTATTCTTTACGACTTCTGCAGATCTTTGAATATCCCGATTGCAGTTTACGGTCATACGGAATGCTACGACGTTGATCTCTTTGCCTATGCCGAATTTGATTCCGTGGACGGCAATGACAAATTCCGGATGATGGATATGTCGGCACGTGACGGAAACCGTGACGGCGCAGCCCTGAGGTTTGTAGCAGAACGCCTTATGACACGCCCGGAACCCTGCAAGCTGTTGTTTATCATTTCCGATGGACAGCCTGCCGGAAGTGGTGGTTACTTTGGTACTGCAGCAGAAGCAGATCTTCGGGGAATCAAGGCAGAATATGAAAGAAAAGGCATTACACTCTTTGCCGCAGCTATCGGGGATGATAAACCGAATATCAAACGGATCTATGGGGATGGTTTTATCGACATCAGCGATCTTAGTAAGCTTCCCACAACCCTTGGTAAAATCCTGATTGCAAAGATCAACCAGAAATACGCAGCTTAAAATACATACAAGAAAGAAGGTATCTTATGAAAAATGAAGATTATATTTCCAACCAAATTGCTGTCTATAAGAACAGCAAGACCCTGGTAGAGTTCCAGGATAAACTGAAATCTGCGGGGATCCATCGCTATGCTCACATCCATGCAAACGGTGAAATAGATGCTGACGGCAGAAAACGGTACTCTTTAATCGGTATCTTAATGAAGGACTATTCCAAAGGCACCGGTGATAAAGCAGTAACTGTATCTGCCAACATTTCCCCGGAGCAGGTGAAGTTTTTCCTCTCCAGGATCGAAGCTTGCGTCGAAAGTTACAGTTTTTTGGAAGAAAAGATATTTGGTTCACCCGATAAAGACGGCTATGCACAGGTCACAAAATTCAAACTGATCCGTGCCACAAAGGATGCCAAGGGGAATGTCCGTAAGCTTCCCTGGTATATCGAAGTCGAAAACGGGAAAGGAATCCCTGTGCAGAATGCCAATGGCGGCACGTATATGAAGCCTAATTCCTTTGTCAGTACTGGAAAAGCCTATGCAAACATGAGTGATCTGGATCTTTATGAATGCTTATCCCGCGTTGGATCTTACATTAACTGCTGGGAAATGGCTATGGCACCGTACCTTATCAAAAAAGCAAAAGAAGAACTGGCTAACAGACAGAAAGCCGCATAAGAATGGGGATGCTTCTAAAGATCCCCTAAGAAAGGAATCCTATGAATAATCCATTATCTTTAGGTACTATAAGAACCATTGATGATCTTGGCAGAATTGTTCTTCCCAGGGAGATCCGAAATAAGCTTGGAATCCATCCCAAAGATTCCATGGAAATCCGCACAAACGGGCAGACAATTCTGCTTAAAAAATACGAGGAAATGCAGACACTCTTATCTCTTTGTAATGAATATCTGGAAGCATTTGCCAAAAGCAGTTCTACTGCCTGTGCCATCTGCTCTACACAGTTTGTGCTGGCTGCAAGAGGAATCTCTCTTTCCGATAAATATCCTTTATCAGCTCCTGTTCGTAAGCTGATAACTGCCCTTCAGGTCTATCACTATCAGGCTGCAGAAAAAATTCCGATATTCGACGGGAGCAACTACTATTTGGACAGCCTCTATCCTATAGGGACTGTCTCTAAACCACTGGGGTGTGTCGTTTTATTTCACTTTAGGCCCCAAACCAAGGAGGAAAGAGCCTGCGCCAAATATATCGCAGATATACTCACTAATATGATTTCAAAGGAGGATGCTTATGTTACGCAATAGAATCAAACACGTTGTAAATGTCACCGGTACTCTCGCTAATGTTCTCACTCCCGGAATGCCGGCTCTTTATCTTTATGAGGGTCAGTGTATCCGAACGGCTGTAGTAAAATCCATTTTGGAAGTTTCCACGGATTATGTCCGGTTTGAGACTTCCAGGAGGATCTACACTATTTCCTTTACTTCGGATTCTTATTCGGTCACAGAGCAAAGTGCATAATAATCTGGGGCTGTCCTTTGTGGCAGCCCTTACGGGGGTATCCTATGCAGAATGATAACTGTACCCAGAAGTTTCCAGACGTTGAAGAACTCCGACGGTTGCTTTTGGTACTAAAAAATAACAGAGATCACATTCCGATCTCTGTTCTAAAAAGTAAATATAAAAATGCTTATAATAATCTGTGTGATAAGATCAGGACAGCCGCATCTGTCTATGTAAAAGAAGTTTCTCTTCACAATCTTCAGGTTCATATAGCCTATGCTGAAGAAATTTCATCTATCGTGACACAAGCCATCAATAATTCTGGCATCCTGCATGAATTATCTGAAGTTATTTACCAAAATCAGGATCTGGATCAGTTTATCAAGCTGACCGAGGATCTACGTAAAGTTGTTCTCTTGTCGCTTTCAGATTATATGGATGCGAAAATTGTAGTCGATATATTGTACAAAAATAATACAGTTTGAGGTATCCTTAATGGCACTTCAAACTGTAGACATAACGCTTTTGGTTAGCATGCCAAAAGCGTTTTTCTTATTTGATACGCAATATCTAAGATGCGTTTCTTGATGTCTTTACTCATATGAAATAGTCAAATAATCCATAAGTAATTTAATAATAAAATTTTCATCTTCAACAATTCTTTTTATTAATTTATAAAATTTATTTTCAACAACATAAAGATCTTTTAATCTATAAACCATTATATCATTTTCTTTATTTATCATCTGTTTGGTAAGCATAAAGTAATACTTCTCATACAATTCTTTTAAAGTGTTTCCTACATCATCAAGTATTATTTTATACTCACTTCCATTATTCAATAAATATGAAAACAGTCTAAATTGTCGGTTTATTGCCTTAATATGCTCGTATATATACTTCCTTCCCTGATCTGTAATATATTTTGTATGTTTATCTAAAATTGCTTCCTCAAAAGTATCAATAAAGACCTTTTCCTCGCTCAAAAATGTATCATTTATTATATTTATTATATCTTTATAATCATTGACAACATTTTCTAAATTTACTGGTTCTCTATTATCCGTTGAAAACTCACGCACAATGTAGCCTTCTTCTAATTCATTAATCTTCCATTGACCACAAATTTTTTCAAAGAATTTTACTCCTAGACTTTTCTCTGAGTATGGCCATATATAATATTTATTCAATCCTTTATTTATTGTTGTAATATCTTCGTCAATTACAATAACATTATTCTCATACTCTTTAAGTAATAAAGGATGCTTATAATGTTTTACCCCGTAATATCCCGAATATTCCATGTTCCAAAAATGGTCTGCGTAAAAAAGCATTTTATTATCAAGTTCCATATTTAATTTAATATAATTTTTAATATTATTTTTATTCACTTTAACAATTTTACTAGTTATTTGTGTTTTTACAGACGCAAAGTTCATTAAATCACTTTTAAAATACATTGATTGCAATTCTCTAAATAATAGAATATAATACATAGAATATTTTCGATAACTCTCATATATCATAGCGGTCGGACGTTCATAGCATTGAAGATTATACCCTAAAAATTCTAATTGTTTTAAATTTTTCAAATTATAACTAATCATTTTTCTCTAAACTTTCTTGTTTATTTTTGTATAGTATCTTATAGTTTTCATACGAATATATTTAATACAGTTTAATTATGTTTCTTGCCAGAAAACTTAACAAATAAAATTATAAGTATAAATTTACATAGCATTTGCATTTCTCTCGGTATACTTATCCAAAAAAATCAATCTTCCTTTTATATAATACATATATAACAATTGAAACTATTTTTTTATGTTTCTTATTAATCAATCGTACTATTAGCTTTCTCCAAAATTTTTCAGAAAAATCAACACTGAAAGACTCTTCAATAAAATTCCAATTATATAGATTAACAATACTTTGATACAATTGTTTCAAAGTATTTCGATTATTACGCAACAAACTTATAAATGCAGAGAAACTTTCTTGCTGTACAATATAATAAAACGATTCTTGCATCTCCTTGTACATCCTTTTTTCCAGCAGATAATTTTCATATTGTTTACAGCAGTTTAAATATCTAAATAGAATATTTTGTCTATATCCTCTTGTCAAACCCGTATCATGTAGTATATGAATATATTGTGGCTTGTTTATCCAACTCACTTTTTGTATATTTAGAAGCACCTCTAAGTTAAATAATAAATCTTCCGGGTAAATAACACTAAAATCTCTAAATCTTATTTTATTGTCAGCTAATATTTTCATATCATACATTCTATTCCATACACAGAAAGCATGCTTATTATAATAATAATCTAATATGTAATTTCCTCTACCATAATCATCTAGTATAATAGTGTAGTCATCATCATGTGTTTGCGTTTTTAATTCGCTCCCATTTATTCGCCATACGTTGCACACACACATATCAGCTTTATTATGTTTTATTGCTTTATACATATATTCTATCATTGTTGAAAAACAAATATCATCGCCATCAACAAAAACTATATAGTTTCCTCTTGCCACGTCTATTCCCAAATTTCTAGCATTGCTACACCCCTGATTAACGCTTGAAATTATTTTAACTCTGGAATCATATTTACTTATTTTAGTAATTATATTTAGTGTATTATCTGTCGATCCGTCATTTATAAGTATTATCTCTATATTTTTGTATGTTTGATTTATTATGCTCAAAATACAATCTTCAATATATAATTCAAGATTATATATTGGAACTACAATAGATATTAGTTCTTCATACATAGGCATCTCCATTTTCTATATCTATAACTTCTCACTTATTGCATTAACCAGTTTATTTATTGATGCTAAATTATCAAATGATAATTCTGAATCAGAAAATTCGATTCCGAATCTCTTTTCTATCTGTACTATACATTGTATAAGCAATAGTGAATCTATTCCATGCTCAAGAAGATCATCATCGCCATCTAAATTATTTACTTTTGTAATCTCAAAAATGATTTTTTCAATATCTCTAACAATATTTCCTTTACTACACATTCTTAATCCTCCTGTTCACATTTGCTTCTAATATTTTCCAGCAAAACATCTATAACATCATGATTATATAATGTTTTTAATGTACTTAATACTTCTTCAACTTCGATAAAAATTTTTGCTTTTTTAATATACTCACTAAATAAGATAATGCTATCTTCTGATGATAAATATTTAATAATCACCTCATATAAGTCCGTATATTTAATCAATATATTGTCAGCGTGATCATTTTTCATTTCATCCATCTTATTTTCACGATATATGTTATATGCAAGTTGAATAATAGTATCGTAATTGCTCAAGCAATAATATGAACTACCTATATCTAATTTTTTTCGCTGTTTGTTTCTCATTAGGCTCTCTATACAAATTGGATCCTCCTCTACCCCACCATTAAAAATACTAAAATTGATATCTATATTTACAGGTATAGATACCTCCTCAAATTCTTTTATAATTTTTGTAAATCCAACAATTTGATGTGAGCTCATTCTCATTCTTATTTTTTCTTCTCTCGAGACAATTTTTATTTTGTTGATTTTACTTGAATAAATCCCCTGAATATAGCCTAATGATTTCAATAATTCCTCTACCTTGTCAAGCAATTTCTGATCAATCAAAATATCAATATCATTAAAATCACGTGTATATGGAATCTCAGAATATATACGTTTTACCATATCTATTCCTTTTATCAAAACATACTCGACTTGATGTTCATCAAAAATTTGAACTATTTTTTTCAATTCCTTTATATAAATTGCTTGCTTTATTTTTATAGAATCACATAAATACTTACATACTCTTCTATAAGAGCTGCAAAAGACATGATCCTTATCAATTTTTTTAAGATTAACATACGTTAATCCTCCTACACGGTTAACCATAATTTCCGAAAAAAAAATATCCGGGTTAATTTCTGTCGTCAGTCTGTTTATTTCATCTATATCTTCATTTATGTCTGTTTTTGATAATAATATCATAAGTCTTTTTTCTGGTCTCATCTTATTCCCCCATATAATTTTTTAATAATATCTTCAATTGAGTTCCCACCAATTTTTAAATCTTTAATTTCCGTACTTTGCGTAATTAAGGAAAAAAGCTCATTTAGTGATATCTCTTTTAAATTTATCTCTAGCGTTTTCTTAATTCCATTATCCTCTACAATATGTATCCGTTTATCTGTAATATTAACTGGATCTTGTAATTCAACCATTACTTTTCTTTTATCATCGAAATACGTCGTTAAGGACAACTTGTTATTATCAAAAACTACTTGTCCATCGTCTATAATAATTATCCTCTTGCAAAGTTTTTCAATATCAGATAAGTCATGTGTTGTGAGTAAAATTGTAGTTTCTCTTTCCTCATTTATTTTTTTGATAAAAGAAATTATATTTTCTTTTGCTAACAAATCTAAACCAATAGTTGGCTCGTCTAAAAAAATTATCTGGGGGTTATGTAAAAAAGCTGCTGCGACCTCACATCTCATTCTCTGTCCTAAACTCAATTGCCTAACCGGAGTTTCCATCAATTTTCCTAGTTTCAATATTTCATCAAATATCTCTAAATTAGTTTTATAATCATAATCGTTAACTTTATATGTCTTTTTCAAAATATCAAAAGAATCTTTTACAGGTAAATCCCACCATAATTGTGACCTCTGTCCAAAGACTACTCCTATATTTGACACATACTGTTTTCTTTCTTTATAGGGATTCATTCCGCAAATACATATTTCACCACTAGTAGGAACAAGTATCCCCGTTAGCATTTTTATTGTAGTCGATTTTCCAGCTCCATTTGGTCCAATAAAACCCACAATTTCACCTTTAGCAACATTAAAGCTAATATTATTAACCGCCTGCACTATTTGTTTTTTAGGTACAAATATTTTTTCAAAAAAAGTGTTTGATTTATCTACAACAAACACTTTACTCAAATTTTTAACGCAAATATCCTCTGCCATTATTTTACCTCAAAATCAATTACCACTACTTTCGTAATGCTTTATTGATATTTTCCATAGCTTTTTTGTCATTATAAATAACAGAATTGATATAAATGCTTCTAGAAAGATTACATTTATGTCTTCGTTATTTTTGCCCAACAAATATGTTGCCGGATAATAATTTACAAATGCTAATGGAAGAACGTAACTCAAAAAAAATGCCACCGTTTTCCCATATATTGTAATCGGATAATTCATGAAGTCTTTAAATGCAAAAAATATTTCCTCTAACTGACTGGAACTCATTAGCCAAAATGACGCGCAGCCTATCCAAATAAAAATTGTAGAAATTATAGCCGTCCCTACTAATAATGAATAAATAAGAACTAGTATTTTCTTTATATTCCATACAATAGATACGTTGGCACATGCAATCAATAGGACTATTAAAGATGGCAAAAACTGAGAAAATATTTCTAAAATATTTAGATTATAAAATATCAATGAGAACATTATTGATTGTGGCCTTATATAATAGCAATCTAATTGCCCATTAATAATATAATTTTCTAAATAACGAAATTGCCGAAAAAAAATTTGAGCAACACTATATGATGTCATAAATATACCATATAAAAACACTAAGTCCCATTTGCTCCACTCCGCTAAAAAGCCGAATTTTTCGACTATTATTATTGAGAAAATCATTTGAATAAGATGAACAGGAATTACCACAATACATAATAAAATAAAGTTAAGTCTATACTGTGTTTGTTTCTTCAAACAATAATAAAACAGCCCACGTATCACCTTTTATCCCCCTTGTATTATTAACTTCTTTTGCGCACTCCTCCATAATAAATATGCAATTGCTACTAGTACTATAATCCAGCTCAACTGGTTTAAAATTAGGCACAAATAATTTTTCATAGTAAAATCATTTTGCAAAATAAAACTAATTGGTTTTTCAAAAATCCAAACAAATGGCAATTTATAAATAATCTTTCTCAAAGAATCCGGCATAATCCATCCAGGTAAAAATTTCCCCGAAAAAAATTTAATTATTATATCTGCCATAATTTGCAAAGCTTTCGCCTCTATAAACCAAAAAGAAAAAAAAGCTATTATGATTTTAAAAAGAAAAAGTATTATGTAGGATAATAATATATCAATCACAAAATAAACAAGCCTTTTACAGTTTCCAATTCTAAATCCCCAAATCACAGCAGCAAAGCATAATAATGGTATACCTACGCTCACTACCTTTCCTAACATAGTTCCTATATCTTCGAATAATAATGATAACACATAGTTTCTTGGTCTTATAAATTCTACAGTTATACTTCCATCTCTTATATTATTGCAAAGTTTTGTTGCTCCTCTCATTGTATATGAAATACTTAAAACCTCAGCCCAAATAACATAGTTACACATATATTCCCACTGTGCTGAATTATTAAAATATATAGCTTTCCAAAACATTCTCATAATATACATGGCTATTATTGAAACAAAAAATCCTAATATTACAGACCATTTATAAGCAAATACCCTTTTAAATCCATATTTTAATAATGATAAATATTTCATAATTTAATACTTTCCACATCTTCCTCCAACCCTAATTTCTTCTTTAGATACACGATTGACATACCTTCCTAATTGACATTTACTGTTACAACCATCACATACTATTAAACTATATTCCATTTCCGAAGGATCAAGCATACTTTTCTTTGTTTTTCTAAGGTTTTTTCCATCTTTTGCTAACAATGCTATTCCATATGCTCCCATGTATTGTGGATATTCTGGTACAATAATCTCCGTGTCTAACATTTCTTCAAATGCTTTCCTAACACTTTTTAATTTAGCCACCCCTCCTTGAAAAACTACTTTTCCCTCGATTTTCTTATTCATTATTAACGTATTAATATAATTTCTAGCAATATTTCTTGATATAGCCATTGCTATATCTGCTTTTTCTACACCTATTCTTTGTTGTGCAATTATTTCACTTTCTGTAAAGACTATACATTTTCCTGATAATTCTATTCTATTTGTCGAGGTTAATGCCAATTCATCAAATTCATGCAGCCTAATTCCCATTCTTTTTGCTTGCATATCCAAAAAAGCTCCACTTGCAGCGGCACACATACTATTCATCCGATAATTGCTAAGAATACCATTACTGACCATTAAATATTTCGAATCTTGTCCACCTATCTCAATTATATTTTCAACATCACTAAAGCAATTCATACACCCTTTAGCATGTGCAATCAACTCACTTTTTATGATATCTGCATCTAAGAATTTTGAAACTAACATTCTACAACTTCCAGTTATTCCAATTGCTTGTACGTACTTAACATATTCGTCTAGTTCATTAAGTACCTCATATACCACCTTCAACGGTGTCGTTTCAATATTTTTCCTAGCTCTTTTAATAATTTCATTATTTTCATTTAGTATTACTATTTTGCAAGCTGTTGAACCAACATCAATCCCTAACCAATACTTATTATTCACACTCTTTTCTCCATTCTAACATCTCAATAAAAGTTTCTAACATGGTTTCAAATGTCGTTTGTGCTTCTGTACTATAATCAACAACTAGATATGGTATTTTTTCATTTTCCAAATATAATGAAAAATATTCTACCTCTTCCATCTTTCCCATGCAATATTTATCTCTTACCAATAAAACCCCATCAATTATATTTTTAAACTGATGTATAGCCGCTGTTATTTTTTCTCTTGGCCAAAAACATTCTGTATATTCCTTTGGTAATTCACTATTATAAATCCGTTTTTTTCCGTATTCATAATCTTCCTCGCTTCTTCCTTCCATAATATTTTTGGGACCAATAATATTTACGTTCAGTCTTTCAACTAAATACTTTGTCATTGGTGTGTTTACATTACTAAATGAGAAAAGAAATGGTGCACCTCCTAAAAACAGTAAATTTATTTTTCCTATATCTATGCTCCTATTTGTGGCTTTTCTGTTTTCTGTATTAATAAATGCTTCTATTGCATTATCAATAATAAGGTCATCTGTAATCCCCAACAACCTTGCTAAATTATTCAGTTGTTTTCTTTCATTATTTTTTGAAATTTGACAATCAATAATTCGTTTTGTATTATTAAAAAATTCATTTAATTGGGCTGCCAAATATCTAGTTGTATTACATGGATTATTAATATTGTCAACTCTACTAATGACTAACAAAATATCACATCCATCCTGCGCTAACTTTACATACTCCCCTAACGTAGCCTTTCTTGTATAACAATACTCGCTAGCATATTTAAAGTTATCATTTGCTATCTTCACAGCATTTTCAATAGTTATATTGGGCAAAAGTAATTCAATTCCTATTGTTTCAAAAAAATTACTCCATTTCTTTATTTCTTTATAACTTCTAGCATAGGAAGTTCCTACTACTATTTTTTTATTCATAATCTAGTCCTCATCTATAATTCCTTTTTTACATAATATTTTGAGAATATCTTTAAAAACCTCTTCTTCACTATTACACGCATCTACACACTGAAAATTATATATGTTTATTGCATTATCAAAGCAAGATTTAATTTTTTTTAACGTATCATAATTTTCATGTGATTGCCTTTTTTTAGTCCTTTTGTCAATTCTTTCCAGCGAGGTCTCTACGTCTGTTTGGAGGTATAAATATATGTCTGGCTCTGGCGAGTTTTTAAGAATTTGCTCTGGCCAGTAATAATCTATTCCTCTACCTTGTAAATATAACAGAGTTGACTCAATATATCTGTCTGTTATCACATAATCATATTTATCCAAGGCAGGATTTAACTGTGTACATATTTGCACATATGTATCAAATGCTAAAATTATAGATCTAATATCCGCCGGCATTACTATTCCCTCATTTAATAACCGATATTTCATCTCATGGTATATACTATAATTTTCTCTTTTTCTTGGAGAAAAGCAAATAGACGCATATAAATATCCTTTTTTTTCAAACCATTGACACAATTTTTCGAATTGTAAAGATTTACCACATCCATCAATTCCTGTCAAAGTAATAATTTTTGCCCCCATATCAATCTTTCCAAACCTCTCTTATCATTTTTGCACATGAATTCAACTTATCAAATTCTATACATTTATTATTGTCATTAAATGCTACAGATTCAATAGTAATATAATTATTATAATTACGGGCCAACAAATTACTAAATAATTCTGGAAAATCAATTATTCCTTCGCCTGGAAATAATATAGGAGAAATTTTCACCACTCCATCTTCTCCCATCAGACAATCACTAATATGAACATGTGCTACTCTGTTATATTTCCATAAGTCATCTACCATAAATATCTTTTTTTCTAATCCTTGATGTTTCAAAAATCTAGAGTCAAGCGTAAATCTACACATAGGATTCACATTCAAAACTTGATCCATTCTTTTTAATAATGATTCTTCCCTACAAGGAATCATTTCTACCAGAATTTCAATACCATATGTTTTTGAAATGCTTATTAGTTCCTTATAGCCTTCTAATACCTTTGAAAAATTCATATCTGGCCATCCCCATAAATGTAATACAATTTGCCTTACATTCAATATTTCTGCATAATGGCAATTTCTATCGAATATTTCTATAGCTATCTCATTACTCCCCTTCTCATCTTTAACAAGATTATCACCTATTTTTTTTGAAAAATGTACTATAGGTATTGAAATTTGGGCTTCTTTCAATGTCTTGCACCAATTTTCAGATTCTTCTTTCCAATTGCTTGTCACTAATAATTCGTAGCCATCAACCTCCATTTTATCGAAAGCCGAAACTATCATCTCACAACTAGGGAAATTTCCTTTACCGCCTAATGCACCTGTAGAACATAATACTTTCATTCTGATATCCTTTCATTTTAAAATTGTGGGCATACTCATTTTTTATCCGTATGCCCACAATCTTATTACTTTCTCATAACTCTATCCGTTATATAATAGTATCCGCACAAAACAAT
>ULTQ01085923.1_pt1 | contig 31766 bp, 30 predicted proteins | sample 1957731 | NCBI WGS metagenome assembly ULTQ01 (sample SAMEA4835738, study PRJEB28245) | human gut metagenome | biome: gut microbiome; material: fecal sample | place: Denmark | collected 2008 | reverse complement strand
TTGTTTCTCCGTTGTAGCGTGTAAGCTTGTCGCCCCAGTTAGCGTCATCATATCCGTATGCATTTACTCTTGAATCATATAGTTGTCCATGAGCACCAATCCTGCTGACAGTTTCTGTAAGAATATTTCCGGCTTCATCATAATCGTATCGGTATTGTTTTTGATTAATATAATCACAGGAAGTTATAAGTTGATTAAATTCGTCATATTCATACAAATATAATCTTTGCCAGTCATTGTTTACCTTTTTATAAATGTCGGTAATATTGCCATTGGTGTCATACTCATATTTATAAGTATCTTTACCAATGGTTTCTTCCTTAATTTTTGTTGTGGTAAAATTTTCTCCACGATTACTGTCATAGTAAGTGTAACTCATATCAAGCGGAGTTTTTAATGCAACAGATGATTTTGTCTGTCTGTTTAGTCCGTCATATGTATATGTTACCTTACTTGAAACATCAGAAGAATATTCGGTAAGCAAATTGTCTTTGCCGTAAGTAAAGCTGTGCACAATTGAACTGTCGCCGTTTTTGCTTGCGAGTTTTGTTACATTGTTATTTAAATCGTAATCATACTCATAAGCCGAAACAAACTTATTTTCAGCGTTGGTTTTTGAAATATCTGTTTTTACCTGTCGCACAAGTCTGCCTGTTGTATCATAATCATAGTCATACTGTCGATTATTTACAAAGTCTTTATGGCGCATAACCGAACCTGTTTTATCGCTTAAAAAGCTGAATGCAAGTTTGCCGTTATAGAAAAGTTCCTTAACATTGCCGTATTTATCGTAATTGTAATTTACGGTCTGACCGTTTCCGTAGGTTACTTTTTGAAGTATGTTGTTATTTGTGCCGTAATCAAAAGCAGTAAGCACCTGTGAACCTACTTTGTTTTCGGTTGTATTGTAGAACTTGTCATAGTCGATGATGTAATCGGTATTTGAATGGTTGATTTTTGTTAGAAGTTTTCCCGATTCATCATAGGTATAGTTATTTTGCGCCGTGATGTCAGTGTATGAATCTGTCTGCGACACGCCGATAAGCTGTCCCCTGTTTTCATCATAGGTATAGTTAATCTGCGCACCTGTGTCGTTATCCTTTACACTGTCAAGATAACCTGTGGTTGAATTGTAATTATATGTATCACAGTTGCCGTCCTGATCATACAGCTTGAACAAAAATCTACCATCTTTAGTATAAGCCAAATTTGATTTTAGTGCAAGTGTTTTTTCGGAATTATTTGCTTCAAGTGCTGTTGCCTGTCCTTTGGAATTGTAGGTGTAGTTGTATTCAACTCCGTTCTGACTTGTTGCCTTAGTCATATTATGATTATCGTCATAGTCATAAGTGTAGCCATAGCCTTTTGCATCAACTGATTTTGTAAGATTTGAATCGGAATACTCCATTTTGGATTTTTGTTCTGCATTAGAAGTTACAGTTACAAGTTCGCCGTCATCGTTATATGTATAACTCGGAACAGAATCTTTAATAAGCTGTGCGTTGTCAAAGTAAGCCGTGTTGTACTGTTTGGTAAATCTAAGGAAAACCGTAACTTTAACAGGTACTTTATTTGCATCTGTTTCATCACTTAGATTAAATGCAAACGAAGTGTATTGCCATACACCAACGGACTTGTTGAAAGACTGCGGCTTCTTTCCTTTTGCACTTCCGTCGCTGTACTTTACCTCAACATACAAATCAAATCGGGAAGTATCGTTATCCGTTACTGCTACAGAATCACCTCTTGACCATGCACTGAAAATATAGGTATCGTCTTCACTGCCGCTTACAGGCACATCCTGATAAATTTGTTTGTTCTTTGTAACATCACCACGGATTTTAAATGATTTTCTGCCGTCGCATTTTGTATAGGTGGTAGTTGTATCATTTGAGGAATTTAAAGTTAAATTATGATTACCCCAAAATGTTGGCATCAAGTTACTTCCTGTAGTTTCAAAGTTTGAATTTTGAAGAAGATTGTATTTATTGGGAACATCGCCCTCTTCAAGCTGTACACCGTCAAAATACGCTGTTCCTGTCGTACCTCTTACGGCAAGATATACGCAAGAATTTGTTGTGTTTTCAGGAACGGTAAAAGTAGTATAAATTCTCTGCCAACCGTTATTTATATTTTTATCTGTTGTGCCTGTTATGTGCTCTGAATTATATTGATTAAATGTACCGTCCGCAAATTCGGTTTTAACTCCGATTAACGCACCGACATCCGTGCCTTTTAAAATATTTGAAGTTTTTACATATGCCGATAATGTATATGTTTTGCCCGGTACAAGCACATTATTGCCTGTTGTTTGCCTTACGCCGCATCTTGAATCTTCACCTGCGGTATTTACTTTAACTTTCAGCGATTTTTGTCCAAAACATTTTTCTTCCGAAACATAGCTTGTTGAATAATCAATACCGCTGCCTTGGTTTATATTGCTCCAATATGTACTGCTTTCCAAGCTGTGGTTTTTAAGTAAATTTTGAACATTGGTTGTTGTCGCATAATTAGTTGTAACTCTGTTAAGATTTTTCAGGTTATTTTTAGATGTATCGGCTTGTCCGTCAGTATACGAATAAACCGCTGCGCCCATTTTTTCGCCGCTTTGCAAACGGTTTTCAACAGATATTGTTCTGCCTAAATTATCAAATTGATATACAGATACGCAGTCGTCGCTGTTGCCATATACACCGTCAAGACCTGCTGAGCGGATATTTGTAAGATTGTACTCATTACGGCTGAATGTGATTTTTTGTCCTGCTGTTCCGTCTGAAGCATATTCGGTAACTGATGTAACTTTCTTGCCTGAGCTTAAGGACGAATAACCAAAAACTACCTTATATCCGTCCGTGTCGGTTACGCTTGTCATTGAACCGTCATTATCGTATTCAAATGTTATTATTCCATTGTCGGGGTTTTGAATTTGAATAAGTCTGTCGTTGTTGTCATATCTGAAAATTCTTGCTTTTCCCGCTGAGTTTGTAACCTTTGTTATACAATGCTCGCTGTTTCTGTTAAATGTAAGTTTATCTCCACAAGCATCTTCTATTGTACTTATTCCTTTTGCAGAATCTAAATTGATTTTTACAGCATTTGAATTTGAATCGACAGTTTTCATAAGAACACCATCGCTATTGAATATCAGCTTATTATTCTTATCATCTTTTATTGTGTATCTCTCTGATGCGCTTGATGAGTTTATTGTAAGCTCTAATTTTAATCCGTCTTCATCTTTGTATGTAGTATTACCGTCTATTGTTTCCTTTATAAAATAATGGTCCGTACCATCTTCATCAGTATATACATACGGATAATTATCTATTAAGTAATCTGATGTGCTAAACTTTGATGACGGATAAAGTGTCTGCTGATAATTCAGTTTCCAGCCTTTACCTGCATACGGATAGGAGCTTGTAAAATGTGAATTACTTGTATATCCGTTAAATATATGCTGTAAAGAAACAGAGCCACTGCCGACAGTAGAATTATCAGATGTAATAAAAGTCAAGTTTCCCGAATAGTCATTAATATACGCAGTACCTGCCGTACCGACAGAGAACGAAGAATAAGACCAATAGTTTTCAAGACCTTTATTGTTTCTGTAAGTAACAGCGATTACCGGGCGTGGTATTGAGGAAGACGGATAAGAACCCGAATAGAATGAAGCACATTGTTCTTCATCACTTTCGTTTGTTGATTTTAATACAACACCGTAGTTTTTGCTACCGTTATACCATTTTTTTACAATATTTGTAATATCCCAATCATGCCATGTTCCGTTATCGGAAGTTAATTTTTCATAATCAAGAGCTGTTCCGCTAAAATCGGCACTATTATTCCAAGTAATTGTTTTTTGTGACCAATCGCTTGTAACAGGATATGCGCCTATATACATATCATCATAAAAAGAATTCTGATAAAGATGCATATTCAGTTGCGCCGAAACAACAATATCTCCCTTATTGAGCTTAGGCAATTCATTTAACTTTATATAAGTTCTGTACATACCAGAGCCATATGTTCCGACATATACAGTTCCTGTATATCCCGTATCACTGCCATAGCCGTAAGAAGTATTTGGATTTGAATTATCTACATATGCACATGATGTTTTATTCCATTTTTGACTTGTGGTGAAAGTAGGGTCAAGAGTTACAGGAAATACTCTTTCATCGTCCTCAAGCCAACTTTTATCATAAGATAAAGTAACCGTCAATTTATTGTTTTTCTGATTTGTAATTTTCACCGAAACATCAGAACTGCCGTTTCCCGCAGAATCCGTCATATACGGAGCTTCAATTATGTATACTTCTTTACCGTTTTTATCTGTAAGCGATATTTCCCTTTCATTTTTTTGAACTGCATTCAAATTGTTTATTTTATATTGAATTACAAATTCATTATTTACATTTTTACTTTTAATAATAAAATTTTCTTTAACACCCAATGAGTTGACAAGACATTGCAAGTCTATGTTGTCATAAATATTTTCATAGAGCATTTCAGACATAAGATTTTCTTGTGCAAGGAAAGCATCATTACCGGTAAGTTCTTCTGTGTTATCAACTAATTTACCTTTACTGTAATTAGTGCCTTTATAACCCCAACTTACCATGTAATCGTCAAACTCAACTTTAATCATATTGTTTAGTTTGGCTTTATTTGATAAATTGACATTAATATTACTGTTTTGATTTTTATAGTATTTTTCATTACTTGCTGTTCCTGATTCATATTCGGTAGCGTTTTCGTTTAATTCAGACAATGAATTATTATATTCCACCCATTCGTCATTATTGTCTTTATAATGCACCGGGTACTCATACTGCGCCGCCATCGTAGAGCCGTCACTCATTCTAAAATACTTTGTGTACTCATCTCGTTCAGAAACCAATTCACCGACAATAGTGTTTTCTGTATCATTTTCTTCTGCAGACGAGAATTTTGATAAATTTGCCGCAACCGCCTGCACAGGAAAAGTGAATGCTATTGTTGCCGTTAATGTTACCGATACGGCAGATAATAATTTTTTAAATACACCCATTATAAATCCCTCCAAAATATTATAATAACTTATCGATTTTTAATCAAATCATAATAATCACCTTCTAAAATTAACATAGTCTTATTATATCATTTATTTGTCATTTATCAATAAAATTTTAATAAAATAGTGAACAAATATCACTATGTTTAATTGTAAGATGTTACAATTTACTGTTTATATTTGTTATTACGATTATTGATTATAATAAAAAGATATTGATTTTTTGTATCAATACCTTTGCTTTTATAAAAGTAATATATAATTTTAATTTTTTAATTCCAGATACAATACTTAACAACCTTAGCAGGCACACCGGCTGCTACTGCGCAGGATGGTACATCATTTGTTACTACAGCGCCTGCGGCTATGATTGCACCGTCGTCGATAGCTACGCCGTCAAGAATTATTGCGGTCGTACTTGCCGTTGCTGTATTTGCAGCTGCAACAGCCGACTTGTTTTCTTAAATTTTTAGCGGCAGTTTTATTTGACTGCCGCTTTTCTTTTGATAAAATACATCTGAATTATTATTTTAAAAGCACTGCCGATTGACTGCCCATCTGATTGTAACGGGTTTGCGCAACGGATTTTTCATGACGAACCAATCCGTTGCTTTTGTACGGGTCAAGCAGATAATATCCGCTGTCGTCCTCACCGACAAGTACCATACAGTGCTCGCCTGCAGTCCAAACAAAAACTTCTCCGTTTTCCAAATACCAACTGTCCCCCTTATTAGGCTCTCTCATATTTATTGTAACCCATATAAGAACAGGTATGTTATTTGAAACATATTTTTGCATTAAATAATCAAGGCTTTCTCCGCTTGTATTTTCGCAATGGTAATCAGTGCTTTTTACCGCTTTATTTATGGCATTAACGATTACAGGTGCGTAACAGCCGTAACTGTCATAATCGTTCGGATTTCCTATAAAGTATTCGTAAGGAGATGCGTTGTGCATCTTGCCTTTATCGTCATAAACAATTTCTTTTTTATCAAGATAATTATTTGCAAAATCAGTCAGTTCAATATCAAAACCGTTATATTGCAGTACCATTACTGCACAAGCAGATTCGCAGCCTGTCGGAAGTACATTTTCCTGGGTGACATATGGCACATTATTGATTATACATTCCGTGTCATCGTCAGCTAAAAATACATAATAATGCGTTTTGGTTTCACTTATCAATATAATCGAAAGAATAAGTACAAAAGCCGTTATAATTATAAAAACAACTTTAGCGGTAAATCTTTTATTTTTCAATAACATAAAATCACATCCAAAATAAGCCGTTTCCTTTGTTATTAAAATAATAGCAAAAGAATACGGCTTATTTTCTTCATAGATGTATTTAATTTGTATATTTTACTCCGCTATTTCTTCTGATTCATCTCGGTAATTTCCAAATTTAAAAACAAAGCTGATTTCGGAACAATTTGTATTAAAACTTACCAAACATTCGGCATCAATATCATTGTCAAACGAATAATCTAAAAACAGTTCGTTAAAGTCAACATTATCGTAAAAATCAGCATTTATATTTTTTGCGTCAAAATACTTTCCGAGCCCTTTAGCAAAACTGTCGCTGATATTGTCGTTTTTATTAAACAACGCTTTTGAATTTACAGAGCTTATATTTAAATTAAATATCATATGCGACTCATCGTCCATAACAAAACTGATCATCCAAGTCCCATTCCGGCACCGCCTTGTTTTCTTGCTCTTGAAATTAAATAGACAATAAGCTTTATATTTTATAAATATACCATAAATTTAAACGGTATAATATATTTTATATGTAAATATTGCAATAATATAAATTAAGTGCTATAATATCAAAAGCAATCATAAAGGAGGAGAATATGAAAAAATCATTCAAATGTATATCATTAATGCTTTCTTCATTGCTCATTCTCGGCTGCGGTTCTACTGCGTTTTCTGCCGCCACTGTTGAAGATAACGAATCCGTTAAAGCTATTTACGAAAAGATTGAGGAAGGCAGAACCGTTTTATACGATGAAAACAACAACGAAATTCCTGTTGAAAAACTTAATAACGATACTGAAAATATAAGCAAAAAACTTCCGCAAAAATATGACTTGCGAGATTACGGCAGAGTATCGAAGGTTAAAAATCAGGGTTCCGAGGGATATTGCTGGGCATTTGCATCTGTAGCATCAATGGAATCGAGTATTCTCTCGCAAAATGACCTAAAAAGCAAGCTCGGAGAAAATCCGCAAGACACTATTGACTTATCAGAGGCAGGACAAACCTGGTACATACATTCAGGCATAGTTGACAAGTCATCTCCTTTTTACGGCGATTACATAAACGATTCGTCAAAAGGCAGTAACGGAGGCACTTCCGATACTCTTGCCATCTCGCTTAACTCGGGGTTTGGTACATATCCGCAAAGTCTTTGCCCTTACAATGAAGTGAAGAAAGGCTTTTCAGAAACCCTTAGATATTATTCAGACTACAGACTCAAGGACTACAGTGAAATAAGCAATAACAAAGATACTTTAAAATCAAAGATTGTGTCAAACGGTGCCGTTACCGTTTACTATCCAAGCATTACCGACTGCTATTCTTCCGACTACGCTAACTATTACAGCGATAATACCTGCATCGGAATCGGAGATTCGCATTTAATAGTCGTTGTCGGCTGGGATGATAATTACAGCAAAGATAAATTTACCGGTAAAGTCAAGCCTTCAAATGACGGTGCATGGCTGTGCAAAAACAGTTGGGGCGAGCATTACGGCAATGATGGTTACATTTGGATTTCTTACGATACAACCAATCTTGCTTTTTCTCAATATATAATGCAAGACAACAATGCTTATGACAACGAATATCAGAACTGCTTTGTCACTCAAGGGTACGGTTACAATTATGAAGGTGCAGCAAATGTATTTACCGCCCAATCCGACGAACAGTTAAAACAAATCAGTTTCAAAACCTTGGGTGCTTATGATTATACCGCCTCTGTTTATGCACTTAATGCTGATTTTGATAACCCAAAAGACGGCAGACTTCTCACTGCTTTCAGCGGGAAAATTGAGAATAACGGCGTACATTACATAGATGTAAAAGATGAAGTTTACCTTACATCGGGTGAAAAATTTTCGGTTGTAATTGAGTCAAACAACGATTCAAGCTATATGTCTTTTTCGAGTTCTTTACTTACAAATCAGAATTGCAAAGAAAATAATTCCTATATACTTAGCCATAGCCAATGGAGTGATGCATATAATCAGCCTGATATTTCAAGGGCATATGCCTCTATAAAAGCTTTTACTTCCGATTTAGATAACAGTGAAGTTACAGAAAATCTAAAAAAGGCCGTTTCAGATGCCGAAAACATAAATAAAAGCAAAATCTCCTCCGAGAAATACGCAAATCTTCTGAATAATCAGATTGAAGCGTCAAAATCCCTTTTAAGCAATTCATCTTGCTCTGTTCAAGATATGAACAATGCTGTTATCCTTTTAAAATACTATGAAGAAAAAGCCGTTGACGCTCCTTATGAAATAAGCAGTATTGACGATTACTTTACGCTTATTGAAATTTGCAATAATTACGGCTATATTCCGGAAAAAATAAATCTAAATACCGACCTTGATTTCGCCGATTATGATAAAGAAGTACCACCGCTATGCAACAGCGACGGTTATTTCAGTTCTGTATTTTACGGAAATAATCATACAATCAAAAACATTAAAATCGGTTCAACCAAAAATGAATTGAACAATATCAGCGGATTCTTCGGTTCTTTGCAAGGTGCAAAAATATATGATTTAACAATAGAAAACGCAAATGTCGCACCTGCAAATGTTAGCGGTGTGCTCAGTGCTTACGCTAAATATGCCGCTATTTTAAACTGCACTGTAAAAAACAGCACTGTAAATTACAACTACTTTTCCGATACTCAATCATCGGGAGCAATATGCGGTGAAGCGTGGTACTCAAGCGTTTCATACTGCAATGTTGAGGGCAATACAATATACGGCAAATACGCAAGTGAATTTGCTTTTTCCGTACAATCAATTTACGGTTACTGCACTCAAAAAAGCAACAAAGTTTATGCAACAAAATCATTGTCTGTATTTGATGAGGCAAACTCAAAGATGAGTAACCTCTCCTTTATTCCTGCTCCGGCAAACAGTGATATTTTTATTGAAATGCGGGACAATTATGTACGAGTTTCGTCATTACTGCATAGCGTAACAAGCTGCAGTTCAGATACGGTCAGCGTAAAAAAATCAGGTGATTATTATTACATTGATAAAAGCACTCTCAACGATGACGATTTTGTACTTGTGAACATCGATTATAAAGACAGTAACAATGATTACAATTATACGGTTGACCTAAGTGACAAGTCATTGATTCTTATTTCAATTAATTATACAGTGTCAGAAACTCTTGAAATCCCTTCCACCTATCTCGGACGACAGGTGAAAAATTTATCCTCATCTATATTTGTAACAACAGATACAAGCAATGTTAAAACCCTTATTTTACCTGATAGCCTTACAACTCTCGATAATACAAATATTAAACCGATTTACACTCTTGAAAATCTTGTGATTGGAAACGGAATTACAGAAATCCCCGACAGTTTTGCAAACTATATGAATAATCTTGAAAATGTAAAACTCGGTAACAATGTAACCAAAATCGGCAAAGATGCATTCTGTGGATGCGCAAGACTGACAGAGATAAAAGTTCCCGACAGTGTAAAATACATAGACGATTATGCATTCATCGGTTGTTCTTTTAATAAAGTATTAATCGGCAAAAATGTTGAATACATAGGTGATGAAGCGTTTGGATATTTCGATTATATTTTATCAAACAAAGGAAATTCAAATATATTGAACCCATATTATGTAATCAACGGTTATTCCTCTACCGCAGCCGAAAAATACGCAAAAGAAAACGGAATTAAGTTTATAGACCTTAATAATCAACCCGCTGATACAGAACAAACTTATACATATATAAGCGACCTTGTTGCAGGGGACATCAATCTTGACAATAAGGTTGATGTAAACGATGTTACTCTTTTGCAAAACTATTCAGCCGGCAATGCTGAATTTAACGATTTTCAGTACAAAAATTCAGCTGTTACCCACTACATCACATCAATTACAATTAATAATGTAACCGAAATTCAGCGTTACCTTTCAGGATATATCGATACTCTTGAAATTTACAGCGTAGGTTAATTAAAAAATATATGCACCTGTAAGCCGCATAATTTACAGGTGCATTTTTTTACAATTAAGTAATACAATAAATTTCCGTAAAACACAAAACAGACCGCTGGCAAACGGTCTGTTCTGTATTGTGTGTTTTATGAAAATGAAGCCCGTTCGTAACAGGCACATTTCAACAATGTTACAGTAACTATATATAGTTACTACTCTAATATTATACCGAAAATCGCCATAAAATCAAGTGTTATTTGCTGTATTTGTAGGAATCGTAAGCCAAAAAGGCAAATTGCACATAATTTGCGAGTAAAGTTTGTTTATTAATTTTCGAGGTTTTTTTAAAGTTTGACCAAAACAAACAAATATTCTTTGATTTATGTCAGAGTTTTTAGATTTTTTAAAAACTGTACTTACAAAAGCAAAATAAAAAGCACCGTATAAAAACGGTGCTTAAAATACTGATTATAGATTAGTCAGCTGTGTATGGGAGCAAAGCAAGGTGTCTTGCACGCTTAATTGCAACTGTAATTTCACGCTGATGTCTTGCACAAGTACCTGTTACACGGCGAGGAAGGATCTTACCTCTCTCTGACATATAACGACGAAGACGAGCGATGTCCTTATAATCAATGTGTTCAACCTTATCAACGCAGAAACCGCAAACCTTCTTGCGAGCTTTTCTACCACGGTTAATTGGTCTGTCAGCCATTGTGAGAACTCCTTTCAAAGAATTATATTATAATTCAGTTAAATTTAAAATGGTAAATCATCATCAAGCGGCATATCCTGAAAATCTGAATTTGAACCGCTCTGATATGACTCAGCAGGAGCCTGTGCCTGCTGGTATGGAGCCGAGCCGTAAGACTGGTTAGAGCCATAAGACTGTGCGCCATATGATTGATTGTTGCCGTAAGACTGATTATTGTATCCGTTAGCATTACTGTCACGGCGTTCGCCTGTGAAGCTAACATTGTCTGCAACAATCTCTACTACATAACGGTTAGAACCGTCTTTTGCCTGAAACGAACGACTCTGGAGCTGTCCGTCAACAGCAATCATAGAACCCTTGCTGAAATATCTGCAAACAAATTCAGCAGTCTGACGCCAGCAAACAATATTGAAAAAATCCGCCTTGCGTTCTTCGCCGCTCTTTACATATGAACGGTCAACCGCAATACTGAAAGATGTTACGCTGACACCGTTAGGGGTTGTCTTAAGTTCCGGATCGGCAGTTAATCTGCCCATTAAAACCACTCTGTTAAGCATTTTTAAGTTCCTTTCGTGTTCGAGGAATAACCCCTACAAAGGTTCATTCGTAAATTATTCTTCTTCTTTTTTGATGATGATTGAACGCATTACACCGTCTGTAATCTTGTAGATACGGTCGAGCTCTGCAGGGAACTCTGCTGTGCTTTCAAAATCAAAGAGAACATAGTAGCCTTCGCTCTCCTTGTTGATAAGGTAAGCAAGCTTTCTCTTGCCCCATTCGTCAACATTCTTTAAAGTGGCATTGTTTTCGATGAGAGCCTTGAATTTCTCTACTACTTTCTGAACGTTCTCTTCGCCGTTCTTAAGAGAAACTACCATTACTGTCTCGTAATTAGCTGTTACTGCCATTATATTGCACCTCCTTCTGGACATTATGGCGGCTTTCGCCGCAAGGATGTTATACTCTTTATATTGCATAACAAAATTATTATACCATTATTTTTGCTTTTGTCAATATTTGAAATCAAAAAATTCGGAAAAAATCCGCAATTTTTCTTTGATTATTGACATTTTACCTCCTTATGGTAACATATTATTAAAGTACAGGAGGCAAGTATGACAAAAGTAAAAATTTGCGGACTTAAAAATCCGACCGATATAAAATGTATTAACACACTCTCCCCCGATTTTGCAGGGTTTGTTATGTTTTTTGAGAAAAGCCATAGGAATATCTCGCCCGAAAAGGCGCAAAAGCTGCTCTCTGCTCTCGACCCAAATATAAAGAGCGTTGCCGTTACCGTATCACCGACCGAAGAACAGCTTGAGCAGATACACACCCTCGGCTTTGACTATGTGCAAATTCATGGCAAAATCAGCGAAAAGCTTTTGAGCGAGTGCAAAACCCCCGTTATTCGGGCAATTAATGTGAGCGGAATTGAAAGCATTGGCGATATTGAAAATCTTGACAATGTAAAAGGAATTTTATTTGATTCGGCAGTACCCGGAAGCGGCAAGAGTTTTGACTGGTCTATGCTTAAAAAACTCCCTAAAACCGACAAAATGCTCTTTCTTGCAGGCGGACTCACCGCCGATAATGTAGCAGCCGCTATCTGTCAGGTACATCCGTATGCGGTAGATGTAAGTTCGGGCGTAGAGCTTTCCGACAAATCGGGCAAAGATTTTGAGCTTGTCAGAACATTTATTGAAAATGCGAGAAATTCTAAATAATCACAAATAATCAAACATTATTCAAATCAACTTAAATATAATTACAAACAGGTGACTGAAATGAAAGAACACAATTATAAAATGAACATATCGCAGGCAGAATTTTTTAATATTCTCGGCAATCACACCCTAAAAGATATGCCGCTTTCAAACCTAAACAGAAACACCGCAAGCGATACAACACTTTACGGCTCTGTAAACGGTAAATCCGCAAAACTCTGTCCTCACCCTGCCGACAAATACAAGCCTTTTAATCCGATAAATGAAATTACAGCCGAAGAGCGTGGAACTCAGCTTGATGTATGCGTTAAATCTTACACAAACAAAAAAGATATAATATTTTGGATCGGTTTTCTTGTATTGGTTACGGTTTCAACCTGCCTTGTCCTTTTCCTAAGCTATCCCGAAATCTATACAGAACTGCCGTTTATATGGTTTTTGCCCGTATTCGATATAATTGCTGTTTCACTGTTATTCGGCTTTATGATAAAAAGCAACAAAAATGTTTTCTTTAAACGCTTTGAAAAGATTTTCAAGGACTACATAGTGCAATAAAAAGTAGGTTCTATGGTAAATTTTATAAAATCAAAATTTAGTTCAACCCTTTTTAAAAGGTGCTGTTTTGAGCAGAGCCAACAAAAGGCAAGTGTAAGTTTAAAAAGGAAATAATTAAATAACTTATTTTGCCAAGTACAAATTTTATTAGAAAAATATAAGTTAGAGGTTCCAAGGTCACTGACCTTGGTCGTCTAAGAAAATGGGATACTTAAGGGGAAAGGGACTCGAAATTCCTTTCCACTTAAGCGTGCTTTCTTTTGGAGCTTTTCTTTTCACGCAAAAGAAAAGCGGAATGGTAGGCATTTTATTATTATTATAATGTATAAGTAGTTTACAGGCAACAAACTTATAAAATAATCTTTCTGACTTACTCCTACTTACGCAATTAAAAGGCTCTCGCCATTGTATTCAAGCCGCAAACGGCAAGCCATTTGTCTGTCAGACATTGTATAAAAGAAAACTATTTGCGGGCGTTGCCCACACCCACAACCTTTGAAAAGATTGACCAAACTTTTAACTTCGGGCAGAAAATTTTTCTTTCTCTTAACTTTGTTGCCCGACCGAAAGTCGGCTAAACCATATTCACCCCAACTTTTGAAAAAGCATATTATTTTAATTAAAATAAAATCTGATGAATTTAATATTGTAAAAATCGCAGGCTGTAAGGTCGTTTGTGTCAAGCTCGTTTATAAGAATATAGTTTGCCGCAACGCCGAGCAAATATCCTGATTTTGTGACAATTGTATTTGAACCCACAAGAAAATCAATGGATACTCTTCTTCCGATTTGAGTGCGTATAAAACCGTTTAGATATTGCACACTTTCGGCTGTTACCTCATACGGATTTTTTATGTCGGTCAAAAGGCTTGCCGTCGTCATTGCGGTCTGATTGTTTTGCATATTTTGCATATTCTGTTCGTTTATCATTGCGGGGGTCGGCAATGTTTCGGGATTGTACGGCTGGGTTGAATCTATGTTCTGAATTTCACGAACCGCCAAATCATTTGCAACTTCGTTATTTTGACTTTCGGCAGGGATTGTCTGTGTAAGTTGATTTATCGACTGCCCCGACGCAGGATTTCTTCTATTCAGTGCCTGTTGACCAGGACTGAAACTTTGATAATTCGGACTTGTGGGGCTAACCAATGTAGCCAGGTCGAGTATGGATGGAATTTCGTAACCGTATTCCTGAATCGTGTTCGGAATCTGATCGATGTAACAATTATAATTATTGCGGGATGAGGGATTGTTATCAAGATTATACAAAGTATTCGGGTTCAGCTGCGAACCTTTTTTATTGTTGATGTAATTTACCAAAACAAATCACTCCTATGTGTTTTTGTAAGCCTGTGTCGGAGAATAAAAACAATGTTTACCGATACGATTGTAAATCACGCCGATATTGGTAGGAAAATAGTTTGGACAGGTTGAGGAATAAGGATTAAAAAAGAATAAAGAATTGCCGACCGAGCTGTCGGTATTGCCTGCAAGTGCCCAATCTGCAATTTCGTAGTGTATATCTTCAGGTACAATATTATACACATTTTGCGAATTGTACTGACCCCCTACGGAAGTCTTTAAGCAGGTAAACTGATTTGGCTGTGTAATGATTGCCCGCACATCTCCACCGTTGCTTATCCGTGCAAATTCCCCGTAAGGAACAGTTGACCTGTTGATAATCACAGAGGCAACCGCACGCATACCTTCAATCCCCTCTCCTCCGCTTTCGCATTTTAACAACCGAGCAAACAATTCTCTTGTGTCAAAAGCCATAAAATCACCCGCCTTACGAAAAATAATTCGGTATTGCTTATTCATTTCATTTTATGATAAAACAATAATTTAGTTACAGGTATTGACAATTTTTAATTGAGCCGTTATAATAGTTGAGTACGATAATTTAATATGGAGATGTACCCAAGTGGCTGAAGGGTCTGGCTTCGAACACCAGTAGGTCGGTAACTCCGACGCGAGAGTTCAAATCTCTCCATCTCCGCCAAAAGCACTCGAGCAATCGGGTGCTTATTTTTTGTGATAAACACTGAAAAATCGGCTTATTTGCTATGTTTTTCAATCATTCAGCCTTTGCTTTTTGAGTGAATTTCGGTATCAAACAATATCAGCTAAAATCAATAAAGTTACACAGTAAATTACACAGTAAAAGCCCCTCGATTACCAAATCGGTATCCGAGGGGCTAAACTTATGTATTCTTATTCTTCTGATATTTCCGGCAAACCTGCAACACTTGTCAACAGCGAAAGAACTCCCGAAAGTGCACTGGCCGAGGCGACCGCAATCCAATTCACATCGCTTAACACGGCAGATACACCGATAACCGAAATTGCAGTTTGAGCAACGGTTTTTACTGCTCTTACGCCTGCGCATTTTGCCCACGATTTCCAATTTGTAATTTTTTTCATATTATTACCTCCTTATTTTTGCTCAAGGTCTGCAATTCTGTGATTTGCGACTTTGATTTCTTCGTCTGCAACAGCTGAATTTTTTTCAAGATTAAACACTCGCTCTTGCAAATGATTGTATTTATCTTGCTTTTGCTCAAGTTTATCTATACGATACACTATAAGAGATTTAGTGCTTTCATTGTCCGCTTTGAGCTTTTTACGATTTGAAGAATTAATGAGAAGTTGACATATAATGCTACTGCTTGCAATGATTAATGATGTAATTATTTCTGTTGACATACTACACCTCGTTAAGTTAAAGTAAGCTCAATACGGTCAATAGCCTTGCCCCTTGTTCCTGCATAGCCGTCCTGCTTACTGTCTTTTTCGTCATCGTGCTGCCAATCGTAATAGTCTTCATTAACTGCAGAAACTCTGTATGTAGCCTTATAGTAGCTGCCGTGTGCGGACTTAACATCAGCAGGAGTTGTATAATAAATCTGTACAGCATCAATATCCATTCCGAGAATACCGGCATAGCCGTTTACATCATCATTAAGATTAAAGCCTGTAACCCAGCTAAGCCAGTTACCGCCTTTAATATGCACTCTGTACTTAATCTTACCTTTTGTTACTTTGATTGCAAGACCGCTGATTGCCTCGCCGGCTATGCCTGCGAAGTCTGATAAACCTTTTACAGTTGGTAACCACTTACCGCCTGCAAATACGCAATATTCAATCGTAGGTTTATCATCTTTTTCAACTTTTGATTCCTCTTTGCTTTCAGAATTACTCTCAAGTTTATTTAAAAACTGTTCCTTCCACAGCTTGTCCTTTGCTGATGAACCGCACCAGAAGCCCGGGCAGATTTTACCGTTAGCATCATAATGGCGAATTACTTTGTCTTTTTTGATGTTATACTTTTTCATAAGTCGTTGAGCAAGTAAGATTACATTTTCAAGTGTCTTGCCTGTGCATTCTGTTGTCGAGCCTGCAATTTCAATTCCGATTGAACGGCAATTAATATCCCAGTCGCCTGCATGCCAAGCAATATTTTTGTCAGCGACAGATCGTACAACCGTTGTATCATCGACAAAATAATGTGCAGATGTTTCAACTACATTATTCTTAAAGTAATTACCGTTATCCTCTGCTGTGTCACCGTCGTTGCCGGTATAATGAATAACAAGTGTATCAATATCAGATGATTTCCTGTTACTCTCAGTAAAATTGCCTTTGTTGCACCATATTTCCTTAAATTTATAAGACATATTTATACCTCCGTTATATACTCATTTCGTATGGTTTGTGAGTTAAAGTCTGCTTTAGTTGACTACTAGATTTTAGCAACAATAATAGCTTTATTGTTGTCACCATATAAAGGTTGTGCATATAAAATATTATCTTTAATACACAGACCATCAATGTATTTGTATTTTAAATCACCTGAATCTATAATGTTGAAATCTAATAAATCAAAAAACAATGTTCCATCAAATTTCAAATTACATTTATACACAGTGCAAAGACTTGAATTATTTGTTGCAAGGTATAAGTTTCCTTTGTAATATTGACCGCCATGTGCAGCCCATTCACCAAGTTTTCCATCTTGATGCCAATTTTTAATTATCGTATAGCTTCCATTGTATCTTGAATCTTCCGCTTCGGTATATACACCACGTCCAAGATTTGTTGAACCTTTTCCAAGTTGAATAAGATAAACATCATTGAATAGGTTGCAAGATACGAATACACAATCATCAAACTGCCCCCAAAATCCATATACTTTATATCCAAGTTCACTAATGTCAATCACGTCATACAATCCGCAATTATCTAGTGTGATTTTTCCTGTCGTATCAAGCCATGCGTCCGCTTCATAGAATACATATAATTTTGAACCTTGTTCTAAATACGATGTTTCGCCGTACTTAATTGCTCTGCCATTACCAACAAGAAGTTTACTGTATCTATAATCACAAGACTTCATTTCCAGTTCTTTTTGTGAATGTGGTTCTGTGAAATTGATTTGTATTCTTTTTTCCATTTGTAATGTAGACGCATCAAGAACATGAGCATATCCGTCCGATGGCTTATTGAAACTTACTATTTTGTCGCTAATAAACGTGCAATCGTGTGAACCTCTTGTTGTCGTTACCGTTGAAAACTCTGGATAGACTGTATTTTCAATAACATTCATAGATTTTTCAATTTTTTCAATTCTTTTTGTATTTTCATCAGCTTTTATTGCAAGTTTACTTGTCGCACCCCCAATATGAATTTTAACACTTTCAATAGTGTTTTTGTGACAACCTACAACAATGAATCCACTCTTTTCAATTGTCACAGAAAGCTCTTTCATATGGTTATGATCAGCACCTAATGACAATACTGTATAGGTTTTATCTGTTTCATTTTCAATAAAAGCAATAGCCGCTTTCGTATTATATTGTGCGGTATTAAAAGTTACAACAGAGCCAACCTTAACTTTAATCGGCAATGTCAATCTTGTCGCACTCGCGGCAGTTGTCGCAATAGGTATACGATCGCCGTCAGCATTAATATAAGCATAATAGCCATCGACTGCTTCTTCCCACGTAGGCACTATATCCTCATTAAGTACCTCATATCCAACTGTATTCGTAATGACTTCAATGTCCGATTTTTCTGCTTTGCTTTCTAAACCTTCATTGATTTTTTGAATAGCATTCGTGTTCTTTTCTACTGTTTCAGACAGTTCGCACCATTTACCTCTTAAATGAATTTTGACTTTATCTATACTTGCTTTACAACATGTAACAACGATAAAACCATCTTTTTCAATTGTTGCTGAATATTCTGCTTTAACAGGTTTTTGTTGTGCTCCAATTGCCAATACTGTGCATTGCTCTGCTTTTTCGCTTTCAAAAAAGGCTATTATCGCTTTACTATTATAGTTTGTGCTTATAACATTTACTGTCGTTCCTTTTTTAACCGCAATTGGAAGTGTCAAACGTGAAACAGAGTTTGCTGTAACAGGTATATTTGTAATTGTTCCATCACTACTGATGTTTCTATAATAACCATCGACTGCTTCTTCCCAAATAGGTGTTACATCTTTGTCAAGTACCTCATAGCCCAAAACTTCATTTAGTTCCACTAAATCACTCTTTAACCCATTAACATCAGCATTGATTTCATTCAGCTTGCTGTCGGTTTCGCTTTTTGCTTTTTCGATTGCTGCATTTGTGCTGTCTAAAGCCTTATTCAAATATGTTTTATCGTAAGCGTCTGTAATTCCGTAACCCGCTAAAGTCGTTGCCTTGTCTGCTTTAAGATTAATCTTCATTGTCACTGTTTCGTCAATGTCTGTTATTTCATCTTCAAGCTCGGTTTTATCTGCCTTTGCAGATAAGGCTGTGTTAATCGCAGTTATTCTTTCGGTTAGCGTGTTGATGTTGCTATCCGCAAGCGCTAGGTCTATGCTGTTCTCGTATATGCCGTTTTCGATTTTGTTGAGGTTTTCTGCGCAAAGTGGTGTAGCTGTGCTCGGTGCGTCTTCCCAATTTGTTTTTGTGTATGCCATAATATTTATTCCCCCTTTGCCTCTATGCTGTCTGTCAGAGCTTTAATTCCGCTCAGTGTACGGCTCAACACATAGGCTTTTACTTTCTCTTTTTTAGGTTGTCCTGCGTTATCATAGACAAAATCACCGTTTGAATCAGTAACATAGCTTTCAATTTCTAATCCGTCACCTACTTGCAGCCACGGTCTGCCGTCAAGAGTAGCTGTAAGCGGTGTGTACGAACAGTTATAAAAGCGCTCGCCTGTTTTTCCACTTATAAGATTTTGCACATTGTGAACTAAAGCACCGCCTGTGCCGTCATCTTTTTGCCAGCAAACTACATTTTTTGTAAAATCATATGTTACAACATCCTCACCCCACTGTGATTCTGCAACGGTAGTTTTAGCTTTTCTGTCGGTGAACGAGTAACCGTAAGAAAAATTAAAACTGTTATAACCTGTACAATCGTATTCCTCTGCGTAAAGATTTTCGTAAAAATCATACGTTTCTGTATTTTTGCCAAGTTCAATATATCTGAATACACCTTTACCTTTATTCGGCACAACAGCACCGAATAAACCGAGCATTTCACAACAATTTTTTAGTATCTCGCCGTATGTAATCGTGTCTGAATTTTCAAGCCACGCCTGATTATATGTCGGAAAATCACGCACGGTAAGCCCTGACTGTTGGTTTATTACTTCGTCGAGAATTTCTTTGTTATCCTCGACCTGAATCATATGCTTTCCGTTGTAGTTAAGGCATAGCACAACCAATTCGCCGATTTTATAGCCGTTTGGATAAGTTTTCCATAAATTAAACAGCTTATTTGTTGCGTCAATATCATATAACATAGAGAGTGCGTCATAAGCGACAATGTGTCGCTTATTGCGGTTATTCTTGTCAAGCTTGGCACTGTCAATAATACCGCTAAACAAATAATATTCCTTTGCAGCTACGGTTTCTCCCGGCAAAAGTGATGTACCTAAAAACAGCTTTGCAGATGGCAGCAGCTTTTCTCCGCTCGGAAAACGCTGCGTTAATTTTACACTTATCCATTTACCGACAAGGTCTGTTGTAAAAATTCTGTCGTCTGAATTTACAAGGTCAATATCAAATTCAGAAGCAATACAACCGCCGAATTTTAATTTACTTTCGTCACAAATTGACTGTGTAAGGCTCATACTTTCACTCGCTATATTTTTCTCTGTTATATCCGGATATTCACCGTCGGGAAATGAGATTGTCAGTATATTTTCAATCAGATTTTCAATAGTCTGCTTTTTGTGCAGGCTTGAAACCTCAAGCAAATTAACCACCTCTTAATATTCAATAAATGTAAATGTTACCGCCGCATATTTAATGTTGTCTGCGGTAATAAGCTTTGGCGTGTATGTTATATCGGGTATATATGCGGTCATAGTGCGGTACGCAAGAAGTTCATCGTCCCAGTATTCAACATTGAGCTTGCGTTGCTGAGAATTTGACATAGCACCGTTTAAAACGCTGCGAATAGTTCTCATTTCAGCAAGGGTAAGACCGTCCTTGGTATTGAATGTAATCTTAGTTTTGTTGTTCGGTGATGTTACTCGCCTTAAAAGGTTGTTGCTGTCACGATAGGCTTTAATCTCCGTACGCTGTAAAGGTGTGGCTTGATAACTCTCTTTAGCTATGAGCTTATGTGGAAACTGCAAGCCGTTTTTCGGGAATTTAATTAAATAGCCTTTAAATTCACCCAATCTTATCCCTCCTTACGCAAAAGCGGACCTGCCTGTACGTTTCTTGATTTTGTTGTTCTCATCAGCAACAGCCTCAAAAAGCACTCTGCCGTCAGGCATTGTCAAAGTTATGTGTATATCTCTGCTGTTGCCTGTTCCGCCGTATTCCGCAAGCACTTCCGACATAGCCTGTTTCATTGCTGATATCGGCGAAACAACTTCCGCTTCACGCTTATTATCGCCGAGAACTGCAAGAAATTCACCGTAATTTGCAGGTACATATGTGCCTGTAGCAAGTTTGGGGATGTGCACCTTATCAAGCCGACCTGCGTGCCATTCCTGCCCAAACAACTTGCCTATCGAATTTGCAACTGTGTCCACACCCGACAACATTTTATTGATTGCAGAAATAAAGCCGTTTATAAAGGTTTCAATTCCTGTTAGTACATTGTTAAGAGGAGTTTTTAGAATGTCATAAATCGGAGTGAACACATTTGAAAAGATTGTTTTTATAGGTTCTAAAGTCTTTCTTATATTCTTTAACATCATGGTAATGACACTCTGTACCTTTATACTTGTATCAGATAAACCATTAACAAGACCTAAAACTGTATATTGTCCACGCTTATACATTTCTTTTGACGGAGAATGTATATCCATTGCACTGTCATATTCTCTTAATATAGTGTTTGCAAGTCCGTTACTGTTTTTTACAAGGGCTTCTTGATATTCCTGTGTACCCTCAACAAGTCCCATTACAGTGTTTTTTCCTGAGTCTTTGGCGGCTTCTTCAAGTTTGTTTAATGTTTTCCATTGCGAGTTTTGTACATCTTCAAGACTGATCATTCCAGCTTTGTATGTCATTAAAACTGCTGCAGCATCGGAATAATCTCCTTTGAGAACTTTTTGAACATCAGACATATCATCTTGTGTCATTATTAGCTTGTTAAGCCCAGCTGTACATTCATTGTATGAATTTTTTAGTTTCATTAAAGAATTTATTTCTTCGTATCCACCGTCGCCTAACACGGTTTCAATATTATTTTTTGCGTCAATTCTATCATCTGCTTTTAAAGAATTATTTTTATATCTCTCGTACTGGTTAATAAGCCAACTGTAAGTTTTTCCACTCTGCTTTAATTTGTTTTCAATTTGAGTCTGCTTAGAATTAAGTTCTGAAAGTAATTCGCTTTGATTTTTTCTTGCTGAAATTATAGATTTAGAATTTTCGGTTTGTAATTCTGATAAAGCCGAACTGTTAGCTAATAATTGATATTGATCAATCGTATTATTGATTTCATCTTGTATCTCAGATAAATCACCTTTCAGCTCGACCTTACCCCCATCGCTTATTGTGACATAATTATCCCATGTATCGCTAAAGCCGCTAACATTATCTTTAAAATATGTAACGATAGTTTGCAATTCTGACTGTTCTTCGGGAGTAAGTTCAGCTTTGCTGATTAAGGTTTCAAGTTTATCCTGATATTCATCAATCAATGTATTATCAGCATAGAGCTGGTCAACCTTATCTAATGTATTTTTGATTGTGTCGGTAATTTTCTGCGTTGTATTTTCAAGTCTGTTTTTCACATCGTCTATTTCATCACAAAACTTTTTAGCCTCAGAATTGCTCCATTTTAGTTCATTGTAAATTTGAACCGCTGAAACAATACCCGTTATTGCGCTTGCTATAATAAGCAGAGGGTTAGCCGAAATAACCGAACTGATGTTTTTAACTGCTGATGTGACTTCACTTATACCACTCGCAATAGTCTTACCTGTCTTGAATGCGATAACTGCTGTGGCAACAGCGCCAATACCCGTTGCTACTGCTTTTAACATATCCGGACTTATCTTATTAACTATATCTGAAATTGCCTCAAGAGCCTTAGAAAACAAATTTAACAAATCCGGTACAGCTTTCTCAATCGTCCATTTTGCAAGCGGCAATAAAACATTCTTATATGCTTGCTTTAGCTTATCTCCGCAAGCCTTGAGTAGATTTCTGAATCCCTCGGTCAAGCGTTCAACCGCCTGTGCAACGGGGTTAATGTCAAGGTCCTCAAGCCATTCGAGGCGGTCAGCTGACATTTCATCAAGCAGCCCTGTTATATCTTCGACAATGCCTAATATGCTCTCCCAAATTTTTCTGCCTGTATCGTTTTTCTCCCAAGCGTCTTTAATTTTGGTTCTGAGAGTTTCAGTATAGTTATTGCAGTTGCGGATAACCTCAAGTATATTGCTCCAAATTTTCTCGCCCTTACCGTCATTCCACACCTGCCTGAATGTATCGCCTACCGTATCCAAAAGCTCAACAAGGCTGTTCCATTTGTCGATAAACGATTGCACCACGCTGTCACCTAAGCCTGCTTTGTCCCAAGCATTTGTAAAAGCCTCTGCAATATCGCCTATTGTGCTTACAAAAGAGTTAATTAAAGAGTTGATATTTCCAAGCACCTTTTCGCCTGTGCCGTTATTCCACACTTTCTCCCACGAATTTTTAATTGTTACGCAGGCGGTTTTTACCTTGTCAAGCGAATTTACAATATTGTCAATAGTCTTGCTTGTGTGCCTGTCGCTTTCAAGCATAGCTTGCTCAAGTGCATTTTGCATTGATTTGATTTCAGAGCTTGGCGCTTGCGTACTTGTATCTGAGCTGTTGTCCGAGGTGTCGCTCATCACATTGAGTTCATCAAAGCCTGCAAGGTTTTTCTGTAAGTCCTCGGCTGCCTCCGATGTTTTTTCAATCTCAGATGTAGAACTGTCCGCTTGATTTTCAAGGTCTGACATATCGCTTACAGCTGAGCTTGTCGCATTGCTTGTTGCAGTAGAATAGCCGAACACCTGAGCTGTAAAGTCTTTAAACTTCTGTGCCGCAACGCTAAGTCTTGAAATAAACTGATTAATGCAATTAAGCAGCGGAGTAAAAGCATTTATCAAGCCTTGACCGATTGTAGCCTTGATACTGTCAAACTGCAGCTGTAAAATTCTCGTTTGATTTGCCCAACTGTTTTGCGTTCGGGCAAAGTCACCTGTTGCATTGCTCAACTGACCGAGTACAAAGTTATATCTAAGCGTTACCTTTTCTGCTTCAGTCATAGCAGATGTGGTCTTGCCCCAGCCGTTAGCCATTGCGTAATTGTCAAGTGCGTTCTGCGTCATCACAATGCCGAGGTCTTTTAGTGTTTCTGTTTCTCCGCTGAAAACAGATTTTAGCTTTATGTATGCCTCGTCTTGCGTTATGTTGTAAAACGACGCCACATCGCCTGTGAGAGCGGTTAATGATGTTGACATATCAAATGCCTGCTGTTCGGTAAAGCCGAAAGCCTCCGCCATAGAACCAAAAGTGCCGACATATTTTTTAGCCATATTTTCAGACAAGCCGTAAGATTTTTGTGCTGACTTTGCCCAATCGTCCACACTTGCAGACATATGGCTGAAAGTAACATCAACTACATTCTGCACTTCTGCAAGGTCTGAGCCAAGCTCTATGCTTTCCTTGCTAAAACTTACAACCGCCGCCGTACCGAAAGCGGTAAGCAGCGTTCTGCCAATCATTTTTGCCTTGCTTTGCAGTCTGTCAACAGCCGTTCTGACTGTTTGTAATGATTGCTTAGCCTTTTTTGCACTCATAGAAACTGATTTCTTAACGCTTTCGCAAGTGTCCGTTGTGCTTTTGCCGACTGCCTTGGTATTTCGCTTAGCTGTACTCTCAACCTTATCAACAACATTTTCGGCAGATTGCTCGACTGATTCTGATACCTTTTCCGTTGCCTGTGCGGTTTGCTTTGCCGAATTTTGAGCCTGTTCGGTTTTTTCTTGTGTGGCAGTAATTTCACGCTTTGCAGAGTTTTCTGCCGCCTGAGCCGATTTATCAGCCTGCCCTTTAGCAGTTTGTGCTGTCTGCCTTGCCCCCGACTGTGCTTTCTTTTGAGCCGCCTCAATAGCTTTATTGATTCTTGCAATATCGCTGTTAAGACCGCTTGTGTCGATTTTGGTATTAAAAATCAAACTACCGTCAACCGCCATGTAATCACACTCCTTTCTGCATAAAAATAAGGGCGTTGCAAAATGCTACACCCTTGGTATAAAAACAGCGCACACCCGAAGATGTACGCTGTTTGACAATTTTATTTATTTGTTATGGCTCAAAAGTTACAGTTTTAGATACAAAATCGTGTGACCTATCACCCCAGTTAAATGCTTTTATCGATAAGTCAATTTTTTCTATACTGCTTATTTGATTTTCTTTAATAAATTCTGTTGTTACGGTAAAACTGTCATTTAATTTCTTTTTACTGTTTACCAAAGATGAAAAAATCGGTTCAAACATATAATCATTAATTGATACATTGCGGAACTGAATTTCGTAGTCATAATCAGAATTATTTTCAATATATAATTTTATATCTGTACCATATTCAGTTTCTTCTTTACCCTTGTATATAACTTTAACTCCGTTCTCATCAATAATAGTCTTATCGTTTTGAGTATCGGTTGTTGTTTCTGTAATCACTTTACTTTCGGATGTTGAAGTATTAGCTTTATCTTTACGAAAATCATATGATGTGTATTTTTCGCCATAAACAGTTATGTAATCCAACAATATTGCCGGGGTATTAGTAACATCGCTAAAACCAGCATATTCGCCGAAGAAAAGTACACTTGTCCCCTTCGTTAAATTTTTTGGCTTGTCTGTATCTCCTCCCGGAGAGAATGAAGCCAACCAACTGCCGTTATCCTCGGAAGTAACGTTAAAACACATAAATCCTGAGCGGTTATAAACATCATCTACTGTACCTTTTACATAAATTTTAGTACCGGATAACCCATTATCTTCTGCATATGAATTATATATGTCAAAATCACCATATTTATATCCGTCAATATCTCTTTGATTAATCGATGTTGTTTCCTCTTGCGAAATTTCAGAAGTAGAAGAACACCCAAACAAAGTACATATAAATAAAGCTGACAATACAATACAGATAAATTTTCTTTTCAATTTTTTCTCTCCTTTATTTATCATCTATACCAATTAACCTTTAGTTAATCTTTAGTTTTATACTCATATGCCATTAATAGACCTATAATTATACCAAAACCCGCAATACAGAGAGTTAAACCTTTGTAAAATTTGCTGTTCATAAAATCACTCCTTTGTTACATAATATAACAAAGTTTGTGTATTGTCAACAATAATTTTATGTAACACCTATACAAGATTGTTTATAAAATCCTCTTCGGCGTCAAGTTCTGCTTGCTGTTCGGGAGAGAGCTTTTCCTTGATGTCAACAAGCTCTTTGTGCTCATTGTAAAAATCACGCTCCCATTTTTCAAGCTTTTTGCCCTTAGCACGCTTGCCTCTTATGTTCATTACCTGCGAGAGCAAGCCGTCGCCTACCTCGCTGAAATAGCCGAGAAAAGTCCACCAATGCACATAGCTTGCAATCCTTGTTTCAAAGCCTGCAACCTTGTTAAGTGCTGGGAAAATAATGCTTTCGTCATAGCTCCAATCAATAATTTTGACTGGAGCTTTTTTCGATTTCGGCACATCTCCGCCGTCAAGAAACCACAATGCCTTTTTGAGTGCCTCCTCAACATTCTTTGGAACTTCCTTGTATAAGCAATTCAAGCATACTGCCGCTTTTTCGCCGTAGGTTAGCTCTTTGTCGGCATAAGCCTCGAAAATCAAGAGAGCAATACGAAAATCGGAATTAATCTCGTACTGCTCTCCGTCTATTTCAAGGCTTGTAGGAAGTAATCCAATCACTTTGCAAGCCTCTTTGCTTGATTGAGGTACTTCTCAATATGCTTGCTCTGCTGAGCGTGTGCGTTTTCAATGTCACTTACGATGACCGGCACAACGCAGTTGAGAAAGTTCTCAAAAATCATACTGCCATCATCACAGATTGAAAGGCAATTTACATCGCCAAACGCACCCTGACTTACACCTGCACCGAGAACATAGTCGATTTCTTTGCGGATTTCATTGTCAACATCAAGAAAAATTTCAAAGGTTACATCCTCGGGTTTCATATTCTTGTACTTCTGCACAAGCTCTTCTGTGCGTTCTGTCAGCTTGTTGAGTCGCTCAACGAGTGAGTAGTCTGTGGTGTTAATCTTGATTACTGTGTTTTCATCATTGTTGATTGCATATGTTTTTAAGGGTGTTTTAAAATTCAAACTCTGCATAGAATCACTCCTTATACAGTTTCGGTAAATGTCGGTACCTTATCTGAGATTGTCGCTGTACCCTGCTTTCTGTTGCCGTCAAATGTAACATTAAACGGAATGTTTACACCGCCCTGTGCACCGCCGTATGACTGCGGTTTAACGATGCAGTCCTCAATCCAAGCATCATAAGGGCCTGTTTTCTTGTCAATGAGCACTTCAAGAATTTTCGTTTTGCAGTCGTCACCGGTAAGGCGGTTCATTGCAATGTCCTTAATTTTTGTATAAATACTGTCCCCTGTGTTTGCGTAATATGTACCTGCGTCAAGGGTAGGCTCGTAGCCGTTGTCATTTACAGAGGTTTCATCAAGAATGTTCTTTACTGTGCTTGTGTCCGGACTAAGCTCGACCGACATATCGTCAATGTCCTTGCCGATAAGATACCACTTTGGACTTTCGCCTGTGCCAAAGCTTGCGTCAATAAAATGTAAAAGGTAACTTCTCTTAAGTTTACCGATATCGGGTGTTGATGCTGCCATAATAATTCCTCACTTTCAATTTTCAATAGTGTATTGGGCGGTGATTTGCAATTGGTACTGCACACCGCCGTTGTTGTTTTCGTCAGGTATGCTGTAAAGCATTCCGTTTGAGCAAGTGAGTTTTTTAAGCTCACCGTATAAAATGTTGTCGCCGACTTCAACTTCTATGTCACCCTCTGCGTGCCGTTCAAGCCACATTTGCAGTTCAAGCAACATTCCACTGTTTACAAGTCGGTCATAGTCGTTGAGCGACTGACAGGTAGCGTACAGGATAAAGGTGTGATTGCGTGTTTGATTTCCTAAAATATCTTCCTTTACAAGCGTGTCGCCTGTTGGGGAAAGTCCAAAATCCTGTACCTTATTTGTTGAATAATCAATGTGCACAAGCTCGCCGATTTTCGGAAACTCCTGCACAACGGACCTTACAAGTTCGATTATATTCATTTTGCATTACTCCCAAGTCTTCTTGCCGCCGCTTGCAGAATATCCCTTTTGCGGTCGGCTTTCATTCGCTCAAACCACATTTTGCCCGCAAGCGGGTGCTTGTCCTTGCTGTACTGAATATCTCTGCCTGTCGGGTGTTTTTTCTTGCCTTTAGGACTTCGCCAACCGATTATAATGCCGTCACCGCTATAGTGTCCGAATACGATATGCTCCGTACCGTCTTTTTCTCGCACGATAGGATAGTTAGGACCATACACCTTGCCATAGTAAAGATACCTTGCATAAGGTGTAACCTGTTTAATTTCTCCACTGCCTATAACGGTATGTATAGTTGCGGAGTTTTCGAGTACGCCCATTTTAAACGGTGTGTAAGGTTTCATCAGCTTAATGCAGTCCTTGTCAACCTCTTTTTGAGCAAGTAACAGGTTATTATTCAGATTGCCTGCAAAGTTCTTGCTCCACTTGAGAGAAAGAGTGCCGCTAACATCAGACGGCTGATTCACATTAAAAAGCATTTAATCACCTCGCAGATACTTTGATGTGCTGTAAATCCGCAGGGCCGTAAAGCAAACGGTCAATACTCATTACTGTGTGAATTTCGTATTTGTCACGCAAGGTTTTTAGGCTCTCTGATACGCTCCTGTCGCTTGAATTATCAAAGATGAAATTACACTCACCTTTTACAATAATGTCTTGAGATGGGGACAGAGGGGATATATCAGCGTTTGGAAACAGACCGTTGCTCGGAAATAAAAAATCATTCGGAGCAAGAACAAGCGCATTTAACGGAATGTATATAGCTATTCCGTCAGCGTTCTGCATTCCGCTTTTAAGTACGTTAGCGGCTTTGCACTCCTGCCAATGGCAATGCGGAATAATAAGCCTGTCAAACCCTTTGCCGTTAAATCTGTAAAGGGTCATCATAGTATCCGTAAACATAATCAAACACCTCTGTACAAAAGGTCTGTGTCTGCAAGATACTTATATACTGCGGATTTAACACATCGTGTAAGTTGCTTTTTGCGAACCTCACAGCTTTCATACGAGCGTGACACATCTCCTACTTTTTCTGATGTTATGCCCTCACTGCCGCTCATATTATCGGCTTTATACATCAGCTCTGCGACCTCACAGCAACAAAGTTTCACAGGCTCGATTATATCCTTTGTATCGTCGATATTTGAGCCTGTGTAAGCATTAATAATAAGCGTTGCCTCTCTTGCATAGTAGGCAAAAGCGGAGGTAATGACCGCTTTTCTGCCACATAGATATACGGATTTATAATAATTTTCGTCAGCATAAACGGTCATAGTAACACTCCTTATTTCTTAATTCTTGCAAGAACAACCTTTGACTGGTCGGAAAGAGCAGCAACATAATGCTGGTCGGCTGAAACATCTGTCTTTCTTGAAAGAGATACTCTGTCAGCCTCCACATTTGTGTCACGCTTTAAATATACGGTAATTGCCGCTGTATCGTCCTCTGTTTCCTCATCATTTGTGAGCTTAACAATCGGATTTGAATAGCACGGGACAGATACCTTTGTTACCTTGTCGCCAATCTTTACAAGAGGCATTGTTTTCTTGACCTCTTCAAGATTTGAAGCTGTTACGGCTGTACCACTTTCGTCAGCTTTGTACCACTCGTTCAAGAGCGGAACTTTTCTTGTAGACACAATTCTTGTGTTTGCAATCTTGCCGATTTCGCCTGACATCATAACCTGATTAGGGTACTTGTCGGCAGAAATAAAGTCGCTGTCTTTGCGAAGCTGTGTAACCTGCTTTGGGTTTACAAACATAACCTTGTCTGTGTTTGCCTCTTCATCGAAAAGGTCAATAGCTTCAACAACTGAATTGTACTTGATAATTGAGCCTGAACCGTCATATACAAGCTGTGCGGTCTGAAGTGCGTCCATTGCGTCATTGTCAACCTTTGAAGCAATTGCCATAGCAAGCTGATTGTTAGCTTCGCCGACAGGGTTGCCGTAACCGCTTAATACTGCTTCATCCGTAAGCTCAACGGCTTTCATTGCCTTTTTTACAGTTGCCTTTGTGGTGCTTGCTGCGAGCTTTACAGTTTCAGCCGCAACACCCTCGGCAACATCTACGGCGTCACCAATGTAAGCATACTGCGGAACTGTGATAGTATCGCCCGGCACACCTGTAAGGGTTGTATCAACCTTTGCAAACGGAGCAATAACAATCTTATTCGGGATTTTCGCTGAAATCATATCAGCCATAACCTCGGGGTCGATAATGTCAGAAATTTTTGTTACCTGATTTGCCATAATTTAATCATCCTTTCAACTGTTCATATTTCTGTGGGTCACTCTTTTTTAGATTTAAACGCTCGCTGTAACCCATTTTTGCGAACATTTCCTTTGTAATTTCTGCTGGGATAGGATTTCCCGTGTCCTTAACAGGATTCTGAAAAGGCTCGTCCGAGCCGAACATATAGCCGTTTTCGGATTTCACGCTTTCAAGAGCCTTAGTAATATCGTCTGCCTGATTTTTTGATGTTTTAAGACTGTCAAGGTCAAGCAAAGCCTTAACCGCCGTTGCGTTTCTCGCACCGCTCTTTGAAATAGCACCGTCAAGTACAGAGTTAAACTCCATATCCGCAATTTTTGTCTGATACTCGGTTTCTTTGTCTTTAAGGCTTGTGTTGAGTTTTGCGATCTCGCTTTTAAGGTTTTCGACATCTACGCCCTCAAACTCTTTAAGTGCTGTCTGCGCTGTTTCAAGCTGTGATTTGTAATTATCTCTTGCGGTTGTGATTTTTTCAACCTCTGCAACAGTCTTGTAATTTGCAAGCACCGCCTTGTCAAACTCTGCCTTTTTCTCATCGGGAATCGTAATACCGATTTCGGAGAGAAGTGTGTGTATGTTCTTCATAATATAAATCCTTTCTGCATAGCTTGTATTCCGCTTTGCCTGCGGTGGAAATTCAGCCGTATAAACCAACGGCGGGGTAAAATAAAAGCACCTATGCAATCAAATGCAAGGGTGCTTAGTCTGCTTTATTTTTGTTGTCTTCAACCTCAATAACAAAACCTCTGTCAATAAGGCTTTTCGCTCGGTCTTTGGTACATTCAAAGACTTCATTGACAGGTCTGTTGATAAGACCGTTCATTTTATCGTTAAACGACACAACTACTTTTACTTTCATTTTGTCACCGCCTTTCTAACCCGTCGAAATCGACGGGTTTAAATACAAAAAAGCACTCTGATTTCTCAAAGTGCTGATTTGATGTATTAAGTTTTATCTTGGCAAGTTATAGGCAAGTTAAAAAGTCCGAAAACAAGCCGTTTTTACGAATTGTAACCCTTTACGGGCAAGTTAAAATAACAAAACCGCTCTTTTTAGTGTTTAATTACCCTGTTTTCAAACTTCTTGTACGCATCAAAGTACATTTCGTCTTTGTCACCGTTGTATGTACACTCATAATACATACCGTCACAGAGCGTTGTTGACAGAAGTGCTTTGCTGTTTTGCAGTGTTTTACAAGACCAAACAACGTATACGCAAAAGTCGACTTCGCCGTCTGATTTATCAAGATGTTCTGTTGTATAGTCTTTTACTGTCCTTTTTGCAAGTTTCAAAAATTCTTCATTAGTCATTTCACATTTCCTTTCGCATAAAAAAAGCACTCAATCCGATTGATTAAGTGCTAATAAT